>Ga0335070_10001636_pt1 | contig 26005 bp, 22 predicted proteins | sample Lox_Sample_13_FD_206722 | JGI IMG/M metagenome (GOLD analysis project Ga0335070, IMG submission 206722) | Soil microbial communities from Loxahatchee National Wildlife Refuge, Florida, United States - Lox_Sample_1.3 | ecosystem: Environmental > Terrestrial > Soil > Wetlands | place: USA...
AGAGGCGGTCATGGGCTCGGTGGTGAGCGGCGGCATGATACCAGAAGCCGAGTGCTCCCCCGGGCGTCTTGGCGGGGCGCGCCTTGTCTCGGCGCGGGGAGTCGTGTATCTTGCCGCCACCCTGCGCGCCGATGCGCGGGCTGAACCCACAAGGGGGTGTGCAATGTCCGATCAGTCCCTTCCCGGCCCCGGTCGCGACCGCCTGAGCCGTCGTACCTTTCTCCACGCCGCGGGCGTGACGGGCGCCGCTGCTCTGGGCCCTGCCGTGCTCCGCGGCCGGGCCGAAGCTCAGGAGACACCGTCACCAGTCCGCCCTGATCCGGCGGCGAAGCGCGGGGGCACCCTGCGCTACGGGGTCCTGAGCGCACCAGCCCACTTCGACCTGCACCAGTCGGGCACCGTCGCCAACATCGGGGCCCAGTCGCCCATGTACGACTGCCTCATCCGGCGCGATCCCCGCGACGGTCAGACCATCATCCCCGATCTCGCGTGGAAGTGGGACATCACGCCCGACGGCAAGAAGTACACGTTCTACCTGCGCAAGGGCGTGAAGTTCCACGACGGCGCCGACTTCACCGCGGAGGACGTGAAGGCGACTTTCGAGCGCATCGTGCGGCCGCCGAAGGGCGTGGTCATCCCGCGCTCCTCGCTCTTCACCACGGTGGGCGACATCGTCGTCCTGGACCCGCATCGCATCGAGTTCCGCATGACGGAGCCCCGGCCCAAGGCCTTCATGCTGGGGGCCTTCGCCAGCGGCTGGAACATCATCGTGCGGAAGAAGAGCCTGGACGACAATCAGGGCAATCTCCGCCAGGTCATGAACTATCCCGGCACCGGGCCCTTCAAGCACGTGTCGCGCCAGGACAAGGAAGTGTGGGTGATGGAGAAGAACGCGGGCTACTGGAACAAGGGCCTGCCGTACGTGGACAAGCTCGAGGTCTACCACCTGGCGCCGTTCTCTCCCGAGCTGGGGTCTTCGTTCCTGGCGGGCAAGATCGACTATGCCCGGCTCCTCGACCCCGTTTCCTGGCGCAAGGCCAAGGAGATGCCGAACGTGACCGCGGCTGTCTTCAACCAGAGCGTGATCCAGGCATTCTGGATGAACATGAAGAAGAACAAGGCGCTTGCGGACGCGCGCGTGCGGCGGGCCATCCACCTCGCCATGGACCGCCCCGCCCTCATCGACGTGGTGAAGGACACGGCGCCCATGCAGATCGGCGGCTTCGTCTATCCCTTCCACGAGATGTCGACGCCGAAAGCTGAGCTGGTGAAGCGTCTCGGCTATCAGACCGACGTCAAGCCCGCGGTCCAGGAAGCCCGCCGGCTCATGAAGGAGGCGGGCTACGCGCAGGGTTTGAAGGGTCTCGACTTCGTCGTCCGCGACATCGCGACGTTCAAGCTGTGGGCGGTGGCCATCCAGGCCATGCTGAAGGAAAACCTCAACATCGAGACGAATTTGCGGACGGTGCAGACCTCGGTGTGGTTCGACGAGGCGACGGCGGGCAATTTCGATCTCGCCATCAGCGCCATCGTGTCGAGCCTCATGGACCCCTCCGACTATTTCACCGCCTGGTACGGGCAGTACGGACCCCAGAACTATTCCGGGTGGAACAACGAGCAGTTCCAGGCCCTCGCCAAGCAGATCGAGCGCGAGCTCGACGACGCCAAGCGCAAGGTCATGGTGCGCAAGGCCGAGGACATCCTCGAGCAGGACCCGCCGCTCATCCCGATCTCGTACGAGCAGATCTACGACGCCTACTACAACAAGGTGAAGGGGCAGAACCCGTCGACCTTCTTCGGCATCTACGATGTGTGCCGCTGGGACAACGTGTGGCTGTCGACCTGATCGGGGGTACGGGAACCAGCCGGGCGAGCATGCGGAGGTAACGGCTCCCGCGCATGCGCAAATATCTCGCCCGGCGGGCGCTCTTCGCTCTGGCGACCCTCATCGGGGTATCCGTGATCATCTTCGTGGTGCTCCGTATCCTCCCCGGGGATCCGCTCGTGGCCATCCTCGGCGTGGAAGGCCACTCGCGGATGACCCCGGCCGACCGCGTGCGCATCATGCACGACCTGGGGCTTTCCGATCCGCTGCCCGTCCAGTACGTGCGGTGGCTCCGCGACATCGTCACCGGGCAACTGGGCAAGTCGTTCTTTCGCGGCGATACCGTGGCGGAGCTCATCCGCCACCGCGGGCCCATCAGCGCCGAGATCGGGCTCCTCGCCCTCATCGTGTCGTGGGTGGTGGGCCTCCCCGTGGGCATCGTGAGCGCCATCAAGCCCAACTCCGTGTCCGACAACGTGGCCCGGTCGCTCGCGATCCTGTTCATCGCCATTCCCGGCTTCTGGCTCAGCATGCTCGTCGTGCTGGCGCTCCTGTTCTGGTTCGGCTACAAGGCGCCCATCACCATCGTCCACATCTGGCAGTCGCCCTGGCAGAATCTCCAGATCGTGATCGGCCCGGCCATCGTCCTGGGCCTGGCCCAGGGCGCGTACATCGCGCGCATGTCCCGCTCGTGCCTGCTCGAGGTGATCCGCGAGGACTACGTGCGCACGGCCCGCGCGAAGGGCGCCCAGGAGCGCAACGTGGTGCTGGGCCACGCCCTGCCCAATGCGCTTCTGCCCGTCATCACCATCTCGGGCGTGCTCCTGGGCTTCGTGCTGGGAGGGTCGGTGGCGGTGGAGCAGGCATTCGGCGTGCCCGGGCTCGGCCGCTCTCTCGTCACCGCGCTGATCGAGCGGGACATCATTGTGGTGCAGAACCTGGTGCTTCTCTATGCAGTGATCTTCGTCCTCGTGAACTTCGTGGTCGATCTGAGCTACGCGTGGCTCGATCCACGCATCCGCTATGCCTGAGCCTGTGATGGCGCCCGTGGATCGCTCGATCGTCCGCGAGTTCACGGCCTTCGCGCGGCGCAATACCCTGTCCGCGGCCGGCGGGATCGTGGGCCTGCTCATCATCGTGATGGCCATCACGGCGCCGTGGGTGGCCCCGCAGGATCCGCTCAAGACGAACTTCCGGCACATGAACACGGCGCCGGACACGCAGTTCCTCTTCGGCACGGACCAGGTCGGCCGCGACACGCTCTCACGCGTCATCTACGGCGCGCGGACCTCGCTCTTCGTCGCCTTCTCGGCGGTGCTGCTCGGGACCACGGTGGGCTCGCTCTGGGGCGTCGCGTGCGGCTATCTGGGCGGCCGCTTCGACCTGGCCAGCCAGCGCGTCATGGAGATTCTCCAGGCCTTCCCTGACCTCATCCTCGCCATGGCCATCTCCGTGGCCATCGGCACCGGGCTGCCCGCCGTCATCATCGCCATCGCCATCACCCGCCTCCCGTTCGGGGGTCGCGTGATCCGCTCGGTGGCCATCTCCGTGCGGGAGATGTCCTACGTGGAGGCGGGGCGTGCCAGCGGCGCCTCCGCGTTCCGCATCATGCGGCTCCACGTCCTGCCCCAGTGCGTCGCGCCATACCTCGTGCTCGCCACCACGCACCTTGGGGTGGCCATCGTCATCGAGGCGGCGTTGGGCTTCCTCGGAGTGGGCGTGCCGCCGCCCACGCCGACCTGGGGGAACATGCTGGCGGATTCCATCACCGGGCTCGTGCCCCGCTGGTGGCTCGTGCTGTTCCCCGGACTCGCCATCACCGTCACCGTGCTCGCGTTCAACCTGCTGGGCGACGGTATCCGCGACACCCTCGATCCGCGGCTTTCTCCGGGCTTCCTCCGCCTCGTCACCGGAGCCGGGCGGAGCCCGTCGGCCGCTCCGGCCGCCGCCGCGCCAGGCCTCGCGCCGGCCCGCCCCGGCACCTCCTCGTAGTCCGGTCCCGGAGGCCTCACGCCATGAACATCGCCGTCCTCGACGACTACCAGGACACCATCCGCACCCTCACCTGCTTCGGCAAGATGGCCGGCCATCACGTCACGATCTGGAAGGATCACACCAAGGACGTCGACGTGCTGGCCGCGCGGCTCAAGGACGCCGAGGCCATCGCCCTCATCCGCGAGCGCACGCCCATCCGCGCGCCGCTGCTGCAGCGCCTCGACAAGCTCCGGCTCATCAGCCAGGTCGGCGTGATCCCGCACATCGACCTCGAGGCCTGCACGCGGCGGGGCGTCGTGGTCTCCTCCAGCCAGATGCCGGGCCGGCCCTCCCACGCCACCGCGGAGCTCGCCTGGGGGCTGGTGATCGCCGCCGTCCGCCGCATTCCGCAGGAGATGGCCGCGCTCCGCGCCGGCCGCTGGCAGGCGTGGCCCATCGGGACGGGGCTCCGGGGCAAGACGCTGGGGATCCTCGGCTACGGGAAGATCGGCGCCGTGGTTGCGGGATACGGCAAGGCCTTCGGCATGAACGTCGTCGTGTCGGGGAGGCCGACGACGCTGGAGAAGGCCCGTGCCGACGGCCACTCGATCGCGCCGAGCCGCGAGGCGTTCTACGCGGAGTCGGACGTGGTGTCCCTCCACGTGCGCCTCCTGCCCGAGACGCGCGGCATGGTCACGGCCGCCGATCTGGCGCGCATGAAGCCGACGGCGGTCATGGTCAACACGAGCCGCGCCGGGCTCATCGCGCCGGGGGCGCTGGAGGCGGCGCTCAAGGCCGGGCGGCCGGGCCTGGCCGCCGTGGACGTCTTCGAGGACGAGCCGGTGCTGGGCGCCGCGCACCCGCTGCTGGCGCTCGACAACGCCGTGTGCGTGCCCCATCTGGGCTACGTCGAGCGCGACAGCCTCGAGCAGATGTTCACGACCATCTTCGATCAGATCCTGGCCTTTGCCGCGGGCCGGCCCATCAACGTGATGAATCCAGCGGCATCCTAGGAGGAGAGCGACCATGCAGACCATCCAGATGACCCGCGACGAGATCGCCGCCCGGGTCGGGCGCTTCGCCGGGCTCCAGCCCATGGAGTTCATGAAGAACGACACCACCGTGTCTCAAGCCGCCAAGGACATCATCCTCGCGCGCAAGCTCATGCCCGTCGTGCTCGAGCGCACGCAGTCCCCCTTTGGCAACGACGCGCCGATCTACGACGCGGCGGGCCTGACCATGTTCATCTCCGTCATGCCGCCGGGGCAGGGGCCCTGTCTGCACGCGCACGTGAAGACGTTCGAGACCTTCATCGTGCTGGAAGGGAAGCTCGAGTTCTCCCTCAACGACGACGGCGGCGAGAAGGTCGTCCTCGGCAAGTGGGACACCTTCTCCTGCCCGCCCGGCGTCAACCGCGGCTTCCGGAACGTGGACGACAAGGACAGCGTGCTCCTCACCGTCATCACGGGCGGCATCAACGACCGCAACGACATCGGGCTCCCGCCCGCCATCGCCAAGCAGATCGAGGCGGTCGATCCGCACGCCCTCGAGGTGTTCAAGACGAAGATGGGCCTGCGCTTCGACGCCGGCCCGGAGGTGTGAGGTCTCGCATGCGAGAGCTCACCGCCGTCATCCTGGCCGTCCTGGCGTGCGCGCTGCCTGCTCTCGACGCGGGGCCCGCCGCCGCGGAGGGCAAGGCCGGCGGCGTCCTCCGTCTGGTCCTGCGCGAGGACCTGCCGCAGGGATTCGCGATCCACGAGTCCGCCACCAACTCCGTCACGTGGCCGGCCATGCCGTGCTACAGCAATCTCGTCATCTTCGACCAGCTGAAGCGCATCGGCCGTGCCGACACCATCGTCCCCGAGCTGGCGGAGCGCTGGTCGTGGCAGGACAACTACCGGAACCTCGTCTTCTTCCTGCGCCGGGACGTCCGGTGGCACGACGGGCAGCCCTTCACCTCGAAGGACGTCAAGTTCACCTTCGACCTCGTGCGCGAGGCCAAGGAGATGCCGACGAGGCTCCGGCTCAACCCGCGCAAGGAGTGGTACGCGAACGTGGAGGCCGTGGAAGCGGCCGATCCCTACACGGTCGTCTTCCGTCTCAAGCGCCCGCAGCCGTCCCTGCTCTCCATCCTGGCGTCCGGCTACTCCCCGGTGCTTCCGGCTCACGTCCCGCTCGCCGAGCACCGCTCGCGCTGCGTCGGCACCGGCCCCTTCAAGTTCAAGGAATGGAAGCGAGGGCAGTCGGTCGAGCTCGTGAAGAACCCGGACTACTTCGTGAAGGGCCGGCCGTACCTCGAGGCCCTGCGGTACGTCGTCATCGTGGAGCGGGGCACGCGGGTGGCCGCCCTCCAGACGAACCAGGTGGACGTCGCCTATCCGGGCGACACCACCGTGTCGATCGCGGAGCAGCTGAAGGCGGCCGTGCCGCAGATGACGTTCACGGAGACGGCCACCAACGTCAGCGAGAACCTCCTCCTGAACACGAAGCGGCCTCCCTTCGACAACGTCAAGATCCGCCGCGCGCTCAGCCTGGCCATCGATCGCCGCGCCTACGTGAAGGCGGTGCACTCGGGCAGCGCGCTCGTGGGCGCGGCCATGGCGCCCAAGCCGTGGGGCGCGTGGGGGCTGCCCGAGAAAGAGACGCAGCAGCTACCCGGCTACGGCAAGGGCGAGGAGGGCAAGGCGCGCGCCCGCAAGCTCCTCGCCGAGGCCGGCTTCGGCCCCGGCAATCCCCTCAAGGTGGAGATGGCCACCCGCGCCATCGCCATCTACCTCGACTTCGCCTCCTTCGTGATCAGCGAGCTCAAGCAGGCGGGCGTGGAGGCCGCGCTCAAGCAGATCGACACGGCGCAGTGGCACCCGCTCGCCACCCGCCGCGAGTTCCAGGTCGGGGCCAATCTCACCGGGCTCGGCGTGGACGACCCCGACGCGAATTTCTACGAGAACTACGCCTGCGGCTCCCCGCGGAACTACGGCGACTACTGCAACGAGGAGGTCATGCGGCTGATCGACCAGCAGTCGCAGGAGATCGACCAGGCGAAGCGGCTGGCCCTGGTCTGGCAGATCCAGAAGAAGCTCGAGGAAGACGGCGCGCGCCCGACGATGGGCTGGCGTGTGGATCGCTTCGCGCACTACCCGTTCGTCAAGAACCTCATCCTGAACCAGGTCACGTACAACTGCTGCCGCCACCAGGAGACGTGGCTCGATAAGTAGGTCGACACCGCCTTTGTCGTCCCTCCCGACGGACAGGGCTGCCGCGGTGCCCATCGCTGACGGCCGGCTTTACATTCTGCGGCTGCTGACCCGTCTTCTGCACCGCAACTATCGAATTTCCTCGAAGCCCACTTGCTGGCATGGGGGCTGCAGTCCTTCTCCAAGGGCCCTCACCAATGGACACCTCGGCAGCCGAGATTCGCACCACCGTGGTGGTAGCGCCCCGTGAGCAGTTCCGCGTAGCGCGCCGGTCGCTCGAAAGCATCTTCGCCCACACCGAGATCCCGTACCGGCTGATCTGCGTCGACGGCGGATCGCCCGCGCCGGTCAAGCGCTACCTCGAGCTCCGGGCTCGCCAGCGGGACTTCACGCTCCTGCGCACTCCACACCATCTCTCGCCCATGGAGGCGCGCGCGCTCGCCCTGCCCCACGTCGACACGAAATACGTGTGCTTCGTCGACAACGACGTGCTGGTGACGCCGGGCTGGCTCGACCGTCTCGTCCGCTGCGCCGACGAGACGGAGGCGTGGGCGGTCGGGCCCCTCTACCTCAACGAGGATCCGGCGCTCGGGCTCATCCACATGGCGGGCGGGGAGGCACACGTGCGGGAGGAGAACGGGCGCCGCTCGTTCTTCGAGGAGCACCGCTTTCCGAGGCGCTTCCTGCGCGAGGTGCGGCAGCACCTGCAGCGCGGGCCCACGGAGCTGGTGGAGTTTCACTGCAAGCTGCTCCGCACCGAGCTCTTCGACAAGTTCGGGCTGCAGGATCCCCGGTATCTGAGCTGCGGGGAGAGCCTCGATCTCTGCATGCGGCTGAGAGAGGCCGGCTATCCCGTCTATCTCGAGCCGTCGGCCATCGTGTCGAATCAGCCGCCGCCGCCCTTCCTCTGGTCCGACGTGCCCTTCTACCTCCTGCGCTGGAGCGATACCTGGAACCGGATCAGCCTGCGCTGCTTCCGCGAGCACTGGGGCATCCCGGGCGACGACTGGTGGATCGGCGACCACTACGGCTGGCTCACGGACCACCGCAGCCTCGCGTGGGAGTGGGTGGCCAGGCAGACCCGCAGCGTGCTCGGCTGGCGGCGGGGCACCCGGGCCGCGCACCTGCTCGTCGACCTGATCCAGCGGCGCGCGGTGGGACGGTTCCTGGCGCGCCGCCCCGAGCTTGGAGATCTCGCCCGCACGGCCGAGAAGCCGCCGCACACGGGAGCCTGGCGATGAGCCAGAACGGGAGCCTCGCGGTCTCGGTCATCATCCCCACGCACAACCGCGCGGCCAAGCTCCGCGTGACGCTCGAAGCGCTCGCGGAGCAGGAAACGCCGTCTGGTCTCGGGTGGGAAGTGGTCGTCGTGGACAACGGCTCCACCGACGATACGCTCGAGGTGTTTCGGGCCGTGGCCATGCGCGCGCCCGGGCGCTTCCGCTACGTGTCCGAGCCTAGCCTGGGCAAGAGCCGGGCGCTCAATGCCGGCCTCAAGGTCGCGCGGGGCGACGTCATCGCGCTGACCGACGACGACGTGTCGCCGGCGAAGGACTGGGTGGCGACGGCCGCCACCGTGCTCGACACCTGGAAGGTGGACGGGGCGGGCGGCCCCATCCTTGCCCACTGGGAGGCCCCGGCGCCGCCCTGGGTGCTCGGGAGCCGCCGCCTGCTCGACATCCTGGCCATCATGGACTACGACAAGCCCGCGATGCTGCCGGTCCCGGCCCACATGCACCATCCCCAGATCTGGGGAGGCAACATGGTCTACCGGCGCGCGACCCTGATCGGCCTCGGCGGCTTCGACCCCAAGCTCGGACCCCTCGGCGGCCGGCGCTTCTGCGGTGAAGACGTGGACGTCGTGCGCCGGATGCTCGCCACGGGGCGCGGCATGGCCTACGATCCTGCCCTCACCGTGTACCATCGCGTCCCGAGCGCCCGGCTCCGCCGCGCTTACTTTCGCCGGGTGATGTGGGACATGGGGGAAGGCGACGCGTTCTCGACCACGACGCTGCCGCGCGGCAAGAGCCTCTTCGGCGTGCCCGTCCGCCGCCTGATCCGGGTCGCGCGATCCGCCATGGAATCCGCCCTGCACACGCTCCAGAACCGGCCCGGGGCCTTCCACGACCAGCTCGACTGCATTCACGCGGCCGGCTTCTCCTGGGGGCAGCACCGGCGCGCCATGCGCGAGCGCCGGAACGGCCGGCCGCCACGACGCGCCGTGTCCGCCTCCGCGCCCGCGATTCGCGCCGACCGCTAGACGCTCGCCCCGCGCGTTGACCCGCTCCGGCCGATCTGGCAGGATCGGCGCCGTGTCCGTCCGCTGCTCCCGCACGGAGGAGCCATACATGCGCCTGCTGATCGCCATCGCCGTGGCTGTCGTCGTCGCCTTCACCCAGGAAGCGGCCGCCCAGGCGCCGCCGATCAAGATCGGCTTCCTCGCGCCGCTCTCCGGAGCCATCGCCCAGGCGGGCAAGGACATGTGGAGCGGCTGCGAGCTCTACTGGGAGGAGAACGGCTGGCAGATGGCGGGCCGCAAGCTCGAGGTGATCCTGGAGGACAACGAAGGCGTGCCGGCGACCACGCTCGCCAAGGCCCGGAAGCTCGTCGAGTCCGATCGCGTGAACATGCTGGCCGGCGTCATCCTCTCCAATGTCGCCTACGCGCTCGTGCCCTACGTCGAGGCGCAGGGCATTCCCACCATCTATCCCATCAACTCCGCCGACGACCTCACCCAGCGCAAGCGGCCCAAGTGGCTCATCCGCACCGGCTTCTCCGCCGGCGGCAACATGCATCCGTTCGGCGAGTACGCGGCGAAGACGCTCGGATACAAGAAGGTGGCCGTCGTGTCACTCGACTACGCCTTCGGCTGGGAGATCGTGGGCGGCTTCCAGCAAACCTTCGAGGACAACGGCGGGCAGGTCATCCAGAAGCTCTGGGTGCCCCTCAACGTGCAGGACTACGCCCCGTATCTCACCCAGATCCGCAAGGACGCCGACGCCGTCTTCGTGCTCGCCCTCGGGCGGTGGACGGTGCTCTTCGCCAAGCAGTGGGCGGCGAGCGGCCTCAAGGTCCCGCTCATCGCGGGCGGCACCTATTCGGACGAGCATGTGCTCTCCGAGCTGGGCGACGAGTCGATCGGCGTGGTGAGCGCACATCACTACTCGGCGGCGCTGGACACGCCGGCCAACCGGCGGTTCCGAGCGGCGTTCGAGAAGAAGTACCACCGGCTGCCGTCCTTCTACTCGGAGAACTGCTACACGGGGGCGCGGGTGGTGGCCGAGGCCGCCAAGGCGGTGGGCGGCCGCGTCGAGGACCGCGCCGCCTTCATGGCCGCCCTGCGCGCCGTCGCGATCACCGATGCGCCGCGCGGCCCCGTCAGGATGGACCCGTACGGCAACCCCACGCAGAACATCTACATCCGGCGGGTCGAGCGCGTGAACGGCAAGCTCCAGAACACCGTGATCTACACGTATCCGTCCGTGAGCCAGTTCTGGAAGTGGAGCCCGGAGGAGTTCCTGAAGCAGCCCGTGTACTCGCGCGAGTTTCCGGCCTGCCGCTACTGCTGAGGGATGAAGGTCAGGCGACGGACGGGACGGGATCGCGGCGGGAGGCTGAGGCCTCCCAGTACTCCTGAAACAGCTCCCAGACCTCGGCCGGACTCTCGGTCCGGAAGATCCGCGCGCGGCAGTCGGTGGCATGTGCCAGGCCTTCGGTGTACCAGGCCAGGTTCTTCTTCATCTGCGCGAGCGCGTGGCGCTCGGACAGGTGCGCCTGGATCAGGGCCATGTGCCGCCGGATGACGCGGTCCTTGTACTCGCGCTGTGCCGCCACCGGGAGCGCCTCGAACGCTTCGTCGAAGATCCACGGGCTCCCGAGGGCGCCGCGCCCGATCATCACGGACTGGCAGCCTGTGTCTGCGACCATGCGCCGCGCCGTCGCCATCGAGTCCACGTCGCCGTTGCCGGTGACGGGGATGCGCACGGCGTCCACGACCTCCGCGATGATGGTCCACGGCGCCTTGCCCGTGAACCGCTGCGACCGGGTGCGCGGGTGCACGGTGATGGCATCCACGCCCTCCGACTCCGCCATCCGCGCTACCTCGACCGCGTTGAGGTGCTCGTCGTCCCACCCGCCGCGGATCTTGATGGTGAAGGGAACGGTGATGGTCTGCCGCATGGCGCGGAGCAGGCGCGCCGTGCCGGGCACGTCGCGCATGAGGGCGGCGCCCTTGCCCTTGCTGGTGATCTTGGGCATGGGGCAGCCCATGTTGAGGTCGACGATGTCGGCGCCCAGCTCTTCGCACTGGTAGGCGGCGCGGATCAGGGCTTGCGGATCGCGCCCCAGCAGCTGCATGGCCAGCGGCCGCTCCTCGGGGTAGGAGGAGACCATCTCGCCGGCGCGAGGCGTGTTCATGAGAAGCGCGAAGGCGTCCATCTCTTCGGTGGTAGTGAGCCCGCTGCCGCATTCCCGGGCGATAAGCCGGAACGGCGCATTGGTGATGGCCGCCATGGGCGCCAGGCGACAGAGCTCCCGGATCTCGATCGAGCCGATTTTCATGATGGGCGAGCGGAACCCGCCCTCCGACTATACACCGGGTTTGCGCCCGGCTGGAGCGGGCGCGAATCTTCTTTTGATCGTCTCGGATCCGGGCGAAAGTATGATGCCGCTGAGCAGGAATCTCTCACATCGCAAGCACGAAGGAGGCCGGAGTGAAGCTGGGGCGTAGAGAAGCTCTGAAGATGATGGGGATGACCGCCATGGCGGCCACGGGGGGTGCCGGTGTGCTCGGGAGAGGCAGGGCCTCGGCGGCGGCCGGCCCGCCGCAGGCTGAAGGAGCAAACGCTCCAGGCGGCCCGTACAACATTCTCTTCCTTCTGACCGATCAGGAGCGCTATTTCCGTCCGGGCGAGCTGCCCAAGGACTATCGGCTGCCCGCGCACGAGCGTCTTGCGAGGAAGGGGATTGTCTTCGAGAACCACCGCATCAACTCGTGCGTGTGCACGCCGTCGCGGTCCGTGCTCTACACGGGCCAGCACATCCAGCAGACGAAGATGTTCGACAACACGAATTTCCCGTGGATTGCCAGCATGTCGACCGATGTCCCGACCATCGGCGACATGCTGCGGGAGGCCGGCTACTACACCGCCTACAAGGGAAAGTGGCATCTCACCAAGGAGTTCGAGACCGTCAACGAGCTCGGGACGCCGACGAAGATCTTCACGAGCGAGATGGAGACCTACGGGTTCTCGGACTACTTCGGGGTGGGGGACATCATCGCGCACGAGCAGGGCGGCTACCTGCACGATGGGATCATCTCGGCCATGGGCGTGAACTGGCTGCGGGGCCGGGGCATGGAGCTCGCGGCGCAGGGCAAGCCGTGGTTCCTGGCCGTGAACCTGGTCAATCCGCACGACATCATGTTCATCAACACCGATCGCCCGGGCCATCCCGTGCAGGCCCGGAACATTCTCGGCCACATCAAGCCGGAGCCGGCCAGCCCCCTGTACGCCAAGCAGTGGGCCTTCGAGCTGCCGGCGACCTACCCGCAGCGGCTCGATGCGCCGGGGCGGCCGGCCGCTCACGCCGACTACCTCAAGTCGCACGATGCACTGGTGGGCCACATCCCGAACGAAGACTGGCGCTGGCGCCGGCGCCACAACTACTACCTCAACTGCCTGCGCGACGTCGATCGCAACATCGCGCCGTTGCTCGACGAGCTGGAGGCGCTCGGGCTCGCCTCCCGGACGATCATCGTGCTGACCGCGGACCACGGCGATCTCGATGGAGCGCATCGCCTGCACTCGAAAGGCGCCACCTCCTATCGCGAGCAGAACAACGTCCCGCTGATCGTCGTGCACCCCGCACACGCAGGGGGCAAGCGCTGCCGGGCGGTGACCTCGCACCTCGACATCGCGCCCACGCTCGTGGGGCTGACGAACGCCGGCGCCGAGAAGAAGGCCGCCATCACGAAAGCGCTCCCGGGCAAGGACTTCTCTGCCGTGCTGGCCGCGCCGGAGAAGGCCGGACTCACCGCGGTCCGCGACGGCACCCTCTTCTGCTACAACATGTTTGCGTATATCGACGGCGGGTTCCTGCAGCAGGCGGTCGGCGTGCTGCAGCAGCCCGACGGCAAGGCGAAGCTCAAGGAGGCCGTCAAGGCCGGCGGGATGCGGCCCGACTTGACCAAGCGCGGAGCCATCCGCAGCGTGTTCGACGGGCGGTACCAGTTCACCCGCTATTTCTCCCCCAGGCAGCACAACCGGCCGGGCTCGCTCGAAGCGCTCGTCGAGCTGAACGACATCGAGCTCTTCGATCTGCAAGCCGACCCGCTGGAGCTCGCCAACCTCGCTCTGGACCGGACCAGGCATCGCGATCTCCTCGAGGCGATGAATGGCAAGCTGAATGCGCTCATCGACAAGGAAGTCGGCGAGGATGTCGGTCAGATGCTGCCGGGCGGTGTCGACGGCGGCTGGGTCGCGACGGGCGCGGTGAACGACGTCTGAGCGGTCGGATCGGCGACGGTGGCGCGCTTCGACCTGGTCATCTTCGACAACGACGGCGTCCTCGTGGACAGCGAGGGCCACGCCAACCAGATCCTCTCGGACCTCCTGGACGAGTCGGGCTGGGCCACCGGCATGACACGCGAGGAATCCATGGCGGAGTTCCTGGGGCGCTCGCTGCCGGCGATCCGCCAGCGCATCGAGGCCCGGCTGGGGCGGCCGCTGCCCGGTGACTTCGAGAGCCGGTACCACGCCAGGCTCTTCGACGTGTTCGACCGGCAGCTGAAGCCGGTGCCCGGCGTCGAGGCGGCCCTCGCGCAGATCCGCACCCGCTCCTGCGTCGCGTCGAGCGGCAGCCACGAGCGCATCCGCCGCGCCCTCACGGCCACGGGCCTGCTCGCGCGCTTCGAGGGCCGGATCTTCAGCGCCGAGGACGTGGGGCGCGGCAAGCCGGCGCCCGATCTCTTCCTGCACGCGGCACGGAGCCTGGGCGTGGCGCCGGCCCGCTGCGCCATCGTGGAAGACAGCCCGCTCGGCGTGGAGGCGGCGAACGCCGCGGGCATGGTCGCTTTCGGATTCGCGCGCGCGACCCCGCCGGCGCTCCTCGCGCAGGCCTCCGGCGGTGTCTTCTCCTCGATGTCCGATCTGCCGGCGCTGCTCGGCGGCTGACGAGGGGCGCCCGGCGCTCGATCACACCCTCGAACTGGAGGCATACGATCATGGCGAGATTGCCGCTCATCACCAGCAAGGAGCAGGTGCCGCCCGACGGACATGGGGCGGTCGATAGCATCACCAAGAGCCGCGGGGCTCTCCACGGGCCGTTCACGGTGTTCCTGCACGCGCCGGAGATGGCGGGACGGGTGGCGCACCTGGGCGCCTACGTCCGCTTCGAGGGCGAGCTCGACATGCGGGTGCGCGTGCTGGCGGCCATGACGGTGGCGCGCGAGCTCGACGCGGTCTACGTGTGGGGCGCGCAGACAGGCGGCGCGCGGAAGCAGGGCGTGCCGGAGTCGACCATCACCGCGATCCGCGAGAAGCACTCGCGAGGCGTGCCGCCGGAGGATGCCCAGATCATCGACTTCACCCGGCGGCTCCTCCGCGAGCATCGGGTGGACGACGCGACCTTCGCCGCGCTGAGGCAGCGCTTCGGCGAGCGACGGCTCCTCGAGCTCACCGGCTGCATCGGCTACTACGCCATGCTGGCCATGACCGTGAATGCCTGCGAGCTCGAGGCGGCGCCCGGCGCGGAGGTGCTCACCCGCTAGGTCAGGCCATCGGCCACTTCGAGCGCGGGAAGGTGATGCCCGTGCGCGCCTGCAGCTGCTCGCCGATCTCCTGCACCTTGGCGTAGAGCTTGGGCTCGTCCGCGAAGGTCTGGCGGTGGCCGTCCACCACCACGCGGCCGTCGACGACCACCGTGTGCACGCTGCGCCCGTCCGCGTTGTAGACGAGGTTGTTGACAGGGTTCCAGAGCGCCTGCCACTCGGGGCGTTGGGTGTCGAAGCAGACGAGATCGGCCTTCTTGCCGGCCTCGATGGAGCCGAGTTCCGCGCCCAGCCCCATCGCTTCGGCGCCGTGGATGGTGGCCATCTCGAGCGCGGCCTCCGCCGGCACCTGGGTGAGATCCTGCCGCGCGTCCTTGTACTGGATGGCCGCCATGTTCATGGCGCGCACGATGTCGAGGTGGTTCGAGTTGTTGGGCGAGTCGCAGCCGAGGGCGATCCGCACCCCGCGCGCGAGCAGCTCCGGCATGCGGCCGTGCTCGGGCACGCCCCGGCCGCTCTTGGCCGCCGTCACCGGGCACATGGCCACCGCCGTGCCCGTGCGCGCGATGCAGTCCACCTCGCCCTCGTCGATGCCGAGGCAGTGCGCCAGGAGCACGCGCTCGCCCACCACGCCGATGGACTGGAGGTAGGCGGTAGGCGTGTGGCCGTAGCGCACCACCGAGTCCTGGCGCGCCTTCGGCCCGGTGTTGTGGTGGAGGGTGAGCCCGGTGGCGTGCTCGTCGGCCACCTGCTTGAGGGCCTGCAGCAGGCCGGTGCTGCACGTCTCGTAGGAGAACGGCATGGCCCAGGCACGAATGCGGCCGTCGAGCTTGCCGTTCCATTTCTTGATGAACGCGGCCGTGCGCGCCACGGCCTCCGAGGGCTGATAGCGGGGCAGAGCCCAGGGCGACTCCAGGTCCGTCACGCACTCGCCCAGGATCACGCGGATGCCCGCGTCCTGGTAGGCCTGCTGGCACGCGTCGGGGAACTTCGTGCTCCCGGGGTCGAGGAAGCACACGGTGCCGTTCTTGAGGAGCTCGATCAGGCCCAGCAGCGTGGCGTGGTATTCCTCATCTTCCGTCATGGCCGACTGGAGGTTGAACACGTGCACGAGCGGGCTCGCCTGCTCGTCCGGGAAGATGCCGCGCACGGGATGCGCGTAGCTGATGTGCATGTGGCCGTTGAAGAAGCCCGGTGTGACCACGAAGTGGCGGCCGTCGATGACACGATCCGCGCGCGCGGCCGCCAGCTCTGCCGCCTTGCCCACGCGGCTGATGCGGCCGTTCTCCACGAGAACGGCGCCGTCCCGGATGATCCGGCGCTCCCGATCGAGCGTCAGCAGATAGGGGATGTGGTCGATCTTGAGACTCGGCTGTGCCATGAAGCGATGACCTCCCGGAGCGGCGAGTGACAGATTCCCCGGAGTCTAGCTGCGGGGCCGGAGCTTGTCCATCCACGGGGCCTTGGTGCTATGGTCGAGCGCCATGACGGCCGTCCACGTGACCCTGGCTCTCGCCGTGGCCGTGATCTGGGGCCTGGCGTTCGTGGCGACCAGGATCGCGCTCGACGTGGTGTCCCCGCCGCAGCTCACGGCTGTGCGCTTCCTCATCGCGGCCGTCCCGGCCCTGTGGCTGACCAGGCCCCCCATTCCCTGGCGGACCCTCGTCTCGATCGGCCTCTTCCTCTTCGCGGGCCAGTTCCTCTTCCAGTTCTTCGGCATCGCGCTGGGCATGCCGCCCGGGCTGGCGTCGATCGTCATCCATACCCAGGCGCTCTTCACCATCGTCTTCGCCGCGTGGTTCCTGGGCGAGCGGGTCTCCGGCCGCCAATGGACGGGCACGACGGTGGCCTTTGCCGGGCTCGCAGCGATCGCGGGAACCGTGGGGCATGACCTGACCGTGACTGGTCTCTGCTTCACGGGGCTGGCCGCCATGAGCTTCGGGGTCGGCAACGTGCTCCTGAAGCGGCTGCCGCCCGTCGACACGCTGCAGCTCGTGAGCTGGCTGAGCCTGGTGCCGCCCGTGCTCGCGCTGGCGCTCTCCGCCGTCCTCGACGGCCCGCGCGCGCTCTGGACCTCGCTCGGCGCGGCGACCCTGGTGCAGTGGGGCGCCATGCTGTACCTGGGCGTGGTGGCCACCGTGCTCGCGTATGCGATCTGGGGCTGGCTCTTGCGCCGCTATGCGGCGGCGGCCGTCGCGCCCTTCTCGCTCCTGATTCCCTTCGTGGCGGCCGGCGGCTCTTCGCTGGCGTTCGGCGAACGCTTCGGCCCCATGCGCCTGGCCGGAATGGGACTGGTGATGCTCGGGCTCGCCGTCATCGTCACGGCCGGGCGCGATGCGCTATCATCGCGGAGCTGACCATGGCAACGAAGCCGGTCGCGAGCGACGCCGACATCGGCAACGTGCGACGCTGGGCCATCACGGTCACCGTGATGCTGGTGTCGGTGCTCCAGATCCTCGACACGAGCATCACCAACGTCGCGCTGCCCCACATCCAGGGTGCGCTCTCCGCCGGGCTCGACGAAGTCTCCTGGGTCCTCACGTCCTACCTGGCGGCGAACGCCATCATCCTGCCGGCCACGGGCTGGCTGACCGCGCGTCTCGGCCGGCGCCGCTTCTTCCTCCTCTGCACGGCCCTCTTCACCCTGAGCTCGATCCTCTCGGCGATGGCGCCGTCCGTCGAGTTCCTGATCGGCGCGCGCATCCTCCAGGGGCTGGGCGGCGGCCCCATCATTCCGATCGCGCAGGCGGTGCTCTGGGAGATCTTTCCGTCGCGCCAGCGCGGCATGGCCATGGCGGTGTGGGGCATGGGCATCGTGCTCGCCCCCACTTTCGGCCCCACGGTGGGCGGCTGGATCGCCGACAACTGGTCGTGGCGCTGGATCTTCTACATCAACGTCCCCGTCGGCATCCTGGGCTTCTTCATGGCGAGCATCCTCCTCTTCGACTCGCCGCATGCCAAGCCGGCCGGCCGCGCGGATCTGCTGGGGCTCTCCCTCATGGTCGTGGGCTTCGGCGCCCTGCAGCTCGTCCTCGACCGCGGCGAGCGGGAGGACTGGTTCGACTCCAGCGCCATCGTCTCGATGGCGATCCTCGCCGTGGTGGCGCTGACCGCCTTCGTGATCCGCGAGCTGACGGCGGACGAGCCGTTGCTCGATCTGAGCCTGCTCGCGGACCGGAACTTCACGGTGGGCTCCGTGGTCATGTCGATCGCGGGCTTCGGCTTCTACGCGAGCATGCTGCTCCTCGCCCTCTACACACAGAAGCTCATGGGCTACGACGCGTGGACCTCGGGCCTGGTGCTGGCCCCGAGCGGCATCGGGCAGGCCGTGACGCTCCTGTTCGTGGGCTTTCTCGTGAGCCGCTACGACCAGCGGATCCTCCTGTCCTTCGGCGTGCTCATGAACGGGCTGGCGACCTATCTGATGTCCACCGCGACTCTCAGCGCGGACTTCTGGTCGCTCGCCCTCCCGCGGCTCGTGCAGGGCGTCGGCATGGGCTGCATCTTCGTGCCGCTCCAGATGCTGGCATTCCAGTCCGTGCCGATCCGCCACCTCCCCAACGCCACCGCGCTCTTCAGCGTGGTGCGCAACATCGGGGGCAGCGCCGGCGTGGCCATCTCCACCACGCTCTTGAGCCGCCGCGCGCAGCTTCACCAGTCGGCGCTCGTCGCCAACGTGCATCCGGGCGATCCCGAGACCCTGGAACGTCTCCGGCTCTGGACCCAGCACTTCCAGACGCACGGCGCGGACGCCATCACGGCGGCCCAGCAGGCCGTGACCATGCTGTACCGGGAGACAGTGGCGCAGGCGCAGGTCCTCGCGTTCATGGACGATTTCCGTCTCCTCGCCGTGATGTACGGGTGCCTGGTCGGGCTGATCTTCTTCATGCACCGATCCCGGGTGGAGCGGGCCGCGCGCCGGGAGCCGGCGGATGAAAGGGCAGTGGCGGCCGTCGCCGCGGAGTGATTCCGAAGGCATCTGCACCCGTGGGCCTAGCTCTTCGTGCCATAACGGGTCCGCGCATGCGGGTGCAAAACGTCGATAGCCCGGGGCTGGACGGGGCCCCCGCGGCAGAGTAGAGTTCCGCGTCGGAGCCCCTCGCCACCGACCCTACTGACCCAGGAGCGAGAATCAGCCATGGCCGAGAAGATGCCCGCGGCAACCTTGAAGTCGCTGCTCGACGCGCAGGAGACCTGCGCCCTCATCGACGTGCGCGACGCCGGCGAGTACAACGACGCGCACATCCCCGGCGCCTGCCTCGTGCCGCGCCGCCAGCTCGAGTTCCGGATGCTGCGCCTGGTGCCCTGCCTGACCACGCCCGTGATCGTGTGCGACGACGACGAGCGCCGGGCGCGGCTGGCCGCCGCCACGCTCGAGAGCATGGGATTCCGGCGCGTGGCCGTGCTGGCCGGCGGCATCAACCGGTGGTCGACGGAGGGGTACCCGACCGAGTGGGGCGTCAACGTCCCGAGCAAGGACTTCGGCGAGAAGGTCCAGGTCGTCCACCATGTGCCTGAGATCCACCCGGAAGAGCTCCACGCGCTCCAGCAGAAGGGCGAGAAGGTCGTGCTCCTCGACTCGCGCACGCCCGAGGAGCACCGGCGCGCCACCATTCCCGGCGGCCGCAGCGCCCCCAATGGCGAGGTCGCGCTCCACATCGCCGACCTGGCACCGGATCCGGACGCGACCATCGTGGTGCACTGCGCGGGCCGCACCCGCAGCATCATCGGCGCGCGCCTCCTCCAGCGCATGGGCTACCCCAAGGTCTTCGATCTCCGTAACGGGACGATGGGCTGGATGATGGCGGGCCTCGAGCTCGAGTACGGATCCACGCGGCTCGATCTGCCCGCGCCCTCGCCCGCCGCGCTCGCCCGGGCCGAGGCCTTCGCGGCGCGCGTCGGCGCCGAGGACGGCGTGCGCAAGCTCTCGATCCAGGACCTGCGCGACCTGCAGGCGAAGGCCTCCACGGAAGACCTCTACCTGATCGACGTACGCACCTCCGACGAATACGGGCGCGGGCACATCCCCGGGTTTCAGTGGTTCCCGGGCGGGCAGGCCGTGCAGCGCGCCGATGACCTGGTGGCGGTGAAGAACGGCCACGTGGTCTTCTGCTGCGACGGGCACGTGCGCGCCACCATCGCGGCCTCCTGGTATCGCCAGATGGGCTTTCCCAACGTGTACGTGGTCGACGGCGGCACGACCGCGTGGGCGGCAAGCGGTCAGGCTCTCGCGAAGACCGAAGCGCACGGCGGGCCGCGCGGCTACGACGAGGGCATCGGCGGCGCGCGGCCGGCTGGCTACGAGGCCGCCAAGGCGCAAGTGGAGATGATCACCGCAGCTGCGCTGGACGAGCGGCGGAAGAGTGCATCTGCGCCGACCGTCATCTTCGTCGACACCAGCCGCGAGTTCATCAACGGCCACGTACCCGGTGCGCGCTGGGTGCCGCGCGGCTGGCTCGAGCTCACCATCGCGGATGTCGCTCCCGCCAAGGACGCGCTGCTTGTCGTTACCTGCAGCGATGGCCTCAACTCCGTGCTGGCGGGCGCGACCCTGAAGGGGCTCGGATACCAGCGCGTGGCCGTGCTCTCCGAGGGCATGCAGGGCTGGACGCAGGCCGGCCTGCCCGTGGAGAAGGGCCTCTCCGGCGTGATGAGCCCGCCCAAGGACGTGCTGACCATGGGGACGGATCGCACCTGGGCCGAGGCGATCCAGTACCTGCGCTGGGAAGAAGAGCTCGGCAGGAAGTACGGCCACCCCTAACGGAGGCTTCCGATGACCTATGAATCGCTGCTCTACGAGGTGAAGGACGGCATCGCCACGCTCACGCTCAACCGGCCGGATCGGCTCAACGCTCTGGGCGGCACGCTGCGCGACGATCTCTACGACGCGGTGACGCGCTCCGCCGCCGATCCCGAGGTGCGCGTGATGGTGGTGACGGGCGCGGGCAAGGGCTTCTGCTCCGGCGGCGACGTCAAGGCCATGGGCGAGGCCAAGGCGGGACAGCGCGAGCGGCCGCTCATCGAGAAGATCGCGCCCGGCCGCGACCGGACGCTCCTCGCCATGCGCGAGGCGCCGCAGCCCATCATCGCGGCGGTGAACGGCGCCGCCGCCGGCGCCGGCATGAACCTCGCGCTGGGGTGCGACATCCGCATCGCGTCCACCGCGGCCAGGTTCACCCAGGCGTTCGTGAAGCGCGGGCTCCATCCGGACTGGGGCGGCACGTATTTCCTGCCGCGCGTGGTCGGCACGGCCAAGGCGTGCGAGATGATCTTCACGGGCGACGTCATCGACGCCGCCGAGGCGCTCCGGCTCGGCATCGTGAGCAAGGTGGTGGCGCCGGAGGAGCTCATGCCCGCGGCCTACGAGCTGGCGCGCCGCATCGCCGCCGGTCCGCCCGTGGCCATCCGGCTCGCCAAGCGGTCGATCTACGACAACGCGGACCTCGACCTGCGCGCGGCGCTCCAGAACGAGACCATGGCCCAGAACATCTGCTTCGAGACGGAGGACGCCACCGAGGGCATCCGGGCCTTCGGCGAGAAGCGGGCGCCCGTCTTCAAAGGCAGGTAGACCGGCGTTTCCGGCCGCAGGCCGTCAGAGGCGCGGGGCGAGCGCCTCGACGGCCTGCGCGGAGGTCACGACGGGGATGACCTCGATGTCGGCGAGATCTTTCCAGCTCGCGATCCATGCCTCGAAGAGTGCCCGGTCCGCCGTTTCCATGAGCTGATAGCAGCAGGCATAGTCCGTGGTCACCCAGCTGCTGATGTAGCGAAGCCCCTCGGGCGCCATGCGCCCCTTGTCGCGGAAGCGCCGGTACACCGGCACCGGATCGCCGCCGCGGAATCGCTCGATCACCATGTAGAGCTGTGTCGCCATAGCGATGCCGGACCTCCCGTGCGCGAGGGTGAGGAGGCGAGGATAGGCGACGCCGGCGCGAGCGGCAAGCGGGCGCGGCCTCAGAGCGCGAAGCGCCGCGGTGGCCGGCGCAGCGCCCAGAACGCGATGCAGCCGCCCAGGTAGGACGCGATGGCGAGCAGGAACGCGATGCGATAGCTGCCGGAGACGTCGAAGATGAATCCCGCCGCCCACGAGCCCGCCGCCGAGCCGATGCCCGCACCGATGGTGATGACGCCCAGGATGGCGCCGAGATGCCGGCCCGGGAACAGATCGGCGGTTTTGGCCGTGATGGCCGGGCCTCGCGCCCCCCACGTGAGCCCGAAGAAGCACGCGTGCAGCCACAGGAGCCAGCCCTGCTGTGGGCTGGTGATGAAGAGCGCGCAGATCACGCCCACGATCGAGATCCCGTAGGCGAGCAGCGCGGACCGCTCCCGCCCGATGTAGTCGGAGATGGTGCCGGTGACGATGGTGCCCGCGATGGCGAGAAAGCTTCCGATGCCGAGCACGGTGGCCGCGTAGAGCTTGTCGAAGCCCACGTCCACGGCGAAGGCCAGCTGATGCAGGGAGACGAGGAAGCTCCCGAGGCCGGTGCAGAGGTACACGGCGGAGAGGAGCCAGAAGTGGGGCGTCCGGATCGCCTCGCCCACCGTCCAGTCGCCGCCTGGCTCCGCCATCACCTGCGGGTTCCGCGCCGCCGTCGTCGTGTGGGCGGGCGCGCCGGGATCCGTGCCCCTGAAGAGCGCGGCCAGCGGCACGGCGAGCAGGGCCATGAAGGCGGCCTGGGCCAGGTAGGCGCGGCGCCAGCCCACGGCGGAGATCAGGATCTGCACGAGGGGAGCGGAGATGGCGCGCGAGAAGCCGTTGGCGGACTGCACGACGGAGATTGCCATGCCGCGGCGGTACGCGTACCAGCGCGAGAGGAGCGGCACGAACACGACGAGCCCGAGGCAGTTGGCGCCGATGGTCATCACGAGGCCGTAGAGCGCGACGATCTGCCAGAGCGCGGAGATGTACGCGCTGCCGAGGAGCCCCAGCGCGAGGAGGCCGCCGCCCAGGAGCACGAGCCGGCGCGGGCCGAGCCGGTCGACGAGCATGCCCACGAGCGGCGAGCTGGCGCCCGCCACGAGCTGCGAGGTGGAGTAGGCGAGGGAGGCCTGGGCGCGGCTCCAGCGGAAGTCCTCGAGGAAGGCCACGAGGAACACGGCGTAGGAATGCATGAGGCCGGAGCCGATGGTGAAGGTCGTGAACGCCCCGCCCAGGAGCAGGGGGCGGCGGTCACGGCCGGAGGACGCGGGCGGCGGGAGGCTCACTTCACGACCTGAGCGCCATGCCGGCAGGCTAGAAGGCGCCGGCCTCGAGGTCAAGTCGCCGGCCCTTGAACACCACCAGGAACGCTCCTATGCTGTCGCGGAGCTTCGTTCGGTTCTCCCCAACACACGAGGAGGTCGCATGTTCTTCGAGCTTCGGCAGTATCACGTCCGCCCGGGGCAGCAGGCCGCATGGGTCAGGTGCATGGAGGAGGAGATCATCCCCTTCCAGGTGAAGATGGGCATGGTCGTCCTCGGCAGCTTCGTGGGCGAAGAGGACGCCAGCGTGTACGTGTGGATCCGCCGCTTCGAGAGCGAGGCGGAGCGCAAGCGGCTCTACGACGTCGTCTACCAGAGCGACTACTGGAAGAGCGAGATCGCGCCGCGAATCCCCACCATGCTCGACCGCGAGCAGATGAAGATCACTCGCATCGTGGCGACGCCGCACTCCGTCATCCAGTAGGCGCGGCGGCCCGCCGGCGGCTCAGCGCGCGCCGGGCGCGGCGACGCGGACCGTCTCGACCACGGTGGTCACGCTGGGGAACCGCTCCTCGTGCCACGCGATCCGGAAGCTCCCGTCCGGGGCCGCCGCCACGTCCGGCTCCCAGGCCTTGATGGCCGTGGACAGGGTCTGGATGGGGCTCAGCGTACGGCCGCCGTCGGCCGTGTAGCGGAACAGGATGCGGCGGCGCACCGCCGTGGCCTCCTCCCACGCGATCACGGCGCGTCCGTCGCGCTGCACGGCCAGCCGCACGTGGTCGGGGATGGACGTGGACGACGTGTGGAGCCGCCGCTTCGCTCCGAAGGTGCGGCCGTCGTCCGACGTGGCGAAGTAGAGATCGGGCCGGCCTTCCGTGCCCTCCGTGTACCACGTCACGTAGATGCGTCCGCGCCCGTCCATGCCCACGCTGCCGCCCCGGTGCGGACAGCCCGTGATGCGCCAGTGGTCCGCGGCCACCAGGGTTGCCGGGCCGAAGCTTCGCCCCCCGTCGTGCGATGTGCTCAGCACCATGTCGCGTATGTCACCAGGGAACACCTTGCGCCAGAGCAGGGCCACCGCCTCGCCCGGGCCGGTCGCCGCGTCGACCCGGCAGCACACGCAGGTGTCGTCGCCGACCTTGGTCACGCTCTCCACCCGCGCCCCACCCTCGACCACGCGGGCGAGGTAGGTCCCGGCATTGGGCCCGCCCGCCCGGCTGTCGAGCCATGAGACCAGCACGGTGCCATCGGAGGTGACCGTCAGCCCATCGAAGGAGTGCGAGATGGGCCGATCGTCGTTGACGCGGAGATGCCCCGTGAAGCTCTGGCCGCCGTCTGCCGAGCGCGACAGCCGCAGGTCGGACGCGAAGAGCGTGCCCTCCGGCTTGGGCTTGACCGACGACCACGACAGATAGACGTCACCCGCGGCCGCCACCGCGAGGCGCGGCGGATGATGGAGGGCCTCCAGCGAGAGATCGTCGGGATTCACCCGTGTCACCGCAGGCGGGCCGCTCCCCAGGCGGGCGACGTAGACGCGATTCACCGGCCCTTCGTCGGCGCCCCACGTGACGAGCGCGCCGCCCTCCGGCATGGCGGCCACGGAGACACCCGAGACGTGGACCTCATGGCCCCGGCCCGGATGCTTGAACTCGAGCCGCGGCCCCAGCGAGACTGCCGCGTTGCCTGCCGCGGGCGGGAGCGGCACGAGCGCGGCGATCACGCCGGCCGCAGCAATGGCCAGCGTGACCGGCAGCAGGAGCGTGCGATAGCGCATGCGCGATTCTCCTCTATCTGATCTGGAACTCGACCGGGAGCAGCACCCACATGGCGACGGGCTCGCTGCCGCGCCGCGCAGGATCGAAGCGCCAGCGGCGGACCGCGTCGATGGCTGCCTGGTCGAGGTCCGGGTGACCCGCGGACTGCTGGACGATCACCTCGCCGACCCGCCCGTCGACCATGACGTGAACCCGGAGCATCGTGGTGCCCTGCTTGCCTTCACGGAGCGCGGACGAAGGATAGCTCGGCCTCACCTGGTAGCCGCCCTGGGGGCGAGCCGTCTGCGTGATGCTGCCGGGCTCGCGGGCGGAAGCGGAGGCCACCGCCCGCGACGCCGTGGAGGGCACGCCGGTGCCGGCGGGAGCGGCCGCCGGGGCTGACGCTGCGACCGAGGCCGGCGCCGCCCCGGGCGCCGTGGCGTCGCTGACGCTCGCAGGGGGCGGCGCGCTTGCCATGGCCTTGGGCGGCGATTCCGGGGCCGTGGGCATCGAGACCGGAGGCGGCGTCACCGCTTCCGCGACCGGCGGGAGCGGCGCCGACAGCAGGCGAGGCAGCTTCGCCGGCAGCCGCATCTGGCGCTTCGGCTCCGGAGGGGTTCGAACCTCCGGGGCCGGCGCGACATCGGCCGGCGTCACCACTTCGGCCAGCAGCACGGGCGGGCGGATGGCGTCGACCGACAGGAGCCAGCGCTCGGTGACCAGGAGGCCGGCGATCAGGCCTGCATGGAACAGGCAGGAAGCGCCGAAGCCCAGCACCCGCCCGCGCCTGATCCAGGTCAGTATCGCCACTGCAGGCTCCCGTAGAACGAGCGGCCGTCGCCCGGGTAGAACGACTGGCCATTGGCGTCGTCGGTGACCACCGCGGAGATGTAGGACTTGTTGGCCAGGTTGACGCCCGTGAACATCGCCGTCAGGTTCCACGGCTTGTAGCTGTAGCCCATCTGGACGCCGGCGAGCGCGTAGGCGGAGGTGGAGTTGGTGTTCGTGCTGTTCACGGGATACGCCTTGGGCACGTTCTCGAACTGCGGCGCGAAGAAGAAGCCGAGCGCGTTCTCGTACCGGAGCTCGGCCCGGATGAAGTGCTCGGGGGCGCCGGGGAGGATGTTGTTGCCGAAGGTGGGATTGTTCACGAAGCGAAAGTTCGAGTACGTGTAGGCCAGCCGCGACCGGAGCTGATCGCCGCTCTGGCCCAGGCCGAGGAAGCGTGCGATGTCGGTGAGGAGCTGGACGTCGAATCCCAGCTCGATGCCGACGTGCCGCGAGCGCGGGATGTTCTGGAAGAGCGGAA
>Ga0335070_10001637_pt1 | contig 26004 bp, 21 predicted proteins | sample Lox_Sample_13_FD_206722 | JGI IMG/M metagenome (GOLD analysis project Ga0335070, IMG submission 206722) | Soil microbial communities from Loxahatchee National Wildlife Refuge, Florida, United States - Lox_Sample_1.3 | ecosystem: Environmental > Terrestrial > Soil > Wetlands | place: USA...
CTGTGGCACTATCCGTCGAGTGGACTTGAATCCACCCTCCCGGACGTTATCCGGCACACTGCTCTGCGGAGTTCGGACTTTCCTCTCCCGCCGCCCGAAGACGGCAGAAGCGACCGCCCGGCCCGGCTGCCAACCTCTTCATTATATGGGATGCCCTGACCGGCAGTGCCGCTTTTCCGACCCGCCAGTCGCTCGGGGGAGGTTAGCGAGCAAGGACAGGAGGCGGACAAGAGTGTCCGCCCCACACGGGCTTCCCTACGAAATCCCGGAACCTCCTCTGCTAGACTGACGTACAGAAACATAGGGTGGACTGCGTCTGCTCCTGGTGGGCCGCTCAAAGCGCACCTAACCGAGGTCGGCTTTCGCAGTCCAACGTGTAAGCCGGTGTATGAATTTCCTAGAGGCCATCCGTATCGCGCTGCAGTCCTTGTGGGCCAACAAGCTGCGCTCCGCGCTCACCCTCCTGGGTGTGGTCATCGGGGTTGCGGCCGTCATCGCCGTGGTGACGTTTGTGAGTGGCATCAATGGCTACGTTGCTGAGAAAGTCTTCAATCTGGGCGCCGATGTTTTCATCATCAACAAGCGCACCTCGGTGGTCACCAACATCGATCAACTGCTCGAGGGGGAAAGGCGCAAGGACCTTACCCTTGATGACTACCATGCGGTGGAAGAAGGCTGTTTGAAGTGTTCTTCGGTCGGCGCCGTGGTGACCAACCTTAGCGGCCATGTGAAGTATGGAGAGCAGTCAATCACCGACAGTTTCATCCGGGGCGTGACCGAATCGATGCCGGCAATTCTCAATATTGACATCGACAACGGGCGCATGGTGAACGAGAGCGACGTCAATACCCGGTCGCAGGTCGCAGTCATCGGCACGGATATCATGGAGAATCTCTTCCCGGGCATGGACCCCTTGGACAAGGAGATCCGCGTAGAGGGCCAACCGTACCGGGTGATCGGCGTGGGGAAAAAGCAGGGCAAGACACTGGGCATCAGCCGCGACAATTACGTGCTGATTCCAATTACCTCTTATCTAAAGCAGTATGGCTCGCACAACAGCATCATCATCTCCGGGAAGGCGAACGGCATTGGCAGCACGCTGGATGCGGCCATGGATGAAGCTCGTGTGATTTTGCGTTCCCGCCGCCACGATGTTCCGGGCAAGCCTGACAGCTTCGCCGTCGAGACCAACGAGACCTTCCTGAGCCTGTGGTCCAACCTGAGCGGCACGTTCTTTATCGCCATGATTGCTATTGCCGCCATCTCGCTGGTCGTCGGCGGGATCGTGATCATGAATATCATGCTGGTTTCGGTCACTGAGCGTACCCGCGAGATCGGGATTCGCAAGGCTATGGGCGCGCGCCGCCAGGACGTGTTGCTGCAGTTTCTGATCGAGTCGGGGACCATGGCCTTGGTGGGAGGGGCGCTGGGCGTGATTTTCGGAGCCACGTTTGCCAAAGGCATCACCTTGCTCATCGGAATGCCTTCCGCAATCAGACTGTGGGCCGTGTTTGCCGGACTCGTAGTCTCGGCAAGCGTTGGTGTCTTTTTTGGCGTCTACCCAGCCAGGCGCGCAGCGCGTCTGGATCCGATCGTAGCGTTGCGATTCGAACTGTGAGACAAGTGTCATGATGGGGCGCGGCGATTACTCCGAGATCGTGAAGATGGCGGTGGACACCATCCGCACGAACAAGCTGCGCTCTGCGCTGACCATCTTGGGAATTGTGATTGGCGTCGCGGTGGTCATTGCGATCTCCTCCGTGGTCAGCGGCCTCGATACCAGCGTGATGGATTCGATTCGCAGCATGGGCTCCGACCTGATTTTTGTTTTCCATTTTCAGCCCTTTACCTTCAGCCGGCCCACCGAAGAAATGCGGACGCGCAAGGAACTCACCTATGAAGACTACGTGGCCATCAGCCAGTTGCCCCACGTAAAGGCGGCCACGGTTGGAATCCGCTACCAACGTCCCGAATTTGGTACGGGTACCTACGTGGTGAAGTATGGGGATCGGCGGGCCAAGAACACGATCCTCGAAGGCGATGTTTATACTTGGAAAGATGTCTTCGATTTGCAGACTCCTCAAGGCCGCTGGTTTACCGAGATCGACGAACTGCAGCGCGCTCCAGTCATTGTTCTGGGCGCGGACACAGCCGACGAGCTTTTTCCCAACGGCAACGCCCTGGGGAAAGAGATCAATATCGATGGCCAGCTATTCACTGTGGTCGGCGTTGCCGAGAAACGTAAGAGCGCGTTCGGTGGCGGGAAAAACCCCGAAGACAATATGGTTCTCTTCCCCTTCTCCACCTTCCACAAGCTGCACCCGGAACTGAAGCAACTTTGGATCAGTGTGAAGGCTACGTCCCACGACGATATGCCCAGGGTAATGGATGAAATTCAGGAGCTCTTGCGCCGCCGTCGCAAGGTCGCTCCCAACAAGCCGGACAACTTCGCCATATTCACCCAGGATGCGATGTCAGACTTGTGGAATCAGTTGACCGGCATGATGTTCATTTTCATGTTCGCGGTGTCCAGCGTAGGGTTGATTGTCGGCGGTGTTGGGGTGATGAACATCATGCTGGTTTCGGTCACCGAACGCACCCGCGAGATCGGCGTACGCAAAGCCATCGGTGCGCACAAACGAGATGTTCTTGTGCAGTTCACGATTGAGGCTGTCATTCTCACCTCGCTTGGCGGCGTCATCGGAGTATTACTGGGCGCGGCTCTGGTGGGAACCATTCCGGCTATCTGGTCTTCGTTGCCGGCGAAGTTGTCCACGTTCTGGATTGTTCTCGCATTCAGCGCTGCCGCCAGTGTCGGCCTGGTGTTCGGTATTTACCCCGCTTGGAAGGCTGCCAATCTTGATCCCATCGAATCGCTGCGATACGAGTAAACTACTCTGCTCGGATGATCCACCTCACAATCAGGGCCCTCGAACTCGTCGCTATGCTGGGCGCCGTGTCCGGCGTCGGTTTCTACTGCCTGTGTCTGTGGAGTGCAGTAGCGTTCCTGCGGGAGCAGAAAACCGGTTCTGGTTCGGCGCAAATGCTTCCGCGGGTCTCGATTCTCAAGCCACTCAAGGGCATTGACCCTGAGATGTATGAATCCTTCCGCAGCCACTGTCTGCAGGACTACCCGGAATACGAAATCATCTTCGGCGTGAGCGACCCCAATGATCCATCCATCGGGCTAGTGGAACGCCTACAGCAGGAATTCCCGAAGTCGAAAATTCAGCTCGTGGTTTGCCGGGAAAGACTGGGCGCCAATGTGAAGGTAAGCAACCTGGTTCAGATGCTGCGTCACGCCGCGCATGACTGCCTGATCGTCAACGATAGCGATATTCGGGTAGATCCCAGTTATCTGCGGCAGGTCGTGGGCGGGCTACTTCGCCCCAGGACTGCAATGGTCACGTGTTTGTACCGGGGAGTTCCCGAGCCCACTCTAGGGTCGCGGCTGGAGTCTCTGGGCATCAGCACCGATTTCTCCGCCGGAGTGCTGGCAGCGCGAGCACTTGAGGGCATTCGCTTCGGACTGGGCTCCACGCTCGCCTTCCGCCGTCGCGATCTAGAATCCATCGGAGGCTTCGAGGCGTTTGTCGATTATTTGGCCGATGACTACGAACTCGGAAACCAGATGGCGAAAAAAGGGCTGGGCGTCGAACTTTCTGACGTCGTGGTCGACACCTATCTGCCCGCTTACACCTTCAAGGATTTTTTGGATCACCAGCTGCGATGGGCGCGCAGCGTACGCGATTCGCGCAACTGGGGGTATATCGGCTTCGTATGTACCTTCGGCTTGTTTTGGGGCGTTCTGACTCTATTGCTCGCGCACGGCGCCACCTGGGCATGGTGGTTGCTTGGGGTTATCGTGGTAATACGGGCAGCAACGGCCTGGGTCGTGGGCTGGACAGTTCTGCGCGATCCACGCGTCCTCTATAACGGCTGGCTTCTCCCCTTTCGCGACTTACTGGCCGTGATCATCTGGGCTGCCAGTTTCGCCGGACATTCCATCGCGTGGCGCGGCGACTCCTTCACGCTTAAAGACGGTAAACTGGCCCGGAAACCAACGTAGTTCACTGAGTTCAATTTCCCGCTGGTGGTGATCCCACGCTTTTCCGCAGGACCATTCTTTCTCCTTGCAGTTCAATGTGACTGCTGCGCCAGCTGATGCGCCTTCCGATAAAGCTGGCGCACCACACGATGTAGCCAAGCAGGTCTCGCACTGGATAGAGCCAAATCCTGCGCAGCAGATGCTTGTCTCGAAGGACGGTCCAACCCACCGCCCAGGCTTCGATCAGCCGATTCACAGTGGCTACAGCGAGAAGTGCGACACCCAGGCCAGGATGTCCCAGGAAAGTCGCTGCGGCCAAGCCGATAATCCCATACGGCATGGCAAAGACAAGCCCCATGCCGATGTAACCCTTTGGTCGGCAATAGCGGGCGGTGATAGACCAACGCATCTGGTTCTGCCACATGCGTCGGAACGTGTTCTGGTTTACCACGTGGTCGATAACATGATGGGAAAGAACCACGCGGTAGCCCTGTTTGTGGATGAGATTGCCCAGAATGAAATCATTGGCCGAATAGTCGTGGAATCTTGCGTAGCCGCCGATGCTTGCCAGCGCTTCTTTGCGGACGGCGATGGTTGGACCTAGTCCGAACTTCATCCCTTCGAGAAGATTTGCCACCAGCACCCCGGCGGGTTCCTCAACCGACATGCACATGGCGCTTTGTTCTGACCAGAAGTCTCCAACGTTGAGACCACGGTAGAGGCAGGTCACCATGCCGGTGCCAGGCTCAAGCAGCGGAGCCGCCACTTCCCGCAAGTAGTTGGGAGCAACTGCCACGTCGCTATCCGAGGCAACTAGAAAATCGTATTGGGCAACCTTCGACAGGCAATGCAGAGAGTAGGTCTGCGGGTTCGGCCAGGGGGGTACACCGTTGACCAGAATGCGGGTCGGTATCTGAGGGTAACGCGCGCTTACCTCGCGCACGACCTGCAACGCGGCATCGTCCGCCGTGTCCGCACCAAACAGGATTTCGAAGTTCGGATAATCTTGCTGGAAGAAACTCTCGAAATTCTCTCTGAGCCGCGGCTCCAATCCATGAACCGGTTTGATTACCGAAACCGCGGGAAGCTGTGCATTACGGGGGGCCGACGCCCGTGCCCTGCGAGCCTCGGCATGAAATCGGAGCACGCCCAGAATGACCAAGCCGAGAAAAACTGCAGAACTCAGAGTGCCAATCAGAGCTATGCCCAGGGCGATTTCTAGAATCACTGTCAAGATGGATGCCTTCAGTCTTTGGCCGTGGCGCCAGCCCCTGCGTAGAGTAACTCTGCAGCCTGGATGAGAGCGTTCATGGAATCCCGCAGCGCCTCCCGCGACATGCGCTTGCACGTCCACCCCAAAGAGCGAATCCGGTCGGTATTCAATCGGACGACGGCTACATCGCCCTTCCACCCGCGGTCGCCTCCCTGATACTCAAAAGTCACCTTGCGAGGATCCAGGCCGACACACTCGCAAGCCAGCTCTGCGATTTCTCGGACCGTGGTGTAATCCCCGGTGGCCACGTTATAAGCCTGGAACCGCTGCGTCGTTTTCTGGTTCGCCAGCAATACGGCGGAAACCACATCTTCCACGTGGATGTAGGACTTGCTCTGGCGCCCGTCTCCCAGGATTTTCAAACGACGGGGATCGCGCAGTAGAGACCTGACAAAGTCAAAGCCCACTCCGTGAGTCTGGCGCGGGCCGACCACATTGCCGAATCTGAACACGCAGGCCGTCAGGCCAAACATGTGGCAGTAGGAACTGATCAGCGCCTCACCGGCCAGTTTGCTGGCGCCGTAAGTAGAAATTGGTTCCAGGGGGCCGTGATCTTCTTTTGCCTCCACAGTACCGAGGTCGCCATAGATTCCGCTGCCCGAAGCATACAAAATCCGCTTGGCCGTCGTGAGGCGCATAGCCTCGAGCACTTGCGCCGTCAAGCAGGTTCCCTGGCGAAAATCGATGTCAGGATCGACTGCGGCGCGGGCAATATCTGGGTTGGAGGCGAGGTGAATCACAAGGTCGCTACCCTCCATTGCTTCCTTGAGCGACGAAAGGTCCTTCACATCGCCTTCCACAAACCTGAACCTGGGATTGTTCACATGATGGCTGAAGTGCCATCTGCGGCCTGAGGATAGGTTGTCATACACGCTGACCGCGGAAACGGAGGGATCCGCAACCAGTGTGCCGGTGAAATGGGAGCCAATGAATCCCGCACCGCCGACTATGAAGTACCGGCTAGGTGTCATGAACCAAGATTTCCGAAGAGAAGTGAGAATTAGCTGACGATGATAGCAGACGGCGTCGCGTTGCGTCGACATTCGGGGACTTCGGCTTCTAACGCTTGCTGATCCTATGCGTGATCTTCCATCTATGCTCTAATGGGTCTTCTCTCATGGCAACAATTCATGACAGAGCGGAGCCTCGCCAACTCAGAGCTCTGATTACCGGCGGAAGCAGAGGCATTGGTTTCGAAGTTGCCCGCCATCTTGCCGATTCGGGTCATCGGCTTTGGCTTTGCGGAAAGAGCGACAAGGTCGCTGCCTCTGCACGAAAACTAGGCCCACAAGTTCCGTTTTCCCAGCTTGACGTGGCTGACCCCAAGGCCGTGGATGACCTGTTCGCAGAAATTCGCCGCACGTGGGCTGACCTCGATGCTGTGATTCACACGGCAGCGGACCTAGGCCCATCGGGAAACTTCTGGGAAGTGCGGGCCGATGGATTTGCGTCCACACTCCAGATCAACACGGCGGGCTCATTCTATGTTTCGAGAGCGTTCGTTCGCTTGTGGATTGAAAATGGTCAAGCAGAAACCAGCCCATCCCGTCGCGGCAAGATCGTGTTGTTTGCCGGAGGCGGTGCGGGTTACGGTTACCCGCGTTTTCTTCCCTATGGGACATCGAAAGCCGCCGTCGTCCGCATGTGCGAAACCATGGCCATGGAACTGGACGACGCCGGTGTGCCAATTGACGTCAACGTGATCGCACCCGGGGCAAATGAGACAGCCATGTTGGCTGCTGTCCGGGCCGCAGGCGGGGAAGTGCGCACCGTGGTCCCGTTTTCCAAACCGATCGCCCTCTGCGACTGGTTGCTCTCTCCGTCTTCGGATGGAGTTAGCGGGCGGTTCTTGCATGTGAATGATCCCTACCAGGAGATTGCCCCCGGAAAACTGCGCCCGGAGATCCTGAAACTGAGGCGGGTTGACCTATGAACATCCTGGTGATGGGCTCCGGACTCATCGGAACGCAACGCATCCAGGCTTTGACCGCAAATCCGGCAGTTTCCTCCATAGCGGTCCACGATCCCAAGCTAAGGGAGGGAACTCCCGTTGCCGCGAAAGCCAAGGCCGTGACACGAGACGAAGCGTTCGGCCGGCGTTATGACGCGGCTTTGGTGGCGACGCCCCACGACACTGCCGTCGAACTCGTGCCGCAGGTCGCAAAGCATGCCCCCGCTCTTCTTTTGGAAAAGCCGCTGGGCAGGTCTCTCGCGGAAGCCGAACGCCTCGTGGCTTGCGCCCGCGATGCGGGCAGCAGGATTTTTGTAGGCCTGAATTACCGCTTCCTCAAGCACGTTCAAGAGGCGAAGCGGCTGTTGTCAACCGGCGAACTGGGAAGAGTGCTGGGCGTGGATGCGGTGTTGAGTCACGGCGCACAGCCCGGGTACGACAAGAGCTGGAAGACCGATCCTGTTCGCTGTGGCGGCGGGGTCTGCATTGATCCCGGGGTTCACGTGTTTGATCTTCTCTGCTGGTTCTTCGGAGGGGCAGAGCTGACGGGAGGATTGTTAAGCCGGACCTTTTGGCCGATCCAGGTCGAGGACCACGCCAGCCTCATTCTCACGTTGCCCGGAGGCGCGCCTGCGAATCTCGTTATGTCACTGTCCAGTTGGCAATCACGCATGGAAATGACCATCGAAACCGAGAATAAGCAAATCATTCTGCGTGGTCGCGGGAAGTTCTATGGTGCGCAACGCCTTATCATCGCGGCCAAATGGCCTTGGCTCCAGCCCAAACAACCCCGTGAGAGAGAATTCAACTACGGTTTGGAAGATAATTCGTTACAGGACGAGACGAACGCATTCCTTACGGTGGTCGGGGGCGCGGCAAGCGACTGCAACTTAGCAACTGCAGAAGACGCGCTTCGCGCTATGCGCATTGTGGACGATTGTTACGCCAAGGTGCAGCACGGCCGATCCTGGTAATGGTTATCGCCCGTCGCGGTGGCTGATGGCTTCCAGAGGTTCCAGCTTGTATCCCGCTTTCACCGCATCGTCGTAGAACATTCGTACCGTGTCCAGCGAATAAGCATTGAGATCCTTCCCGATAAGGGGAAGCTTCGCCAGAATGTCATTGGTGACGGTGATGATGTGACAACCAATCTCATCCGCTTGGAAAATGTTCAGCAACTCACGCGGACTCGCCCACACCAGTTCAATTTGCGGCTGAAGCGCGATCGCCTCCAGCGCTTGTCGCATCACCGGAATTGGGTCGCGACCGGTATCGGCAATGCGCCCAGCGAAGACGGAAATGTATGAGGGCGCGCCTCCGCGGAGCGCCGCGCACGAACGCCGCACCTGGTTGATTGTAAGCAACGCGGTGATGTTAATGCGAATGCCTTCCGCGCTGAGCCGCTGCACCAGCTTGTACATGGGCTCTCCGCGGGTGTTCGTGACCGGAATCTTGACGTAGACGTTGTCCGCCCAGCTGGCTATCTGCCGTGCTTGGCGCTCCATCTCTGCTTCTTCGTCCGCCAGCACTTCGAAGGAGATTGGGCGATCGGGAATATGCCGCAGAATCTCCGCTGCGAAGATCTCATAGTCCGTGACGCCTGCTTTGCGCATGAGCGTCGGGTTGGTGGTAAAGCCTTTAATGTATGGCTGCCGGTATAACTCCAGAATGCTGGCCTTATCCGCGCCATCGCCGAAAATCTTAACCTTCAAGTCAGACACTGGCTTCATCCGTACACCTTATGAGCCGGACTGGACAATCCAGTCGGCCGCTTCGCGCAGCGAACTCACGCGCGCCGCCGGCGGCAGCGCCGGGGCCTTCTCATTGTAACTGTTATCCACAAGAATGGTCGTGCATCCCGCATTGTGTCCGGCATCAATGTCGCGCCAACGGTCCCCCACCATAAAACTGCGCGCCAGGTCGATGTTGTGTTTGCGCGCCGCCTCAAACAGAAGTCCGGGTTTGGGTTTGCGGCACTCGCAATTGTCCTTGTCGGTGTGGTAACAAACAAGGATATCGTCCAGCGGCAACGAGGACTTCAGTGCCCGATTGATGGACTCAACCGTGTCGCGCGACTGCAAACCACGCGCGACATCCGGTTGATTGGTAATGATCACCAGCTCGAAGCCTCGGTCTTTCAATTCCTTCAGGGCCGGAGCGGTTTCGGGAGCCACTTCGAGCTCGGCCAGACTGGACGGCGGGTATGGTCTGCCGTCACGCATGATCACGCGGTTGACGACGCCATCGCGATCGAGAAAGACGGCGCGGCGGAGCTGGGAATCGCTGGCAACGGCTGATTCCCACTTCGTCTGTTGTTGCCGCACCGCAGGATGAGAAACCAGTAAGTGCCAGACCACCGCCTGGAAAGCTTCCGAATGCGGCGTGATGTGCGCCGCGTTGACCGTCGGAATCACGATGCAGACATCCGCCACCTTGGCTGTAAATCCTCCGTCGCGTCCGACCACGCCCAGCACTTTCGCGCGCACGGACTTTGCGTAGCGCAAAGCCGCTACCAAATTAGGGCTGATGTTTTTCTCAAGGTTTCCGCCGCCAACGGAAAAGACGAAGACCAGATCCGACGCCCGCAGGCGGCTCGTCTTCAGCCACTCTTCGAATACAGTGCTCCACCCCTCGTCATTCACCCGGGCCGTGAGTTCGGAAACGTTGTCGGTGGGTGCATAAGCCTCGAAGCCGGCAAGTTTGCGGAAGTCATTGACCGCATGCGAGGCATTGGCTGCACTGCCGCCGACACCAAGAATGAACAGACGGCCGCCGGCCGCCCGTGTTTCAGCGAGCAGGTGCGCGGCTTTCTCGATGCTCGGCGCATCCAGGCGGGCGATCACCTCGCTGGCTTCCGCCAGGAACTGTTGTGCAAAGCTCTTCGTCATTAGCCCCTGGCTCCTTGGACGGCAAGGAAGTCCGTGGTTTCCTGCAGGCCCTCGAGCGAGCCGATCTCGTAAAACCGCTCCTTGACCTCAAACGCCGCAAGCCGCCCCTGCCGCAACATGTCTTCGTAGAGGTCAGCCAAGTCATGTGCCTGCCCCAACTTCAGCGGAGCAAAGACCTCGGCCCGGAACACACCCAACCCATAGTCGATGAAATTCATGCGCGGCGTGCGACTTCGTTTGCTATGAGCCAGAATCTTCCCATCCGCAAACTCAACATTGCTGTTATCCCACTTCCCCTCGTTACGAAATACCGTCATCAGCGCAGGCGCCCCCGAGGTCTCAAATGCGCGAGCCACCGCAGCATAGTTACAGGGGAGATACGAATCACCATATATAGCAAAAAAAGCCGGTCCTAGTTTAGGCAGAGCGTTTCTAAGTGCTCCGGCGGTACCTAATAAAGCAGGACCGTCAAAAGAGTAATCCAGTTCCATACCCAGGGCTGAGCCATCCGTCAGCACGTTGGAAATCATCTCCCCGAGATGTCCCACACAAAGCACGCCGCGCCGGATTCCGTTTGCGCGCAACAGGCGCAGTTGATGGACGATAAAGGGCTCCCCGTGAATTTCGATCAGCGCCTTCGGCACCCTTTCGGTAACGGTGTCCAGGCGGGTTGCGAGTCCGCCCGCAAGAATGGCGATAGGCAACATGTGATTTGAATCAGGAATGGGCCACCACCGTGGTGCCGGCAAAATCAAATTGGGTGCGTACTTCGCGTAGTCCGGCTTGCCGCAGCACTTGCCGCAAACGGGTCTTCTCTTCGGTGTAGAACATCAGGAATCCGCCGCCACCTGCTCCAATGAGCTTCCCGCCCAGCGCCCCGTTCTTACGCGCCAACTCGTACAGATCGTTGATCGGACCGTTGCTGATGTTCGGCGACCGCTTCTTCTTATGCTCCCAGTGGGTGTGCATCAATTCGGCGTATCTTCGCAAATCCCCAACTAAGAGCGCGTCCCGGCTTTCGAAGCCGAGTTGCTTGGTGAAGTGAAGATTTTCCAGCATCTCCCGGCTGTTCTCTCTGGTACGCGTGTCCTGATCCCGAAGAATGTCCGACGCCGACCGAGCACTCCCGGTAAAGAATAGGAGCAGATTGTCCTCCAGGTTGGCCAGCGCTTCGGGCGGCATTTTCAGTGGCGCCGCCACCACATTCCCATCCGGAAGAAAATCAAAGCAGGTGATTCCTCCGAACGCCGCAATGTACTGGTCCTGCTTGCCAATCGGCTCTTTCAGCACGCCCAATTCAATGTAGCATGCCTCGTCTGCTAGCTTGTGCGGCGGCACGATATCCCGTTTGAGCGTGTGCAACGCTCCGAGTAGGGCAGTGGTGAAACTGCCGGACGAACCCAGCCCGGTCCCCGCCGGAATGTCCGAAACGCTGACGATCTCGAGGTATGGGCCAGTCAGCCCTGTCAACTTCAGTGCCTCGCGAATGATCGGGTGCTGAATCTCGTCTACCCGCTCGACTTCTTCCAGTTTGGAGTACTTCAGAATGATCTTGGGCCGAAAAGCCTCGGTGATCATGATGTAAACGTAGCGGTTGATCGCACCCGCAACCACGAACCCGGTGTGCTCCTGGTAATACGACGGCAGATCAGTTCCACCACCTCCCAGGGAAATCCTCAGCGGACTTCTGGTGATGATCACAGAATTTGTCTCCGCGTGAAACGCCAGCGTACGTACACGGCAGCCTAAATCATACTCGAAGCATCCCACAACCCGTTCGCGACCCGGGCGGCGGTCAATGCTCTGGCTGATTACTGTAGATGGTTTTGCCTGAGCTTTCGGCAATCACGTACTTCGGAAACTGGATCAGCGATTCGACTTGTGCCTTCTGATAAATGGTCACGAAAAGAAAGACTCGCGTCGGCGAATTCCAATCCCGAAGCAAATCTGCATCTGTCAAGTAAACCTTGGGCGCATCCGGGAAAGTTGAACCAAACCACATGGAAGTAGTCTTGCCGTTCACCAAGTCAATCGGCCGGTGGAGATAAAAAAGCAGCGAGGAACCGAAGGACTGGTCCCCATAGATCATCAGTTTGTCTCCCGGCTGCAATTGAGGCGCGATCTTCCGGGCCAGCGGTCGTGAGGAAAGGTAGGGCTCGAATCTTTGCAGTGCAATGTGTGCTGCGAACAGAAATACGGTCATGGTCAGAGCCATCACCCACGTAGCGGCCCAGTGCCGGCGCTTCAGTCGCAGAATCAGCGACAGGGCAGGACCAAACAGCAGCGCGACAGTGGCTATCAGCGCGGGCAGACGGAGCGCGGCAAATGATTGCCCACTCAAGTCCAACATGTGCGACATGGAAAGGGTGTCGTTGGAGAGATCATGCGCCGCAAGCACAGCGCCGATGTCTGCTGTAAACGGCAAGTTGCGCGAACTCCAGAGCCCTCCGATCAACAGGCAACCCGAAACCACGGCGGCAATGGCGACTAGCCCAGTCGATGTCACCAGCCAGCCGGGACGTCCACTGTTGGTTTGCTGTTCTTCTACTGAAACTGCTGCTGCGAGCAGCAGAATCAACGGCAGGTAGGCGGGGAACGTATAGTATTCCTGGTTGGTGGATAGGGAGAAAAATACCAGGATAATTCCTGCCCATAGCCAGCAAAGCAGGCGAGTCCGGTAGCCAAAATCTAGTTTGGTCTCGGGCCCCGTCGAAGAACGCCGTAGCTTGTGCCAGCCATCCCGGAGCGCCAGCGGAAAATACATACTCCACGGAAACAGCCAGGCGAGTTGGAGCGACCAGTAGAGAAAAGCAGGCAGCTTGCTGTAGTCCTTGGGATACCGCTTCCCCAGAAAACGCAGCACGTGCTCGTTGACGAAGTAAAACCAGAAAAATCCGCGGTTTCGCACTCCGGCCAACACATGCCAGGGTGCGGCAATCAACAGAAACAATGCTACCCCTGACAACAGCCGGAACTCACGCCAGCGCCGCCAATCCCCGGTGATCACGAGAAAGGCAGTCATGGTAGATCCGACAAAGATGATGGCCACCAGCCCTTTGGTGAGGACTGCCAAGGCCACGCAGGCGTATCCCGCATACCATCGCCACGGCCGGCCCTGGGGTTCGAGCGCTGTGACAAAGAACCACAGTGAGGCCGCGATGAACAGACTCAACAGCGCTTCCGGAATCAGAATGCGGGAAAACAGGTAGTATCCGACGGTTGTGCTGACAAACAACGCCGAGTAAATGCCGGCGCGTTCTCCGAACGCGCGACGCCCCCAGAAGTAGGCGAGCACAACCAGGAACAGCACAGCCAGCGCGGTCGGCAGCCGGGTGGCGAATTCATGCGCTCCGAACACCTGGTAGCCAAGCGCTACCAGCCAGTACATCAATGGCGCCTTTTCCAGGTAGCGAATGCCATTCACGTGCAAAGTGACGTAGTCGCCGCGCACCACCATTTCTCGAGCGGCTTCGGCATGAGTGCAGTCGGCGTCGTCGAAAAGCGCAGGCGAAAACAATGACCCGAAGTAAACTGCCGCGAACAACAGGAATACGGCGTACAAGGCAACTTTGGCGTGGGGAACGGCCACAGTCTTTTCGGGCTGAACCAGGAAAGGAGCGCTAACAGTCAATAGAAAATGGCCTCGGGTACCGGAGGTAAAGAAATCCCGAACTGCTGAGTTTACCAGCTAGACATCAAACGTGGAGGGTCCGTCTCTGGTTATCTTGTGGGAACTGCGGCCGGCTTGCGGGCGGTTACATCCAGTACCTGCCTGATCTTGCCAGCTAAGGTTTTCAGCCCAAAAGGCTTCTGCAGGAAGTTGTTGGTCACGTCGATAGGCCCATAGCGCAGGACCGTACTTTCCGCGTATCCGGAAACGAACAGCACTTTCATCTGGGGCCGGGCCGAGGCCAACCGCGCTGCCAGCTTGGCTCCTCCCATGTGGGGCATGACTACGTCGGTGATCATTAAATCGATCGCCCCGGAGTGATTCTTTGCTACTTGCAGTGCTTCCTTGCCGTCCTTGGCTTCGAGCACGGTGTAGCCGTTAAGGCTGAGAAACTGACACGCCGACTGCCGCACTGCCGCCTCGTCTTCTACCAAAAGAATGGTTTCCGCCCCCCCCCGGCAAGACTCTGCACTTGAAGCAGGCGCAGCAACCCTCGCTTCCTCGATCACGCGGGGAAGATAAATCTTGAACGTGGTTCCCATTCCCGGTTCGCTGTATACCCAGATGAACCCGCCGTTCTGCTTCACGATGCCAGTCCGAGACCTGTTCCTTGTCCCTCCGTTTTGGTCGTATAGAACGGCTCGAAGATGTGCGGGAGATGCTGCGCAGCGATGCCCTGTCCCGTATCCGTTACGGTTAGCATTACGTAATCGCCCGCCGGAACCATCGAGTGTTTCTGAACATAGGTCTCGTCGAGCCTCACCCGGGCGGTTTCGATAGTCAGCTTTCCGCCGCGAGGCATAGCGTCACGAGCATTAGCCGCCAGGTTCATCACAATCTGCTCGATCTGCATGGGATCGGCCCGGACGCTGCCCAGTTCGCGCCCCGGAACGACGATCAGTTGAATGTCTTCTCCAATCAGTCGCGGCAACATCCTGCTGATTTCCTTCAGAACGTGGTTCAGGTCCAGCAGTTGCAGGGTCTGCATCTGTTTTCGACCGAAGGCCAGCAACTGCCGCGTTAGGTCGGCAGCCCGTTGCGCCGCCGACAAAATTTGCTGAGCATGGTTGCGCAGCGGATGCTCCGCCGCCAAAGAATCCAGCATCAGTTCCGCATAGGCGCTGACGATCATCAAGAGGTTATTGAAGTCGTGCGCAATTCCACCGGCCAGCCTGCCGACCGCATCCATCTTTTGCGCCTGCCGCAATTGCGATTCCAGCTTCCGCTGTTCGGTAATGTCGCGATCGTAGGAGACGAAATGTGTGATCTCCCCCTGCTCATCGCGCACCGGCCCGACGGTTTTCTCGGCGACGAACGTTTCTCCGCTCTTCTTTTGGTTGACCACCTGACCGCGAAAAGTCCTGCCCGCGAGAATCGCCCTCCACATCTCGCGGAAGGTGCCAGGTTCTTCTTCCGTAGACTCCAAGATGCGCAATGTCTTGCCCGACACTTCTTCACGGGAATAGCCGGTTATAGTTTCGAAGGCCGGATTCACATACTCAATCACACCCGAATGGTCAGTAATGGCGATTATGTCGGCAGCCTGCTCTACGGCACACCACAGTTGGCGAAGCACCTCCGTCTTCTGGGAGAGCGGGTTCTCGCTTTCTCTTCCGGGCATCGAGTGTTTTGGCTGTGCCTCGCTGAATCCAGGCTGGGATACTTCTTTCAAGCTTGTTCTCTCCTGCACTCCATTACATCGGACTGCCGGCTCAATGCATCGGGTGGCTTCGGAGAGGCAGAAGTGCACAGAAGATGTTCTTGTTTCGATTGCGGAATCGTTCACTTTTGGGAGACCGACCACCCGCTCGTGATCCGAAACCTCATAGATTACGTTGTGGAGTGAATGGGGTTTGCGCGAAGCGCGGCTAGGCAGGCACTAGTAGCTGGTAGCCTCGTGATCGTGCCCGTGGCACATCAGCGTGCAGGTTCCGTGCTTCGGTGCGGTGCGCATGTATTGCACGGTGCCCGCCGTGGTTGCCGGTCCCACAACCGCCAGATCGAAATTGATCAGCATCGGGTTCGCGGCGGAATGGGCGTCATGGCAAGTCGCGCAGGCAGCGCCCCCATTCACGTGGCTGCTGTGTTGCGAAAAGCTTTGGTCCTGCAGAATGCTGTTCTGCACCGCGTGACACTTGTCGCACAGCGCGTAATTGGCAACCGACGAGCCCGGACTGGACGTGGGCTGGCCCGGCTGCGCGGGTGGCGTTTCGTAAACGTATTCGCGCTCCAGAATGTGCACGAAGTTGGAAGCATGCGGCCCGGTCGGTCCCGTGTTTCCGATGACAAGATTGCGCCCAGTGTCATTGTTGTGGCAGTCACCGCAATAGAGAAAGCTGCCGCTGCTCAACGGGCGCGAGGTGATGTCTGTCACTCCATCAGATGCGACGATATAGGGCCGCAAGCTGGGCACGTCCCCGCTGGGACCCGTGCTGAGGTTTGCCGCTTGTGTGACCGGATGGAACGACAGTCGAGTGGTGAACTCCAGTCTCGTATTGGCGCGAGTGGGCAGCGGGTTTGTCAGCGAGAGCCCGGTGAAATCTGTTTGCCGCATCGGGTTGCGGCCGAATCCGGTTCCAGTCAAAGTGATGTCACCGGTCTGCGGCTTGTTGGCGCTGTCTCCATGGCACTTGAAGCAAACTTCATATTCGTTCGTGCTCTGAATCAGGAATGCATTTGTTGATGACTGTCCCTTCACCCCGAATAGCGGAGGGCTGACGCTCGGCGCAACTGCAGGCGAACCCGGCAACGCGGCTTGCGTGGCGTGCGAATTGTGGCAATCAAAGCACTCCGCATGCCGCTGCGTGGAAGCCGACGTCTCCGGCAACGGCGACTGCGTGGAATTCGGGCTTTCGGACGCATCATGCACCGACGGCGTCGTCATTACCGGATGCCGGTAGGTCTTGGTCGTGAACTCCGCCTTGATGTTCAAATTCGCCACCGAGCCGTCGTGGCATTGATAGCAGACCGTCTCCTCAGGGAACTTCACCAGACGTTGCGGCACCCCGGGCGCGTGCGGCCGGTGGCAGCTCTCACACGCGTTGTTCGCCATGCCGATGTAGCCGGTGTGCGCCCCCTGCAGGCTTGTGTATTTGGCGTCCTCGGTCAGGTCAGGCGACTGCTTATGCGCCGAGTTGTTCCAGCCTGTAGGCTCGTGACAGCTCAAGCAAATGCTCGATGCCTGGTTCCTCTTGACCAGAAAATTGCCTTGCACCGCATCTGTGGTCTCGTTGTGGGGATCATGGCAGCTCGAACACTGCAGCTTGCCTGCTACCAGCTTCACTTGGTCGCCTGGGTCCGGAGCTTTGATCTGGGTATTCGAGTAGTTCGGCGTGAAGGCAAAGGGATGGTCGTCAGCAAAGCCATATCCGCCAAATCCCGCGATATTGCTGCGCGACGTGCTAGGCAGCTGATATTCGGCGCCTTGCACAAAAGGAATATCACCATTGCTGATCGTGCTTCCCAGAGCGATGGTCCCATCATGGCAGCTCAAGCAGAGCTTCGAGGAGTCTTGCGCCGTCACCGGAGAGATCGATGCTTGCAGCGTCGAGCTGGTATACGTCGGAAACTCCGTCGTGCTCATCTTCTGGTTCCACAGCAGCGCGCCCGGATTGGCGTTGTGCGGGGTGTGGCAGTAGACGCAGAGTTGGTCGCTGGCGCTGGGTCCGCTGGCGGCGCGGATGGTGGCCGCCGACGTCGGTCTGAAATCGTGCTTGGAATCAAGCAGCCCCCGCTTGTCAGCCTGAGCGCCGGCAAGCAGAGTTGTAGCAGTGACCAACCAAACGAGCATGCCCAGGCGCTTCATTGTCCCGCCCCCGGATTGCCTGCGTTCGCGCGTAGCTGGAAAATCTGCACTCGCCGGTTGTAGCCGTCACCAACGTAAATTCGACTGTGATCGACCGTGATCCCTGTCGGCAGGAAGAACTCTCCCGGTCCTGCACCCGTGGTCCCAAAGAAGAAAAGCAGCCGTCCTTCCGGACTGAATACCTGCACCCGATCGCGCATGCCGTCGACCAGGTAGATGTTGTTGTGCTCGTCGAGCGCGATGCCCTTGGCCTTGTCAAACTCCCCCACTCCATCGCCAAGGCGCCCGAATCCACTCACAGGTTTGCCGTCCGCGCTGAGGTGCTGTACCCGGAAGTTGAGCGAGTCTGTAACCCATAGGCTGCCGTCCTGTGCAACCGAGATTTGTGTCGGGTAGTTGAACTCGCCGGCATCGGCCCCGCGATGGCCTATCCGCTGGATGACCTTGCCGTTCAGATCCAGCACCACGATATTCATGGCTACCGTGTCGACCACATACAGCCGCCCCCGTTGCGCGTCAATGGCGATTCCGGTGCAGCGCTTGAAGATGCTTTCGTTCTTGCCCAGCGCGCCGATGGTGCGTTTGAACTTGCCCTCGGCGTTGAACACAAACAGCCGCGAGCGCATCGAATCGGAGACGTAAATGTTGCCCTGCGGATCAAGCGCGACTGCGATGGGCGCAAGAAAAGGATCTGAATCCGGGGCTCGCAGTACTTTGTATTTGCGCTTGGCCGGATCGAACAGGTGCACCACGCGGCCCTTGGTATCGGCCACCAGCATGCGCCCCTGCCGATCAATTGCGATCCCATAAGGCATGTTCAGTGTCTTCTCGCTGTCGCTGGTGCCCATGATCTTGCGAAAAAGCCACTTGAGGCGTGACGGGTTGCCGGTTACATCGGCAGCGCTCCGCACCGTTCCCACCCACTCCAGTTGCAAGGGCAGATTCACCGCTGGCCGCTGGTCGTTCGCTTGCCCGCGCGGCACAGGCAAAGCAAGGAAGATGGCAAGCGCCAGCAGGCACGCCAGCCCCAAGCCAAGAAGTTTCTTTGGAGTGTGGTCCGGCTTTCCCGCGCAGCAGGTCTCGCTATGCATGACTAGAAGATCGTGAAACTTCGGGCGATTCGCACATAATATCGGTTGGCCCGGGCCTCGCTGCGCAGTATTTGCGGCAGATTCAAATAATCGCTGCCGTATCTCTGGTAGCCGCCCTCAAACGAAAACTTTCCATACCGGTACAGGCCGTGCACCGTGAAATTGTTGGTGTGCTGATTCAGCGTGTTGAAGCCATCCGAGTAGCGCGACCAGCCCCCGTTCAAGTCCAGATTACGGTTCAGGAACAGGGTAACCATGACACTTGTGCCGTTGCTGGTGTGGTCGAGCAGCGGCGTATTCACCAATAGATTCACGGGCAGAGAATAGATGAACTGCCCCGCTGGCGTCACTGGAAAGGGAAAGATCGAGCCGTACCCGGTGCCGAAGGTCTGCGCCACATTCACCGTGAACATCCGGCGCTCCGCCTGAAAACTCAGGCTCTCCGCCCGGCTGGTGATATCGCCGCTCGTCATCAGAGTCTCGTTTTGATAGTAATCAGCGCGTGCCCGGAAGCGCCATCCGTCCCACGCAGCAGTTTCGGCTTGAGCAGCGGCCCTGCGGTAATGGCTGAAGGCTCCCAGAATCTGCGGCACAGCCTGATTGCTGTAGGCAAAGCTGCCGGAAATTCGCACCCGGCGCACGTTCCCCCAGCCCACGTTGCCGATCACATTGTGGCTGAGCCCCTGGGGACTGTTCCCTAAATTCGTCGTCATCCGGTTCACTGCCACCGAATAGCTCCCGCCCACGTCGAAACCGTGCCAGCGGTGGTGGGCGGAAACTGAACCCATCGGCGTGATCAGTGAGGTCACATACTCTCCGGTTGTGACCTGCGGGCTGATCGCGGTGTAGTGAAGCGCCCCGCTCAACGCGAGTCCGGTGAATGGCAAATACTCCAACCCGCCTTCCGCATCGTGCTGAGAATAGCTCGGCTGCACGAGGGCTACGGGCACGCCCAGTGGGTTATCGGGCGACAACGTGGTCTCAGCCTTGGTGCGCCCATAGTTGTAGTCCGTATGCGCGATCAACTTGGGAGAAAAGCGGTAATTGAATGTGGTGTTGGTCCCCGCCACGGTCGAGTCGCCCGTGCCGATGATCCCCGAAGAACTCTGCGACGAATAGAAATCAGTGGTGGAAAATGTCGCCTTCCCGTCCCAGAACAGCCGGTCCACGTGTCCATCCACACTGGTGGCATCGTTTTGCTGGACCGACGGCAGGGTGAGAGTGCCCAGTGCGTTGGCTTTGAGGTCGGACTTATTGAAGCCTGCCGAGTAATTCCATCCGTCCGCCGCCCCCTGGACATTCGCCAGGAACGTTCGCGTCTTCGAATTGTTGGCGACGAATTGAACCGGTGTGCTCGTATCGTATTCCGACGTCCGGTAAGAAACGTCCACCTTGGGGAAGTGGAGTGCCCGCAACTTCCAGCCAAATCCCAGATCGCTGATCAAATCATTGCGGGTGCCGCCGAATCCGGAAGATCCCAGCGACGATCGCAGATAGCTGATGGTGAAGGGGAAGCTGCGGCCGGTAAGCAGATTAGAGACGAAAGAGATGCCTCGGCTGCTCGTGCCCGTGTCCGAGGGCGATTGATCCTGGCTTGAGACAGAGCGCAACTGCGTGATTCCGGCTGTGAAGTCCATCAGCCGCGGGTCCTTCAAGAAACCTGAGCCAACCAGACGAATGTCTCCACCGTAATCGAGCGTGCCTGTCTCCGACTGCGGAGTTGCATCGCTCTGACTGGTGAAGTTTCCGCCGTTCAGATCTACGCCGAGGGAGCCACTGAGGTGCCAGCGCGGCGCTTCCTCGTAGATGCTGGAATACTGGGCGAGGCAAGGAAGTGCCACCAGGAGAGCGAGCGTCAAAACCGCCGATTTCGCTTTGCCATTCATCCTGGCCCCTCCTGCAGTTCAACCCGAAAAGCTGGGAGAGGGGTAGCCCCCCTCTCCCACATAGTGTGCCTATGTCTGCGATTGCGAGTGGCAATACAGGCACCAGGACCAGCCGGCAGCGTTGGCCGCTGCTGAAGTGGTTCCTGCCGGAGTGTAGAAGTCGCGTGTCAGAATGCCCGACTTCTGGTGTGGCTCGTGGCAGGTAGCGCACTGCATCGTGCCCTGAACACCGTTGACTGTGAACAGCGGGATTTCGCCGTTAGCATCAACGGAATTGAGGCTGGCCGGCGTCTTCAACATGCCGTTCGTCGTCGCCAATGTCGCCGTGTAGGCGAAATTGATCGGGTGCTGCTTGTTGACGTCGGCGGGATTGATGATCATTGCGTCGCCGCCGGAGATCGCACCCACCGTCAGCTGAGAAACCCCAGTTCCGGTTACGGCTGCGTAGTTGGAGTTCACGGCCACCGTGCCGTCATGGCAGCTCAAGCACAATGCACTTGGGTTGTTGACGTCGTTGGGATTGATCGCGTTAACGGTCGCCGTCATGTAATTGCTGGAGTACGTGCTGTACGTCGCCGAGCTGGCGGTGTGGTTCCACAGCAGGGTGCCGGGAGCTCCCGAGCTCTCGCTCGAAAACTTGTGAGCGATGTGGCAGAAGTTGCACAGCGTGTAGGTGCCCGCGGACCAAGTGTTATCGGCGGTGTGTAACGCCGTTCCACCGGCCCCGGAATACGTCGTGTTGTACCGCAGGTCGTGCGGCCCACCCACGATGTTCTTCTTGTCGATCCGGGCGAATGACATTGCGGAAAGCACTGTCAGCGCCAGACCGACAATCAAGGTTGTCCTGATTGCTTTCATTAATGACCTCCCGAAAAAGGTACTGCGTTGAGTTGCACAACTCACGTCCACGGCTTTGTTCATTTCGCCGCTCCTGCAGGCATACGTTCCCCGCATGCATGGCAGAACCCTTTACTTCCCGCCCAGAAACTGAAAAATCTGGACGCGATAGTTGAGCTGGTCGCTGACGTACACCCGGTCGTTCTTGTCGATGAACAGACCGTTGGGCAGTTCGAACTGTCCCGGACCCTGCCCCGGAACACCCACGAACATCAGCACCTGGCCCTTGCTGTCAAAAATCTGAAAGTTGTTGAAGGCGGCGTCAGCCACCCAGATGTTGCCTTCGCTATCGAACTGCACGCCCTTCGGCCGGACAAAATTGCCGGGCGTCATCGCTTGTTTGCCGAAGCGGAAAAGGAACTTGAAGCTGGCGTCAAAGACTTCCACGGAGCAGCTGCCTGTGTCGGTCACGGCAAAGGACCCGTCGTTGCGGTTCACGCCGATGCCGACCGGGTAGAGAAATTCGCCGTTGTGGTTCCCCGGCTTTCCGACCCTGGTGATCAGTTGCAATGTGTCGAGGTTGTAGACCACGACGTTGTGCGCCTTGGTATCCACCACGAACAGCCGCCGGCGGACTTCGTCCAAAGCAATGTAGGCGGGATTCTTCAAGCCCTCATCCGATCCGAACGTGGCCAGAAGATGAAAGTCGGGATCGAACTTCATCACCAGATGAATTTGCGGATCGGAGACATAAATATTGTCCTTGTCATCTACCGCCAAACCCACCGGGCTTTTTAGAAAGAAGCCGCGATCACCGCGGAAGCGCTCGAGCGTCTTGTGTTCGCGATCAATCCGGTAAATCAGGGCGCGGCCCAGCGAGGCGATCAGCAAACGGCCCCTGGAATCCACCGCGATGCCGGACGGTTTTTCGAACTCCTCCAGCACGTTTTTGCTGGGGACGCCGGCCAATTTGTCGAGAAAGCCGCGCTTCTTGATGGGCTCAATCTGCAGGTTGTTGTTCCAGACTTCCAAGAATTTCACGCGCGGCTTATCCGGCAGCACCGGCCAGGTCAGCTCTGTGGGTAGCGGGGCCTGGGTTTTATCCTTGGCGAAGGAGGGGAGGGCCATCGTCAAAACGATTACAGCGCCAATGGTGCGAACAACCCACGGCTTGCGGAATCTTCCTTGGGTCATGGCTTTGACTCCGTTTTCTTCTGGTTCGGTTGCGGCGTGCCCGGCGACACTGCAGTGGCGGGCTGCTTTTTTCCTTCAGCGGCCTGGTGGCAGGCGTCACAAAAATCCACGCCTTCTTTGGTCGTGCGGATTAGCTTGTCCTGCGTCGAAGAGTGCGGGGCATGACAACTGAGGCACGACATCGGCTCGCCCCCTCGCAGCGGGTCATTGACGCCCGCCAGCGGATGCTTCACGAATGGGTGGCCTTTTGTCTGAGAGGGATCAGCCACGATCTTGGGAATCGCTCGGAAATCGGCGGTCAGAATCGACTGATTGCCGGCCAACTGCACTGTGTCGCCCTCAACCCTACGCGCCGCGTGACATTGCAGACAAAGAGGGTTGACCTCCTGCCGCAGTTGTTTGAGATGGTCGCTGGTATGCGGATCATGGCAATCGACGCACAGACCTTTTTCATACGGTGCATGCAGTGTGGGGTCATTCGACTTCTCGTGGCAGTTGAAGCAAATTTGCTCTTTGGGCGCGGTGAGGTTGACGTTAGTAGTCTCGCCCTCGGTCTTGACCTCGTGGCAGGTGGTGCAGCCCATGGCAATCGCGGAATGCACCGCTTTGCCCTTGGTCTTGTCTTCGTGGCAGGAGGCGCAATCGGCGTCCTTGTCCAGTTTGACCGGGTGTTCGCTGGCCACCACGGGCAAGGCGAGGGCCAATGTCAGCAGCAAGAACCCGAGTGCCATCCGACCATCCCTCACGGCTACCTCCGGGAACCCTAGGTGCACGGCACACTCCGTACCACGGGCACAAGTAATGGTTCTCCACAGGCTTTTGTAAGTCTTTGCAACACAGGCTGTTGCATTTATTGGCAGCGAGGGGCTGGAAACCGGAGAGCGGGAGAGCGGCATCAGAATGGGCCTTCTCCCACAGTGGGACTGGTGAAATAACCCACGTAACATTCAGTGTTTAGGCGAAATCTCTGCCCCACTTCCGGTGTTGTATTTCGCCGCAGCATTCCCGTTCTGGCACTATGGGACACCTCGATGCCCTAGCCGTTCCAGTGCACCGCTCACCCCGGTCTGTGACGGACAACCCCGCCAAATTTTACTGACCAGCCACCCGGCCGGATTTGCGCCAAATTGCTGTTTCGCCCTCAGAGCGATGCGCCATATGGCCCAAGGCCCTCCCCTCCCCGAACCAGGCTGCCGGTGTTCATCTCATTGCTTCTCTGCTACTTCGGGCGCTCAGCGAGTTCTGGCTGGGAACGTGCACGTCTGCAGGAACAGACGAGGAGAAGGCATGGGCGCGAGATTGGGCTCAGCAGTCCGCAAAGTGTGGCAGACGATTGGCGCCGTCAAGACCGGAATCATTCTGTTGATCCTTGTGGTGATCGTTTCAGCCGCAGGCACGGTCATCCTGCAGCGGCCCGCCACAGATGCGGATGAACTGCAGCGCGCGTACTCGCCGCAGATGCTGCGGCTGCTGGATGCGCTGGGCCTGACCGACGTCTTTCACAGCTGGTGGTTCATCCTGCTCTTGACTCTGGTCAGCCTGAGTATCGTCTCCGCCTCCATTCAGCGTTTTCCTAACGCCTGGCGGTTCTACGCGCGTCCCTATCGCAGCCCCGACGAGACCTTCCGCAAGATGCTGCCCACGCAGGCGCAGTTTCCCATCGCCAGCGAGGAAAGCGGCTTAACGGCGGCCGAGCGCGCTTTCCGCCGCTCCGGTCTGTCGCCGGAACGCATGGTGAGCGAAAGAAGCTTCTCCTTGTTTGCCGAACGCAACCGGATCTCCGAGATGGCGGTATACATCGTCCACGCCAGCTTGCTGTTGATTTTTGCCGGCGCCATCGTGGACGGACTGTACGGCTGGCGCGGTTTTCTCGCTCTCACCCGCGGCGAGCAGTCCAGCCGGATCGAGCTTCGCAACGGCACGTCCCGAGTCCTCCCCTATGCCATTCGTTGCGAAGGCGCCGGACAGGAGAACTACGCCGACGGCACTCCCAAGCGTTGGTGGTCGAAACTGGTCGTGGTCAAGGACGGACGCGACACGCTGAGCAAAGAGATCGCTGTCAACGATCCCTTGGTGTACCAGGGGATCCGCTTCTATCAGGCTGGCTACGGCAATACCGGCAAGGTGGACACCCTGGTTCTGGGAGTCACTCGCACCGCCTCCCACGAAACCCCGTCCGAAATCTCTTTAGGAATTGATCAGACGGTACTGCTCGACGCCGATACTTCCGTGCGCATCGCCGAGTTCATCCCTGATTTCGTCGTCAGCGACGGCCAGGTCTACACCCGCTCCACACAAGTGGAGAATCCGGCGGTGCATCTCGCAGTGGTATCCAGGAAATCCGGCAAGACAATCAACTACTGGCTCCCCCCGATCGCCGGATTTGAACAGAACGCGTCCTCCCCCTATCAGTTTGAAGCGCGCGATCTGAAGCTGGGCTACTTCACCGGCCTACAGGTCTCGCACGAACCGGGACAGTGGATGGTGTGGGCAGGCGTGATTCTGATGGGTTTCGGATTGGCTACCGTTTTCTATCTCGTCCACATGCGTTTCTGGGCGGTGACGGCGCGCAATGCCAAGGGTGACTTGGTGCTGTGGCTCGGCGGTGCGGCCAACAAGAACAAAGAAGTCTTTGAAGAACGTTTCCAAAAGCTGGTGCGCGAGGTTGCCTCGGAACTGAAGTCGCAAACCGAGCCCCGCACCCCGGCTCAGGTGATTTCCATCGCCGGAGATTGATCCGGCCGCGGAGGAAAACACGTATGGCGCGTGCAAGGGCGGAACAGCAACCGGCAAGCGGAACTTTGCTGATTGTGCTGGTTGGGTTGAGCATCGCCTTCCTGTTGTTCATGGCATTTCTCAATGTGGTGAAGAGTGGCAACCTGCTGAATGAAGCCAACCTTCTGTATGCCGCTTTGATCTTCTACGCAGGCGCGGGGGCTTTGTATCTCGGTTTCGGCGTGACCGGCACCGATTCCTATGTCCGCTTCGCCTCGATGGCTACGTGGGCGGGGTTGCTGGCCAACACCGGCGCCGTGATCCACCGTTGGTACGAAGCGGGACATCCTCCGTTCGCCAGCGTGTATGAGATGCTGCTGAGTTTCGTGTGGACCCTCGCTGTCCTCACACTGATCGCGGAAAAGCGCTACGGCGTGAAAGTCATCGGCACCGTGACCATGCCCGTGGCCATCGTGGGCGTGGTGCTGATGCAACTGCTCCGCACTGACGTCCACCCTCTTGTTCCCGCGCTGCAGTCCACCTGGCTGCACGTACACGTCACGTTGGCCATGTTGGCCTATGCCGCGTGCGCGCTGAGTTTCGCCCTGGCGATGATGTTCCTGATTCAGGACAAGATGAAAACCGA
>Ga0335070_10001638_pt1 | contig 26002 bp, 18 predicted proteins | sample Lox_Sample_13_FD_206722 | JGI IMG/M metagenome (GOLD analysis project Ga0335070, IMG submission 206722) | Soil microbial communities from Loxahatchee National Wildlife Refuge, Florida, United States - Lox_Sample_1.3 | ecosystem: Environmental > Terrestrial > Soil > Wetlands | place: USA...
ATACCAATGAATCTGCGCCCGGATGAGTTTCCCTTGGGTCTGTAGAAAGACCTGCTCAATCAGGCAGCGCAGCAACTCTTTTTTTTCTTCCTGGGTTACTTCTTCGGCATACCAGTATTCGCGGAGGTGGGCCACCACTTCCTGCATTTCGGCCAGGGTGCTGGTCAGCTCCTGGGGTGTGATCCGCTGAGTTTGGAATTCCCTGCGAGCTGCCTCCAATTCGACCAGGCTCTGGTTCCATTCCGTTTCCAGGGTTTGCGCCACCAGGCGATTTTCCGGATCGACATGCTCATACCGCCTTCGCGCCAGGTCGGCCTGATATTCCAGCCGCTTGAGCTTTTCCTTCCAATTCCGCTCCAACAACCCAACTTCCTCCTTCAGCTTGGCATCATAGACCACCGACTTTTCAAGGGTCTGAGCATTCACCACCGTCAGAAACAGGTCCTCGACCAGGGCATCTACGCGGACTGCGCTGGCCCGGTTGCAAATGGGCGCACCAAACCGCCGCTCGGCCGAATCACAGGTGTAGTAAGGCATCCCTAGAGTGTAGCGGACGCGCATGCGCCGCCCACAATGTTGGCAAAATACCAATCCAGGTAATAAAGCACTCCCCTTTCGTGGGGCTCCCTGACTGATCGGATACTGATACCGGTTATTGGTCAAGATTTTTTGGTTTTCCTCAAACTCATCCAGGGTGATGTATCCCGGATGATGTTCCGGGAGAAACACAGTCCATTCCTCCCGCGGAAGATGCCGCGTATGGACACGATGCGTGAGCGGATCGGTCAGCCGTTGGCGTTTTCCATAACAGTACACTCCGGCATAGGCAGGATTGAGAATAAAGTTATAGATCATCTCATAGGTTGGTTTGCGCCAGACGGTTTTTCGCTCGAACCCTTTCCGGATGAGCTGATGCGGCAAATCCACCTGTTCCTGCACCAAGTAGTGTAGCACGCCCCGAATGGAATGCAATTGGCGGAACAGGTGAAACACCAAATCCATCGTATGACGAACACTCTGGTCCGCGGAGAGGCGGATCTGGTGCGTTTCTGGGTCGCATTCGAGTCCCACTGGGGTACCCCAGGTCAATTCTCCTCGTTGGAGCTTGCTCAAGCGGCCGCGCATCATGCGGGCTCGGATTTGATACAGCTCCACTTCCGAGATGGTTCCTTTCAGGCCCAGCAGCAAGCGATCGTTGAAATCCCCTGGATTGTAGAGGCCATCTTCATCGGCAATCAGGACATCGAAGGCGGCCGCCAGCTCCAGTAGTTGGTACCAGTCCAGGCTGTTGCGGGCCAACCGGGAGACTTCCAAGCCTAATACCAGCCCAACTTCTCGCAACGCCAGCATAGAAATCAGGCGTTGATACCCGGGCCGGTTGGAGCTCTGCGCGCCTGAGATCCCTAAATCATCGTCGATGGTCAGGCAGTGGCTGGGAGCCCACCCCAACGACTGAGCCCGGTCGGCCAATTGATATTGGCGTTTCTGGCTTTCCAGATTGTGTTCCACTTGATACGGCGAGGATTGGCGGACATAAACCACTGCCAACCGGTTCCGGTGACTTTCCAGTACCTCCAGGGAGTTCATGACGAATGCCTCCTACCTGTTGAAACGCCAGGAAGAAGAGACGTTCGTGAAGCCTCCGCTGGTTGTGATCCGGGAGTTGTTTCCAAATCTGGGAGATGGTCTCGGGCGACAGGTTGTGCATCTTCACTGGCCCTCCTGTTGGGAGAATGGATCAATACGATCTGTACCATTCAATCCAGCGCAGGGAGGGCAATCCAAATGGTAGTTTGTTTGAAATCGGGAATTGAAGTTGGAAGAGGAGGGGTTGGAGAAAGCCAGGTAGCTTTGATCTGGTACTGAAACCCAGGGTAATCTAGATTTTCAATCAGACAATAGTGCGCGCGAGAGGCGGGTTCATAACGAGTTAGCTGAACCTTCTGACCATACAGCGGATGTCCTGGCAGACTAACGTAAACCTCTCTTGGCAGCGGCGATTCTAGACCATCTTGCTTATTCGGTTGATCGTTATTTTACTGGATTGATGTGTTATTCACTCCAGAACCAGATCGGGCGAACTCCTCCCGGTGCTTTCCCACATTATTTTTCTAACCAAATAAATTGGTCGAAGTCCGCGCGTATTGTCCTTCATTTCGACAACAGCTTCAAATAGACTGAATTGGAACATAACCCGGCCTGTTTCTGGAAAACAACTATTCCATACAACCACAAGAACGTTTAAGGGGAGGGGAGTTCCTCCCTCGCTTGACTACTTTTCGCAGACGTGATATCATCAATCACAGATATTTAGCACTCAAAGGTCGAGAGTGCTAAATTGGTGAAGAGGGCTGAGGAATCTTTGAAGGGATCAATTTTGAACGAAACTACCGACCGCCAACGCTTCCTGCTGACCCTGGTGATCCACGAGTACGTCAATCAGGCGCAGCCAATTGGGTCTAACCACCTGGTCGAGCGCTATCACCTCGAATTGAGCTCGGCCACGGTGCGCAACGAGCTGGCCGCCCTGACTGAGATGGGCTATCTGCGCCAGCCGCATACCTCCGCCGGCCGGGTGCCCACGGAGGAAGGCTACCGCTTCTTCGTTGGCCGCCTGGTCGAGCAGAGCGAGCTGCCGGCCACCACGCGCCGGACGATCAGCCACCAGTTTTACCAGATTCGCCAGGACGTGGAGCAGTGGATGCGCCTGGCGGCTTCCGTCCTGGCTCATCAGAGCCGCGCTGCGTCGCTGGTCACCGCGCCGCACGCCGAGCAAGCGCGGGTCAAGCACCTCGAGCTGATCGGCATCCGCGGCCGGCAGGTGCTCCTCGTCCTCGTCCTGGTCGGCGGGGAGCTCCACCAGCAGATGCTCACCCTTCCCGAGCCGGTTTCTCAGGAGCAGCTCAGCGCGGCGGCCAACCATCTGACCGGGCTGTGCCAGGGCAAATCACCCGAGGAGCTCGGCGAGCTGGACAGCCAGCTCTCAACCCTCGAACAGGACGTGCTGGCCCTGATCATCCGCGATATGAGCTCTACCACCGCCAGTGTGGCCGGTGAAGTGTTCCTCGATGGGCTGACCAACGTCCTGTCCGAGCCGGAGTTTTCCGGCAATGAGGACGCCCGCCGGGCGCTGCGCCTGCTCGAAGAGCGCTCGATGCTCGAAGACCTCCTATCGCGCACCGTCATGACCAGCGGGGTAGACGGCGTGCAGGTGCTGATCGGCGGCGAGGGGACCTGGGAAGACCTGCGCCAGTGCTCGGTCATCCTGGCCCGCTACGGCGCGCCGGGCCTGGCCACCGGAACCCTGGGGATCCTCGGCCCGATGCGAATGTCCTACGGCAAATCGATTTCGACGGTGCGCTTTTTGGCCGGCCTCCTCTCCGACCTGGTCGCCGAGACGCTGGTGGATTGAAGTTTGCAACGAGGAGGATTCCCCAGTAACTAACTATCAGAGCAACGAATTGACTTCGTAACGGTTCCCGAATTTCGGTTCTCGTACACTTGTGCTCTGTGGTGAAAATTTTGTACTTTGGGAGGATTTGGAAGTATGGGTGAAGAAAAAAAGAGACAAAGAAATTCGCAAACGCACCCGGATCCGGATGTGGAGCCAACCGCTGAGACGGCATCGCCCCTCAATGGCGTAGACCAGAATTCGATGATTGAGGAACCTTCGAGTATTTCCCTGGAGGAATACGAAGCCATGCAGAACGAGCTGGCTCAGGCTCAAAGGAAAGCCGACGAGTTCTTCGACGGCTGGCAGCGCGAGCGGGCGGATTTCTCCAATTACAAGCGCCGCGTGGAGCGCGAGCAAAGCCAGATGACGCAGAACATCACCGGCAACGTCGCCAGGCAATACCTGGCCATCCTGGATGACCTGGAGCGGGCGCTCAAAACCCGGCCTACCAGCGGTGAAGGCGCCGCCTGGGCCGATGGGATCGAATTGATCGTCCGCAAGTTTCAGGGGATCCTGGAATCCCAGGGGATCCAGCGCATGGATGCCGAGAACGAGATGTTTGATCCGGCGCGACACGAGGCAATATCCCACGAAGATAGCCCTGACCATCAGAGCGGTCAGATTATCGAAGTCGTTCAACCAGGCTACCTGATGGGCGATCGAGTTCTTCGTCCCGCTCTCGTCCGGGTAGCACGCTAGGAGAAAAACAATGGGAAAAGTCATTGGCATAGATCTGGGTACGACCAACTCCGTAGTCGCCGTGATGCAGGCGGGCGAGCCGATGGTGATCCCCTCAGCCGAGGGCGAGCGCCTGGTCCCGTCGGTGGTCGCGGTCAATAAAAATCACGAGCGCCTGGTCGGCCGCGTCGCGCGCAACCAATCGATCGTCAACTCCGAGAACACCGTGTTTTCGATCAAGCGCTTTATGGGGCGCAAGTACGATGATCCTGAAGTCCAGCGCACGATCAGCCGGGTGCCGTATAAAGTCACCAAGGCCCCCAACGGCGACGTGCGCGTGGTCCTGGATGGCAAAGAATATTCCCCACCGGAAATCTCGGCGATGATCCTGGCCAAGCTCAAAGCCGACGCTGAAGCCTACCTGGGCGAGCCGGTGACCCAGGCAGTGATCACCGTCCCGGCCTATTTTAACGATGCCCAGCGCAACGCGACCAAAGACGCAGGCAAGATCGCCGGCCTGGAAGTCCTGCGCATCATCAACGAGCCCACCGCTTCCTCCCTGGCGTATGGATTGGACAAGAAAAAGAATGAAATTATTGCCGTGTACGACCTGGGCGGCGGCACCTTCGATATCTCTGTCCTGGATGTGGGCGACGGTGTGTTCCAGGTCCGTTCGACCAGCGGCGACACCTTCCTGGGCGGCGATGACTTCGACCAGCGGGTGATGGATTACCTGGCCAGCGAGTTCCAGCGCGAAAACGGGATCGACTTGCGCAAGGACCGCCAGGCGCTCCAGCGCCTCAAGGAGGCCGCGGAAAAGGCTAAAATCGAGCTCTCCAGCACGATGCAGGCCGAGATCAATCTGCCTTACATCACGGCGGATGCCTCGGGCCCCAAGCACCTGGTGACGACCCTCACCCGCGCCAAGCTCGAGCAGTTGACCGGCGACCTGATCACCCGCTCGCTGGACCCCGTCCGGCGCGCGCTCTCCGACGCTAACCTGAAACCCTCCGAGATCAACGAAGTGGTCCTGGTGGGCGGCATGACCCGTATGCCCGCGGTTCAGGATGCCGTGCGCCGCGAGTTCAGCAAGGACCCGCACAAGGGCGTCAACCCGGATGAAGTGGTCGCCATCGGGGCGGCCATCCAGGCCGGCGTGCTGGGCGGCGAGGTCAAGGATATCCTCCTCCTCGACGTTACCCCGCTGACCCTGTCGGTCGAAACGTATGGCGGTGTGGCTACCCCGATGATCGAGCGCAACACCACCGTCCCGACCCGCAAGAGCCAGATCTACTCGACCGCCAGCGACGGGCAGACCCAGGTGGAGATCCACGTCCTGCAAGGCGAGCGCCCGCTGGCCCAGGACAACAAGAGCCTGGGAAAATTCATCCTCGACGGTATTCCCCCTGCGCCGCGCGGCATGCCCCAGATCGAGGTAACGTTCGATATCGACGCCAACGGCATCCTCAAGGTGACGGCCCAGGACAAGGCCACCAATCGCTCGCAGCACATCACCATCACCGCCTCTTCGGGGTTGAGCGAAGCCGAAATCGAGCGCATGCGCCGCGAGGCCGAGGCCCACGCCGATGAGGACAGGCGCCGTAAGGAGCTGATCGAGGCTCGCAACCAGGCCGACAACTCCATCTACGTGGCCGAGAAGACTCTCAAAGACCTGGGGGATAAAGTCCCCGGAGATCTCAGGCAGCAGGTCCAGGATGAGGTCGCGAAGCTGCGCCCGATGCTGACCAGTGATGACATCGAGGCGATCCGCCGCGAGACGGACAACCTCAACCAGCTCGTTCAAAAGGTAGGTGCCAGCGCCTACCAGCAGCCGGGCGGGCCCGCCGCAGGCGGCCCGGGGGCCGGCACGCCTCCGCCCGACCAGGGCGGCCCATCGTCCGGCCCAACTGGCGAGGATGTGGTCGACGGCGAATTTAAAAGTGTGTAATCGTACTCCGAACCATACCAATTTTCCGGCGCCCATGCGCCGGAAAATTGGTATGGTGTATGATTACTGGTGTATGATTTCTGATTGAACAGGATGATGGTAGAGAAAGCTCATGGCCCAACGAGATTATTACGAAGTCCTGGGAGTCGCAAAAAACGCGTCTTCCGATGAAATCAAGAGCTCCTTCCGGCGGCTGGCCCGCCAGTATCATCCCGACGTGAATAAAAGCACGGATGCCGAAGAACGCTTTAAAGAGATCAATGAAGCATACGCCGTCCTTTCTGACGAGGAAAAACGCTCGGCGTATGACCGCTTCGGCCACGCCGGGGTCAGCGGGATGAGTGGCGGCGCTCCGGATTTTTCATCGGTCGACCTCTCGGATATCTTCGAGGAGTTCTTCGGGTTTGGCGGGACGCGCTCCGGCCGCCGCTCGCGCAACGCGCCGCGGCGGGGAGAAGACCTTGGCCAGAAGATCCAGCTTACCTTCGAAGAAGCTGTCTTTGGGGTCGAAAAAGAGATCGAGTTTACCCGGGATGAGGTCTGCTCAACCTGCCACGGCAGCGGGGCTGAGCCGGGCACTTCCCCCACCCGCTGCAGCAACTGCGGCGGCAAAGGGGAGATTCGCCAGGTGCGGCAGACCTTCCTGGGCTCGATGGTTCAGATGACCACCTGCCCGGTCTGCAACGGCAGCGGCGAAATCATCACCACCCCCTGCCATACCTGCCGCGGGAGGGGCGTCGAGCGCAAGACGGTGCGCAAGATGGTCCCCATTCCAGCCGGGGTGGACAACGGCACCCAGATCCGCCTGGCGGGCGAGGGCCAGCCGGGGGCTTACGGCGGCCCGAATGGTAACTTCTACCTCGAGATCCAGGTCAAGCCCCACCAGTATTTCCGCCGCCGCGACAATAATATCCAGGTCGACCTGAACATCAATGTCGCCCAGGCCACGCTTGGCGCGGACATCGAAGTCCCCACGGTGGATGGGCCCGCCAAGCTGCACATCCCGGCCGGGACGCAGCCCGGGCGGATCTTTACGCTGAAAGGCAAAGGGGTGCCCCACCTGCGCAGCAACAGCCGCGGCGACGAGATGGTGGTGGTGAACGTCGAAGTGCCCACCCATCTCAATGCCGAGCAGCGCAAGCTCTTCGAGCAGTTGGCCACGACCATGGGCAGCGATGCCCGCCCCCAGGAACGTAGTTTTCTCGATCGCCTGAAGGAGGTCCTGGGTGGCTGATGCGCGCTGGATGGAGGTCAGCCTGGAAGTGAATGGGGAAATGGCCGAGGCCGTCGCGGATGTCCTCGGTCGTTTCGTTTCAAATGGGGTGGTCGTTGAGAGCGGGGTCAGGTTCAACGACGCCGAGGACGAAGGCACCCCGGTTGGGCCGCTGCGCGTGTACGGCTATCTGGCCGTTGACGACCAGCTCGAGGAGAACCGCCAGCGCCTGGAAGAGGCCCTCTGGTACCTGGGCCGCATCCAGCCGCTGCCCGAGCCGGTCTTCAAAACGATCCAGGATGAGGACTGGATGGCAGCCTGGAAGCAGCATTACCATCCCATCCCGATCGGCAGGCGCCTGCTGGTGCTGCCGGCCTGGCTGGAGCAGGAAGACCCGGAGCGGATCGCGGTCAGGATCGACCCCAATATGGCCTTCGGGACTGGCACGCATCCCACCACCCAGCTTTGCCTCGTGTTGCTCGAAGAATGGGTGGCGCCGGGGATGGACCTGATCGACGTGGGCTGCGGCTCAGGGATCCTTTCGATTGCCGCGCTTCGCCTGGGGGCGGGTCACGCCCTGGGAGTGGATATCGACGGCCAGGCGGTGCGCTCGACGCGGGAAAACGCCGAGGCCAACGCCGTGCTGGACCGCCTGGAGACGGGCCTGGGCTCGGTGGCCGAGGTTCGCGGGGGGCAGTTTTCGCTGCGCCAGGCGCCGCTGGTGCTGGTCAATATCCTCGCCCCGGTGATCGACCGCCTCTTCGACGCCGGGTTGGGCGAGCTGGTCCAGCCGGGGGGGACGCTAGTCCTTTCGGGAATCCTCGCGGAGCAAGCCGAGGGGGTCGAAGCGGCCGCGTGTGAAAAGGGGTTCGAGATATACGACCAGCGCCGGATCGGGGACTGGGTCGCGCTGGTGGCCAGAAAAATCGGTTAGGTTTTCCAAGATCTTCCCGTCGTGGGGAAATCTTTCGCTCGCAGCTTTGGGATCAAACCGGCGTTACTGCCGGCTGTTTGCGTCCCAGGAAAGGCGCGGACATGAACAATGCGTTTTCCGTTCTCCCCGACCAGGCTGAATTTGTGCTCCTTTCCTTCGAGGGACCTGATGGGTACTCCCAGGCGGGCGGCCTGGGGGTGCGCATCACCCACCTGGCTGAGACGCTCGCCGCCAAAGGGTTCCGCACCCACCTGATCTTCATCGGCGACCCGGACCTCCCCGCGCAGCAGGAGTGCTACGCTGGCAACCTGCGCCTCTACTGCTGGTGCCAGTGGATCAGCCAGTTCCATCCCGCCGGGGTGTACGACGGCGAGGAGGGTAAGCGCCTCGATTTCACTGCAACGGCCCCACCCTTTGTGGTGGATCAGATCGCCCGTCCGGCGGCTGCGGAGCAGCGCAGCCTGGTGGTGCTGGCCGAGGAATGGCATACCGCCGATGCGCTGATCCAGCTCAGCGACCAGCTCCATGCTGCCGGGTTGCGCCAGAAGGCCGTGCTGGCCTGGAACGCCAACAACACCATGGGCTTCGAGCGCATCCCCTGGAACCGACTCGGCTACGTCGCCGCGCTGACCACGATCAGCCGCTACATGAAGCAGGTGATGCGCTATTCCGGCCAGGAAGCGCTGATCATTCCCAACGGGATCCCCGCCGAGCTGGTCTGCCCGGTCCCCGACGATCTCCTCGAGCGGGTGCGCGACGAGCTCTGCCGCCTGGGCGATTTGGCCCTGATGAAGGTCGGCCGCTTCGACCCGGCCAAGTGCTGGTGGTCGGCGATGGAGGCTGCGGCGCGGCTCAAGCATGCCGGGCGGCGGCCGGTCTTTCTCTGCCGGGGCAGGATCGAACCTTACGGCGGGGAGGTGCTCGGCCACGCTCGGGCGCTGGGGATGCAGGTGCGCGACGTCCACGGTTCCCCGCGGACCTGCGAGGAGGTGATCGAGGCGGTGAGCAGCGCCGGGCCGGCGGACGTCTATAACCTGCGCTTTCCCCTGGCGCAGGCCCTGCTGCGCGTCTTCTACGCCGCCGTGGACGTGGTCCTGGCCAACAGCAAGCACGAGCCTTTTGGGCTGGTCGGGCTGGAGGCGATGGCCGCTGGCGGGGTGGTCTTCACCGCCCCGACCGGGGAGACGTACTCGAACGACCGTGAGGGGGCGATTGCCCTGGATTCGGAAACGCCCGATGAGATCGTTTTGCAGGTCAACAGCCTGCAAGCCCAGGCCGAGCGGGTGCGCACCATCCGCGCCACCGCGCCGCGGATCGCCGCGCGCTTCACCTGGGACCGTGTGCTGGAAATCCTGTTTGAGAAAATCCAGCTCGCGGCGAGTTTCCAGGGAGTGAGCTCGTATCGTGATCCATGCGGTGTATATGGGGGTGGGAGTGCTCTCCCTGGCCGTGGCGGTGGCGGTGGTCGTGGATCAGGTTACATGCCTTGAGCAGCGCCTCGTCGCCGAGGATGTCTGCTGGCGCGCCCTGGGCCGCCAGGCGGTGATCCTCCCCCAGCACGTAGACCCGGTCGGCGATCGAATCGACGATCGATAAATCGTGGGTGGCGGTCACCACGGTTTTGCCCAGCTCGCCCTGCTCGATGACGAAGTCCTCCAGCCAGGCCTGGGAGCGTGGATCAAGGCCGGCGGTGGGCTCGTCCAGCAGCCACACTTCGGGGTTCAGGCTGAGGACTGAGGCGAGGGCCACGCGCTTCTTCTCGCCGCTCGACAGGCGGTGGGGAGCGCGGCCGGCGAGCGGTTCGATGCGCAGAGCAGCCAGCGCGCGCTCGACCCGCCAGGCCACCTCTTCGCGGCTCAGGCCAAGCTGGAGCGGGGCAAAAGCCACTTCCTCCCAGACCGAGGGGCAGAAGAGCTGGATGTCGCTGTCCTGGAAGACCAGGCCCACCTGGCGGCGGAAGGCGAAATGAAACTCGTCCTCGCGGAAGGCCGCTTCGCTCAGCAGGCGCTCGCGGTAGCAGACCTGCCCGGAGGTGGGGAAGTACAGGCCGTCGAGGATCTTGAGCAGGGTACTTTTCCCGCAGCCGTTGGCTCCCAGGATTGCCACGCGCTCGCCGCGGCGGATGTCCAGGTCGACCTTTTCGAGGGCCACCAGGTTTTCATCATATACGTAAGACACCCCCCGAAAGGAAAAGATCAGCTCGGTTTCCATCCTCCGCATCCCTCTACCGCCCCAGCCAGATCGCTGCTGCGGACGCGAGCAGGACCGCTGTGGCAAAAGCCCAGTCAAGCGGGGCTAGGCGGAAGCGGTCCATCGTCCGCGGGGTCCCGCGGAAGCCGCGCGACTGCATCGCCAGGTAGACCTCGCCGCTCATCTGGAGGCTTTTGGAGAGCAGCACGCCGGCGCTGGCGGCGACCAGCTCGCGCCCGGCCCGGGGATCCAGCCGGGCGACCAGCCGGCTGCGGCGGGCGAGGAAGAGATCGCCCGCCAGATGTAAAAACAGGTAAATATAGCGGTAGGTCATCCCCAAGATGAGGATCAGCTCCTCCGGGACGCGGAGAACCCCCAGTGCATTGAGGATCGTATTCCAGGGAGTGGTCAGGACCAGCAGCACCGCTGTGGAAACCGATGCGGCCACCCGCAGGAGGAGGAAGAGGGCGGCCTGGACTCCGGTGCGGGTGATCACGATCCCCAGGGGGAGCCCTGCCAGCGGCGGCCCGGGGGTGAGAAAGATGGCCGGGAGGGCGATCAGCGCGGTAAAAAAGGGCAGCAGCAGCCAGACCCGCCTGACGAAAAAGCCCAACGGCACGGCGGAGACCCAGGCGAGGAGGAGCACCAGGAGATAAATCCCGGCCAGGACGATCAGGCTGTGGGAGAGCGCCACGGAGAGCAGCAGGCAGAGCACGGCGACAACCTTGGTCCGCGGGTCGAGGCGCTGGAGCAGTCCGCTGCGATGGGCGATCCGCTCGGCGAAGAGGGACTGCTCCATAGAGCCGCTCAGGTTGGCGAGGGTCTTTTCGATCAGGTCCGGGCTGTGGCGGGGCCTGGAAGAGGTGACAGGCCTTTGCATGGCTTACCGGCTCTCCGGCGAGCCGCCGAGTACGAACAGGGAGGTGTATAGCCAGGCGAGAAAAGCGATCAGCGCGACCCCGAGGACCGCGGATAGGACGTATCCCAGGGCCGGATCGATGGAAAAAGGAAGGCTGTAGCCGGAAAAAGGCGCTCCCCAAAGGTTTTCGAGCCTGGCCAGGCCCTGGGGAACGAATCCCAGGCCGCGCTGGACCAGTTCTTGCGAGTTCCATTCTCCCCAGGCCGTCCCCGGCGCGAGCAGCCCCAGCGGGGTGGCGCAGGCCAGCGCCGCGAGGAGGATCCATTGCGTGCGCCAGCGCGGCTGCCGGGCCGGCACGGCTGCCGGCTGGAGCTCTGGGGCTGTCTCGAAGCGGAAGACAGCAGGGTTGGCCCGCTGGAGGTAAACCACCACCAGAGCGGTGACGGTCCCTTCGGCGACCGATGCAAGCAGGGCGTGGGGGATGACCATGGCGGGCAGGGCCACCGAGAGCGGGTAGGGCGCATAGAGCGGCGCTCCGTCGGCGGTGTGGAAAAGCGCCGGCTGGATGCCAAACTCCAGCCCGGCGAAGAAGGCCGCAGCGGTCAGCCCGGCCCAGCCGCCCAGCCCCGCGCCGATGGCACGCCGCCGCGAGGCAGCCGGCCGGTCCGCGGAGACGGCGCGGTAGACGCTCGCCGCGACGTAAGGCAGCACCACGGCCATGTTGAAGCAGTTGGCCCCGATGGCCAGGATGCCTCCGTCGCCAAAGAAAAAAGCCTGGATGACCAGCGCGGTCGAGATGACGATCACCGCGATCTCCGGGCCCAGCACCACCGCCGCCAGCGCCCCGCCGACCGCGTGGCCGGTCGTCCCGCCCGGGAGGGGAATATTGAACATCATGATCAGGAAGGAGAAGGCGGCCGCCAGGGCGATCACCGGGACGCTGCGCGCGTTGGCGGTCTGGCGCAGGCTCTGCACGCCGCGCGCCCAGAAGGGCAGGACCAGCAAAAACATCACCAGGGAAGTGGCCGGGCTGAGGTATCCATCGGGGATGTGCATGGCGGTGGTCGCCAGCCACGCCGCCAGCAGCCCATACCAGGCCAGGAAAAAGCGCGGGATCCGGTCATTCCTGAAAAACATTCGCTTCCCTCCTTTTTGAAAAAGAGCTTTTGCAAACGATGGGCTCGGCGGGCCTGACCGGTCAGGCGAACTGCTCCAGGTCCTACGGGTTCATTATATCGCTGTTATTTGCAAATGCAAAGATTTGCGTTAAAACTGGAGCGGATAATCCCCGCTACCCTTGCAGATGAAATCGTTTATACTTGCTGCATCGCTCTTCCGATCAAACAACCTCACCGGCTTTGCCCCATTCTTCGTCGTTGTAGAAGGAAAATTCTGTGATGGACCTCCTTCAAGCCAGATTAATCCCTCCTTCAGTGGGGAGCGGCGTGATCGCCCGGCCCCAGCTCGTCTCCACGCTCCAGGACGCCGTCCAATACCCCCTGGTCTTGCTGACCGCTCCGGCCGGGTGCGGGAAGACCACCCTGCTCGCGGAATGGGCGCGCCGCGAAGGACCGGCCGGATGGTTTTCCGTCGGTCCGGAGGACAACGATCCGGCGCGTTTTTGGGCGTACTGGCTGGCTGCGGTTCAAAGAGTCCTTCCCGATCTGGACGTTCTGGAAGGCCCGATCGCGGGGGAGATGGGCCTCGCCTTCCTCCAGGCCGCTCTGCGAGAAATCAGCAACCGACTGGCCGCTGTGGGACGGCCGGTTTTCCTGGTCCTGGACCATTACCACTGCATCGAAAACGCCCAGATCCACCAGGGGCTACGCTCCTGGATCGACCAGCAGCCTCCCAATGCCCACCTGGTGATCGCGACCCGCTCGGTTCCGCCGCTGCGCCTGACCGCTCTGCGCGCCAGGAACCAGGTGCGCGAGATCCACACCGAGGCGCTGCAATTTTCCGCGGAGGAGATCCACGAATTCTTCTCCCTCAATGAAGCCCGTGACCTGTCCGCTCCACAAATCGAGCAGGTGAGGGCAGCGACCGGAGGTTGGGCGGCAGGTGTGCGCCTGGCGGCGCTGGCCCTGCGCAGCCGGACCGGGGATCTTTTTCCCAACGCGGGCAGCGGAAGGCAAGAGATTACCGAGTATCTGGCGGATGAGGTGATCGAGCGGCTCCCGGAGCCCTTACAGTGCTTCATGACCCGCGTTTCCGTTCTGGAGATCCTGCGCCCCGAGCTGTGCTCAGCCCTGAGCGGAAATCCAGATTCCCCGGCTTTGCTGGAGCAAATTGAGGCGGCGAACCTGTTTATTCACCGGGTGAGTGGACACGAGCCGGCCTATCAATTCCAACCCTTTTTTCGGGAGGCGTTGTTGAGCCGGTTGGACGCAGCCGAGCGGCAGAATCTGCACCGTCAGGCAGGGGTCTGGCTGGCGAAAAACGGGGAGCCGGAAAGCGCGCTCAGCCAGGCTGCGGCGGGTGAGGAATGGGAGATGGCTGCCCGGCTGGTGCTCGATCTCGCCGAAACCTGGTTACAACGCGGCGAGATCCACACGCTGGAAAGTTGGGTGCGAATCTTTCCCGATGCGGTGCGTCGGAAGCAGAGTGGGATACAGACCCTCTCCGCCTGGGTCCTCTATCTGACCGGGCGGGCGGCGGATGCCTTCCAGGTGGCAGCGCAGCTCGAACGGGAGGTGGCAATCATGAGCCCGGTGACGCAGGGCTGGTGGGACGGCCTGCGCTGCCAGCTGGCCCTGGTGCAGGAGCAAAACCTGGCGGCTCTCGAGCTGGCGAAACAGGCCCTGGGAGCGCTGGGCGAGGACAGTCCTTTCTTTCGGGGAATGCTGCTTAACTCGCTGGCCAACGCTCAGCAGGCCAGCGGCGATTCAGAGGGAGCGTTCGAGAGCCTGCGCGCGGCCGTGCAGGCCAACCGCCGGACGGGCAATTTGCTGGGCAGCGTCCTGGCCCAGGCCGGGTTGGGCATCGAGCTGAACAGCCAGGGGAAGCGCAACCGGGCCGAGGCGGCGTGCCGGGAAGCAATCGAAGCGCTCGATGAGGAAGGGAAAAGCTCCTCTCCGCTGGTAGGGATCCTGCACCTGCTGCTGGCCCAGCTCCTCTGGGAAGCCAACCAGATTGAAGCGGCCGAACAATCCTTGACACAAGGCCGGCAGGGCGTGGAATCGCTCGGGATCCCCGGCTTCCAATTGACCGGCCTGATGGTCCAGGCGCAGATCCTGAAAGCCAGGGAAGATTATCCGGAAGCGCTGCGGGTGCTCAACCAGGCACGCGGCCTCTCGCGGTCCGCCGAATACCTCGGTTTCCGCCGGCTGTTTGAGGCTCAGCGTGTGGAAATCTTTTTGATGACGAAGAACCTGGCAGGTGTTGAAAACTGGCTCGAAGAAGTGGGGCTGCCGGCTGAGGTCGAAGAAGATCCTTCGCGGGAGACAGAGTTCCTGCTGCGCGCGCGATACTGGATTGAAACCGGGCAGCCTGGTCCTGCCCAGGATGCGCTGTCCCGGCTGGAGAGCTTCGCGCGCCAGGCGCACCATCACCGGCTGCTGGTTCAGGTCCTCCTGGCGCGGGCGATCGCCGATTGGAAGCAGGGGGAGGCTGGCGAGATGCGCCGGAGGCTGGAAGAAGCTCTTTCTCTGGCTGCCCCGGAGGGCTACCTGCGGCTGCTGCTGGAAGACGGCGCGCCGGTGCTGGGATTGCTGGCCCAGCTCCCCAGCGCACCGCCAGAAATCCGCGCGCTGTTTCGCGCCAGTGGAAAAACCAAGGTCCCCGAGCTGGGAGAAACCCTCACGGCGCGCGAGGTTGATGTGATCCGTCTGCTGGCGCAGAACCAGACCAACGCGGAGATCGCCCAACAACTGGTCGTCTCGAACGAGACAGTCAAGGCCCATCTCAAGCACATCTTTCAAAAACTGGAAGTCGCCGACCGGCGTGAGGCGGTGCGGCGGGCGCGGGAGTTGGGACTGATCGACTGACTCAGGTGACTGACGCCGGCCGGGTGAGATCCCCCTCAATATCCCCCGCCGTGGGGGATGGAGATTCCCTCCCCGATCGGTAAACTATGGCTGTCAAACAAAAAAGCAGTGAATTGCAGGGAAGACCCCTGAAGGAGACAGCCATGAAAACCTTGATCGTCGGAACCGGTGTGATCGGAACTATTTACGGATGGGCGCTGGCGGAAGCAGGGGTAAACGTCGCCCACTACGTCCGCCCGGGCAAAGCCCGGCTTTTCCAGCGGGGCGTCAAGCTGGACGTGCTGGACGAGCGCAAAGGCCACGCGGCCACTCAGATGACCCATTACAACCTCCATTGCGTCGAAGAAGTCAGCCCCGCGGACGGCTACGAGCTGATCATCCTGCCGGTCACCGCTAACCAACTGGCTGAAGCGCTGCGGGCGCTGATCCCCTGCGTGGGAGAGCAGGCTACGTTCCTGACCTTCACCTCCAACTGGACCGGCGCGGCCGAGATCGACGCGCTGCTCCCGCGCGAGCGGTACCTGATGGGCTACCCGGATGGCGGCGGCACGATCCGCGATGGGCTGGTTTGGGCCAACCTGGGCGCCGAGGTTCACCTGGGGGCGCTGGAAGGGCAGAGCGCAGAAAAGCTGGCGCAAGTCAAGGCGCTGTTTGAGAAAGCGGATATGCACCCCGATATGCAAGAAAATATCCTTCACTGGCTGTGGGTCCACAACGCGTCCGCGGTCGGGTTCGCCACCGGGTACGCCCGCTATGGGGAAGTCAGGTCTTTCTTGCATGACGGGCGGCTGATGAAAACCTGCGTCCAGGCCACCCGCGAGCTGATGGAGCTGTGCGAGAAGCGCGGCGCGGATTGGAAGAAGTACCCCGAGGTTAGCTTTATCGGAATGCCGGACTGGCTGGTGGTGACGATGATGCGGATCATGTGGTCGACCAACAAGAGCATGCAGCGCTATACCGCTCACGCCGCCTCCGAGGGCAGCCTGCGCGAGATGCGCTATCACTTTGACGCCATGCTCAGGTCAGCGGACGAACTGGGAACCGCTACGCCCGCCCTGAGCAGCCTGGAAAATTGCCTGGCCTAGCCGGGAAGGTTTTAAGGAAGGGGGAGGTGCATGCGCACTTCCACCTTCCTTAAAATTCTTTCTCTCCGGCACGATGATCCCGATCGATGAGGAATCTATCCAGTAAAAGCGTCCCTGACGATCTGATCGCCGGCGCGCAGGGCCAGGGCGGCGATGGTGAGGGTGGGGTTGACGCCCAGAGAGGTGGGGATGATCGCAGCGTCGACCACGTAGAGGCCCTTGTAATAGGGGGAGTCGCCTTTCTGCGAGGCGTCGAAGACCCGCCCATATTCATCCACGACGCCCTGCTCGGCGCTGGACGCCATGCGGCAGCCGCCCAGGGGGTGGGTGAGCGGGACGGGCGCCAGCAACGTGCCGCCGCGCCCCAGGTCGAAGAAGGGGTTCTGGAAGGCGGCGCCCTTCTGGCCGGTGAGCACCTCGGCGAAGCGGTTGAGGGTCTGGCGGATCTCGTGGTAGATGGGGTCCTGGTAGAACTCCTTCCCATCCGCGCGGCGCAGGCGCAAGGGAGTATCCCCGGCAGCGGGGTCGCCCAGGCTGAACTGGCCGTTGGCCTGGTCGCGGCCCATGGTGGCCACACAGAGCATGTTGGCCAGGGCCTCATCTTCCGACTCGAAGGTTGTCTGGCGTTTGGTCATGGTGGGCAGTAGGGTTTTGGCCGACCTGGGGACGGCTTTTTTCGCGGCAAAGAGTGCGGTGGCCTGGGCGAGGAAGAACTCTGGCACCTGGGCGCGGCCTCTGGCCAGGGCGCGGGCGATGGGCTGGCCGACGCCGACCAGCGTGGCGAGCACCTTGGGGAGCCCGTTGTCTTCAATGGCGTGGAAGCGGAGCGGATCGGCGTCTTCCCCGGAAGCCTGGGTGTGAAACAAGCCATAAGAGGTCATCATCGGACCGCGGGTCAGGTAGGTGCGCTCGCGGGTCTGGCTGAGAAACTGGAGCGAATCGCCGTTGGTCGAAAAGCCGTAACCCAGTTTTTCACTCAAGAAAGGCAGGCCGCCAGCCATTTTGGAGCGGAGCAGGATTTCGTTGGTGCTGGCGCAGCCGGCCGCCACGATCACCTGGTCGGCGGTGACCATTTTACGGGTCACCCGCTGCGGGTGCAGCTCATCTCTCTGGATGTAATGAACCTCATAGCCACCGCCCGGTCGAGCGCGGATCTGATCCACTTCGGAGAGGGGCTCCAGGGACATGCAGGGAAGCAGGGGAGGCTGGGCCGGGCGGGTAAACAGCGCGGGGGTGCCGTGGACCGCGGCCATGAACTGTTTGCTCAAGGTCTGGCGGGCGTTGGGCAGGCAGCCCAGGACGCAGCGGCCCTGGCGCTCGCAGTAGTTGGTGGGCGCATCACCGGAGTTGAACGCTTCCGGCCCATCGGGCAGGTCGTTGATAGCCGAGTCGAGCGTGCCAAAGTCCGCGGTAATCTGGCTCATGGCGGTCTGGAAAACGCGGGCACGGTCGAGCCAGACTGCGTGCTCGGGATCCGGGGCATCCGGGGAGAGGGGCGGCTTGAGGTCGATGCGCTTGATTTGTCTGCCGGCGGGGTCGCTCGGCCAGTGCGGGTCCAGGCGGGGGGAGCGGGTGGCCAGGTTGCTCAGCCCGGTGCCGGTGCGCAGACCTTGCAGCGCGGCCCCCTGGAGCGACCCGGCCCGCTTTTCCCAGGCATACAGCACGCCGCTGCCGATAGCGTCGCGGGCCAGGTCGAACCATTCCTGGCGCCGACCGTTCCAGTGGACAGGCCAGACCGGGTCGTCGAGGACGAAATCGGGCGGGGCTATGGTGACGTTGGAGTAGACCAGCGACCCGCCGCCCACACCATTGCCGCCGACGATGGAAACCCCGTCGTTCTCGGACAGTCCCAGGGGGCCGCCGCGGCCGAAGACGGTCTGGGTATAGAGGCCGTTCTCGTTACCCGGGCGGCGAACGCAGCGCAACACCAGGTCGAACAGCCCGACAAAATGGTCGATGGAATTCCAGAATTGAACCGGCTGGCCTTTTTGGCGCAGGAAACCGGCTACCGCCCCGTTTTTGTCCTCAACCGTATTGACGGGCGTGGTCCACCACGTGCCGCGCTCGAGCATCAGCAGGCGCTCGCCTTTTCCGCGGGCTTGTATGGCGCGCGCCACGGTTAGCCCGGCCATGCTTCCGCCGAACCCCGAGCCAATGACGACGGTGTGAAAGTGCGGGCCGGGAACCGCAGTGACCAGGCGATCTTGAGGACGGTTTGAGTTGCGGCGCAGGATGCGCAAGAACGCCACCGCCCCGCCAATCGCGGCGGCCCAGGCGAACAGGCTGAATCCACGCCGCCCCTTCCGGGTTTGTTTCTTCATGCGAACCTCCTTGCTACACCTGCCGTGCTTATCGGCGGGTAAAGGCGTGCGGGGTCAGGCCGCAGCGCTCGGTAAAGGCGTTGCCGAAGAGTCCCTGAGGGTCCAGCGCGAAGCGCACCTGCTGCCAGGCGGGAAGCAGGGGGTACATCGCCTCCAGCAGGCTGCCCGCGCCGGTCAGGAAGTTGAGCAGCCCCCAGTGCGGCCGGCCGCCGAAGGCGTACATCTCCGTTTCGATTTCCTGCAGGAGTTCTTTCCCGCCCACGGTGTGGTCGAGGGAGATAAACTCGACCATGCAGGTGTCCGTCCCGTGCATCATGCTCAGGTAGGCCGGGGAAGCTTTGACAAAGCGCATCGAGAACGGCGAGGTGAGGTAGGCCTGGCCGAGGGACTGGCGGCGGCCGGAGATCGCGAAGATTTGCTCGATCGCATCCAGGCAGGTCTCGAGGGGAAAGCCAATCTCGCTGCCATAGGCGGGCACTTCGTTTGCCATGCCGATGTTGTACACGCGGTAGCTGCGGTCGACGTAATCGCCGGCGATGGCCTGCATGGCCCCGTCGATGACGTTGGGAGCGAACCATGGGAAGGCGTTGAGCACCGAGAGCAGGATGCTGCTGGGGCCGGGGACGCTGGCGGCCAGCTCGACCAGGATATTGCGGGTGTGGAGCGGCCCGGACTCCACAACCGAGGAGGCCGGCGCCGGATTGCGGCGGGTGATCAGGCAGGCATGATCACCGTCCGGCCGGGTGGGGTAGGGGTTGACCAGGACCTCATAGTGGTCGTTTTCGCGCAAGACGGTCCCGGCTTGCAGGTCGCGGCGGACCTGCGACCAGGCGCTGAGGGTGCGTTCTTCTTTGAGGTAATAGCGCGGGCGGACGCGCAGGATGACCGAATAGAGGATGCCCATGCAGCCGATCCCCACCTGGACGGCGTGGAACCAGTCGTCATCCTGCTTGAGGTCGACCTCCGGGTGGCGGGCAGACCAGGCCGCAGGGTCTGTAACCCCGGTGGTGGGCTCGACCCTCACCACCCGGCCGCCGGCGGCGACGATGGTCAGCGAAACAGCCTGAGCAGCCAGGGGGCCGTAAGCCAGGCCGGAGCCATGGGTGGAGGTGGAGATGACACCGGCGATAGTCTGTCCGTCGTACCCGCCCATGTTCTCCAGGCCGAGGCCGGCGCTCCACAGGGTCTCGTTGAGGTCTTGAACGCGGATGCCTGCCTCGGTCGCGAAGAGCGTCTCGGGATGGGAGCCCGGGCGGAGCAGGGCTTCCTCGATGGGGAGCGGGCGGCAAAGCCCGTGGGTTTCCACCAGGAAGTCGCGCGTTCCGGCCACGTCGGCAAAGGAATGCCCCGAGCCAACAGCTTTCACCCGGCAGTGGTTGGCTTCGGCCTGCAGGATCACCGATTTTACCTCATCCAGCGTTTCAGGGTGGAAGACGCGCAGCGGCTGCACGATGCGGCTGCCGATACAGTCCAGCCAGGTCCGGCGGAGCAATCCTCCGCCGGGAGCCACGGTGAACGGCGGCGCTTCCGTTACCCCGAACGATTCGGGCAGCCGGGCGACCTGCGCGGCGCGCGCCTCCTCGGCAGCCATATTCTGGACCGCGGCGGAGAAATAGGCGCTCAGCCCGTGGGTTTCGATATCCGAGCTCACGGCTTCGAGCGTAGAATCGGCCGGATTGGACTCCGCCCGGGCGAGGTCGAGGGCGATCTGAGCGACGACTTCGCGGTCGGGCGGCATGCGGGCGGGCTGCGGAGTGGGTTCGGCCTGGGGGATTTCGACAGGATCCGGGTTTGGGTTTGTGGTCAACGCAGGCTCCTTTCGGCACGGGCGATGGGTGGAAATGCTCCCTAATTGTATTTTTTGTATCCACAAAATGCAAATTTTCCTGGCAACTGGGGCTGAGATGGACAGCCTGGGCTATAATTACAGGTATGCAGCCCTCCGACGATCTGCCCACGCTCCAGCACGTCGCGGAACTCGAACGGCGGCGTCAGGTGGCCGAAAGCCTGCGCAGCACGTTGGGTGTGCTCAATTCCCGGCTGCCGGTCGAGAAGATCCTCTTCCACATTGCCAACCAGGCCTGCCCGCTGCTGAACGCGGACGCGGCGGCGATTTACCGCCTGCAGATCGATGGTATGCTCGCCATCCAGGCGTCTGTGGGATTGGGAGCTGATTTCATCCAGCATTCTTCGATCCCGTTGGGCGAGCTGGCCACTGGACGCTCGGTGCTGACCCAGACCCCGGTCTTCATCCCCGAGATTTCCGCGATCGAACCTCCGCGGGAAGAATTTGGCGCCCAACTGGCCGATCTCCTCAACCGCCTGTCCAAAGGTTATCGCTCCTTGCTGGCAGTGCCCCTGATCATCCGCGCCGAAACCTACGGCGCGCTGACCCTGTATTACCGCGAGGCGCACGAGATTTCCAAAGAGGAAGTCGATCTGGCAAAAGATTTCAGCGTGCAGGCGGCCCTGGCGATCGAGAACGCGCGCCTGCGCACTCAGATGGAACAGGACGCCGTGGCCGCGGAGCGCAACCGCCTGGCGCGCGAGCTGCACGATTCGGTCACCCAAATGCTTTTCTCCGCCAGCCTGATCGCCGAAGTGCTGCCCTCCATCTGGCAGCGCAGTCCCGAGCAGGGGATGGAGGGACTGAACGAGATCCGCCAGCTCACCAGCGGCGCGCTGGCGGAGATGCGCTCGCTCCTGCTGGAGCTGCGCCCGCACGCCCTGGAAGAGGCTCGCCTGGAAGACTTGCTGCCGCAACTGGCCGAATCGATCTCGGGGCGGATACGCACGCCGGTCGCCGTCCGCATCCAGGGGCAGGCGCTTCTCCCGGTCGACGTGCGGGTGGCTTTTTACCGCATTGCCCAGGAAGCGTTCAATAACATCGTCAAGCATTCCCAGGCCGACCAGATCAGCCTGAGCCTGAACTGCACCGTTTCAGACCAGAGCGGGCAGTGCCGGCGGGCAGAAATGACCATCGTCGACAACGGGTGCGGGTTCGACAACGGGCCCGAATCGGCCAGTCATTTTGGCTTCAATATTATGCGGGAGAGAGCTCTTGCAATCCGGTCCCAACTGGAGATCTCCAGCCGGGTCAACTGCGGCACCCGCATTACCCTGGTCTGGACTTCCGAGGAGGATGGGAACCTATGATCAGCTCAAAACCGATCCGTGTGTTGATCGTGGACGACCACGCGATGGTGCGCAGCGGCCTGCGGATGTTCCTGATGGCCTTCGAGGACCTGGAGCTGGCGGGGGAGGCCATGAATGGGATCGAAGCGGTACGCTTAGCCGGCCTGGTGAAGCCAGACGTTATCCTCATGGACCTGATTATGCCGGGCATGGACGGGATCCGCGCCACCGCCCAAATCCGCAAGCTCCATCCCCAGGTCAGGATCATCGCCCTGACCAGTTTCACCGATTCCAATCTGATCCACGAGGCGCTGGAAGCGGGGGTGTCGGGGTATTTATTCAAAGACGCCAGCGCCGCGGAGCTGGCGAGCGCGATCCGGGCGACCTACGCCGGCCATTCGATCCTCTCTCCGGAGGTTACTCAGGCGCTGCTTGTCTACACCGCGCCTCCGCCAGATCGCCTGAATATCGACCTGACCGGGCGAGAAAAAGAAGTCCTGACGCTGATGGTAGAAGGGAAGACCAACGCCGAGATCTCCGAAGCCCTGACTCTGAGCCTGTCCACGGTCAAATTCCACGTTTCGAACATCTTATCCAAGCTGGACGCGAAGAGCCGGGGTCAGGCGATCCTCTTCAGCATCAAGCACCATCTGACCGATTTTCCCAACCGGAGTGAAAAAGAGTGAGCGAGTCTGGATCCGACCGCGAGATCCTATACTTTAGTCCTGGGCGGACAGCGCCAACTCCGTACCGGGGGCGGTTGCTCCTTGAGGAAATCCTTTTTACACTACTTTAGAAAGCCATCAACGAATGGAGAGAATAAACGAAAGCCATCCTGGTCCAGGGTATCCCCTCGAAAACGATTCTGACCAGATTTTACAAAGAGTGAGTCGTATGCGCGTGATGCTGGCAGACCAGCGCAACTCAGTCCGGATAGCCCTGCGCCTGTTTTTGGAAGAGCAGGAGGGAATTCAGATTGTCTCCGAGGTCTGCCGGGTCGGAGAGCTGGTGCGGGATGCGCCGAAGATCCAGCCCGAGCTGATCATCCTGAATTGGGACCTGGTCGGTTTTCAGATCAACCTGGGAGAGGCTGCGCCACCTCGCAGAACCTACGCGCAGGTCAAAGCGGTGGTGATCTCCTCGCTGCACAAGCTCGGCTCGAACCCGGGGGTGGTGGTGCTGTGCAACCAGCAGGAAGACTGCCTGCCGGCGTTGTATGCCGGAGCCGACGCGTTTATCGACCAGGGGCAGTTCCCCGCGCAGCTCCCCATTCTGTTGAAATCCGTACGAGACAAACGCGCGAAAATCCGCTAGAGATCAGGGGCAGCGGATCACACCCTGCGCCCAGAGACAGGCCCCGCAGGTGGGAAAGCCGTTACCGTAGCAGTCCTTCAGGTTGCTCTTGACCAGCTCACACCCCCCGCATTTCGTACACGGCGCATAAGGAAACTCCCGCACCCGGCGGCGGAAATCCAGGTAGGCGGGATCTTCCCACAGCTCTTTCAGGCTGCGCTCGCCGATATTGCCGATGGTGTAGCGCCGCGAGCGGCGCTCGAGGTCGTTGAAATAGCTCTTGTAATTGTGAAGCAGCCCCAGGCATGGGGAAAGCTCGCCGTCCCAGGCGATGGAGATGGACCCGCGCTCAATGAAAGGACATACATTGGCCGTGTGGTTCAGGCGCTCTCCCTCAAAAGTGACGTTGTTATAGATGCGCATCACGCTCAGCAGGCTTTGGCTGGTGACCTCGTCCAGGTCGATGCGCGGCAGCTCGATGAGGGGCGAGAAGGTCGATTCCTGCTCGGGAATTTTGCTGATCGCCAGGTTGTAGAGCATCTCGGCGCGGTGCTCGTGCGCATAGGGTAAAACGTTGGTGACGAGGTAGCGGCTGGCGCCGATCTGGGTGCGCAATTGGATCAGGCTGGGCAGCTCATGGATGTTGCGCTTCATTGCCACAAAGGAGACGCCCAGGTCGGCGATGGAGCCGGCCAGCTCGCGCGAAACCTCCTGGTAATGGACCAGGTTGCTGATGACCTGGGGGAACGCTTCCGCCAGGCGGACGTCGCTGTAGCCTTCGGGCGTAGCCCCGTCCAGGGAAACCCACAGACGATCGAGCCGGGCGCTAACAAGCTCCCGGCTGCGGCGGTCATTCAAGAGCGTCCCGTTGGTGATCAGCTCGACGCGCGCGCCGAGGGCTTTGGCCTGGGCGACCATCTCGCCGATGGCGGGATGGGCCAACGGCTCGCCGAAGCCACCAAAGAATACCTCTGGCAAGGGGTCGAAGGCGCGCAGCCCATCCAGAATGCGCTCGAAGGTCTCCATGGAAAGGCTGCCCATGGCCTCATCCCAGGTATTGCGCATGCAGGTGCGGCAGACCAGGTTGCATGCGCTGGTCGGCTCGACGTAGACCTTTGCCAGCGAGGTCAGCGGGCGGCGCAGGCGCAGCTCGCCGTTCACCAGGACGGCGGGCGCTCTTACGCCGGGGTTGAGGCCCATCGCGGCGGAGAGCCCCGGGGGAAGGATCAGCCGCCCAGATTCATCCACGGTGATCTCGCCTTCCACCTCGAGCGGCTCGTCTTTGGGCCCCGTGATGCTGTAGGGAAACCGTTCCATGTACAAGATTATAGAAATGGGGGACTGGAAACATAAGGACGCAATGTCACCAGAAAGGTTAACAAGTGTCACATCGGACTTTTCTTCCCACGCCAGGCAAGAGATGTTGTGTCAGGTCATTGCGAGATTCGCCTAAGCCGCAGGGCGGCATTGAAATAGGGAATAACAAAATTCAATAAATCACAGATTGGGGTGGCAGAGAGGCGGCCAGGGACCTCAGCACCCCATAGCGATCTTCGACCGCGCGAATGAGGAAGCGATGAAAGCTTCTTGAGGATCTCATGGGTGTAATCGCGAATTTCTTCCGCTTTCAACTCCTTTGGGTGTATCATCTGTTCGGTCTCCTTCGGTTCGGTTTCGGTTGCCGCCTTACCTTTTACTGAAAGCTTTTTTGTCAAAATTATGATTTACTGAATTTAGATTGAGGAGGGCATCGGCAGAGGTTAGTTTGTGGAATGCCATTCAATTCCCGGGCTTTTTGCACCTACGGATCATAATGTGGCACCGCTTGGATAACCAACCCAGTGTTCGCTCCATCACCCACCGCTTATTACAGTCTTACCATGAGGAGAAAATGAGTACAAAATTCATCATCCAATCTTCAGACCCCCTACTTTTCGAGCACGCGACTCGAGTTGCCAAGGAATTTGCTCAAAAAAATGTTTATGACGATATCGTTGGAATTGTCTTCTTAGGTGGAGTTGCACGAGGGTATTTTGACCGCTCGGCCGACATTGATATTGCGCTTTTCAGAAAACAAGGAGCAGAGATTCCATTATCTGCCAAGTTTCTCACGATTGATAATTTTCTCGTCCAGATCTATTTGGAAGATTATGAGAGTGAAAAAACCATCGCATGGGATATGCCAAAACGTTGGACCTATTCTCAAGGCCAGATCTATTTTGATCCACTGAATAAGATCGCTCAATTATTAAGCGAAAAGGTTCCATTAAGGCCTGAGGAGAAGAAATGGCTAATGATGTCTGGGTTAACCCTTTCGGAGTGGTATATCCATCGGTTGACACATTTATGGGTTGACCGAGGCAATCTCGTCAGTGCTCACCATATGTTCCATCAAGGACTGGACTTTTTCTTTGTTATGTTGTTTGTCCTGAATAATGAACTCGTGCCAGATATGAAATGGCGATATTATTGTGTGGAACAATTGGAACGATTACCCCATAATTTTCAGGAACGGATCAAAGACACCATGATTCTGCATTCCATTTCGATGGAAGAACTCGAACGGCGGCAGGCAGCGTTTATGGAGATGTGGCGAGAAATGAAACCAATTATTGAACAAGAAGTGCATATGTCTTTTGACGAAATGGTTCAGATTGTCTAGAGCCTATTTCACCAAATATATGGTGATGATAAAACTTTTCAATATTTACTAATTCTATCCTCCCTGTCACCCCAATCTGTGATTTACTGAAATTATTTTATGAGAGCAGGAGCGTTCTTGGCGACGTGGAATCCCAAAGCTGACCAGGCAAACTACAGGTAATGCGTAATGTTGATGAAACGCAGAGCGCAGAGGGCGTAGCATTCGGATGGGTGTGCCGTTTTCCCTGGAGGTTCGCCTGCCC
>Ga0335070_10001639_pt1 | contig 25992 bp, 26 predicted proteins | sample Lox_Sample_13_FD_206722 | JGI IMG/M metagenome (GOLD analysis project Ga0335070, IMG submission 206722) | Soil microbial communities from Loxahatchee National Wildlife Refuge, Florida, United States - Lox_Sample_1.3 | ecosystem: Environmental > Terrestrial > Soil > Wetlands | place: USA...
CGATGATGCGGCGGTCGCGCTCGTCGAGCGTCTGCTTGAACGCCACGAGCTTCTCCTGGAAGACGCGCCGCAGCTCCTCGTCGGCGACGTTCTGCTCTGCCGAGGGGACGGTCGAGGCGATGAAGTCGCCGTAGCTGGCGCTGCCCTCCTCGTCGCGCAGCGGCGCCTCGAACGAGAGGTCGCCCTGCGCCAGGCGCTGCTCCATGTCGCGCACGTCGTCCTCGCTGACCTCGAGCCGCTCGGCGATCAGGCGCGGCGCGGCCTCGTAGCCGAGCCGCTCGAGCTCGCGCTTCTCCTTGTTCAGCCGGAAGAAGAGCTTGCGCTGCGCGCGCGTGGTGCCGAGCCGCACCATCCGGATGTTGTCGAGCAGGTACTTCAGGATGTAGGCGCGGATCCAGTAGGCGGCGTAGGAGGAGAGCTTCACGCCCTGGTAGGGGTCGAAGCGCTGCACCGCCTGCATCAGGCCGACGTTCCCCTCCTGGATCAGATCGAGGAGGTTGGTCCAGGTGCGCCGGTACTCCATCGCGATCTTGACGACCAGGCGGAGGTTCGAGAGCACGAGGCGCCGCGCGGCCTCGACGTCGCCGTGCTCCACCCAGCGCAGCGCGAGCGAGTGCTCCTCCTCGCGCGGGATCGGCGCGTGATGGCGGAGCTGGGCGAGGTACTGCGTGAGCGTGTCGCCGCGCCCGATCTCCCGCTCCGCCGGCGCGGGCGGCGCGGGAGTCGACGGAGCGGGGAGGACGCTGGCGGGCTCGCGAGGGGGAGACGGATCGCCGCTCACGCGCCGGAGGCTAGCAGAGCGACCTCTACTGCTTGTGGAACGTGCGGATGTACGCGATGACGTCCTGGATCTGCTGCTCGGTCAGCACGCCGCCCCACGGCGCCATCAGCGGAGAGCCGCCCTGCGCCGCACCCCCGCCCTTGATCACGTTCGCCAGGTCGGCGTCGGTTCCCGTCTTGCCGTCCTTGTCGGTGTCGAACTTGAACTCGCCCTTGGTGAAGTCGCGCGGCGGCGTGCCCATCGCGACCGCCGCGGCCGCCGCCGGTCCGTCGCCGTGGCCGGAGGTGCCGTGACACGAGGCGCAGTTCTGCTCGAAGACGATCTTGCCCGCCGCCGCGTCGCCCGCGGCACGCGCCGGCGCCGGGCCGCTCCCGACGCCGAACGCGACGACGAGGAGGCCGAGGCCGAGCGGGGTCCAGCCGAGCGGGATCCAGGTCCGGGTCATCGCTTTCCTCTCTTCGGGACGGCCGGGCGCTCGGCCCGGCGTCCGCACGGTGACTGCACCCCGGTTCGACGCGGCGAAGGCGCCGCCTCTTCGGACCGGGGCGCGGATCATAAGAAGCGCTCCCGAGCGCGTCAAACGCCGCCGCGCGGCCAGTCCTGCAGCAGCTCGACCAGCGTCCGCACGCCGACGCCGGTGGCGCCGTACGGCTGGCAGGGCCCCGTCTTCGACGTGTAGGCGGTGCCGGCGATGTCGAGGTGTGCCCACGGCGTGTCGCCCACGAAGCGCGACAGGAAGGCGGCCGCAGTCGAGGCGCCCGCGTCGCGGCTGCCGCTCACGTTCTTCAGATCCGCCACCTGGCTGCGCATCTCGTCGCGGTGCTCGTCGAGGAGCGGCATCGGCCACATCCGCTCGCCGCTCGCCTCGCCCGCCCGGCGGATCGCGTCCGACAGCGCCGGGTGGTTGCCGAAGAGACCGCTGGCGTGGCTGCCGAGCGCCACCACGCACGCGCCGGTGAGCGTCGCGAGATCGACCATCGCGGCGGGCTCGAACTGCGTTCGCGCGTAGTGGAGCGCGTCGCACAGCACGAGGCGTCCCTCCGCGTCGGTATTCTGGATCTCGATCGTCTGGCCCGACATGGAGGTCAGGATGTCGCCCGGCCGGTAGGCACCGCCGCCCGGGAGGTTCTCCGCGGCGGCCAGGATGCCGACCACGTGCAGCGGGAGATCGAGCAGCGCCGCCGCGCGCAGCGCTCCGACCACCGCCGCCGCACCCGACATGTCGTGCTTCATGTCCTGCATGCCGCCGGCCGGCTTGATCGAGATGCCGCCCGAGTCGAAGGTGATGCCCTTGCCGATCAGGCACACGGTCGCGCGGTCGCGGCCGCGGGGGCGGTGCTCGAGCACGACCAGGCGCGGCGGATTCGAGCTCCCCTGTCCCACCGCGAGCAGCGCGCCCATCCCGCGCCGCCGCAGCTCCGGCACCTCGAGCACACGGCAGGCGAGGCCGACCTCGCGCGCCAGGCTCCGCGCCTCGCGCGCGAGCGCCGCCGGCGTCAACGCGTTGGGCGGCTCGTTGGAGAGGCGCCGCGACACGTTCTGGGACTCGGCCACCGCCACGCCGAGCTCCACCGCCGCGCGCGCCGCGCGCAGATCGCTCGCGCGCTCGAGCCGCAGCGAGACGCGCGCCACCGGCGGCCGCGCCTCCTCGCGCTTCGTGCGCCAGGCATCGGATCGATAGCCCGACAGCACGGCGCCCTCCGCCATCGCGCGTGCGGCGCTGGCGGTCCCGAGCCGCCGCGACGTCACCAGCGGGATCGCCACCGACCGCGCCCCGCGCGCCGCCGCGGCGCCCACGGCGCGGCCGACGACCTGGCGCAGCGCCTCCGCATCGAGCTTCGCGGCCTCCCCGAGGCCGAGCAGCAGGACGCGGCGCGGTCCGCCGCGCGCGCGCCCATACAGGAGCAGGCTGTCGCTCTTGCGGCCGCGGAAGTCGCCGCTGCGGAACACCGCCTCGAGCTGCCCCCCGAGCGCGCGGTCGAGGGCCGCGAGCCGCGCAGGCCGGCGCGCGCCACGCTCGAAGCCGAACAGCGGGAGCGCCAGCAGATCGACCGCCGCCCGCGCGGGTTCGAGCGTCTCCACCAGGACCTTCATGAAGCCTCCTCGAGCGCAATTTGAACCAGGGCGGGGTCTTTCCTACTCTCCCGCCGACTCGGACACGAGAGGAACATGGCGCTGTTTCTCGCCGGGGCGGACTGGGGGGTACGTCTCGCGAGTCTCGACGTGCTGGACCTGATCCTTCAGGCCAGCTGGCTCGTCAAGCTCGTCCTCCTCCTTCTGGGCCTCGCCTCAGTCATCTCATGGGCCATCATCGCAATGAAGTGGCGCGAGCTCCGGCGCGCCGCCGAAGATAGCGAGGCCTTCCTCGAGGTGTACCACGAGGGCTCGCTCGAAGCGGCGAGCGAGGCCGCGCGCGAGCTGCCCTCGAGCCCGATCGCGCAGATCTTCCTCGAGGGGTACGCCGAGCTGGGACGCATCGCGCGCTACGCCGGGCGCACACCGGGCGCGCTGGGCGAGGCGCAGCTCCGCGCCTTCGAGCGCCTGGTCGACTGGAGCGCGACGCACGAGAGCCAGCGCCTCGAGCGCGGGCTCGAGTTCCTCGCGACCACGGGCAGCGCGGCGCCCTTCGTCGGCCTCTTCGGCACCGTGGTCGGCATCATCAATTCCTTCGGCAACATCGGCCAGAGCGGGAGCGCGAGCCTCGCGGTGGTGGCGCCGGGCATCGCCGAGGCGCTGATCGCCACGGCCGTCGGCCTGGCCGCGGCCATCCCGGCCACGATCTTCTACAACCACTTCGTCGGCGAGCTGCGTCGTCTCTCGGTGTCGATCGAGCTCTTCAGCACCGAGCTCCAGACCGACGTGCGCAGCCGCGGCGCGCGCGCTGCGGGCGACGCGGCGCGCGCCACGGGCGGCTGAGGCGTGGCGGTCCGGCGCGCCGGGGCAGGCGGCCGCGAGATCTCCGAGATCAACGTGACGCCGTTCGTCGACGTGATGCTGGTGCTGCTCGTGATCTTCATGGTGACCGCGCCGATGATGCAGCAGGGCGTCGACGTCGATCTCCCGCAGACCACGACCCAGCCCCTGCGGCTCAACCAGGAGCCGCTGGTGCTGACGGTGCGCAAGGATGGCAAGGCCTTCCTGGGCCGCCAGGAGATCGCCCTCGCCGAGCTGCAGCCGAAGCTGGTCGCGGTCTTCGGCGCGCGCGGCGACAAGGAGCTGTATCTGCGGGCCGACCGCGACGCGCCCTACGGCCTGGTCGTCAAGGCCATGGCGGCGGCGCGCGGGGCCGGCGCGACCAAGCTCGGCGTCGTGACGGAGCCGGAGGGATAGGCCGTGCGGGACCGGGCGCGCGAGTGGATCGACGCCGACCGCGAGGACCGGCGCGAGTTCCGGCGCTGGATCGCGCTCTCCGTCGCCGGCCACGCGCTCCTGCTCGCGCTGCTCGTCTGGGCGCCGCGGCCGAGCTCGCAGGCGGCCCTGCCGGGCGCCGTGATGGTCGATCTGGTCGCGATGGCGGTGCCCGCCAGCGACGCGGCGCGGCCGAGCCGCACGCCGCCGCCGGCCCGGACGGCGCCCGCCGCGCCGATCCCTCCCGAGCCGAAGCCGGCGCCGCAGCAGCCGGCGCCTCCGCCCCCGCCGACCCACGAGGCGGTGCTGCCGAAGGAGCCCCAGCGCGAGCCCGACAAGCCCAAGCCGAGCCCGAAGCCCGAGCCCAAGCCGGAGCCCGAGGTGGCGAAGGCGAAGCCCGAGCCTGCGCCGTCCCCGCCGAAGCCCGAGCCGCCCCCGAAGGCTCCTCCGGCGCCCGACTACGACGACGTGCTGTCCTCGCTCCGCGCGGAGCGCGGTGAGACGCGCCCCGAGCGCGCACCGGCACCGACGGCCGCCTCGCCCGGCGCGGCGTCCGCGGGCGCCGTCGCCGTCACACCCGAGGTCGCGGGCTGGCTCCGCGCGGCGCGCATCGCGGTGCGCCAGGCCTGGGCGCTGCCGGCCGGGTTCCGCAACCAGCCGCTCGAGACCCACGTGACGGTCGAGCTCGACGCGCAGGGCAACGTGCTGTCGGAGCCCCGCGTGACGCAGCGCTCGGGCAATCCGTGGTACGACGAGAGCGTGGTCCGCGCCATCCAGAAGGCGAGCCCGCTGCCGCGCCCGCCCGAGGCCGGCTCGTGGCCCTTCGTGTTCCGGCCCGAGGACCTCGGCTGATGCGCGGGTCGGCGGATCGGGTGCATCTCCTGCTGCGCGCGCTCGCGTTGTCGCTCCTCGCCGTCGCGGCGGCCGCGCGCGCCGAGGACCGCCCCGCGGTCGTCGTCACCAATCCGAACGAGCACACCTTCAAGGCCGCCGTACAGGAGTTCGCGCCGGGGGCGCCCGGCCTCGACGTCGCGCACTTCCGCCAGGATCTGGTCGACGCGCTCGACTTCTCGGGCATCTTCACCTCGATCGACCCCGGCGCCTTCCTCGGCCCGAAGCGCACGGCCTCGCTCGGCAGCGAGCCTGCCATCACCTGCCCGGACTGGGCGCAGATCGGGGCCGATGCGCTGGTGCAGGGCGAGACCTCCGCGGCGGCCGGCGGCATCGCGGTCGACTTCCTCGTCTGGGACGTCCCGCGCTGCCGGACGCCGCTGCGCAAGCGCTACACGGGCAGCGCCAGCGACTCGCGCCGCATCGCCAAGCGCGTCGCGGACGACGTGGTGGCGGCGTTCACCGGGAAGCCCGGTGTCGCGAGCACCGAACTCACCTTCATCTCGAGCCGCAGCGGCAGCCAGGAAGTCTGGGTGATGGACGCCGACGGCGGCAACCAGCGCCAGGCGACGCGCAACCGCGCGATCAACGCCTTCCCGAGCTGGACGCCCGACGGCAGCTCGATCCTCTACATGTCGTACCAGTACCTGCGCTCGCCGCACCTCTTCCGCCTGGTGCGCAGCGGGAGCGAGCGGCCGGGGCGGCTCTTCGAGTCGCTCGATTCGAAGGCGGCCGTGTACCGCGGCGTCCCGGACCCGAGCGGCCAGCGCATCGCGGCCGTGGTGAGCGTCGACGGTGCGCCGGAGATCTTCGTGGTCGACGCCGACGGCCGCAATCCGCGGCGCCTCACGCACGACCCCGCGATCGACGTGTCGCCGACCTGGTCGCCCGACGGTAAGCGCATCGCGTTCGTCTCCGATCGCGCCGGCTCGCCCAACATCTACGTGATGAACGACGACGGCTCGAACGTGAAGCGGCTCACTTTCGACGGGGGCTACAACGCCGCGCCGGCCTGGTCGCCGGACGGGCGTTGGATCGCCTACGAGGTCCGCGTCGGCGGCCAGTTCGACATCTGGCTGATCGACCCCGAGGGCCAGACCAACGCGCCGCTGGTCACGCATCCGAAGAGCGACGAGAACCCGACGTGGGCGCCCGACGGGCGCAAGCTCGCCTTCGCGTCGACGCGCCGCGGCCGGTCGGACATCTACAGCATCGACGTCGACGGCGAGAACCTGCGCCGGCTCACCGACGGAGCCGGCGACAACAAGATGCCGAGCTGGGGCCCCTATCCCCGCTGAGACGAGGAGCACGCCATGCCCAGGATCCCCGCCGCCGGCCTCGCCCTCGCGAGCCTCGCGCTCCTCGCGAGCGGCTGCGTCACTGTCGCGGAGCACCGCAAGCTCGAGGAGCAGGTGATGCGCCTGCAGAAGCAGGTCGGGAGCGGCGGCACGCGCGAGCGCCTCGCCGACGTCGGCGCCCAGCTCGACGCGATGAACCAGAAGCTCGCCGACCTCGAGGGCCGCGTCGACAAGGTGCAGCACGACGCCGATCTCGCGCTCGCGGAGGCGCGCCACGCGCGTCAGGAGGCGTCGCCCGCCGGCCCCGTCGATCCGAACGCTCCCGCGCCGCCGCCTGGCGCCACCGCCCCGCCACCCGGCGTCACGGCGCCGCCGTCCGGGGCCTCGCCCTCGGCGTTGGCGGATCCCGGCGCCGCGGCGCACCCGGCCGCGCCGGGCGCGGCGGACGCTGCCGTCGCGGCGGCGACGGCGGGCGCGGTCGCTGCGAGCGCCGGCGCTGGGAAGCCCGCGAGCGCGGCCGCAGATGACGTCGTCGTCAAGCCGGGCGCCTCCGGCGCCGAGGTCAACGCGTACCGCGAGGCTCATGCCGCATACCGCTCCGGCGACACGAACGCCTGCATTGACCGATTCCGGCGCTTCTTGCAGACTTATCCCTCTTCGCCGTACGCCGACGATGCGGCCTACTGGATGGCGGAGTGCCACTTCAAGCAGGGCGACTACAAGGCGGCCATCCTTCGCTTCGACGACGTGGTGGCGCGCTATCCCGAAGGAGCGAAGGCACCGGACGCGTTGTACCGACAGGGCGAGGCTCTGCTGAAGCTGGGACCGGGCTACCAGAAGGCGGCGGGCAAGGCGTTCCAACGGGTGATCGCGGAGTATCCGAACTCGGCGCGAGCGGCCGACGCGAAGAAACAGCTGGAGCTGCTCGGCCCGGGCTAGGCGACGTCGGTCGAGCGAAGGACGGAGAAACGGCGGTGAGGAAGCGCGACCTCGAGAAGTTCCGGAAGATCCTGCTGATGCAGCGCGAGCAGCTCGCGGGCAACGCGCGGCGAGCTCTCTCGGGGGACATCCATCTCGACCCCGACGACTTCCCGGACGAGATGGACGCGGCCTCCTCCGAGATCAACCTCGCCTTCACCGGGCGCCTGCGGGAGCGCGAGCGCCGGCTGATCGCCAAGATCGATCAGGCGCTCGAGAAGATCGAGAGCAACGAGTACGGGCTCTGCGAGAGCTGTGGCGAGGAGATCGGGCTGAAGCGCCTGGAGGCCCGCCCGGTCGCCGAGCTCTGCATCGACTGCAAGTCCGAGCAGGAGCGCCTCGAACGGAGAATGGGTTAGCTTCGGCCCGCCTGTCCGGGGCAAGGCGCTCGTACGGAGCGTCGTCCGCAAGCCGCCGAAGGGCGGCGCGCAGCGAGCCGCAGGCGAGCGAAGTTCATCAGGACGTGCGACAGCTCAGCAACCTCGTCCTCGGGATCGAGAGCTCGTGCGACGAGATGGCGGCCGCGCTGGTGCGCGGCGAGCGGGAGATCGTCGCCAGCGTCGTGCACCGGCAGCTCGAGGTGCACCGGCCCTACGGCGGCGTGGTGCCGGAGCTCGCGTCGCGCGACCACGCGCGCTTCGTCTCGCAGGTGGTGGAGCAGGCGCTCGACGAGGCCGGCGTCGCGCCCGAGGCGCTCGCCGGCGTCGCCGTGACGGCGGGCCCGGGGCTGGTCGGCTCGCTCCTGGTCGGTCTCTGCTTCGGCAAGGCGTTCGCCGCGCGCTTCGGGCTCCCGCTCGTCGGCGTCCACCACGTCGCTGGCCATCTGGCCTCCGCGGAGATCGCCGACGCGCGCCTCGTGCCGCCCTACGTCGGCCTCGTCGTGTCCGGCGGACACACCGCGCTCTACCGCATCGATGCGGAGGGAGAGCCGGTGCTGCTCGGCGAGACGCGCGACGACGCCGTGGGCGAGGCCTTCGACAAGGTGGCGAAGCTGCTCGGGCTTCCGTATCCGGGTGGTCCCGCGCTGGCGGAGGTCGCGCTCCGCGGCGATGAGGACGCCGTCGCGCTGCCGCGCCCGATGCTCGCGGGGCCCGGCCTCGACTTCTCATACAGCGGGCTCAAGACCGCGGTGGCGCTGGCCGTCGAGGCGGCGGGGACGCTCGGCGAGAAGCAGGTGGCCGATCTCGCGGCCTCGTTCCAGGCCGCGGCGACCGATTCGCTCGTCGCGAAGGCGCGTCGCGCGCTCGAGCGCGAGGGCGTCGGGCGTCTCGCGGTGGTGGGCGGCGTGGCTGCGAACCAGCGGTTGCGCGAGCGCATCCAGGCAGCGGCGCAGCGCGACGGCTTCCTCGCCGTCTTCCCGCCGCTCGCGCTCTGCACCGACAACGCCGCGATGATCGCCGCCGCTGGCGCGCGCCGGCTCGCGCGCGGCGAGCGCGACGGCGCCGCGCTCGGGGCCTTCGCGCGCGCTCCGCTCGGGGCGCGCGCCTGAGATGCCCGAATCGGTCCGCGCGCAGCTCGCGCGCCGCGGGCTCGCAGCGCACCGCAGGCTCGGGCAGAACTTCCTGGTCGACCCGGCGATCGCCGACCAGATCGCGGAGCGGGCGGGACTCGAGCCCGGCGACGCGGTGATCGAGATCGGTCCCGGGCTCGGCGTCCTGACACGCGCGCTGGCCGCGCGCGCGCGCCGGGTCGCTGCGATCGAGATCGATGCGGGCCTGGTGCGCGCGCTCGTCGAGGAGGGCGGGCTCCCGGATCGCGTCGAGGTGATCCACGCCGACGCCCTCGAGATCGACCTCGACGCGCTCGCGCGGCGTCTCGGCCCGGGCGGCGTGCGGGTCGTGGCGAACCTGCCGTACTCGGTCTCGTCGCCGCTGCTGCGGCGCCTGCTCGATCTGCGCGCGCGGCTGCGCGGCTGGCTCGTGCTGCTGCAGCGCGAGGTCGCGCTGCGCCTGGTCGCCCAGCCCGGCTCGGACGACTACGGCTCGCTCGCGGTGCTGCACCAGCTCTGCGCGCGGGTGGAGCGCTTGCGCTCGCTGCCGCCGGCCTGCTTCCATCCGAGGCCGAAGGTCACCTCGACGCTGGTCCGGATCACTCCCCTGGATCCGGCCCCGCTGGCGGACGACGAGCTGCCTCGGATCGAGAGCGTGGTCCGCGCCGCCTTCGGGCAGCGGCGCAAGATGCTGGTGAACGCGCTGCGGGCGGGCCTCGATCCCTCCCCGGACCTGGAGGCGCTGCATGGGATCCTCGACCGGCTCGGGATCGACCGGCGGGCGCGCGCGGAAGCGCTCGCGCCGAGCCAGCACCTCGAGCTCGCCCGCGCCCTCCGGCCCTAGCTCGCGTCCGGCCTTCGAGCCGCGCTGCGACCTGGCGGTGCCGCTCCCCGTCGAGCTCACGCGCCGCGACGGGCGCCGCCGCACGGAGTACGCAGTGAACCTCTCGCCGGGCGGCCTGTGCCTCCATCTCCCGCGGCCAATCGCCGTGGGCGAGGTCGTCGAGCTCGCCTTCGCCCTCCCCGCGAGCGCCTCGGGTGGCGACCCCGCGGCGCCCGAGGGCGCCGCGGAGCGGTCGATCGCGACGCGCGGGCGCGTCATCTGGTCGGAGGGCCGCAGCGACGGCGCGGGCGGGGGCCGGGTCCGGTTCGTCGAGACCGGCGTGCGCTTCGAGGGGCTCCCCGAGGCCCAGCGCCTCCGCATCCTCGCCTTCGTCCGCACCGGCCGTTGACATCCCGCGGGCCCGGTTCCTACTCTTCCGGTGCTCGAGGGGAATCGCACGGTGCGATCTCCATCGAGTGAAGTCAGAAGCCCGGGTCGTCCGGACCCATTGCCCGAGCGCGGGTTCCCTCCTGCCCGAGCGCGGTGTTCCGGTCGGCCCCGAAGACGGGACGAGCCCTCGCGAGCCAACGCTTGGATCCGCGCGAGCGGACCGAGACGGAGGCGAGCCGATCGAGAGTGGCTTGCACCCGGAAGCCGGCGCAGGGGCGGCTCCCGGGTTGAGCGCGACTCGACCGCGCCTCCGGAATCAGCCGGTGGGCGCGTTTTCGTTTTCGGGAACCCCGGGGCCGAGGGCCCCCATGTCCCACTCCCCGAATCCCGCTGCCGTCGCCTCCGCCTCCCGCGAGCACCGCGTCACCGTCCGCACCCTCGCCGCGCGCAAGCGCCGCGGCGAGCGCATCGCGATGCTCACCGCCTACGACTTCGCGTTCGCCCGCGTCTTCGACGCGGCGGGCATCGACTGCCTGCTGGTCGGCGACAGCCTGGGCCACGTGGTCCAGGGTCACGACACGACGCTCCCGGTGACGCTCGACGAGGTCGTCTACCACACGCGCCTGGTCGCACGGGCCTGCCGGCGCGCGATGGTGATCGGCGACATGCCCTTCGGCTCCTACCAGGTGAGCGCGGAGGACGCGCTCCGCAGCGCGATCCGCCTCGTCAAGGACGGGGGCGCCCAGGCGGTGAAGCTCGAGGGCGGCGTCGCGGCGGCCGCGGCGATCGAGCGCATCGCCGCGGCCGAGATCCCGGTGATGGGCCACGTCGGCCTCACACCGCAGGCGATCCACCGCATGGGCGGCTACCGCGTGCAGGGACGCACCGACGCCGAGCGCGCGCGCGTGCTGGCCGACGCGCAGGCCGTCGAGGCGGCCGGTGCGTGCGCGGTGGTGCTCGAGGGGATGCCGGCCGAGCTCGCCGCCGACATCACGCGAAGGCTCGCGATCCCGACCATCGGGATCGGCGCGGGTGCGGGCTGCGACGGGCAGGTGCTCGTCATGCACGACCTGCTCGGGCTCAGCGACTGGACGCCGAGCTTCGCCAAGCAGTACGCCGACCTCGGGGCGCTCGCCGCGCGGGCGGCGCGCGCGTACGCCGAGGACGTCGCGGGCGGCAAGTTCCCCGGCGACGAGCACAGCTACAAGGCCTCGTGATGGAGACGCTGCGCACCGCATCGGCGCTGCGCGCGTTTGCCGACGGCGAGCGCGCCGCGGGCCGCCGCCTGGCGCTGGTGCCGACCATGGGCGCGCTCCACGCCGGCCACCTCGCGCTGATCGCCGAGGCCCGGCGGCGCGCCGACCGCGTCGTCGTGTCGATCTTCGTCAACCCGACGCAGTTCGCGCCGCACGAGGACCTGGCCAGCTACCCGCGCGATCTGGCCGGAGACCTCGAGAAGTGTCGCGCCGCGGGCGCCGACGCGGTCTTCGCCCCCGAGCCGGCCGAGCTCTATCCCGCGGGCGCCCAGACCTGGGTCGAGGTCGGCGAGCTCTCGAAGCCGCTCTGCGGCGCGTCGCGGCCGCACTTCTTCCGCGGCGTCGCGACGGTGGTGGCGAAGCTCCTGATCGCCGCGCGTCCCCACGTCGCAGTGTTCGGTGAGAAGGACTACCAGCAGCTCCTGGTGGTACGGCGCCTCGCGCGCGACCTCCTGCTCGACGTGGAGGTGGTCGGCGTCCCGCTGGTCCGCGACGCCGATGGCCTCGCGCTCTCGAGCCGCAACGCTTACCTCGACGCGGGCGCGCGCCGCGAGGCCTCCGTGCTCCCGCGCGCCCTCGACGCCGCCGAGGCGGCGGCGCGGGCGGGCGAGCGCTCGGCGGCGGCTCTGCTCGAGTGCGTGCGCAAGGAGATCGGGCGCGCTCCGAGCGCCGAGGTCGACTATGCCGAGCTGCGCGACGCCGAGACGCTCGCGCCGGTCGAGAGCCTGCGCGGGCCCGCCGTCCTGGCGCTGGCCGTCCGCTTCCCGGTCGCGCGCGGCAGCGTCCGGCTCATCGACAACCGCATCCTGCGCTGCGAGGAGTCCCCCCGATGACCCGCACCATGCTCAAGTCGAAGATCCACCGCGCCCGCGTGACCGAGGCGAACCTCGAGTACGAGGGCAGCATCTCGATCGACGAGGAGCTGCTGCGCGCGGCGGACATCCTGCCCTACGAGTCGGTCGAGGTGTGGGACTGCACGAACGGCGCGCGCCTGCGCACCTACGCGATCCCCGCGGAGGCCGGCTCGGGGGAGGTCTGCGTCAACGGCGCCGCCGCCCACCTCGTGAAGCCGCACGACGTGGTGATCGTCGCGAGCTGGATCCAGGTCGACGAGGGCGAGGCGCGCGACTGGCACGCCCGGCGCGTCTTCGTCGACGCGAACAATCGGATCCGCGAGTAGCTGCGGCGTAGCCGAGCGAAGCTCATCGGCTAGCATCGGCGCCCGATGGGCGAGCCGGCCGGGCGCAAGCTGATCACCCAGAACCGGCGCGCGCGTCACGACTACGAGATCCTCGACACCGTCGAAGCCGGGCTGGTGCTGCTCGGCCCGGAGGTCAAGTCGCTGCGCGACGGACGGGCGAATCTGTCGGACGCCTACGCCGCGATCCGAGGCGCCGAGGCCTGGCTGGTGAACGCCCACATCAGCCCCTACGCGCAGGCCGCGCGCGACAACCCGGACCCGCGCCGCGAGCGCAAGCTGCTGCTGCACCGCCGCGAGATCGCGCGACTCGCCGGGCAGGTGGCAGAGCGCGGGCTCACGCTGGTGCCGCTCTCGATGTACTGGAAGGCCGGCCGCGCCAAGGTGGAGCTCGGCCTTGCCCGCGGCCGGCGCCAGTACGACAAGCGCGAGGCGATCCGCCGCCGCGAGGAGGAGCGCGAGATCCAGCGCACCATGCGTCGCGGGAGGCGCGCGTGAGACGGCTCGCGGCGCTGCTCGCCGCCGGCGCCCTCGGCTGCGGATCGGTCGCAACGCCGTCGCGCGAGCCGTTCTCGCCGACCCGCTTCGACTACCAGCCGTTCCTGCGCGCGCATCCGGACGTCCCCGATCCGAACTACCTGCCGTTCATGGCCCACCGCATGACGCTCAAGCAGAAGGGCCAGGACGTGGTCGTGTTCTGCCGCTGGGACCCGAAGCGCTTTCCGCTCGCGGTCTGGGTCGAGCCCCCGAAGATCGACGCGCCGCTCCAGAACGAGTTCAACCCGAAGCAGCCGAACGACTTCGTCGAGGCCGCGTGGCGGGCGCTCGACGAGTGGCAGCACGCGCTCGGCGGCGTGGTGAGCTTCCGGCGCGCGGAGAGCGAGGCCTCGAGCGACCTGCAGGTGCAGCTGATCGGCCAAGAGGGGCCGTCGCCGGAAGGGGAGGGCGTGCAGGTGCTCGGCAACACCCCGCTCCAGCGCGCCTGCCAGGTCAAGTCGAGCGAGGTGCACGCCGGCCGCGTCGACGTCTCCTTCGAGGTGCCGCGCATCCAGGTCTACATCGCCGACCAGTTCGGGCTGCTCCCGCCCGACCAGGTCGAGCGCAACGTCTTGCACGAGATGGGCCACGCGCTCGGCATGCGCGGGCACAGCCCGATCCCGGCCGACCTGATGTACGAGGTGGCGCGCGATCGCCGCGTCGACCGCCTGTCGGCCGAGGACGTGAACTCCTTCCGCGCGCTCTACGCGATCCCGAACGGAACCGTCTACGAGATCCTCCCGCGCACCGGCTCTCCGCCGCGCCCCGCCGCCCACGCGCCGCCTCCGCCGGTCGCGCTGGTGGCGCAGCCCTGGATCGACCCGCACCTCGGGTACGCCATGCGGGTCGCCGCCGGCTGGCGACTGGTCGGGGCGCCGCGCGGGATCGTCGCGATCGATGGTCTGTCCTGGGACTACGAGGCCTCGTTCCAGGTGATCGTGCGGAGCTATCCGACGATCGCGGAGTACGTGCGCCGCCACGGCAACTCGCACCTGCGGGGTGGCGAGCTGGTCGCGCAGGGTCCCGTCCAGATCGGGGGCCGGCCCGGCTTCCACATGACGGTGTCGAGACCGTCGCCGGGCGGCGGCGCGATGAGCGAGGAGCATCTCTTCATCGAGACGGGCGACGGCCGCATCGTGGTGGTGATCGAGGAGTCGCCGGCCGAGCTGCGCGAGGGCTTCCAGCCCTGGTTCGACGCGATGCTCGCCTCGCTCCAGGTCTTCACGCCCGAGGCGGCGCCCGCCGCCGAGGAGGCGGCGCCGCGCTGAGCGCTCACTCGGCCGGGGCGAAGCGCTCGAAGCGGGCCTTGTCGGTGGCCTTGCGGTAGGCGTCCTCGGGCGCCACCCGCCCCGCCTGCACGAGCTGGAGCAGGGCGTCGTCCATCGTCTGCATGCCCTGCGCCTTCCCCGACTGGATGATGTTCAGCAGCATCGGCGTGTTGCCCTCGCGGATCACGTTGGCGAGTCCGCTCGTGCGGATCAGGATCTCGTTGGCCGCGCAGCGCCCCTTGCCGTCGGCGGTCTTCAGCAGGAGCTGCGAGACCACGCCGGCCAGCGATTCCGAGAGGGAGAGCCGCGCCTGCGGCTGCTCGTCGGCGGGGAAGGCGTCGACCACCCGGTCGATCGTCTTCGCGGCGCCGCTCGTGTGCAGCGTGCCGAAGACCAGCGCTCCCATCTCGGCGGCGGTCAGTGCCAGCGAGATGGTCTCGTAGTCGCGCATCTCGCCGACCAGCACTACGTCGGCGTCCTCGCGCAGCGCGGCGCGCAGCGCCGGTCCGAAGCCCTTCGTGTGCAGGCCGACCTCGCGGTGCGAGAAGAGGCAGCGCTTGTGCGGATGCACGAACTCGACGGGATCCTCGATCGTCACGATGTGCTTGGCGTAGCTCTCGTTGATCTCGTTGATGATCGCCGCGAGCGTCGTCGACTTGCCGGAGCCGGTCGGACCGGTCACGAGCACGAGCCCGCGGTCGAGGTGCGCGAAGCTGCGGATCGCCTTCGGCATGTCGAGGTCGTCGAGCGTCTGGATCGCCTCGGGGATGATGCGGAAGACCGCGCCGCAGCCGTTCTCCTGCACGAAGAAGTTGACGCGGAAGCGCGCGACGCCGGGGATCCCGTACGCGAAGTCGAGGTCGTGCCCGCTCTCGTACGACCGCCAGGCCTCGTCGTCGGTGATCTCGTGCAGGAGCTCGCGGATCGCGCCGTCATCGAGCGTCGCCATGCCATCGATCGGCTCGAGCGCGCCCTTGCGCCGCATCCGCGGCGGCTGGCCCGCGGCGAGGTGGAGGTCCGAGCCGCCGTCGTCGCGCAGCCGGTGCAGGAGGGCGTGCATCTGCTCCATCGATCGCCTCAGGCCGCCGCGCCGCCGAAGCGCTTGGCTTCCTCGCAGTGCCGGCGCGCCTCGTCGTGGGTGATCGTCCCCGCCTTCACCAGCTCCTCGAGCGAGGCGTCGAGCAGACACATGCCCTGCATACCGCCGGTCTGGAGGATCGAGCGGATCTGGAAGCTCTTGTTCTCGCGGATCAGGTTGCCGACCGCCTTGTTGGCGACCAGCACCTCGAGCGCCGCCACGCGGCCCGTGCCGTCGGCCCGCCGCACCAGCCGCTGCGAGACCACCGCGCGCAGCGACTCGGAGAGCATCGTGCGGACCTGCCCCTGCTGATCCGGCGGGAACACGCCGATCAGGCGGTCGATGGTGCGGATGGTGCTGCTCGTGTGAAGCGTGCCCATCACGAAGTGGCCGGTCTCGGCGGCCGTCAGCGCCAGCGAGATCGTCTCGAGGTCGCGGAGCTCGCCGATCGCGATCACGTCCGGGTCCTCGCGCAGTCCGGCGCGCAGCGCGCGCGCGAAGCTCTCGGTGTGGGTGCGCACCTGGCGCTGGTTCACCAGGCACTGCTTCGACGGGTGCACGTACTCGATCGGGTCCTCGATCGTGAGGATGTGATCGCTGCGCTCCTCGTTCACCAGGTTGAGCATCGCGGCCATCGTCGACGACTTGCCGCAGCCCGCGGGCCCGGTGATCAGCAGGAGGCCCTGGTGGAAGTTGGTGAGGCGCGCGAGCGCCGACGGGAGCCCGAGCTCGTCGAGCGACAGCGGGTGGTCCGGGATGGCGCGGAAGACGGCGTCGAGCCCGCGCTGCTGGCGGTAGGCGTTCACGCGGAAGCGCCCGGTCCCGGGCAGCGCGTAGGCGAGGTCGACCTCGCCGTGGGCGTCGAGCTGCTCGGCCTGGTCCGCGGTGAGGATCGAGCGCAGCAGCGTCTCGACGCGCTCCGGCGCCAGCTCCGCCTCGTCGCGCTCCTCGAGCCCGCCGAAGCGCCGCCAGCGGAGCGCTGCCCCGCTGTGCAGGTGGACGTCGCTGACGCCGGCCGCGACTCCCTCGCGAAGCATCGCGTCGAGCTCCTCGCGCGCTGCGGAGGAAGCGGGGGCGGCTACCCGCGCGGCCGCGGGCGCCCGGGCGGCCGCCGGCTTCGCGGAGGCCCGCGCCGCCGGCCTGGGGGCTTCCGCGGGCTCGGGAGCCGCGAGCTCGGGCGCCGCGGTCTGCTCCGACGCCTCGGCGGCGCCCGGCTCCGGAACGGGCACGAGGCGTTCCGCCGTCTTCTTGGCCGCCTGCTTGGCGGCCACCTGCTTCTGCGCCGCGAGGAGCTTCTGGAGCTGCGCCGGCGTCACGAAGCCCTTCTCGACCAGGATCTCGCCGAGGCGGATGCGCCCGCCGCTGCGGCCCTGGGCGAGGGTCGCCTCGTTGAGCTGTGCCCCGGTCAGGAGCTTCGCGTGGACGGCGATGCGACCCAGGAGCTGGTCGTTCGAGTCGAGGGCCATGACGACTGCTCATCGGCAGACGGGAGCCGGCGATTGACCGGCAAATCGGCGGCACCGGACCGCGGGCGGGGCCGTGGTCGAAATCGCCGGGTGCCTTACACTGCGGAGCGCAGGACCCCAGAAGGGGGCGATCGGCTTCGACGGGTGGTCGAAGGCGAACGCTGCGTGCCGACGTCGTCACACCGTCGCTAAACAGGTGGCAAGTTGGTAGCCAAAAACTGCCGACGCTGACTACGCTCTCGCGGCCTAGCACAAACTAGGTAACGCGACGTCCGTCCCCGATGCCTCCTGGGGGGTAGCGGACGTCATCAGGAGGCTGGTCCCCGGAACGCCGCCCGGCCGTCATCGGGGACGAGAACCACGTCGGGCTGGATGCGGCGCTCCCGCCCTCGTGACCCGCCGCATCGAGAACGAACGGGGGCTACGCACGTAGACGCGGTCGTTGGACGCCATTCGGACCCGGGTTCGATTCCCGGCGCCTCCACCACAAATCGGCGTAGCTTCGGGTGGTTACGCGCTTCGATTTGCGGCCTGCCATCCGCCGAGGGTGTGACTGACGGTTGCCGCCTTCCTCGCAGCCGAGGCGGAAGCGGGGCGCAGCGTCGCCACGCTCGAGCAGCGCGTCGCGGCGATCCGCTGGGTGCACGACGCGCGCGGCCTCGAGACGCCGACGGTCGCGAAGCTGGTGCGGGCGACGATGCAGGGCATCCGCCGCGAACTCGGCATCGCCACCAAGCGCAAGGCTCCGGCTACCGTAGAGCGACTGGCGGCGATGGTCGCCCACGCCGACACGAGCACCCTCAAAGGACTCCGCGACCGCGCGCTGCTCCTCGTGGGCTTCGCTTCCGCCATGCGGCGCAGCGAGCTCGTGGCACTCGAGGTGGGCGACCTCGATCCGACCGAACGCGGGTTGCTGGTGATGGTCCGCCGCAGCAAGACCGACCAGGAGGGCAGGGGGCACCAGCGCGCCATCCCTCATGAGCGCAACGTCGAGACGTGCCCGGTGCGAGCGCTCGCCCGCTGGCTCGAGGCCGCTACGATCACCAGCGGCCCGATCTTCCGCAGCGTCGACCGCCACGGCAGAGTGGGCTCCGCCATGAGCGACCGGGCCGTGGCAGACGTAGTGAAAGCCTACGCGGAGCGCGCCGGGCTCAACCCCGCGCACTGCGCCGGCCACTCCCTGCGCGCGGGATTCGTCACCCGCGCTGCCGAGCGTGGTGCGAGGGCCGAGCGTATCATGGATCACACTGGGCACCGCAGCGTGGCGATGGTCCGCGTCTGCACGCGGCGGGCCGATGCCTTCGCCGACCATGCGGCGGCCGGTCTGCTCTAATGCCTGTGTACGCCATCCAAAGCTCTGGACGCCGCGCCGCTGGGCGGTTGGTCACCAAAGAATTCTGCCCGATGGCGGATCTGGCACGGGCCTCGCATAGGCTCGGACTCGTGCCCGTTCTTTAGATCACGGTCAATGGAAGTGAGACGAGCCGCCGCATCCATGTGGAAGGTCGCCTCGCACAGTGGTGGTCTGCCTACCACCGCCGTCTGCTCGAACGCTGCAAGGAGGAACGATCGATGAGAGCACGCTCCGAGGCAAGGTCGAGCGCGATCATTTCAATCACGGTGCTGGTCGCGCTCACCTGGGCTGCCTCCCCGGTCGCGGCCGCGGCCGAGAAGCCCAACATCGTGATCATCTGGGGTGACGACATCGGCCAGACCGACGTCAGCGCCTACTCGATGGGACTGATGGGCTTCCACACCCCCAACATCGATCGTGTCGCCAAGGAAGGCATGCTTTTCACCGACTACTACGCCGAGCAGAGCTGCACGGCGGGGCGGGCGTCGTTCATCACGGGCCAATCCGGCTTGCGCACCGGCTTGACCAAGGTCGGCTTGCCGGGTGCTGCGGTGGGGCTGCAGAAGGAGGACCCGACGATCGCGGAGCTGCTGAAGGCGCAGGGCTACGCCACCGGTCAGTTCGGCAAGAACCACCTCGGCGATCGCAACGAGTACCTGCCCACCGTGCACGGCTTCGACGAGTTCTACGGGAACCTCTATCACCTGAACGCCGAAGAGGAGCCGGAGCTGCGGGACTACCCGAAGGATCCGGCGTTCCGCGCCCAGTTCGGCCCCCGCGGCGTGCTGGACTGCAAGGCATCGACCACCGACGACCCGACGGTCGATCCGCGATTCGGGAAGGTGGGCAAGCAGGTGTGCAAGGACACCGGTCCGCTCACCAAGAAGCGGATGGAGACCATCGACGACGACATCGCAGCGCGAGCCGTGGACTTCATCCAGCGTCAGAACAAGGCCGGCAAGCCCGCCTTCGTGTGGGTGAACTTCACGCACATGCACCTCCGCACCCACACCAAGCCGGAGAGCGTCGGTCAGGCGGGGCGGTGGCAGAGTCCCTACCACGACACCATGATCGACCACGACAAGAACGTCGGTCAGGTGCTGAAGGCGCTCGACGACCTGGGCATCGCCGACAACACGTTCGTCATGTACTCGACCGACAACGGCCCGCACATGAACACGTGGCCCGACGCTGCGATGACGCCGTTCCGCAGCGAGAAGAACACGAACTGGGAAGGCGCCTATCGGGTGCCCGCCATGGTGCGCTGGCCGGGCAAGATCAAGCCGGGCAGCGTCTCCAATGAGATCGTCGCGCACCTCGATTGGCTGCCGACCTTCGTGGCCATGGCCGGCGATCCCAACGTGAAGGACGAGCTGCTCAGGGGCTACAAGGTCGGTGACACGACGTACAGGGTTCACCTCGACGGAGACAACCTCGTCCCCTACCTGACCGGGCAAGTCGAGAAGAGCCCGCGGGAGTCGTTCTTCTACATCAACGACGACCAGCAGCTGGTCGCGCTGCGCTACGACAACTGGAAGCTCGTGTTCCTGGAGCAGCGCGCTCCGGGAACGCTGCTCCTCTGGGCAAATCCGTTCACCAACCTGCGGGTCCCGATGATTTTCAATCTGCGCATGGACCCGTACGAGCGAGCGGATATCACCTCGAACACCTACTACGACTGGCTGATGGATCACGTCTTCTTGCTGGTGCCGGCGCAGCAGCATGTGGGTCAGTTCCTGGCGACGTTCAAGGACTATCCACCCCGACAGAAGGCAGCCAGCTTCAACATGGATGAAGTGTTTCGGGACCTGCAGGAGAGCGGCGGGGCGAAGTAGCGTCGATCTATGGCCGCTGCGCCCGAGGCGAATAGCGAAATGACGCCGGCTGATGGGCCCGACTAACCGTCGATGCTCATAGGAGTTCTCATCGCTGGTGGCCTGGTGGTGATCACCGTCGCCATGCACGCCGCCGGGTTCGCCGTGCTGCTCCGGGCCATAGTCCGGTCGCACGCCCTGGACAGGTCGGGCTTCCGGTTCGTCTACCCGTCGCTGATCATCCTGACGTGCTGGCTGATCTTGATCCACTTGCTCGAGGTTTCCGTCTGGGGGGGTGGCTACGGCGATCTCGTGTTGTCCAAGCCGTGGCGGATGCTCGCACCGCTTGAGGCACTGACGGGCACTCTCATGTTCGGGCTCTCGACCGGACTTTTCTTCGCGATTGTCCACCGGTGGATCAGCAACTGGATGCAGAGGGGGACCGCGTCAGCACCTCACTCTGCGGCGCCAATGGAGAAGCGAGGCGTCGCCATCACAAACGAAGGACCATGAAGCCCACACCCGCAGAACGCGCCCACCCAGCGCCCACGCGCACCTTGCTAACATCCTGATTTCGCACGACTTCCAAGCGTGTGCTCCGGGTTCGATCCCCGGCGCCTCCACCACCGCTTGCTGATCTCGCAGGCGGTTTGCCGATCACGAAGTGCTCGGAGCAACACCGGAGCAACGCGGCGTGGAGATCGCTTTCCTTCTATCGTCCTGCGACCGATGCCCGCCGAGCACTTCGATGTCTTGATCATCGGCGCCGGCCTCTCCGGGATCGATGCCGGCTGGCACCTGCAGAAGCACGCGCCCGGGAAGACCTACGTCATCCTCGAGAATCGCGAGCGCATCGGCGGCACCTGGGATCTGTTCCGCTACCCGGGCATCCGTTCCGACTCCGACATGCTGACGATGGGCTACGGCTTCAGGCCCTGGACGCATCCGAGCGCGATCTCGCCGGGCGCTGCGATCCGCGAGTACATCACCGATACGGCGCGGGACGCCGGCATCGACCGGCACATCCGCTTCCGCCACCTGGTCGTGCGCGCGTCCTGGGACTCGGACACCGCGCGCTGGACCGTCGAGGCGCAGAAGAGCGGCGCCGACGGCCGCGATGAGACGATCCGGATCACCGCGAGCTTCCTCTTCTCCTGCGCCGGCTACTATCGCTATGCGGCGGGCTATACGCCCGAGTTCGCAGGTCGCGATCGTTTCCGGGGAACGATCATCCATCCGCAGCACTGGCCGGAGGATCTCGACTACGCCGGCAAGCGCATGGTCGTGATCGGCTCGGGCGCGACCGCGGTGACGCTGATTCCCGCGCTGGCCAAGACCGCGGGCCATGTGACGATGCTGCAGCGCTCGCCCACCTACATCGTCTCGATGCCCGAACGAGACGTGCTCGCGAACGCGCTCCGCAAGGTCCTGCCTGCGGCCTGGGCCTACGCCATCCCGCGCTGGCGAAACATCCTGATGCAGCGCCTCATGTTCCACCTCGCGCGCACGCGGCCGGAGGGCACCAGGAAGAGGATCCTCGAGGCCGTCCGCAAAGCGCTCGGCCCCGACTACGACGTGGCGACGCACTTCTCGCCGAAGTACAACCCGTGGGAACAGCGCTTGTGCCTCGTTCCCGACGCCGACCTGTTCGAGGCGATCAAGCAGCAGCACGTCGACGTCGTGACCGACCAGATCGAGACGTTGACGGAGACCGGCATCCGGCTCCGATCGGGCAGAGAGCTCGCGGCTGACATCATCGTCACCGCGACGGGCCTCCAGCTCGAGGTACTCGGCGGCGCCCAGATTACGGTGGATGGCCGCCTGGTCGATTTCGGGAAGACCTTCACCTACAAGGGCGTGATGTACTCCGACGTGCCGAACCTCGCCTCCGTGTTTGGCTACACGAACGCATCCTGGACGCTGCGCGCCGACCTGATCTGCGAGTGGGTCTGCCGCCTCCTGGCCGAGATGGACGAGAAGGGATACGACGTCGCCACCCCGCGCGTGCGCGTGCCCGACATGAAGCCCGAGCCCTGGCTCGATTTCTCGTCCGGGTACGTGGTGCGCTCGCTCGGCATCCTGCCGAAGCAGGGCCCTGCGTCGCCCTGGCGGCAAAATCAAAACTACTTCGCCGACCTCCGAGAACTGCGCAGGGCTCCGATCGACGACGGGGCGCTCGAGCTTTCGAGGGCCAAGGGCAAGGCCCTGCGCGGCGACATGACCCGCAGAGGCTGACCCCCGCCTCCTTTGGATCTCGAGCACCTTCATGCCGGGGTCCGGAAAACCGAAGCGCTTCGCCGGGGAAGACCTACGTCATCCTCGAGGCTCAGCCGCGGACCGTGAGCTCCAGGCCGCCGTCGAACGGGAGCGTGAGCGTTCGGAGGCCATTCTCCGGATCCGCTATGAAGGCCAGGTAGTCCTCGTAGCCGGCACGGAACTGGCTGGTGTTGTCGGCGACGACGATCGCACCCGGCCGCAGGTGCGGCGCAACGCGCTTGAGCGCGGGCAGGGCCATCGGCGTCCAGATGTCGACGAGCATGAAGTCGACGGGCCCTCCGACATCCCGAAGCGTTTCTCGCAGATCGCCTTCCCGCAGCTCGATCCAATCCGAGAGTCCGGCCTCGATGAAGTTGGCGCGCGCGGTCCTTGCCTTCTCCGGCTCGTGTTCCGTGCCGATCACGACCCCCATTCCGCCGTCCTCGCGCAGATTCTCGCGCACCGCCGCAGCGAGGTAGAGGGTCGATACGCCGAATGACGTTCCGGCCTCGACGACCCGTCGCGCACGCAGCGCGCGGCAGAGCTGATAGCAGAGCTGCGCCTTGTCGCGATCGAGCGCCACGAGCTTGTCGCTCATGAATCGATGGCTCTGCTCGTCGAACTCGTTCCGGGCGAGCGTCCCCTTCCGGGCTCGAGTCATGAAGTAGGAGGAGAGCTCCTCGCTCTGCGCCGCGCTTCGCGCGTGCAGGCGATCGAGCAGCATCTCGAGTCGCGGATCGCCGAGCCAGCCCATGCGAACCTCCCGTCCCGCGGTTACAGCGGCGCCCGCTACCGGGTCGAGCGCTCTACTGGGCGTGCTGGCGCGCGAGGAAGATCGGCGTTCGAAGAGGCGATGCGCTCACTCGAGCCGGAGCCGCACGCCCTCCGTCGCGAGCGAGAGCCGCAGACCCTGCTGGCCCGCGCGCATCTTGATGTAGACGTTGTTCTCGTTCTTCATGGCGACGAATTCGCTGCCGCCTCCAACCGCGATCCCGAGCGTGACACCGTGGTACGTTCCGTTGAAATCCTCGAGCTTGCGCAGGCCGTAGACCTCACCCGTCGCGGTGACGCGCGCGACGCCGACATCCGCCACGGTGAGCCCGGACAGCGAGAACGGGTGATCCACGCCGTCGACGGTCAGGACGCCCTGCCCCCAGCTCACCCCGATACCGGCCGCCACCTCGCTGCTCTCGATGCGCAGCGTCCCCGAGACCGGCCCCAGCGAGTCCTCCGCTCCCGCCGCAACCGCAAGCGACCCGAGCAGGAGCGCGGCGAGGATGGCAGCTCGACGAGCTCGGCGCAGCATGTGTCGCCCCCCACCCAACGGGCTCGATGGTAGGCGAGAGCCGGCTGCGCGGCTCCCCGGAGCGTCACGTCGACGGAGAACGTTGCCCGCACGAGCCTGGGGTGGGTGTGTGTGTGCGCCCCAGGCTCGTGGGGCGACCGATCAGGTAGCGAGAGGACTGTCGCGTTGGAGTCGCCGTCGCCGCATCTACCATTTGGGATACGGCGAATCGCGTGTTGGGAGGCGCCGGCAGGCTGAGCCGCGACAACCTAGATCCGAAACTGTCCGATGCCTCGCAGGAGCAGCGCGACGAGCTCGGCTTGACGCCGCGTGCGCGTTCGGGCGAAGAGCTCCTTGAGCTGCTGGCGCGCGGTGCCCTCGGTTACGTGAGCCTCCGCGGCGTATTCGGCAATCGTCTTGCCGGTGGCCAACGCCGCGGCCAGACGGGCGAGGGAAGGTGTGAGGCTGTGCAGGCGTTGGAGCACCGCGATGGCCGGGGCCGGCGCCGCTTCGGGGTCCGTGATGAGCACGAGTGCGATCGGCGCCCTCGAGAGGAAGCCGAACACGCGCTCTCGCGGGCGCGGAGCGATCGGTGCGACCAGGACTTCGTACGACCGCTTTCGTGAAGGACGCCGAATCGCGAGGGCAGTGGCACCACTCTTGCTCCTTTCCAAGGCAGCTGAGACGGCTTGGCCGATCGCCTCGTCGAGCCGTCGCCCTGCTTCTCGATCGCTCGTCTCGAGGCGGGTTGCGCGCGACGCGACGCCGTCCGATTCGCGAAGAATCCGCTCGGCCTCTCGATTGACATCGAGGATGATGCCGTTCGCCGCGACCGTGATGAGACCGCACGCGAGCAGGTCGAAGGCGGCTTCCGCAGCCTCCTTCGCCCAGGAGAACGCGAAGACCTTGTGGTGGATCGCGACTGCGCGCATGAGGTGCGGGATGACGTTGCGGAAGCACGCAATGGACTCTGTGTCGAAGGGACCTGCTTGCGGGCTCCGCTGCAGCGAAAGCAGATCCGTCCCAGCCGGCCCATGCGAGAGGAAGGTGGCGAGCGCGTCATCGATGTCTGCAGGCTCGAAGCACTGTACGTACACCTCGGTGGCTCGGAACTCGGCACGCGGGATCTCGGCCATCGAGTGGAAGAGTCTTCCGCAAGCCTTCCCGCGGATGCGCTCGAAGAACGGATCGTAGCCGCCGAACTCGTCGCGCCAGCGCGCGACCTCTGCCGGGTCGTGGTTATGCAAGACAGCGACACTGACTCGCGAGTCGGTAGGCGAGGCCAGGGCGATCGACGCATGCTCGGCATTGGACACGTGCGCAAGCCGGGCGAGGAAGCGAGGCCACTGGTCTGGCTCGAGAGCCGACTCGTAGGCGGTACCGATCACCTCGGCGAGGTCGTCGCTCGCAGCCGTCGGGCTCATGCTCTCCCCGGGAGACGTCCACCCAAAGTATGGCTTGGCGATCGGGTGAGGCGCGAGGGCCAAGCAAAAAGGGGGGATGCGAGGGTCTCGGTATTCGAGACTGGGTCCGGACCGCCGGCCGCCGAGGGCCGCCCGGCGGCTCGGTCGCGGCGCCTCGGCAGGAATCTACGCCGCGCTCACTTCGGCCGATTGCCCTTCGCCTGGCTCCCGAGCACCGCGCCGGAATCGTCGACGGCGACCGTGCAGATCGCGATACGCCACCCCAACACCGAGTCGATGTGCCAGACCCGCTTGCTTCGGTCCGAAGACGGGTACTCGACTCCGCCCACCTCGCGCAGGGCACGCTCGAAGTTGTCTGCGGACTCGCCCAGGTGCAGCGACCAGCAGACGCGCCGGAAGTCGACTCGGCGCCGCTCCTCGTACCCTTCGTACGCGAGGATCAGCACCACCAGAGCGGCGGCGGCGAAGAAGGGCACGAGGCTGCGCGTCGTCATCCGAGCCCGCTGGGGCTGGTTCCCGTGCGCCCCTACACACGGAAGACTATCGCACCCCGGCGACGGCGATCATGAGGATTGCTCCATCTTCCGTCGCGGGTCCGTGCGCGCCCTCCTTGCCACGGCCAGGGCAGGCGGCACCCTGGGCGAGGCGGGAGCTGCGCGGGAGACCGGCCCGGGGCGGAGAGTGTGCCGCTTCCGCCTCATACGAAGGGCGGATTGAACCTCGATTCGACCGCCCGGTAGAATGGCCCTCGCCGCATCTGGACTCCCCATGTGCGACGAATGACGGCACGCCCGACAGCGCGCCGTCGGGGCCTCGGGGGCCATCGAGTGTCCCTCCGAGGCCCTTCTCTCGTCGCGAGTCGGCGCTTCGGAGCCTCCTCTCCAGAGTCGCGACGCTAGCGGGCGAGCGAAGGCTCGCGATCGAGTCGAGCCCGACTCTCCTCTGCGCGTCGAACGAGGGCCGTCGCGCCCTGGGCGGCTGCGATCAGACTCGCACGCGCGAAGCAGTCGCGCGCGGCGGCTTCATCGCTGCGACCGAGCAGGAGGAGCTCCCCCTTG
>Ga0335070_10001640_pt1 | contig 25984 bp, 19 predicted proteins | sample Lox_Sample_13_FD_206722 | JGI IMG/M metagenome (GOLD analysis project Ga0335070, IMG submission 206722) | Soil microbial communities from Loxahatchee National Wildlife Refuge, Florida, United States - Lox_Sample_1.3 | ecosystem: Environmental > Terrestrial > Soil > Wetlands | place: USA...
CCCTCACTGACTTCGCGGTGGCCTATGCCGACCAGAACGAGCGGGACTGGCAGGCCCTCAAGTCTGCCGTTCGCGGCGGGCGCATCAAGGTCCTGACGGAAGGCGCTGAAGGTTAGACCGGCGATGGACGCGAGATCGAAGGCGCGGCCAAGGGAGGCCGCTGAGACCCGGCCGCGAGCCTGAACTCCCTCAGCGGACGCCGATCGACTCGATCAGGGCGACCTCGTCCTCCGCCAGGTCGAACGTGGTGGAGGCGAGGTCCTCGTGCATGTGCCCGACATCCGTCGTCCCCGTCAGCGGGAGCATCCCGACCTGCTGCGCGAAGCGAAAGACGAGCTGCGGGATGGTCCTCCGGCGGCGCTGGGCCAGGGACACCATCTCGGGTCCGGTCAGGACGTGGACGTTGGCGGTCAGCAGCGAGAAGCCCTGGTAGACCATGTCGTGCTCGGCGCAGAATCGCCGCACCTCACCGTCCCAGCGGTTGGCGGCGAAGCAGCGGTTCTGCACGAAGCGCGGCAGGATCAGGGCGGCCTGCGCGAGCAGCCGGAGCTGGCCCAGATTCACGTTGCTCACCCCCAGCACGCGCGCCTTGCCCTCGCGGCAGAGGCCTTCCATCGTCTTCCACACGGCGAAGTCGGCCTCGCCGAGACCGCGCCCGACCGACGGCCCGTGGAGGACGTACGAGTCCACGTAGTCGGTCCTGAGGTGCTCGAGCGACGAGGCGAAGGACTGGCGGACCTGCGTGGGCAGGTCGGCCGCGGGATCGTACGGCAACCGGTGGTCCTGCCCGCCCATGTACGTGAACTTCGTCTGGAGAAACAGATCCGGCCGAGCGAGGCGTCCGTCCCGGTACACGGACTCGAGCGCATCTCCCACGCCCTGCTCGAAGTAGTGGCGGCGCTGGTTGGCCGTGTCGATGCCGCGAAAGCCCGCCTCGATGGCCGACCGGGTGAGCGCCGCCGTGCGCTCGTCCTTCCACGCCGTGCCGTAGAGAAATGCCGGGTGCACCATGGACCCTCCTGGGACGCCTGGTCCGCACAGTCTACAATCATGCGTCTCGAGCGCTTCGCCCGGTATACCATGCGTCAGCACACGTCACCATGGAGGTCGAGCTTGCCCCCTAGAAAGACCATGCCGAAGCGCCGCACGAGCGGCCAGAAGGCGTCTGCCCGCCTCCGGAAGGCGCCCGCAGCCGTCCTCGCGCAGCTGCCGTCCGAGCGCGACGCAGAACCGCTGGCCGAGCTGCCGCTTCCCCCCGATATCGCCACCACGCATGTGGAGCCGGCCTTCTCGCGGCGCCTGCCGCCTCCGGAGCCGGAGCGTCCCTTTCCCTCGCTCCGCCGCGGCATCTTCCTCGACGTCGAGAATTCCAGCCGGGCCGCCCACATCGCGCGCGTCATCGAGCATCTGTCCCTGGATCCCACCGTCCAGCGCACGGATTTCGTTGCCGTGGGGAACTGGCGCGTGATCGGGCACGACACCGCGCGCCTGCTCGCCCGGCACGGCGCCCACCTCGTCCACAGCGCGCCCTCCGTGGGCGTCCGCGACTGGAGCGATCTCAGGATCGCGGTTGCCGCCGGCGTGTGGCTGGCCTCGGCGCGTCCCGGCGACCTCATCGAGGTGGTCTCCGACGATCGCGCCTTCGACGCGGTCGGCGACGTATCGGCGAGCCTCGGCATCACGTTCCGCCGCCTGTCGTACCGGAGCCTGAGCGGCCACGGCACGCCCTCTTCCGAGGCTGCGCGGGCCGAGCCGACGCCGGCGGCCGGGGGGGGACGGCAACGTGGTCGCCGGAGAGGTCGGGGCGGCTGGCGGGGGCGCCAGCCGGCGCCGCGATCGGAGGCTCCGACGCCGATCGCTCCTCCCGCCCATGATCGGGCGGCGCACCCTGCGGCTGGCGAGGGGCACACGGCGCCGCACGATGAGCTGGTCACGGTCGTGCAAGAGCTCATCGACCGCGCCGGTGGCCGCGTCGTCACGATCGACGCGCTCGCCAACGCCCTCAAGTCCCGCGGCTTCAGCCGTCCGCCCGGCTCGCCGCGCCTGATCACCCGACTCCGGCGCATCAAGGAGCTGACGGTGAGCCGCTCGGGCGCCATCACGCTGACCAGCGGCGACGGCGGTCCCGTCGAGGAGACCCCCGAGCCCGTGAGCGGCGTGCGGGAAACGGAAGAGAGCCCGGCGGAGCGCCCGGCGTGGATGGGCGACGCGGGCGAGGACCTCAGCGTGGGACCTGGTAACGAGGCGCCGCGTGACAGCGGGGTCGTCGCCGCGGCCAAACCGCAGGCCGGGGGAGCTCGCCGGGGCCGCCGTTCCAGAAGGGGCGGCCGTCGCCATCGGCGGCGAGAGTCAGCGACGCCTGCCTCCCCGTAGCGCCAGCGGATCGAAAGAGGGCGGAGGCCCCGTCCGAGTCAGAGCTTGTACAGGCGGGCGCAGTTGTCCCAGAGGATCTTGGCTTTGGTCTTGTCGCTGACCCCTTCCAGCGCGACGAACTCCTGAATCGCCACGGGGAAGAGCCCGTCCGAGTGCGGGTAGTCGGTGGAGACCACGATGTTGTCGTCGCCGATCGCCTCCACCACCTGCCGGAGCGGCTTCTCGTCGGCATCGGTCGCGATGTAGCACTGGCGGAAGAAGTACTGGCTGGGCATCTCGGAGATCTGGACCTCGGATCCCGGACCGAACTTCTCCCAGGCCTCGTCGAGCCGCCAGAGGTACCACGGCAGCCAGCCGCACGTGCCTTCGAGGAAAGCGCAGCGCAGGCCGGGATGACGCTCGAGCACCCCGCCCGCCGCCATGCTGCCGAACGCCATCATCAGCTCGATGGGATTGCGGCCCGCGACGCCGATGACGCGGCCGTTGGGCGTGTCGAGGTACCGGCGCGCGATGTCGTCACGCAGCGACGACTGGCCGGTCGGGTGGAAGCCCACCGGCACGCCGAGCTCCTCCACGGCGGCCCAGAGCGGCTCCATCTCCGGATCGTGCACGTGCCGGCCATGAATGGGGTTGGGATTGCCGATCACGGCGACGGCGCCCAGCTCGCGCACGGCGCGCTTGGCCTCGGCGACGGCGGACGGCACGTCGTGGAACGCCAGCTGCGCGGCGAACTTGAGCCGGCTGGGATCGGTCGCGCAGAAGTCCCGCGTCCAGTTGTTGTGGGCGCGCGCGAGCGCGGCCGCCACTTCCGGCGGCAGGTCGTCGTGCATCAGCACCTGGCGGCCGCGCGTGCCGTAGATGACCGCGACGTCGATGCCCTCGATGTCCATGGCCTGGAGGTGCGTGGCGGCGTCGTAGCCGCGGGCATGCGCGACCGCATAGTGGGGATGGCGGGCGAAGGCCCGCTCCTGGAGGCTCTTGCCGACCACGGCCGTGCGCGAGCGCTTGGACATCTCCGCAATCTCGATGTCGCCGATCCTGATGATGGGCTGGTTCACCGCGCCCTGGGCGGTCCGGGTGAAGCGCGGGGCGAACTTTCTGAAGGGCTCCTCCAGGTACCGCTCCCAGAGGCCGTCCGGCTCCATCGTGTGGAGATCGCTGTCGAGCACCCGGAATCCGTTCTTCATGGCGGCCTCCTCAGCGGCGGGATGGCGACATCTCAGCGGGCGCGCGCGCCCACGGCGACCAGCGTGCGCAGCACACCCAGGAGCAGGATGTAGACGGCGAAGCGCCAGATGGCGGTCATGACATCCGGAGCGCGCACCAAGAAAATCAGCACGCCGAAGGCGATCGACAGCAGCGCGGCGATGACGAGGAGTATCCGCCCGCGAGAGATGTTCACCGTGTAGACCCACCCGAGCTCGAGGAGACCGGTCAGGACGGCCCAGGCCGACACCAGCGTCTGCACTCCGGACACGCGCTCATCCAGGTCGCTCGCGAGGGAGAAGGCGGCCAAGCCCACGACCACCTCCACCACGCCCTCGAGCGCGATCAGTCCTCTCGCCGACGCCGGCATCGGCCGGAGTGCCCCCCCCAGACACAGCAGTCCATCGAGCAGAGCAAAGCCCGCAAAGACCTGCACGATGATGATGGTGGTGGTGCGGGGCAGCGCGATGGCGAGAATCACCATCATGAGGCTGGTCAGTCCCAGGAGGAGGGCCAGCAGGGCGCGGAAGCTCAAGAGCATCCGGCCGGGAAGAGTGTCGGTCGCCACTATGCTTGAACCCACCATGGCATGGTCGGGATTGTGCCCATAGCGCGGGGCCGAATCAAGAGTCTTGAGCCCTTCAGCCTGGAAGCAGGATATGTGAGAATCCACCTCGGCCAGGCACGGCTAACCAGCGATACGCACAAGCAACCGCCGGGAGGATCCATGGCACGAACAGTGCGCGCGGCCGTACTCCTCAAGCCCAAGATGCTAGAGCATCGCGAGTTCCCGCGGCCTGCCATCGGATCCGACGATGCCCTGCTCCGCATCGAGGCCTGCGGCATCTGCGGCAGCGACTACGAGCAGTACGAGGGCGCCGCGCCCCAGCACGAGGACTACACGCAGTACCCCGTCATCCCCGGCCACGAGCCGCTCGGCATCATCGAGGAGATCGGGGCCGAGGCCCGGCAGCGCTGGGGCGTGCAGGAGGGCGATCGCGTCGCCGTGCGCTCCGGCTACGGCTGCGGGCGCTGCGCCGCGTGCGCCCGGTTCGAGCCGCGCGCCTGCCGCACCCGGGGTGGCACCTACGGCTACACCGACGTCGCGAAGCCGCCGTTCCTCTGGGGCGGCTACGCCGAGCACATGTATCTCTCGCCGCTGTCGGTGATGAAGAAGATGGACGCGCGCATCCCCGCGGGCGTCGCGGTGATGTTCAACCCGCTCGCCGCCGGCCTGTCGTGGGCCGGGACCATTCCCGCCACCGCCCCCGGCGATCGCGTGGTGATCCTGGGCGCGGGCCAGCGGGGCCTCTGCTGCGTGATCGCCGCCCGCGCCGCCGGCGCGCGGCAGATCGTCATCACCGGCCTCAGTCGAGATGCCCGCAAGCTCGCCCTCGCCCGCGAGCTGGGCGCCGATGTCACCATCGACGTGGAGAAGGAGGACGTCGTGGCCGCGGCGCGCGAGGCCACGGGCGGCGGCGCCGAGGTCGTGGTCGACACGACCCCCTACGCGCCGCAATCGCTCAACCACGCCCTGTCCATCGCCTTGAGAAAGGGCCGCGTCGTGGTGGCCGGGCTCAAGGGTCAGCGGCGCGCGCAGGACGTGGCCGTCGACGACATCATCTACAAGGAGCTCTCCGTCCGCGGGGTGCTGAGCATGTCGGTCGACGACACGTTCCGGGCCATCGAGCTCATCGAGTCCGGCCGGTACCCCTTCGCGAGCATGCACACGCACTCGTTCCCGCTCGATCAGGCCGAGGACGCCATCCATGCGCTGGCCGGCGGGATCCCCGGGCTCAACCCGGTGCACGTCGCGATCGTGCCCGGCACCCCCCGCGTGCCGCTGCCGGCCTGACGAACAGATCCCCTCTCCCCCATCGGGGGAGAGGGCAGGGTGAGAGGGCGACTAACTCAGGTCGCGCTCGAGCGCTTCCACGCTGTCGGCCGCGATGCTCACCAGCTCGTCGACCTCGGCGGCGGTGATGCAGAGCGGAGGCGCGAAGCGCATCACGCTGCCGCGCGCGTAGACGATGGCGCCGCGGTCCCAGGCCTTCCGGTCCAGGTCGCCCACGCGCTTGGCATCGAGAGGGCGCCCGGACCCATCGGGCTCGACGAGATCCACCGCGGCGAGGAGCCCCCGGCCGCGGACCTCGCCCACGATGGCACGCTTGCCGAGCGCGTCGCGCAGCCCCTGTACCAGCCGCACGCCCATCGCCTCCGCGTTCTCCACGAGCCGGTCCTGCTCCATGATCTTGAGGTTTGCCAGGCCCGCCGCGCAGGCCACGGGATGCGCGGCGTAGGTGTTCGGATGCACGTTCTCCTGCTTGGAGTCCGCGGCAAAGGCCTCGGCGAGGTGCCGCCGCGCGATGGCCGCGGAGAGCGGGATGTAGCCGGAGGTGATGCCCTTGGCCACGGACAGGATGTCCGGCACCACGTGCTCGTGCTCCACGGCGAACCACCGGCCCGTGCGCCCGAAGCCGGTGATCACCTCGTCGGCAATCATCAGCACCTCCAGCTCGTCGCAGATCTTCCGCACGGCCTTGAGCCACCCGATCGGCGGAATGATGATGCCGCCCGACGAGAGGATGGGCTCCATGATCACGGCGGACACCGTGTCGGGCCCCTCCTTCTCGATGGCCTGCCTGAGCTCGCTCGCCCGCCGCTCGATCAATTCCGCGTCGGTGCCGGTGCCGCGGTCGCGGTAGGGATGCGGCGGCTTCACCTTCGCGAACCCGGGCACCTGCAGCGGCTTGTAGGCCTCGACCATGTGGGGCAGGCCGCAGATCGCGAAGGTCCCGGCCGTGGCGCCGTGGTAGCCGCCCTCCAGCGAGATGATCTTGTGCTTGCCGCTCTTGCCGCGGGCCAGCCAGTAGTGGCGGGCGATCTGCATGGCGCGCTCGTTGGCCTCGGAGCCGCTCACTGCGAACATCGAGTACGTGAGGTCGCCCGGCGTCAGCGAGGCGAGCCTGGCGGCCAGCTCGGCGGCGGGACGATTGGAGAACTGGCGTGTCGTCGGATAGTACGCGAGCCGGACGGTCTGCTCGGCGATGGCCTCCGCGATCTCCCGGCGGCCGTGGCCGACGTTGACAACGGCGAGGCCCGCGAAGCCGTCCAGCAGCTTCTTGCCGTTCTGGGTCCACACCCAGACGCCCTCGGCCCGGTCGATCACGAGCTCCTCGTCGGCGAGCCACGGATGATCCTGCGTCCTGTGCGTCCAGAGATGCTCGATGGCGCGGCCGTCGATCATGGTCTCGTCTCCTGGCGTTGGCGGTGGCGAAGCGCTTCTGTCTCCCCTGGGTCTACGCGGCCCGAGGGATCGATGACCACACCGTACCACTCCTTGGCTCGCTCGCGGGACACGTATCCCAGCGCCACGTCGCGCGCGACGAGCTGCGGATCCCGCGCCAGCGGATCGCCGTAGCCGCCGCTCCCCGACACCCGCATGCTGACGAGGTCGCCGTGCGCGAGCGGATGGATGGCCTTGGAGTGGAGCGCCTGGGCCCGATCGGTATCGGGATTCAGAATGGTCGCGCCCAGCGCTCCCGGTTTGCCGCCTCCCAGGCCCGGCGGCACGAAGCGGTGGCGATCGGTCAGGTTCGAGAACGATCCGCCCGCGCCCAGGAACCGGATGTCCTTCCGGAGCCCGCAGCTGCCACGGAACTTCCCCGCCCCCGACGAGTCCGTGATGAGCTCGAGCCGCTCGATCACGATCGGGTAGCTGCTCTCGTTGACCTCGACGGGGATGTTCTCGAGGTTGAAGGACCCGCAGACCGCCTCCGCGCCGTCCTTGGTGGGCCGGGCTCCCATGCCGCCCACCGCGATGTCGTAGTAGACGAACCGCCTGCCGCGCCTCGCATCGTGGCCCTCGAAGATGGGATTGGCCCAGTGCGACGAGGCCGCGATGACCCGGTCCGGCACGGCCTGGCCGAGCGCGGCCAGGATGACGTCGACGATCCGCTGCTGCATGACGGCGCGGCCGCCGGCCGCCGCGGGCGGGCGCGGATTGAAGAGCGACCCCAGAGGCGCGCTGGCCTTGATCGGCCGCATGGTCCCCGCGTTCTGGGGGATGGTCTGCTGGACGAGCGCCGACTTCACCGCGTGCCACGTGTAGGAGAGCGTGTAGTTGAATGCGCTGTTCATCCCCGACCGGGTCTGCGGGCTCGACCCGTCGAAGTCGACCGTGATCTCGTCGCCCTCGACGGCCACCGTGGCCACCACGCGGAGGGGGTCGGTGCCGCGCCCGCAGTCGTCGTAGAAATCCTCCGCCGTGTAGCGTCCGGAGGGCACCTGGGCGATGGCCGCGCGCATCTCCCGCTCCGAGTGCGCCAGGATGTCGTCCCAGGACGCGAGCACCGTCGCCGCACCGTAGCGCTCGAACAGCTCGAGGAGCCGCCGCTCGCCGACCCGCGCCGCGTTGCGCATCGCCTTGAGGTCGCCCTCCACGATGTCGGGCACGCGCACGTTGCCGGTGATGAGCCGCATCACCTCACGGTTCACGGTGCCGCCGCGCCAGAGCCTGGTCGGCAGGACGCGGATGCCCTCCTGGTAGAACTCCGTGATGCCCTCCACGGCCTGCGATCCGGCCTGGGCGCCCCCCACGTCCACCTGGTGCGCGCAGTCGACCACGAAGGCCACGAGCTCACGGCCGTGGAACACGGGCGCCGCGATGAAGAAGTCGGGCAGGTGCCCCGAGCCCATGTAGAGATCGTTCAGGATGATGGCGTCCCCGGGCTCCATGGACTCGGCCGGGTATTCGCGCATGACGTGCCGGACGATCGAGGGCATGGCGCCCAGGTGCCCAGGGCTGAAGTCTCCCTGCGCGATCATCTCGCCGCGGGCGTTGAACAGCGCCGCCGAGAAGTCCCGGCCCTCGCGCACCGCCTGCGAGTAGGCGGTCTGGCGCAGCGCCGTGCCCGCCTCGTCAGCGATCGACTGCAGCGCCGCCCACACGACGGCACGGGTGATCGGGTCCACGCGCGTGCCCGCTATCGCCATCGCCTTACCCCTCCTGTGCCACGTCGATGACCAGGTTGCCGTGGCGGTCGATGGTCGCGCGGTCTCCCGGGAGCAGGATGACCGTCGTCTCGCGCTCCTCGATGACCGCCGGCCCCGTCACGGCAGCCCCGGTGGCGAGCCGATACCGATCGTGGACCGCGCAGTCGATGAAGCCTCCCCGCTCGGGGAAGTACACGGGCCGGGAAGGCTTGTGCGCGCTCCCCTCCCCGGCAGATCCTCTCGCGCCCAGATCCACGGCGGGAGCGCCGCAGCTGATCTCGACCTTCCAGTTCGTCGCCTCGAGCGGTGTCCCCGGCGCCTCCGCGTAACCGTAGCGCCCGGCATAGATCAGGGCGTGCGCGCGCTCGATGGCCGCGACGGACGCCGGCCCGAGCCGGCCCGCCGGAATCTCGACGCTCAGCTCGTGCCCCTGCCCCGCGTAGCGCACCTCGACGAGCCGCTGCACGCGCCGTGGCCCGCGGAGGCCGGTAGCCCCGATCTGCGCGGTGCCCTCGGCTTCCATGGCGTCGAAGAGCGCATTGATGCGATCCCACGGGGCCGCAGCGAGCCCGGTGACGAATGTCCGCGCGAGGTCGAACCGGGCATCGGCCGTGAGCAGGCCCATGGCGGATGCGACCCCCGCCGCAAACGGGACGATGACCTTCGCTACCCCAAGGCTTCGAGCCAGACGGGCGCCGTGGATGGGGCCGGCGCCTCCGAACGTGACACAGGCCAGCCCGCGCGGGTCCTTGCCGCGGCCGATCGAGACGACGCGAATCGCCCCTTCCATGTTGAGCGTCACGAGCTGATGGATGCCCCAGGCGGCGTCGATCACGCTCACGCCGAGCGGCTTGGCCACGTGCGCCTCGATGGCCGCCGTGGCCGCTGCCGGATCGAGGCGCCGCGCGCCGCCGAGGAAGAAGCCCGGGTCCAGGTAGCCCAGCACGAGGTTGGCGTCCGTGACCGTGGGCTCACTTCCGCCAAGACCGTAGCAGGCCGGGCCGGGATCGGCTCCGGCGCTGTCCGGCCCCACGCGCAGGATGCCCCGCTCGATGCGCGCGCGGCTCCCGCCTCCCGCTCCGATCTCCACGAGGTCCACGCTGGGCACCTGCACCGGCAGGCCGCTGCCCTTCCGCATGCCGATCATGTCCACCTCGAGCTGATCGGTGCTCGTCGGGACTCCGCCCTCGATGAGACAGGCCTTCGCCGTCGTGCCCCCCATGTCGAAGGCGATCAGATCGGCGTGCCCGGTGAGGCGGCCGATGTGGGCGGCGAGAATGGCGCCGGCGGCCGGACCGGAATCGAGCGACCGGACGGGGAAGGCTCTCGCGGTCTCCGCGGCGGCGATGCCGCCGTTGTTCTGCATCACGTAGAGCCGGCGCGAGAAGCCGCGCTCGGCCAGCCGGCCTCCGAGAGCGCCCAGGTACTGCGAGAAGCGCGGCGTGATGTAGGCATTGACCACCGTGGTGTTCGTCCGCTCGTATTCCCGATACTGGGGCGACACCTCGGACGAGAGGATCACGGGCAGCCCGGGGGCGATCTCGTGCGCGAGCTCCCGTACCTGCCTCTCGTGCGCCGGATTCACGTACGCGTGGAGGAAGGCCACGGCCAGCGCCTCTGCTCCGGCGTCCCGGCAGGCGCCGATGGCGGCGCGGGCCTCTGCGACGTCCAGGGAAAGGTGGGGGGCGCCGTCGGCCAGCATGCGCTCGGCGACCTCGACGATCTGATCGCGCGGGATGAGCGGTGGATGCTTGTCGAGGAAGAAGTCGTTGAGGTTGTACCGGTACTGGCGCTGGATCTCCAGCAGGTCGCGAAAGCCGCGCGTCGTGATCAGGAACGTGCGCGCCCCCCGGCGCTCGATGACGAGGTTCGCCCCGAGGGTGGTCCCGTGGACGGCCTGCTCGACGTCGTCCATGCGCGCGCCCGCCGCGTCGAGGAGCGCGGCGAGCCCGCGCATCACCCCTTCCGACGGATCGCGGGGCGTGGTCAGCTCCTTGCCCACGAAGACGGCGCCCGTGGCCGCGTCGTGGAGCACGAAGTCCGTGAACGTGCCGCCGATGTCGAACCCGAGCCGCCAGGCGGGCATGGTCAGGTGCCCGCCGCGGCCGGAGGTATGGGGAAGACCAGCAGCGCGTAGCCGCGGCCCTCGTTCTCGAAGTCGGCGATGCGCCTCATGCCGAGCGCCTGGGAGCTGCCCATGGAGTGCGGGTTGGAGTGGGCGACGAAGACGACGCCTATGTCCCAGCGCCCCGCCGCATGCCGGCGCAGGGCCTCGAAGAGCTGCCGCAACACGTGACGCCCACGGTAGGCCGGAGCCATTGCCGCGGGACCGAACACGATGAGCCTGCGCGAGGCGAGCGGCCGTCCCTCGAAGGCCGTGACCTCGATCTGACGGGACATGGCGCCCAGGACCCCGCTCCACTGCCCCGGCCGCCACGGTGAGGAACACACGGCTCCGGCGATCCGTGCCGCGTCCCTGGCGATGACGATCCCGGCCTCGGCGACCATCTGCGCGAGGTCTTCCACGGTGAAGCGCACGGACAGGAACCCCTGCGCCCGCTCCGTCTCGGAAAGGTTGTCGACATAGAGCGCCTCGAGGAGCGCCTGGACGGCGGGCAGGTCGGCCCGGGCAGCGAGGCGTATGTCCATCAGACAGGCGTGGGAACGGGAAGGCGCAGCAGGTCCCGCGCGTTGTCGACCACGAGCCTGCGGCGCACCGAGGGATCCAGGGAAAGCCGGTCGAGCTCGGCCACCGGGTCGTCCACGCCGAGCTTGAACGGGTAGTCGCTGCCGAGCACGATCCGGTCGCTCCCGAAGGTCTCCAGCGCGAAGGCCAGCACGCGCGGCGAGTGGGTCAGCGAGTCGATCCAGACGCGCCGCACGTACTGGCTCGGAGGCTCTGGCATGGCCGCGTGCGCCTGCTCGACCACGTGCCATCCCTTGTCGAGGCGGGGCAGGATGTACGGGAACGCGCCACCCCCGTGGGCGAAGCACCAGCGGATGCCGGGCCAGCGCTCCAGCACCCCGCCCACGATCACCCGCGTCATGGCCAGCGCCGTCTCGAGCGGGAAGCCGGCGACCTGGGTGAGGTTGTTCTTGCGGAACCTCCCATCGCCCAGTATCGGCGCCTGGGGATGGACCAGGATGGCGACGCCCAGGTCTGCCGCCGCCGTCCACACGGGCTCGAGGCTCTGATCGTCGAGATCGCGCCCCTCGACGCTCGCGGCGATCTCCACCGCGGGGAACCCCAGCGCCGTCACGCGCTCGAGCTCCTTCACCGCGAGGTCCGGCGCCTGGAGGGGCAGCCCCCCGGCGCCCAGGAAGCGCCTGGGGTGTCGCGCGACGATCCCGGCGATGACGTCGTTCTGCATGCGGTGCCACTCGGCCCCGGCGGCGGGCGGCGCCCAGTAGCAGAACGTGGGCGGCGCCGGCGAGAGCAGCTGGAGCGCCACCTTCGTACGGTCCATGTCCTCGAGGCGGCGATCCGGGTCGAAGGCATGCGGCGTGAGGTTCCGGTTGAAGGTGGCGCCGAGAAAGAGCCTGCAGCCCGCCGCCGGATCGCCTTCGAGCCTCGGCCAGCGGTCGCCGCCGTGCCGGGCCGCGAAATCAGGCCAGCCTGGGGCGAAGATATGCGTATGAATATCGATGCCTTCCAGCATGGGAACGGGCGGCAGTATAGCAAAGGCAGCTGCGACCGGGCAGCTTGACAGGCCCTCCGAGGGCAGACTAACGTTGCGGGACCGTTCGCAAAGACGCGGAGGAGCAATCCCATGGGCGAGATCCTCGGCCTCGGCATGACGCACTACCCGCCGCTCACCGGCCGCGACGAGCACATGGCCGATATCCTCCGGCGCGTGCTCAAGGACCCCGGCCTCCCCCAGCGCTACCGCGACCCCGCGAGCTGGCCCCCGGCCATGCGCCGTGAATACGGCGACGACGGCGGCACGACGAGCGCGGCCGGACACCGCGAGGCGCTGATCCGGCAGTTCCGCCAGGCGCGGAAGCTGCTCGACGAGTTCAGGCCAGAGGTGGTGATCATCTGGGGCGACGACCAGCACGAGAACTTCGTCGAGGACATCATCCCGCCCTTCTGCGTGCTCGCCTACGACGAGATCGAGGCCAGACCCTGGCAGAAGCCGGGCATCAAGCCCAATGCGTGGTCCGAGCCCGCCGACACGTCGCTGCGCTACAAGGGACACCGCGAGGCCGGGAAGTATCTGGCCTCGGGGCTCTTGGAGCAGGGCGTGGACATGGCCTACGCCTACAAGCCCCTGCACCACGCGGGGCTGGCGCATGCCTTCCTCAACACGCTCATGTTCCTCGACTACGACCGCGTGGGCTTCCCCCACCCGGTGATCGCGTTCCAGGTGAACTGCTACGGCCGCCGGGTGATCGCCCAGCGCGGCGGACGCGGCAGCCTCGCCAATCCGCTGCCCGACTCTGCCCTCGACCCGCCGTCGCCCAGCCCCAAGCGCTGCATGGAGGTCGGAGCCGCCACCGCGCGGGTGATGCGCGACAGCCCCTGGCGCACCGCCCTCATCGCCTCGTCGAGCTGGTCGCACGCGTTCCTCACGGACAAGAACTATCAGCTCTACCCGGACATCGAGGAGGACCGCCGGCTCTACGAGGCGCTCCGCGTGGGCGACTACGAGACGTGGCGGAGCCGGCCGCTGTCCGCCATCGAGGCGTCCGGACAGCAGGAGATGCTGAACTGGTACATGCTGGCCGGCGCCATGGAAGAGCTGGGGCGCAAGCCCGACCAGTGTGACTTCATCGAGACGTGGTCGTTCAACTCGAACAAGTGCTTCGCCGTGTTCAGGCCCTGACGAGGCCGCTGGGGACGCCCGTGACCACCTCTCCCGTCCAGCCGATCCGTCGCCAGGACGCCGGACCGATCCACGGCGGCATCCCGGGGCGAGCGTGACCCCCCATCCCCCAGAGGGGGCGGGGCGAGGCCCGTCGATCCGCGATCGCGCGCCCGCCCTGCCCGATGCGCGAGACGAGTCGCCTCAGGGCACACCCGGGCATCCCCGCTCCCACGCCCCGACGTAAACCGGCTCAGTCGAAGATGATGCCGCCGTCGACGTTGAGGGACTGGCCCGTGATGTTCCGCGCGCCCGGCGAGGCCAGGAACACGGCCAGCTCCGCCACGTCCTCCGGCTCGTTGGGCCGGCCGAGCGGAATGGCGGCATTGCGCCGCCGCTTCATCTCGTCCACGGTCACGCCCTCCTCGCGGGCGCGCAGGGCCACGTTCGCCTCCGAGAGCGCCGTGACCGTCGTGCCCGGGCAGATGGCGTTGACGTTGATGTTGTGGCGGGCGAGCTGCTGGGCGGCGGTGCGCGTGAGAGAGATGACGCTGCCCTTGCTGGCGGCGTAGATCGCGTTCGAGGTGCCCGCATAGCCCTTGCCGGCTATGGAGGCGATGTTGACGATCGCGCCGCTCTTCCGCGGGATCATCTCGCGCGCCACGCGCTGCAGACAGAAGAACACGCCCTTGGCGTTGACCCGCATGATGCGGTCCCAGTCCGCCTCCGTCAGATCCATGATGTAGGCGCGCCGGGTCACGCCCGCATTGTTCACGAGGACGTCGATCCGGCCGAACGCCGCCATCGTGCGCTCGACCATGCGGTCGATGCTCCCGACATCGCCCACATCGGCCTCGATGGCCAGGCTTCGCGGGCCGAGGGCGGCCGCGTCGTCCGCGGCGGCCTGGCCGAGCGCGGGGTCGATCTCGACCGCGACCACGTGGGCGCCCGCCCGCGCCAGGCCCAGCGTCACCGCCCGGCCGATACCGTTGCCTGCTCCGGTGACGATGGCTACGCGATCCGTCAGGGTCATGGTGCCCCGGAGCATACCGCAGTTTGCGAGGAGCAAGGCCCATACCTCGGGTCCGCCCATCGGCCGTTTCGATCGAGGGATTGCGCGGCCGCCGCGCAACTCGGCCGCTGGTCCTACGCTCTCGAGGCCTGGCGGAGCGCGCGTCGTCTCTCTGTCTATCGCGGCGGCCATGCCGGGCAGCGGTGCTTCGTCATCGGCAACGGCCCCAGCCTCACCATCACCGACCTCGTGCAGCTCTCCGCGAAGACCACCTTCGCCGCCAACCGGATCTATCTCGCCTTCGAAGACACCTCGTGGCGGCCGACCTACTACGTGGCCGACGACGATCACTTCCTCGAGCTGCACCATCCCGAGATCGCCCGGTGGTCGGGCTTCGTGAAGTTCGTCAACGGCCGCCACCAGGGGCGGCCGCCAGGTCTGGAACGCCACGCTGCGGAGGGAGGCTGGAGGTCTTCGCGCGCACGTCGCTCGACGAGGTGCTCCGCGGCGGGCCCGGGTGAGCTGACGGCGGTATCATGGGAGCCCGGCGATGATCCGCATCGGCACCTCCGGCTACAACTATCCCGAGTGGCGCGGGAGCTTCTACCCGGAGAAGTTCCCCCCGAAGCAGATGCTGCCGTACTACGCGGAGCGATTCTCCACCGTCGAGATCAACTACACGTTCTACCGGATGCCGAACGCGAGGACGGTGGCGAGCTGGGATGCCGAGACGCCGACCGGCTTCTCCTTCACCCTCAAGGCGCCCCAGCGCATCACGCACATCGCGCGGCTGCGCGAGATCGCCGATCCGCTCCGCTATTTCCTCGATACCGCCGCCGGGCTCGGCGGAAAGCTGGGCCCGGTCCTCTTCCAGCTTCCGCCGAACTTCAAGAAGGACCTGGAGCGCCTGGACGGCCTCCTCGGCAAGCTTCCCGCCGGGCTCCGGTGCGCCTTCGAGTTCCGCCACGAGAGCTGGTTCGCGGGCGACGTCTACGAGCGCCTGCGCGCGGGCAACGCCGCGCTGTGCGTGGCCGACACGGAAGAGGCCACCACACCGCTCGAGGTCACGGCCGACTGGGGCTATCTTCGGCTCCGCGACCAGGGATACACGAAAGCGGATCTCCAGCAGTGGAGCGAGACGATCCGGCGGCTCGGCGAGAAGTGGCGCGATGCCTTCGTCTACTTCAAGCACGAGGAGGCCGGGACCGGGCCCGCCTTCGCGAGCCAGCTGCGGGCTTTGCTGGCTTCCTGACGGCGGCGGGCGCCGCCGCGCCCTCTCGTCCCTGCTCCTCCCGCATCAGCCGCTCGATCCTGGCCACGGCTGCGGCCATGTCGATGCGGCCTTTCAGCACCGGCGCCAGCGGGTCGGCCATCTCCTCGAAGCGCCGCGGCACCGTGGCCATGGTGAAGCGCTGGGGATCGAGGCGTGCGGTCACCTCGCTCCAGTCGAGCGGGCACGACGCGGGCGCGCCCGGCAGGGGGCGCAGGGAAAACGGTCCCACGATGGTCTGCCCATGCCCGTTCTGGCCGAAGTCGATGTACACCTTGCCGCCGCGGGCCCGCAGAGGCCGTGCCACCGTGGAGATGTCGGGCACGGCCTGCACGCCGAGCACGGCGAGGAGGCGCGCGAAGGTCCGCACGTCATCGTATGGGTAGCGCGCCCCGAGCGGGATCAGGATGTGAAGCCCCGTGGCGCCCGAGGTCTTCGGGTAGCTCGGCAGCGCGAGATCCTCGAGGATGCCGTGGAGCGCCTGCGCCACCTTCACGACGTCCGTGAACGGCGCGCCCTTGGGATCGAGATCCAGCACGAGCCAGTCGGGCCGCTCGAGCGATCCCACGCGCGACGCCCAGAGGTGTAGTGGAATGGCGCCCGAGTTCGCCACGTAGCGCAAGGTGGCCGCGTCGTCCACGATGAAGTAGTCGATCTCGCGCTCGGAGTCCTTCGAGTAGATCCGCTCCGTGCGTACCCAGGGCGGCGCGAACTCCGGGGCGTCTTTCTGGAAGAAGGACTTGCCGGCGATGCCGTCGGGATAGCGCGTGAGCACGAGCGGCCGGTCGCGGAGATAGGGCAAGAGAAGCGGCGCGACGCGCTCGTAGTACGCGATCAGGTCTCCCTTCGTGTAGCCCTCATCGGGCCAGAAGACCTTCTTGACGTTGGTCAGCTTCACGTCTCTCGCCATGGTGTCCGTCCGCGCGGGCGCGACCGCAGGAATGTCCGGCGCCGCGGGTGTGTCCTGCGAGGGCGGAGGCGGTAGAGGCTCCTCGCGCCGGCATTCCTCGGGCCGCTTGTCGCTCCGGAGCCCGAGAAACGCGGGGTGGCGGATCCCGCCGTCCTTGGTCCACTCGCCAAATCGCACCTCGCAGACGAGCTTCGGCTCCACCCAGTGATGGCCGCGGCCCGTCGGCGTCGCGCCGGCAGCGAAAGGCGGCGTGGCCCGGCCGAGGGGCCGGAGCTCGTCCCACACTCTCTTCAGGGTGGCCCGGTCGAGGCCCGTGCCGACCTTGGAGACGTAGACGAGCTCTCCACCGTCGTACACGCCGACGTGGAGCGCGCCGAAGTAGCCCCGCGAGCCCTGGGGATCCGTGTAGCCGCCGATGACGAACTCCTGGCGCCGGTGGCACTTGACCTTGAGCCACTCGCGCGAGCGGCCGGCCGTGTAGGCGCTGTCCACGCGCTTGGCCACGATGCCCTCGAGCCGCTCCGCGGCCGCGGCGTCCAGGAAGGCCTGCCCGTGCTCGACCACGTGGTCCACGTAGCGCGCCGGGCCCAGCGGCGGCACGAGGAGCCGCAGGCAGTCCTTTCGCCGGGTCAACGGGAGGCGGCGGAGGTCGTACCCGTCGAGCGCCAGGCAGTCGAAGAACGCGGCCTGCACCGGCACCTGATCCACCGCCCGCGCGATCTCGCGGGGATCCGTCAACGCCATGCGCGGCTGGAGCCGCTGGAAGCTCGAGCGGCCGTGCTCGTCGAGCGCGACGATCTCCCCGTCGATGACGAAGTCCTCGACGGGCAAGGCCAGCAGCGCGCGGACCACGTCGGGATAGCGTCCGGTGATGGCCTGCCCGCTCCGCCCGTAGAGCTCGATGCGCTCGCCGCGACGGGAGGCCAGCACCCGCACGCCGTCGAACTTGATCTCGAAGAGCCAGCCCTTGTCGGCCGGCACCCGCTCGCTCAGCGTGGCAAGCATGAAGCCCTGCCGGCGCGCGGCTACGTCCTCCCGGGGCGCGTCGAGCGCCTGCACGTGCCTCCGCACGGCCTCCAGGTGGCCCGGCACGTCCGCGATCTCCTCGACGGTCAGGCCCGAGAGCACCGACTGCGGATAGCGATCGATCAGCTCGTGCACGCCCGCCCCGCCGTCCGCCTTCTTGATCAGGAGCCATTCCTTGTCCTTGCCGGACATGCGCGCGAGCGTCCACCGGCCGCGGAGCTTGAAGCCGAAGAGCTCGACCTCGAGCTTGCCGCGGCGCAGCTGCTCGAGGAGGTCCTCGGGCTTGGCCGATCTGTACCAGCCGCGGTCCCACACGATGACGGAGCCGGCGCCGTAGTTGCCGGGCGCGATCACCCCTTCGAAGTCGGCGTACTCGACCGGATGGTCTTCCACGTGCACGGCCAGGCGCTTCTCCTCGGCGCGCACGGAGGGCCCCTTGGGCACGGCCCAGCTCTTGAGCACCCCGTCCATCTCGAGCCGGAAGTCGTAGTGGAGGCGCCGCGCCGCGTGCTTCTGGACGACGAAGCCCCGGCCGCTGGCCGCCCGGCGGCCGCCGAAGGGCTCCGGCGTCCGCTCCGGGTCGCGCTTCTTCCGGTAGGCTTCGAGCTGCGGTGCCCGATCCTCGATCACAATCTGTCGCCCCTTTCCACGCCGACCACCACAATCCGTGCGCGGCGCCGTCCTAAGCCTTGGAGCATAGCGGGAGCCGTGCTACCGTGCAAAGCCTCATAGATCTTCACCATTTGGAGGGTGCCAGCGATGCCTCCGCATTCGCTTGGATCGGGAACGATCTCCTTCGGGCTCGTCTCCATCCCCGTCAAGATGTACACGGCCGCCTCGGCCGGCGGGGTGAGCTTCAACCAGCTACACGTCAAGTGCGGCAACCGCCTCCGGCAGCAGATGTTCTGCCCGGTGGACAACGAGGTGGTCGACCGGAGCCAGATCGTGAAGGGCTATGAGTTCCAGAAGGACCAGTACGTCCGGCTCACGGACGAGGAGATCAAGTCGCTCGAGGGAGAGGCCTCCAGGGTCATCGACATCACGGAGTTCGTGCCGCTGGCCTCCGTGGATCCCATCTACTTCGAGAAGACCTACTACCTGGGCCCCGACAAGGGCGGTGACAAGGCGTACCGGCTCCTGGCCGACGCCATGGCCAAGACCGGGCGGGTGGCCCTCGCCAAGTTCGTCATGCGCGGCAAGGAGAGCCTGGTCCTGATCCGCCCGGCCCAGCACGGGCTCATGCTGCACACGATGTACTTTGCCGACGAGGTGCGCGACTTCGGTGAGATCGGCAAGGGCGAGTCCGCGCCCCTCAGGGAAGGCGAGCTGGGCCTGGCGACTCGATTGATCGAGGATCTCTCGCACGAGGAATTCAAGCCCGAGGAGTACCACGACGACTATCGGCAGCGCGTGCTCGAGCTGGTCAACTCCAAGGTCGAGGGCAAGGAGATCACCGCCGTGACTCCCGAGGTGCATCGCGCGCAGGTCATCGACCTGATGGACGCCCTCAAGCAGAGCCTGGCCAAGCGGGCCGGCGGCCGGGGCGAAACGCCGGACAGGGCCCCGGACACCGCGGCGGCCGGAGGCACGCCCGCGCCCAAGAAGCCACCCGTGAAGGTCGCCAGGCGCGTGGCCGCCGAAGGGGAAAAGGCCGAGAAGAGGGCCCAGGCCGGCAAGAAGTGAGCTATCGCCTGGGCGTCGACGTCGGCGGCACCTTCACCGACCTCGTCCTCGTCTCGCCCGCGGGCCTCGCGCGCACGCGCAAGGTGCTGTCCACCACCGCGAACTACTCCGACGCCATCGTGGCGGGCGTGAAGGAGCTGGCCGCCGAGGCCGGCATCGCCCCCCGCGATCTCGCCGAGATCATCCACGGCACCACGGTCGCCACCAACGCGATCCTCGAGCGCCGCGGCGCCCGCGCCGGGCTCCTTACCACCGAAGGCTTCCGTGATCTGCTCGAGATCGGGCGCCTGCGCCTCTCGCGGCTCTACGACCTCGATTTCGAGCGGCCGGCGCCGCTCGTCCCCCGGCGCCGGCGCCGCGAGATCCGCGAACGCATGAATCATCGCGGCGAGGTCGTGACGCCCCTCGACCGCGACGCGGCGGCCGCCGCCATCGACCGGCTCCTCGCCGAGGGCGTGGAGTCGATCGCGGTCTGCCTGCTCCATGCCTACGCCAATCCCGCTCACGAGGCGCAGCTGGGCGCCATGATCCGCGAGCGCGCGCCCGGCGTGGCGCTCACGCTGTCCTCGGACATCCTGCCCGAGATGCGCGAGTTCGAGCGCACGAGCACCGCGGTGACCAATGCCTACGTGATGCCCGTCATGGGCCGCTACCTGGCCTCCCTCGAAGGCGAGCTGCGCGCGCTGGGCGCGGCGGCGCCGCTCCTCATCATGCAGTCGAACGGCGGCGTGATGACCGCCGAGGGCGGACGGCAGCGTCCCGTGCATGTGATCGAGTCGGGGCCGGCGGCCGGCGTCATCGCCACCGCCGCCCTCGCCCGCGCCATCGGCGCGCCGAACGCCCTCAGCATCGACATGGGTGGCACCACCGCGAAGGCGTCCATCATCGAGGGCTACGAGATCAAGCGCACGGGCGAGTTCGAGATCGGCGGCTCGATGTCGCAGGGCAGCCGGCTCAACAAGGGCGGGGGCTTCCTGCTCCGCGTGCCCGCCATCGACATCGCGGAGGTCGGCGCGGGCGGCGGCAGCATCGTGAGCGTCGACAGCGCGGGCGCGCTCCACGTGGGCCCCCGGAGCGCGGGCGCCGTGCCCGGTCCCGTCTGCTACGATCAGGGCGGCCGCGAGGTCACGCTCACGGACGCCAACGTGGCCCTCGGCTACCTGCACCCGGAGCGCCTGCCGAGCGGGCTCAGGCTGGACGCGGAGAAGGCCCGCCGCGCCGTCGCCGAGCAGATCGCGGCGCCCCTCGGCATCGCCGTGACCGACGCGGCACACGGCGTCTACCTGCTTGGCTGCGCGGGCATGGCGCGCGCGGTGCGGGCGGTCACCATCGAGCGCGGCCGCGACCCGCGCGACTTCACGCTGGTGGCTTTCGGCGGCAACGGCCCGCTCTTCGCCGCCGAGATGGCGCGCTCGCTCCAGATCGGCACCATCCTGGTCCCGCCCGCTCCCGGCGTCTTCAGCGCGATCGGCCTCCTCGAGGCGCAGGTCGAGCACCATCTGGTGAAGACGTTCCTGCGCCCCCTCTTCGGCACCAAGCCGTCGGAGATCGGCGCCGCCGTGGCGGAGCTCGAGCGCGAGGCCGAGACGCTGCTGAGCAGCGAGGGCAGCCGTGCCGAGGTGGAGATCGAGCGGGCCGTCGACCTCAAGTACCAGGGACAATCCTTCGAGCTGACCGTGCCGCTGCCGGCGGCGTGGAGCGAGGACGCCCTGCGCGAGCTCGCCCAGGCCTTCGGCCGGGAGCACGAGCGGACGTACGGCCACCGCGCGGAGGGCGACCCGATCCAGATGGTCAACCTGCGACTGACCGCGAGGATGAGGCCGGCCGCAGATCGTGCGAGTCTCCGGCTGGGCGACGACCGCTCCGGCGCCCGCGGCGAGCGCCGCGCGTACTTCGGGCCCGCGCACGGCGAGCTGGCGACGCCGGTCATCACACGCGCCCAGCTCGGCGCGACCCCGCGGTCCGGTCCCCTGCTCGTGGACGAGTACGACGCCACGACGCTGGTCCCCCCGGGCTGCGCGGCCCGGCTCGATCCCCACGGCAACATCGTCATCACCACCGGAGCCTCCGCGTGAGCGCGCGCGACCTGAGCGACCCGATCCTCCTCGAGCACGGCAACATCGTCCTCACCACAGGCGGCGCCGGATGAGCGCGCGCGACCTGAGCGACCCGATCCTCCTCGAGCTCGCGAAGAACGGGCTCGACGCCCTCGTGGACGAGATGGCCATCGCCCTCGTGCGCACCGCGTACTCGAACAACCTCAAGAACGCGATGGACATGTCCTGCGCCCTCTGCGACGCGGAGGGGCATCTCATCGCCCAGGGCCTCACGCTGCCGCTCCACCTGGGCTCCATCCCGGATGCCATGGCCCAGGTGCGCCGGAAGTTCGGCGCGAGCCTCGAGCCCGGCGACGTGTTCATCCTGAACGACCCCTTCGAGGGTGGGACGCATTTGCCCGACTTCTACATCTTCAAGCCCATCTTCGTGGGATCGCGCCTTGTGGGCTGGTCCGCGAGCATCGGGCACCAGCTCGACGTGGGCGGCAAGACGCCCGGCGGCAACGGCTGCGACGCGACGGAGATCTTCCAGGAAGGCCTGCGCATCCCGCCGCTCCGCCTCTACGCGGCGGGCCGGCCCGTGGACGCGGTCTTCGAGCTGATCGACCGGAACGTCCGCGTGCCGCGCCAGGTGCTGGGCGACGTGCGGTCACAGGTCGCCGCCTGCCTCACCGGGGAGCGCGGCTACCTGGCCCTGGCCGAGCAGTACGGTCCCGATCGCTTCGCCGCGTGCACGACCGCGCTCCTCGACCAGGCCGAGCGCCTCGCTCGACACGCCATCACGGCCATGCCCGACGGGCGCTACACGTTCACCGACTGGATGGACGACGACGGGATCGATCCCGACCCGATTCCCATCACGGTGACGATCACCGTCAACGGCGATCGGCTGATCGCGGACTTCACGGGCTCGGCGCCGCAGGTGAAGGGCGCCATCAACTCGCCCCTGCCCTTCACCAAGTCCGCCGTCTACGCCTGCGTGCGACACCTCGTGGGCGGCACGCCGCCCAACAACGAGGGCTACTTCCGTCCCATCGAGGTCATCGCGCCGCCCGGCACGGTCGTGAACCCGGTCATGCCCGCCGCCGTGGCCGCGCGCGGTCTCACCGGCTTCCGCATGGCCAACGCGGTGTTCGGCGCGCTCGCGCAGATCGCGCCCGATCGCGTCTTCGCCTGCGAGGTGGGCGGCGACACGGGCGTGAGCTTCGGCGGCTACGATGCCGAGCGCCGCCCGTTCGTCTTCCTCGAGTTCCTCTTCGGCTCCTGGGGCGGACGACCGACGCGGGACGGCGTCGATGCCTGCAGCAGCTCGGTGGTGAACTTCTCGAACAACCCCGTGGAGATCATCGAGTCCGAATACCCGCTCATGATCGAGCGCTACGGATACCTGCCAGACACCGGCGGGCCCGGCAAGTTTCGCGGCGGCCTGTCCCTGGAACGCCAGTACCGCTTCCTCGAAGCGGAAGGCACGCTGCAGCTGCGCACCGACCGCCGCCAGCACCTGCCCTACGGGCTGGCCGGCGGGCGCGCCGGGACGCCTTCGCGCAACATCCTGGAGACCGATGGCGAGCGGCGCGACCTCCCCGCCAAGTGCACGCTGACCGTGCGCCACGGCGATGTCTACCGCCACGAGCTGGCCGGCGCGGGCGGCTGGGGCGATCCGTACCAGCGCGATCCCGAGCGGGTGCTGCACGACGTGATGGAAGAGAAGATCAGCGCAGCCTACGCGCGGCGGGAGTACGGGGTGGCCATCGATGAGCGCGCCGGCACCGTGCTCGCGGAGGAGACGGCGCGCCTCCGCGCGGCCGGCGCTAGTTGCCGAAGCAGCTCTTGACGGCCAGCTCCTGGCCCGCGCTCACCTGCCGGAACTTCGTCCAGAACGCCTCGTCCACCTTCTTCCACGCGGGCGCGGTGGCGGCGTTGCGGTAGCGCCCGAGCGCGCGGGGACCGCCATTGTAGGCCGAGTACGTCGCGCGGGCGAGGTTGCCGCCGGGCTGCCTGTCCTCCCGCTTCGGGATGGCGTGCCGGGAGAGGTAGTAGAGGAGGATCTCGCTCCCCGCGTGGCCGTTGTACTCGATGTCCCCCGAGAGCCCGTTGAGGTTGTAGAGCCCGCGCCACGTCTGGCGGTTGACCTGCATCATGCCCACGTCCCCGGTGGCCGAGGCGAGCGGCGTCAGCTTCTCGCCTTTCTTCACGAACTGGCGCCAGCAGCTCTCCTGCCACGCCGCGCTCAGGACGATCTGCCGGTACAGCGGCTCGTACTGGGCCGGCAGCCTGTACTTGCCGAGGGCGGCGGTGCTCGACTGCGTGAGCAGCTTCCGCACCTCCACCAGGTAGCCGCTCACCTCGGGCGCCTGCGGCACCCACTGGTTCAGCCGGTCGAACTCGTCCTCCGCGGCGAAGGCCGGCTTCACGAGCCACGGCATGCGCCGCAGGCCGAGCGCCGGCGACGGCCGAGGAGTCGGCAGGTCTCCCGTGAGGCCGAGGAGCGCGCGCAGGCTCTGGTCCACGTCGAGGACATACGCGAGCGGGTCGCCGCTCCCGGTGCCCAGGAGGCTGCTCGCGCCCCGCAGCATGTCCGGGGTGATGTGGACGAGGCCGAAGCGCTGGCCCAGCGTGGTCACCGAGGCGGTGCCGTCCATGACCGTGACGAAGCTCTTGTACTGCGCGGCGAGCTGCGGCGGCAGCCCCGACGAGGCCTGATTCAGGAGCGGCGCGAGGCGGCCCCACGTGTCCAGGAACAGGCTGGGCACCGGATCGCTCGTCCCGAGGGCCAGCGCCTCCGACAGCTGGTAGCGCGAGTCCAGGAACAGCTCCCCCAGCTGATCGCGCCGGGATTCCGGGAGGTCGTCCGCCAGCTTCTTCACCACCGTCGTGAGGAAGCCGTCCCATTGCTGCCAGTCCGCGCTTTTCCCGGTGGGCACCGTGAGCTGCGCGAGCCGCCCGTCGCGGGCGGGAGCGGCCGGGGCTGCCGGCTGCGCGGCAAGCCCGGCCGTCACGAGCAGAAGTACGATCGCGGTCGCGCAGAGTCCCTTCATCCGGGCTATTTCGGCACCACGTCCTTGAAGCGCGGCATCACCTCGCGGGCGAGCAGCTCCATCGAATGCCGCCAGGCCTGAGGATTTTCCGTGTAGTCGAAGCAGAACAGGAGCAGGTGGCCGAAGCCGCCCACCTCGTCGTAGATCTGCTGGAGCCGCTCGGCCACGGTGGCCGGCGAGCCCACCATCCAGTTGTGGCGCGCGCAGTACTCCGGCGTCACGTCCGAGTCGGGCACCTCGGGCCGGTGCTTGAGGAACTCGAGGAAGCCGAACGACGTGAGCAGGGGCAGGAAGTACTCGCGCATCATCCGCCCCATCATGCCGCCGGCGGACAGGCGCATCGCCTCGGCGTCGGTGTCGGCGATGAAGATCTCGCGCACGAGCCGCCAGTCCGCGCGCTTCGGAGTCCGGCCGCTCCGCGCGGCGCCCTGCTCCACGGACTCCCAGTGGCTGCCCACGTAGGCGGGATTCAGGTTCAGGCTCATGGGCCAGAAGCCGCGCTCCCCCGCCAGCTTGAGCGTATCGGAGCCCTTGCTCACTCCCGCCACCCCGATGGGCGGGTACGGCTTCTGGAAGGGCTTGATGTGGGGCTTGAGCGTGTCGAGCATCGTCCCCGTCTTGGTGACGTGCCAGTACTTGCCCTTGAACTCGAACTCCGGCTCGTCGCTCCAGAGCCTCAGCACGATGTCGAGCGCCTCGCGCGTCATCTCGCGGTGCTGGCCCGACATGCCGTCCACGTTGAACATGGCCCAGTCGCTCGGCAGCCCGCTCGCCGCCACGCCGAAGTTGAGGCGGCCCTGGGCCAGGTGGTCCAGCATGGCCACGCGATTGGCGAGCTCGGCCGGGTGGTGATAGGGCATGAGGAAGCCGCCGGGCCCGATCCGCATGCGCTTCGTCTGGAGGAGCGCCTGCGCCACCAGCAGATCCGGCGACGGGTGCGGCTCCCACGGCGCGGTGTGGTGCTCGCCGATCCACGCCTCGCTGAACCCGAGCTCATCGGCCCAGCGAAGCTGCTGCAGGTCCCACTGATGTCCGTCGTAAAGGGCACGCTCCGGCGGGTGGGACGGCATCGTGAAGAGTCCGTAGTCCATGCGCGCCTCCTTGAATGACGGCGGAATGCCCCGGATTCTACCCGAGATCGCCCGGCCCGGCGCGGCGGAGCGCACGGCCGGGACGCGCGCCCGTGTGCCGGCCGTCCCGGGCCACGACCGTGCCGTTGACGACCACGGCGCGGATGCCGGCGGGGAAGCGGCACGGGTCTTCGTAGGTCGCCACGTCGGCGATCGTCGCCGGATCGAATACCACCAGATCGGCCCACGCGCCCGGGCGGACGGCGCCCCGGCCGGCGAGCCGGAACTTCGCGGCGGGCATGCCCGTCATCTTGTGGATGGCGGTGGGCAGGTCGATCACGCGCTCGTCGCGCACGTAGTGCCCGAGGATCCGGGGGAAGCAGCCGTAGAGGCGCGGGTGTGGCTTGCTCCCGGCGGCGGGCACGCCGTCCGAGCCGATCATGGTCGTCGGGTGCGCGAGCACGGTGCGCACGTCCGCTTCGTTCATCGAGAAGATCACGACGAAGCAGGCCTCCCCTTCCTCCTGGATGACGCGGGCG
>Ga0335070_10001641_pt1 | contig 25970 bp, 30 predicted proteins | sample Lox_Sample_13_FD_206722 | JGI IMG/M metagenome (GOLD analysis project Ga0335070, IMG submission 206722) | Soil microbial communities from Loxahatchee National Wildlife Refuge, Florida, United States - Lox_Sample_1.3 | ecosystem: Environmental > Terrestrial > Soil > Wetlands | place: USA...
GTGGTGACGAAGCGCGGGCCGAAGGTGCGGTCGGCGAAGGCCCCCGGCGCGCATGCCAGCAACGCCGCGAGGGTGGCGGCGACGGCGAGGGCAGCGCGTCGGATGGAAGGCATATGGGTCGTTCAGCGCGTATCGGGGGCCCGCGCGGAGTGGTCGCGAGGGCACACCTCGTGGCGTTGTTCGGACAGGGGCGTATCGACCGTTCGTCCAGGGACTTGAGCGAAGGCCCGTCAGATGCGCGGATCTCCGACCGCGGAAAAACGGCCCGCCGGGTGGCGGGCCGTGGTCCGGCAGGCGCGCGGCGAACGCCGGCGGAGCGGCTACTGGGCGCTCACGAGGCCCGCCGGGCAGGCCACACCGGTGCCGCCCAGGCCGCAGTAGCCACCCGGCACCTTGTGCAGGTACTGCTGGTGGTAGTCCTCGGCGTAGTAGAAGGGACCTGCCGCGGTGATCTCGGTGGTGACCTCGCCGTGACCCGCGGCGCCCAGCGCCTCCTGGTAGCGCTCACGCGAGGCGAGCGCCGCGGCGTGCTGGTCCTCGCCGTCCCAGTAGATCGCCGAGCGGTACTGCGTGCCGACGTCGTTGCCCTGGCGCATTCCCTGCGTAGGGTCGTGGCCCTCCCAGAAGACGCGCAGCAGGTCCTCGTAGGAGACCTTCGCGGGGTCGTAGGCGACGAGCACGACCTCGGCGTGGCCGGTGCGGCCGGTGCAGGTCTCCTCGTAGGTCGGGTTGGGAGTGCTGCCCCCCGCGTAGCCGACGGCGGTCGAGTACACCCCGGGCGTCTGCCAGAAGAGGCGCTCGGCGCCCCAGAAGCAGCCCATCCCGAAGACGGCCGTGCGGATGCCCGGCGGGAACGGTGGACGGATTGGCGTGCCCAGCACGGCGTGCGTGTCGGGGATCCCCGGCAACTCGTGGTCGCGGCCGCGGAGCGCGTCCGCCGGGTCCGGGATCCGAAGCCTGCTGGTCATGCGATCAAGAAGCGACATGCGTGATGGTCTCGCGGCGCCTCCGAACGTTACGCCGCGCGCCCGCACGCCAGGTCGCCGGCCGGACGCGCTCGGAAGACGAACTGCAGTGCGAACAGCCCGGGCGCCGCGCGGACAGCGGCCTCGCGCAGGCCGGCCGGCAGCGGCATGTGCGCCTCCAGCGGAAGCGGCGCCGGGACCGGCTGCTCGCCGAGCACCCGGTAGCCGGCGCCCGACAGCAGCTCGCGGGCGCTCGCGCGCGTGTAGAAGTGCAGGTGCGTGCGGTCGAACAGTCCGTGGTCGGTCTGCGGGAAGCGCCCGCGCAGGATCTCGCGCCTCGCGGTCCAGTGGACCGCGTTGGGCAGCGAGGCGACGAGCAGACCGTCGGGTGCGAGCAGCGGACGCAGCGCGCGCAGGACGCGGGCCGGGTCGCGCAGGTGCTCGAGCACGTCGCCGAGGACCACCACGCCGTACGGCCCGCGAAGGCGTGCGAGATCCTCCGGGCGCTCGAGGTCGCCGGTGAGGACGTCGACGCCGGCCTGCTCGCGCGCGGCCTGCGCGGCCGCCGGGTCGGCCTCGATCCCCGTGACCTCGTGGCCACGCGCGACGAGCAGACCGGCCAGGTAGCCGCTCGCGCAGCCGGCGTCGAGCACGCGCGCACCCGGCGGGACCGCGGCGAGCAGCAGCCGGTGCGCAGCGCTCAGGCCGTGCTCGGCGACGAGGTCGCCGTAGACGCTCACCGGTTGTTGCTGAAGATGCGCAGGAAGAACAGGAAGATGTTGAAGATGTCCAGGAAGATGCCCGCGGCCAGCGGGATCACCTCGGCCTGCCCCGCGCGGCGCATCCGGTTGAAGTCCAGGACGACGTAGAGGCCGAAGATGCACAGGCCGATCACCGACCAGGCGAGCGAGGCCGCCGGGATCCGGACGAAGATCAGAACGATCCCCGCGACGATCAGCGCGAGCAGCAGCCAGAAGGCCACGCGGTACAGGCCAGAGAGGTCGCGCCGCGTCGCATACCCGCCCGCGCCGAGCGCAGCGACGAACAGCGCCGTCGCAGCGGCGGCCTGGTAGACCGCCGTCGAGTCCGTGACGGCGTAGTAGTGGAGCGTCTCGCCGATGCTGATCCCGAGCAGCAGCCCGAGCCCGAACAGGAGCACGAGCGCGAGCTGGCGGTTGCCACGCGAGTTGGCGACGTTCAGGCCGACGACGCAGCCGAGCGCGGCGAGCCACGGGAGCAGCCACCACAGACCCGTCAGGTTGCGGCCGATGTACGCGCCGGCCGCCGCGAACGCGCACGTGACGGCGACCAGGCCCATCACCTGGCCGAAGATCGAGTGGGCGCGGTCGCGCGTGATCTCGCCGGGCGCCGCGTAGCCGGTTGTCGCCATGCGGCGGATCATGTCGCACTCGGGCGTTAGTGTGGCCGCTCCATGACGTCCAGCACCGGGTTCGACCCCGCCACCCTCGAGCGCTTCGCCGACCTGCTCGTCGGCTTCGGCGCCAACGTGCAACCCGGGCAGATCGTCGCGATCGGCGCCGAGATCGGCAAGGAGGAGATCGCGCGCGCACTGGCCGTGGCCGCCTACCGACATGGCGCACGGTACGCCGACGTCTCCTACTTCGACCTGCACGTCAAGCACGCCCGGCTGTTGTACGCACGCGAGGACACGCTCGAGTTCGTGCCCTCCTGGCACGGCGACCGCATCCTCGCGCTCGGCGAGCAGCGCTGCGCGCGCATCGGGCTGAGCGGGCCGATCGCGCCCGGGCTGTTCGACGACATCGACCCGGTGCGCGCCGGCCGCGACCAGCTGCCCTTCCTCAAGGAGTCCGGCAAGGTCGTCAACGACCGCACGACGAACTGGACGATCGGGCCGGCGCCGAGCCTTCCGTGGGCGCGGCTCGTGCACCCGGATCTGCCCGACGAGGAGGCGCTGGCCCGCCTCGCGGCGCAGCTGATCACGATCTGCCGGCTCGACGAGGACGATCCGGCCGCCGCCTGGACGGCGCGGTTCGACGTGCTCGTCGCGGCCGCCGCGCGGGTCACCAAGCGCCGCTTCGACGCGCTGCGCTTCACCGGTCCGGGGACCGACCTGACGGTCGGCCTGCTGCCCACCAGCCGCTTCACCGCTGCGCGCTTCGAGACGGTCGACGGCATCGTCCACATGCCGAACCTCCCCTCGGAGGAGATCTTCACCACGCCGGACCCCGCGCGCGCGGACGGGGTGGTGCGCTCGACGAAGCCGCTCGTCCTCGGCGGCTCGATCGTCCGCGGCCTCGAGGTCGAGTTCCGCGACGGGCGGGCGGTGCGCATCGACGCCGAGGAGAACGCCGAGGTGCTGCGTGGCTACGCCGCCAAGGACGAGGGCGCCGGGCGCCTCGGCGAGGTCGCGCTCGTCGACCGCGACGGGCGGATCGGGCAGACCGGCACGACCTTCTTCGACACGCTGCTGGACGAGAACGCGGCCAGTCACATCGCGCTCGGCTCGGCCTACGCGATGTGCGTCGACGGCGCCGAGGACCTGAAGCGGATCAATCGCAGCCAGATCCACGTCGACTTCATGATCGGCTCCGGTGACGTCGCGGTCGCCGGCGTCACGCCGGACGGGGATGAGGTGCCCGTGCTCGTCGAGGGCAGCTGGGCGCTGTAGCTCATCGCTACCCTTCGCCCCGCCAGGAGAGGTGCCGGAGTGGTTGAACGGGCGCGACTGGAAATCGCGTAACGGGCGTCAAGCTCGTTCGAGGGTTCGAATCCCTCCCTCTCCGCTGCTGGTAGTGCTCCTGGCACGGGGGTAGTGATCCGCAGAATCCTGCGCGAACCCCCCGATGCGAGCCCGCGACCCTGGCTCATATCGTCGAAGGCACGGCGCGCCGCCGTTCAGGAGCACAGCCCGTCGGGGGGACACGGCGGCGCGCCGTCATTCGGCGACGCCCGCCGCCGGCGCGACGAACGCGGCCTCGGCCACGTCAGCTGAGGCGGCCGGCGACGACGTCGCCGGGCTCGCCATCTAGGCGAGTTGAGCTTCACCGGCCGCGGCGAGCATCACCTCAGGGGGCTCGACAGCTGGCCCGCTACGCCGCGTCCGTCTGAGCGCGGCCCCTCACTCGCGTCGCGTGAGGGCGGGCAGCGCGCTCTGGACACCGCGCGGTCAGCGGCGGGGCGGCACCTGGGCGTGCGGCGGCGGGACGCGCTCGGCCAGGCGCAGCCGCGCGCGGCGCGCGAGCAGTGCCTGCGCCCAGTCGACGGAGGTGTAGTCGATCGCGGCGAGCAGGGCGGGGTAACGCAGCAGCGGCGGGCGGCCTGCGGCCGTGCGCGCCAGCTGGATGCGGTGCCAGCCGGTGCCCGCGGCGGCGCCCAGCAGGCGGCGGACCGGGGCCGGGCCGCCGAGGCGCGGGCCCGGGCGATCGAGCACGTCGGTCTCGCCGCGCACGAAGCGCTCGGCGAGGTCCGGGTGAACGGCGAGCGGGCGCCCGACGCCGGCGATGTCGCACACCCCTGCCGCGAGCGCGCGGTCGACCTCCGCGCGGGTGCGAAAGCCGCCGGTGAGCATGACCGGCACGCGCACGGCCGCCGACACCGCAGCCGCGGCATTCCAGAACGGGGACTCGTGCTCGGGGTGCAGCTCCTCGCCGCGCGCGTCGTATCCGGCCATCAGCGGGCGCTCGTAGCTGCCTCCGGAGATCTCGATGAGGTCGATGCCGCCCGCCTCGAGCCGCCGGCCGAGCGCGGCGAGCTCGGCGTCCGCACCGTCGCGCGCGTCGAGCTTGACCGCCACGGCCGCCTCCGCGGGCAGCGCGGCGCGCATCCCCTCGAGGATCTCCAGCAGGAGGCGCGCGCGGCCGCCGAGATCGCCGCCGTAGGCGTCGGTGCGGCGGTTCTGCTCGGGGTCGAGGAAGCTGCTGACGAGGTAGCCGTGCGCGCCGTGGATCTGCACGCCGGGGAAGCCCGCTCCGACGACGCGCGCCGCCGCGTCGACGAACCGCGCGCGGACCTCGGCGATCTCGGCGAGCGTCAGCGCCCTGGGCCGTCCGAACGCACCGGCGATCCGCACCGCCGGCCCGTCGGAGGGTGCCACCGGGTGGGGCTGCACGTAGCGGTTGACTTGGCGCCCGGGGTGCGAGAGCTGGACGAGCGTCGGCGCGCCGGCGGCGCTCCGGGCCCAGCGGCGCAGCGCGGCCTCGTCGGTGGCCGCGTCGATCACGACGTTGCGCGCGCGCTCGAGGTGGCGACGGTCCACCATCGCGTTGCCCGTGAGCACCAGGCCGGCGCCGCCACGGGCGTTGGCGGCGTACAGCCGCACATGGCGCTCGCCGGGGTCGTTGCGCCGATCGGCGATGCCCTCGGTCATCGCGGCGCGGGCGAGCCGGTTGGCGAGCGCCAGCCCGCACGGCAGCTCGAGCGGATCGGTCAGCGCGGCGGGCACGGGCGGGCAAGCTAGCAGCGGCTCGGCGTCACCCGTGGTCTGCGGGATTCTGCGCTGCGACGGCCGGGCTTTCCCCCAGGGCTCGGCCGGGAAACGCACGTTGTGCGCGGGCGGGCGACGCGGGACGATCCGGAGGTCCAGCCCTCACGGCAGAAGGAGCCGACCATGGCCGCGCCGTCCCGTCGTATCCAGCGCCTCGCCCTGGTCCCCGTGCTGCTCGCAGGGCTCGCGGCAGCCGCGCCGGCGTCCGCCGCGACGATGTATGGCGGCACGACGTCGGTGGATCAATACCCGCTCATCCTGAAGGTCAGCGGGACTCGCATCGTCGGTGTTGTGAGCATGTGGCGCGGCGCATGCGCGTCGGGCCGCGCCTACAGCTTCGGCCGGAGCGTGTCGCTCGCGAGCCACCCGCTCGCGATCCGCGCCGGCGCCTTCGCCGGCTCGTTCGCGGTCGCCGAGACCCTCTCCGGCGGGCAGACGGGGATGGTCACGGTGACCCTGAAGGGCCGGGTGCGAGGCGCGAAGGTCACCGGGTCGCTCACGGGGGCGGCCAGCGTCGTCAGCAGCCCGGCCGCGCCGCCGGACGACACCTGCACGACGAAGAGCCTGGCGTTCACGCTCGCTCATCGGCCGGGCACGGTGTACGGCGGCACGACGAGCCAGGGCCTGCCGGTCGTCGTGGAGCTCGTCAGCTCGCGCACGCAGATTCACCACCTGCATATCGGCTGGCGCGCGACCTGCACCTCGGGCGGCGCCTTCCAGTACGCCGACTTCCTCGCCGGCGGCGCGCTGACTCGCGGCGGCGCCTTCGGCGGGACCTTCACGACGAACGACGCGGGCTCGGGCGGCGCGACGTACACCTCGGACTACGCGGTCTCCGGAAGGCTCACGAAGACGTCGGGCAACGGCGCGCTGAAGGTGACGGTGACGCAGCGGGACGCCGCCGGGACCGTGCAGGACACCTGCACGACGGGCAGTGTGACCTTCCACGTCACGGGCTAGGCGCCGCCGCGCAGGCTCGGCGCCGCCGCGCACGCCCCGGCGCTGGTGGCGGGCGCCGCCGATCGGCGCCCCAAGGGGGCGAACGTCCCGCGCTGCCGCCTAGGACAGGCCATGAGGGACGCTCGGGTGGCGCAGCTGGCCGGAAGACAGTTCAACCGCATCTCGCGCGAGCAGCTCGCGGCGCTCGGGCTCTCGAGGCACGCCATCGCGCATCGCGTCGGTACCGGGCGCTTGGTGATCGTCGAGCAGGGGGTGTTCGCCATCGCGCCCGTGCTGCCGTATGACGACTGGGGCCGCTGGATGGGCGCGACGCTCACCTCGCCGGGAAGCGCGCTCAGCCATGCGAGCGCTGCCGCCGCCCGGGGCGTGTGGTCGTTGCCACGGGAGTTCGAGATCGTCACGCGACCCGGACGCGGCGGACCGCGCCGCCACGGCAGCGTCCTCGTCCACCGCAGCACGACACTCGGCGCGGACGTCGAGGACCTCCGCGGGATTCCGGTGACGTCGGTACCGCGCACGCTGCTGGATCTCGCCTCGTGCACGAGCGCGTCGGCACTGGCCCGCGCCCTGCGTGAGGCGATCCGCCTGCGCTGCACCTCGCTTGAGGAGCTCGGCGAGCACCTGGGACGTGCTCGCGGTCGGCGCGGGACACGCCGGCTCGGCGACGCGCTCGCGCGCTACTCGGGCCTGCCGCTGCACCGCGCCCGCAGCGGCGCCGAGGTCCGGGCTCTCGAGGTCCTGCGCGACGCCGGGCGCCCGGTCCCTGGCCTCAACGTCCGGATCGCGGGAGCGGAGGCCGACCTGAGCTGGCCGGCCCAACGCCTGATCGTCGAGATCGACGGCGGGCCGTTCCACCTCGACGTCGGCGAGGACCAGCGCAAGCAGGCGCTGTGGGAGTCGGCGGGATGGCGGGTACGCCGTCTCGAGTCGGGCAGCGTGTACGACGAGCCGTGGCGCCTGCTTGCCCTCGCTCCCGCACCGAGCGTCCCGCACGGCCCCGCGTAGGCGGCAACCAGGGACGCTCGCGCGCGCCCGGGGAGAACCACCGCCCACCGAGCGTCCCGCACGGCCCCGCGTAGGCGGCAACCAGGGACGTTCGTGGTTGGGTGGGCGCGCGGCGACGCCCGGCGGGGCTCTTGAGGACGCCGGCGCGGGCCCTCAGGCCGCGCGGTCGTCCGCGGCGCGCAGGACCGGGCCGCCCTCGGCCTCGGGGATCACGAGCACGATGTGGCGTCGCGAGACGGCGATCATCGCGTGGTGCGTGCCCTGGCCCTCGTGGCCGATGAGCTCGACGGTGCAGTCGGTCAGCGGCAGGAAGTCGCGTTCGGCGGCGTTGAGCACATCGGTGACGCGGCTGCGGTAGCCGTCGCGCGCGAGCGTGATCGCCCCCGAGATGCGGTGGCGCTCGGTCTCGACGTACACGCGTTCCTGGCGGTGCTCCATCGCCCGGCAGCCTACGCCCTCAGCCCAGTGCTTGGACGAGTTCCCGATCGTGCGGGTAGGTGAGCAGCGCGACGGCCGCGGCGCGATCGAGCCAGCGCAGCTCGTCGACCTCGCTGTTCGGCGTGAACTCGCCGCCTGCGACCCGCATGCGCCAGTAGCGCACGGTCTTCGGGCGCCCGCGCAGGTCGCGGTAGCGCACCGACGAGAGCTCCTCGACGAGCTCGCAGATGAGGCCCGTCTCCTCGCGCACCTCGCGCAGCGCCGCCGCCTCCCAGCTCTCGCCGCGGTCGAGCTTGCCCTTCGGCAGCGACCAGTCGTCGTAGCGGGGGCGATGCACGACGGCGATCAGGCGGTCGCGCTCGATCACGCCGCCGGCGGCGTGCACCTGGCGCACGACGCCGGTCACGCGATCGCCGAGAGCTCGCGCGGGCGCAGCAGCACGATCAGCTCGCCGCGACCGCCCTCCAGGCGGACGCCCGCCACGCCGCCCTTCTTCATGTCGATGCGCCCGCCGGTGAGGTCGAAGACGACCTGGCTGAAGTCCGGCTCGTGCCCGACGGCGAGCACGCGCCCGTCGCCGTCCTCGTCGCCGAGCGCCAGCTCGAGCGCCTGTGCGGCGTCGAACCCCACGGCGAGGCCCGCGTAGTCGACGGGCTCGACGCCGAGCGCCTCGCAGGCGTGCTCGGCGGTCTGGCGTGCGCGGACCTTCGGGCTCGTGTAGACGAGCTGCGGCGCGACGCCCAGCGCGGCCAGCGCTGCGCCCGCGGCCCGCGCCTGCGCGACCCCGCGCTCGGTCAGCGCCCGGTCGTCGTCGGGGCGCGTGCCGTGCGGCTCGGCCTCGCCGTGCCGCAGGAGCCAGAGCTGCCGTGCCATGGGAGGCGCAGCGTAGCGGCTGCCCGCGCGGGGCTGAATCGGCCGAAACGGCCAACGGCCGCTAGGTTTCAGGCCCCGATGTCCGAGAGCACGCACGAGATCGCCCACGACGACGTGGTGCGCACGCACGCGGAGGCGCAGGAGCACGAGCGCCCGCCGCTGCTCATCGTCGAGCCCCTGCTGGCGTTCCTCGACGGCGCCGGCCTGGGCGAGGGCGAGCCGGAGATCGCGACCGTCGGCGAGGGCCACTCGAACGTCACCTTCGCGATCCGCCGCGGCGATGCCTCGTTCATCCTGCGCCGCCCCCCGCGGCCCCCGATCCCCCCCAGCGCCCACGACGTCCTGCGCGAAGCGCGCGTGCTGCGCGGGCTCGAGGGCCGCGCCCGCGTCCCGCGCGTGCTCGCCGTCTGCGACGACGAGGCGATGATCGGCGCGCCCTTCTACATCATGGAGCGCGTCGAGGGACACGTCGTCACCGGCGAGGTGCCGCGCGAGCTCGACACGCTCGAGGACCGGCGCCGCATGAGCGAGGAGCTCGTCGACGCGCTGGTCGAGGTCCACGCCGTCGACTGGCGCGCCGCGGGGCTGGAGGGCTTCGGCAAGCCGACCGGCTACCTCGAGCGCCAGGTGCGCCGCTTCCTGGGCCTGTGGGAGCACAACCGCACGCGCCAGATCCCCGCCGTCGAGACCGTGGGCCGCTGGCTCACGGAGAACATGCCCGAGTCGCCGCCGGCGACGATCGTCCACGGCGACTACCGCCTGGGCAACACGATGTTCGCCCCGCAGGCGCCCGCGCAGCTCGTCGCGATCTTCGACTGGGAGATGGCGACGATCGGCGACCCGCTCGCGGACCTCGGGTACCTGTGCACGCTGTGGACCGACCGCGACGACCCGCCGCTGGGCATGTTCGAGCTGACGGGCGTCACGCGCGAGCCGGGCTTCCTCAGCCGCGCCGACCTCGTCGCGCGCTACGAGGAGCGCTCCGGGCGCACGATGGCGAACATCCGCTGGTACCAGACGCTCGCGCTGTGGAAGTCGATCGTCTTCATGGAGGGCAACTACAAGCGCGCCGTCGCCGGCGCCACGGACGACCCGTTCCTCAAGCGCTTCGGCGACGGGGTGATCGAGCTCGCGAACCGCGCGGAGGCGCTGACGCATGAGCCCTGACGCCCGGATGCGCGGCCTGCTGATCGACTGGGGCGGCGTCCTGACGACCGACGTCTTCGCCTCCTTCCAGCAGTTCTGCCGCAACGAGGGCCTCGACGAGACGCTCGTGCGCGACCTGTTCCGCGCCGACCCCGAGGCGCGCCACACGCTGTTCGCGCTGGAGACCGGCGAGCTGACCGAGCCCGAGTTCGAGGAGCGCTTCGCGCGGATCCTCGGCCTGCGCGAGGACCGCGCCCCCGGCCTCGTCGACCGCCTGTTCGGGGGCATGAAGGAGGACATCGCGATGTTCGACGCGGTGCGCACGGCCAAGGCCGCGGGCATCCGCACCGGCCTGCTGTCGAACTCGTGGGGCGTGGACCGCTACGACCGCGGCCAGTTCCCGCGCTTCTTCGACGCGGTCGTCATCTCCGGTGAGGAGGGGGTGCGCAAGCCCGACCGCGCGATCTACGAGATCGCGCTCGAGCGCATGGCGCTCCCCGCCTCCCAGATCGTCTTCGTCGACGACCTGGCGGGCAACCTCAAGCCGGCGCAGGACCTGGGGATGGCGACGGTGCACCACGTCTCCGCGCAGCAGTCGGTGCCGCAGCTCGAGCGCCTGCTCGGCATGCCGCTGCGCTGAGTCCCGACGCGACTGTCGATCCGCGCCGCTCCCGTTCGTCTCATCGGCGACCATCCCGATGAAGGAGGACGCGATGCGGTACATGCTGCTCATCCACCAGGGCGACGCGCCCACGCCGCTGGACCCCGAAGCCTGGGCGAGCCTCTCCGAGGAGGAGCGCCGGGCGGTGCAGGACGACTACCGCGCCGTCAGCGCGACCGCGGGCGTGACGCCCGGCCTGGGGCTTCAGCCGCCCGAGACGGCGACGACGGTGCGCGTGCAGGACGGGCGGACGCTCACGACCGACGGGCCGTTCGTCGAGGCCAAGGAGGCGATCGGCGGCTACCTGGTCTTCGAGGCCGACGACCTGGACGCCGCAATCGAGCTCGCCGCGCGCATTCCGGCGGCGCGCCTGGGCGGCGCGGTCGAGGTGCGCCCCGTGATGGAGTGGTAGCGACGCTCGAGCAGATCTTCCGCGAGCAGTGGGGGCGCGTCCTGGCGGCGCTCATCGGGTACCTCGGTGACTTCGACCTCGCCGAGGAGTGCGCGCAGGAGGCGTTCGCGATCGCAGCGGCGCGCTGGCCGCGGGACGGGACACCGGCAAGCCCCGGCGCCTGGCTCGTCGCGACGGGCCGCAACCGCGCGATCGACCGCATCCGTCGCGACCGGACGCTCGCCGCCAAGACTCGGCTGCTCGACGTGCCCGAGGCCGTGGACGACCACGTGCAGGACGACGACGACACCATCCCGGACGAGCGCCTCGAGCTCATCTTCACCTGCTGCCACCCCGCGCTCGCCATCGAGGCTCAGGTCGCTCTCACCCTGCGCACGCTCGGCGGCCTGACCACCGCCGAGATCGCGCGGGCGTTCCTCGTCCCCGAATCGACGATGGCCCAGCGCCTGGTGCGCGCCAAACGCAAGATCCGCGACGCCGGGATCCCTTTCCGCGTGCCGCCCGCGCACCTGCTGCCGGACCGGCTCGCCGCGGTGCTCGCCGTCGTCTACCTCGTCTTCAACGAGGGCTACGGCGGGCGCGGCGAGCTCGCGGACGAGGCGCTGCGACTCGGGCGCGCGCTCGCCGAGCTGCTCCCCGACGAGCCCGAGGTCCACGGCCTGCTCGCGCTCATGCTGCTGCACGACGCGCGCCGCGCCGCGCGCCTGCGCGACGGCGACCTCGTGCTGCTCGCCGATCAGGACCGCGCTCTCTGGGACGCCGCCCAGATCGCCCAGGGCCGGGCGTCGCTCGAGCGCGCGCTCGCCCTGCGCGGGCGCGGCCCCTACGTCGTGCAGGCCGCGATCGCCGCGCTGCACGTCGACGAGCCCCCCGACTGGCCGCAGATCGCCGCCCTGCACGGCGAGCTCATGCGGCTGACCGGATCGCCGGTCGTCGAGCTCAACCGCGCGATCGCCGTCGCCGAGGTCGACGGGCCCGAGGCGGGCCTTGAGATCCTCGACGGCCTCGAGCTCGAGGACTACCGCTACCTGCACTCCACACGCGGCGAGCTGCTGCGCCGCCTGGGGCGTACGGCGCAGGCGCGCGCCGCCTTCCGGCGCGCGCTGGACCTGGCGCACGCCGAGCCCGAGCGGCGCCTGCTCGAGCGGCGCCTGGCCGAGCTGGGCGGCGGCTGACCGGCCGTCACTCCGGGTGCGGCCCGACGATCCGCTCGCGCAGCTCCTCACCGCGGCCTGCGGCGACCGCCCGCGCCGCGCGCGCGTCGGTGAGCGCGACGCCGTGCTCGTGCGCGAGCTCGACCAGGTGCTGGCGCTCCTCGTCCTGCTGGGCGGTGCGCAGGAACAGCCAGGCGAGCATGCAGATCGTGAGGATCGACCCCTCGACCATCATCACCCCGCCCGCCGCCGCCTGGTCGGCCGCCGGCGAGATGTGCCAGGAGGCCTCCCCCTTGGCGTACACGCCGTAGGCGACACCGCCGCCGAAGACGAGGATGTTCCCCAGCACGGCGCCGGTCAGGCGCACCGCGACGATGTAGCCGAGCTTCCACCAGTTCGTGAACCACGCGGGCTTGGGCAGCGGCCCGAGCAGCGCCATCCACATGTTGATCCCGCACGCGATGAAGCACGCGTGCTGGAGCGCGTGCAGCGCGCTGTGACGGACGGCCGCGTCGTGGAGCGCCGGCACGTGCCAGGCGTAGAGGTTCACCGCCCACAGGACGAACGCGACGACCGGGTGGGTGAGCGTCCGCAGCACGCCCATCCCCGGCAGCCGCAGCACCGGCGCGAGCACGGGGCCCGTGAGGCCGAGCACGATCAGCAGCGTCGCGACGTCGCCGAGCAGCAGGTGCTCGGTCATGTGGGCCGCGAACAGCTCGTCGGACGCGCCGGCGAGCGGCCCGGTGAGGGTCACGACGATCAGTGCCAGCCCGCCGAGCGCGCAGGCCTGACGCCACCCCGGAACCTGGCGGGAGGTCCCCTGCAGATGGTGCACGCGCACCGCGTACAGGACGGCGGTCACCAGCGCCGGCAGCAGCTGCAGCGGGGCGAAGCGGCCCTCCAGATGCGCGCCGATGAACGTCGCGTCCACGCCTTCAGGGTACGCCGCCCGCGCGGCGAACACACCCGTCACCCGGCCGCGATCAGCGCCACGCCGGTGAACGCCAGCACGACGCCGGCCAGTTGCAGGCGGTGGAGGCGTTCATGGAGGATCGCCCGCGCGAGCAGCACTGTGACGACCGGGAAGAGCGAGGCGATCACCGACACGATGCTGAGCTGCCCCTTGGTCGTGGCGACGCCGTACAGGCCGGTCGCGAGCACGTCGAGCGTGCCCGCGGCCAGCAGCACCCAACGCAGCTGCCCGCCCGGGAGCGCCATGCGCCGGATGAGCACCGCGGCGATGACGAACGGGAGCATCCCGCAGCGCGCGAGCAGCAGGAGCCACAGCACGCTCTCCTGCGCGGCGCGGTCGGCGAGGACGAAGTACGTGCCGAACCCCAGGGCGGCGAGGAGCGCCAGGAGCACGCCCTGGCGGTTCGCGCGGCGCTCGGACGCGCTCTCCTCGGTCACCTCGAGCGAGGCGAGCACGATGCCGGCGAACGCGCAGCCCAGGCCGATCGCGACGATCGCCGAGAGCGTGTCGCCGCTCGCCAGCCCGTAGACGACGGGCAGCGCGACGCCGCAGGCGGAGATCGGCGCGACGATGCTCATCGTGCCGACCGCCAGCGCGCGGTACAGCGAGCCAAGGCCGATCATGCCCGCGACGCCGGCGGCCATCGACTCCAGCGCGATGGCCGTCGAAGGGAACGGGTCCTGTCGCAGGAGCAGCCCGGCGATGACGAACAGGAGCCCCGTCCCTTCGACGAACAACAGCACGACGGGCACCTGCAGCCGCTTGGTCGCGACGCCGCCGATGAAGTCGCCGCTGCCCCAGGAGACGGCCGCGAAGAGCGAGAGGGCGATCGCCAGCACGGGTCGGGCGGATCGAGGCCGCAGCGGGCCGCAGCGAGAAACGGGGCGGGGCCGCGACCGGCACCCGCCCCGTGAGGCTGCTGCGGCGCGCGGGCGCTAGTCGCGCTTCCCGCGGCCGTAGAGGAACGCGAACAGCTTCCCGATGCGGCGGGTGTTCTTCTCCGAGTACGGGTACATGTGCACGTCGCGCTTGGGGTGCAGGCGCGAAACGAGGATCGCCTGCTGCTGGGTGTACTTGCGGATGCCGCCGGCGCCGTGGCGCGAGCCGATCCCGGACGTCTTGGCACCGCCCATCGGCAGCTCGAGCGCCGTGTAGTTGATCATCGCGTCGTTCACGCAGACCGCGCCGGCCTCGATGCGCCGGGCGATCTGCTCGCCGCGCTCGACGTCCTTGGTGAACACCGACGCGCCCAGGCCGTAGGGGCTGTCGTTCGCCAGGCGGACGGCCTCCTCGGCGTCATGCACCTTCATGATCGGCAGCGTCGGGCCGAAGGTCTCCTCGGTCATCGCGTCCATCGAGTGGTCGACGTCGACGAGCACCGTCGGCTCGAAGAACAGCCCCTGGCCCTCGCGGCGCTTGCCGCCGACGAGCACCTTCGCGCCCTTGCCGACGGCGTCGGTGACGTGCTTCTCGACGATGTCGAGCTGCGGCGGGAAGGTCATCGCCCCGACCTCGGTCGTCCCCGGCCCGGTCGAATGGCCCTGGCGCAGTTCGCCGACCTTCTTCGTGACCTTCTGGAGGAACTCGTCGTACACCGGCGCCTCGACGTAGACGCGCTCGGTCGAGATGCACGTCTGGCCCGAGTTCTGCATCGAGTAGAAGACCGCGGCGTTGGCGGCGCGCTCCAGGTCGGCGTCGCGCAGGACGATCATCGGATCCTTGCCCCCGAGCTCCAGCGAACAGGGGATCAGCCGCTCGGCCGCCGCCACGGCGACCTTGCGGCCGGTGCGCGTCGACCCGGTGAACATGATCATGTCGACCTCGTCGATCAGCGCGCGCCCGGTGTCGCCGCGGCCGGTCGCCACCTGGTAGACGCCGGCCGGCATCCCGCACTCCTCCAGGCACTCGGCCATCAGCAGCGAGGTCAGCGGCGTGATCTCGCTCGGCTTGAGGATCACCGCGTTGCCGGCGGCGAGCGCCGGGATGCAGTCGCCGAACGAGTTCGTCAGTGGGTAGTTCCACGGCCCGATGACGCCGACCAGGCCGACCGGGCGGTGGCGCAGGACGAGCTTCTTGCCCTTCACGAGCATGTTCGAGCTCTTGACCTTCTCGTCGGCCAGGTAGCGCGGCGCGTTCTTGGCCCAGAAGCCGAACGCCGCGGCGCCGTAGGAGATCTCCGCCAGCTGCGCGTCCTCGTAGGTCTTCCCCGTCTCCGAGACGATCGTGTCGATGACCCGCTCGCGATGGTCGATCAGCCACTTCTGTGCCCGCAGCAGGATGCGCCCCCGGCCCTCGAAGCCGAGCGCCTCCCAGCCGGGCTGCGCGGCGCGGCCCTTCTCGGCGAGCGCGTGGACCTCGGCGGCGCTCATGTCCGGGACGGTCGCGATGACCTTCCCGGTCGCGGGGTTCTCGACCGGGATGCCCTCGGTCGCTCCGTTGGTGGACGTGCCGGTCTCGCCGGCGGCGGTCTGCTCGACGCTCGCCATGCTCCCTCTCCTGCTGGCCGTGGACGTGACGCTCGGTCGAAGGCTACCGGACCGCCGACGGCCGATCAGTCGACCTCGAGCACGGTGATGCCGACCGGCTCGACGGGGCTGTCGCGGTGGTCGGTCGCGACCCGCTCGATGCGGTCCACGACGTCCATGCCGTCGGTGACGCGCCCGAAGACCGTGTGCTTGCCGTCGAGCCACGGGCATGCCTGTGCGGTCACGATGAAGAACTGCGAGCCGTTGGTGTTCGGGCCGGCGTTGGCCATCGCCAGGGCGCCACGGACGACCTTGTGCTCGTTGATCTCATCGTCGAACGTGTAGCCCGGGCCGCCGGTCCCGTCCCCGCGCGGGCAGCCGCCCTGGATCATGAAGTCCGGGATCACGCGGTGGAAGTTCAGCCCGTCGTAGAAGCCCTCCTTGCCGAGCTTGACGAAGTTCGCGACCGTCTCGGGCGCGTCCTCGTCGTAGAGCTCGAGCGTGATGTCGCCCTCGCTCGTCTGCATCGTCGCCTTGGACATCCCGGGGTCTCCTTGTCGCTGGTGGGGGCGGCCGGCTCAGCCGTAGAGCTTGATCTCGATGAGGCGCACCGTGGGGCCGGCGGTCGGCGGGACGGTGAACCACAGCAGCAGCTGCTGGTACTTCTTGCTCTTGCCGGACGTCTCGAGCTTCAGCGTGACCAGCCCGTCGCCCGCCTTGTCGTCGGGGGCCGGGGCGATCGCCGGCGGCTGGCCGGCGGGCGGCGTCGCATCCACCGAGCCGGCGCCGGCGAGCTGGGTCCAGCCCGGGTCGGTGATCGACTGCGGCGGGTCCGCGCCGTCGGCGCCGTAGACCTGGAAGCTGAAACCCGGCGTCTTCGTCGCCAGCACGAGCCGCTTGAGCGCCATCGGCTCGCCGAGGTCGAGGAGGTAGCCCACGTCCATGTCGCCGCCCGCGGGCGTCGTGACGAACCATGAGGTGGCGGGGTTGCCATCGATCGCGCGCTGCGGGTCGCCGGAGGCGGTCGCGCGCACCTGCGGGTCGTAGAGCGACCCGGCGCCGGCGGCCAGCACGATCGGCGGGTTGACCGGCTTTGTGGTGGTCGTGGTCGTGGTCGTGGTCGTCGATGGCGTCGTGGTCGTGGTCGGCGTGACGGGCGTCACGGGCGTGACCGGCGCGACCGGGGTCACCGGCGTCGTCGACGTCAGGGGGCTGACGGGCTCCACGGGGGTCACCGGCGTGGTGTCGGTCACCGGCGGCGCGGTGGTCGTAGGCGGCGGGGGCGCCGCGGTCGCGACCGTCTTGACCTTGGTCTCGGGTGGCGGGGCCTGCTCGCTCAGGGCCGCGTAGGCGGCGGCGACCGCGCCGCCCGCGAGCACCAGCGTCAACGCCCCGGCCAGGCTGAGCGCACGCAGGCCGGGGAGGCGGCGCGGCGCCGTGACGGCGGTGCCGCACTCCAGGCACCAGTCCTGCTCGTCGGCGAGCGGCGTGCCGCAGGCGCGGCAGACCGGCCCGTCGGCCTCGGGCACGTCGGCGGCCGTGGGCTCGAGGATGCCGTCGGCGGGGAGCGGCTCCCGCTCCTCGGCGCCGGAGAGCGGCTCGTGCTCCTCGGGGCTCATCGGACCAACCTTGCCACACCGGCAGGCGGCCGGCAAAGGACAACCGCGCCGATCACGCGACCGCCTGCAGGTCGAGGGTCGCCCCGTTGACGCGCTCGCCGCTGACGCGCTCGATGACGCGCGGCGCCTCGGCCTCGGGAACGGAGACGAACGAGAAGCGCTCGAGGATCCGCACGTCCCGCACCGCCTCGCCGTCCAGGCCGGCGGCGGAGGTGATCGCGTGGATGAGGTCCGCCGGCTCGAGCCCGTCCGCGCGGCCGGCGCCGACGACGAGCTTCGCCCACGCCTCGCCGGCTTGCTCGGGGCGGCTGACATGCGGCTTCTCGTGGCGGCGCGGGCGCTCCTCGATCCGTGCGGGGGTCGTGTGCGCGCCGGCTGCCCACGGGGTGATCTCGGTCCCGATGTGCTTCTCGATCGCCTCGAGCTCGCGGCGCTGGCGCGGCTCGACGAACGTGACCGCCCGGCCGGAGCGTCCCACGCGCCCGGTGCGCCCGATGCGGTGGACGTAGACGTCGGGGGAGGGCGGCACGTCGTAGTTGACGACGTGCGTGACCGTGGAGATGTCCAGGCCGCGCGCGGCGACGTCGGTCGCCACGAGGATCGGCACGCGTCCGCCCTTGAAGGCGAGCATCACGCCGTCGCGCTGGCCCTGCGAGAGGTCGCCGTGCAGCGCGCGCACGTTCATGCCCTTGTCGCGCAGCGCCCGGTAGAGCTGGTCGGTGCGTACCTTTGTGCGCGCGAAGACGATCGCCTGCGTCGGGCGCTCGGCCTCCAGCACCTCGATGAGCTTCTCGGTCTTGTCCCTGGCGGCGACGTCGACCTGGAACTGCTCGACGGTGTCGACCGTGAGGCTCTTGGACTCGACCTTGACGGTGATCGGGTCGTAGAGGTAGCGGTCGGCGAGCTTGCGGATGGGCGGCGGCATGGTTGCGGAGAACAGCGCCGTCTGGCGTCCGCTCGGCGTGATCGCGAGGATCCGCTCGACGTCCTCAAGGAAGCCGAGGTCGAGCATCTCGTCGGCCTCGTCGAGGACGACGAACCGGCAGTCGTGGAGGATCAGCGAGGCGCGCTGGATGAGGTCGAGCACCCGGCCGACGGTGCCGACGACGACGTGCCCGCCGGCGCGCAGCTGCGCCTGCTGCGTGCGGATCGGCGCCCCGCCGAAGACCGCGACCACGTCGACGCCCTTGGGCGCCCCGTAGGTGCGGATCGCCTGGGTCACCTGGATGCACAGCTCGCGCGTCGGCGTCAGCACGAGCGCCTGGGCGCCGTCGATCTCGGGGTCGACGTACTCGATGATCGGGATGCCGAACGCAGCCGTCTTGCCCGAGCCGGTCTGCGCCTGGCCGATGATGTCGCGGCCCTCCAGCAGCGGCGGGATGCCGAGCTCCTGGATCGGGCTGGGCGCCTCGTAGCCGACGTCCCTGAGGGCCTGCAGGACTGGGGCGGAGAGACCGAGGTCGGCGAACGACGTCACACGATGAGCCTAGTGGTGCGTGTCCAGCAGGAGCTTCCCCGTGGTGCGGCGCTCGGCGAGGTCGATCTGCGCCTGGGCGGCCTGCGCGAGCGGGTAGGTCGCGCCGACGTGCACGCGCAGCTCCCCCCGCGCCGCGCGGCCGAAGAGGTCCGCGAGCGGCTCCTCGAGCAGCTCGGCCGGGCGCACGAGGCAGTGGCGGAACCAGAATCCCGCGACCGTGCGGCTGTGGCGCATCAGGCCGCGCGTGTTCGGCGCGTTCGTGCGCCCGCCGGAGACGCCGTAGGTGACCAGGCGCCCGAACGGCGCCAGGGCCTCCAGCGAGGCGTCGAAGACCGGCCCGCCGATCGCGTCGAGCACGACGTCGACCGGCGCCCCGTCGTTCGCCTCGAGGATCCGCTCGGTGAGCCCGTCGGGGTCGGTCGCGATCGCGACGTCCGCCCCGAGCTCGAGCGCCAGCGCCCGCTTGTCGTCCGTCGAGGCGGTCGCGATCACGCGACCGGCCCCGAACGGGCGGGCAAGCTGCACCGCCAGGGAGCCGGTGCCGCCGGCGGCGGCGTGGACGACGACGCTCTCGCCGCGCGCCAGACGGCCGGCGGTGCGGTGCAGGTGCCAGGCGGTGAGGCCCTGCAGCAGCAGCGCCAAGGCCGTGCCGTCCTCGACGCCCTCGGGCACCGGGAAGGTGTGGGCCGCGGGCGCGACCGCGAGCTCGGCGTAGCCTCCGCGCCCGCCGGTCAGCGCGACGACGCGCTCCCCACTGTCCGCGCGCACGCCGGCGATCTCCGAGCCCGGCACGAGCGGCAGCTCGGCTGCGGCAAGGTACTCGTTGCGCCGCTGATGGGTGTCGGCGAAGTTCACACCCGCGCGCGAGACCTCGATCAGCACCTCGCCGGGGCCCGGAACGGGCGCGGGAAGCTCCACGAGCTCCAGCACCTCCGGCCCCCCGAACTCCCGCTGCTGCACGGCCCGCATGAGGCCCGCAACGCTACTGTCCCTCGCCGCATGAGCCTCACCGTCGTCGGATCGATCGCCTATGACGCCGTCACCACACCCGCGGGCGTGCGCGAGCGGATGCTGGGGGGCGCCGCCACCCACTTCGCCCTCGCGGCCTCCTTCTTCGATCACGTGCGCGTGATCGGACCGGTCGGGGACGACTTCGACCGCGACTCGTGGGAGGTGCTCGGCACGCGCGGGACGGACACCTCCGACGTCGAGCACGTGCCCGGCGGCAAGACGTTCTTCTGGCGCGGCGAGTACCACGACAACCTCAACAAGCGCGAGACCCACGTCACCGACCTCAACGTCTTCGAGCACTTCCAGCCCAAGCTCTCCGACGCGTCGCGTGCCTGCGACGTCCTCTTCCTGGCGAACATCCAGCCAGAGCTGCAGCTCGCCGTGCGCGAGCAGTGCGACGGCGCGCGCTTCGTTGCGATGGACTCGATGGACCTGTGGATCAACATCGCGCGCGAGTCGCTCGTGCGCACGATCGGGCAGGTCGACTGCCTGATCCTCAACGACGAGGAGCTCGAGCTGCTCGCCGAGCGCCCGAACTTCGTCAGCGCCGCGCGCGAGATCCTCACCTGGGGACCCACGGCCGTCGTCGCCAAGCAGGGCAAGTACGGCGCGGCACTGTTCACGCGCGAGGGCTACTTCGCGCTGCCCGCCTACCCGCTCGAGCACGTCGTCGACCCCACGGGCGCGGGCGACTCGTTCGCCGGCGGGTTCGTCGGCTCGATCGCCGCGCATCCCGACGAGCCGGTCGACCACGAGGCCCTCGTGCGCGCGATGGTCTACGGCACGGCGCTCGCCTCCTTCAACGTCGAGGCGTTCGGCACCGAGCGGGTCGCCGAGCTCGAGGCGCCGGCGATCACCCAGCGGGTCGACGAGCTCCAGGAGATGACGACGTTCGAGCACCGCCCGATCGCACTGCGCGGCTAGGGTGACGTCCCCCTGAAGGGGTTCGATGTGCGCGAGCACATCGAAGATCGGTCACCGGTCCAGCCATCAGCACTCAGCACACACCCCGCTGCGCCACATCAGTGGTCTCCCGCAACATCACGGGGTAGCATCGATCCCCTGACCACCTGGACCTTCATCTACCTCGTGCTGATCCTCAAGATCCCGGTCGCGGGACTGCTGTGGATCGTGTGGTGGGCCATCCACCAGACGCCGGACGAGCAGCCCCAGCCCGGCGGCGACGGCGGGGGCGGCTCGCGCGGCCGCCCGCCCCACCCCCGTGGCCCGCTGCCGCGGACCCCGCGCCGCGGGGCGCACGGCGAGCCGCAGCCCGCGGCGCCGCTGCGGACGCGCACCGTGCTCGTGCGCGCGCGGCACCGCGCCTGAGCGGCCCAGGGGCACGGGCGCCGCGCGGCCTGCCAGACTCCCGCCCATGAGCACGACGTCGGTCCTCTCGGACGGCACGATCCGCCGCCTGGTGGCCGAGGGCCGCGTGCGGATCGACCCGTGGGACCCGTCGATGGTGCAGCCCGCGAGCGTGGACCTGCGCCTCGGGCGCTCGTTCCGCGTCTTCCACAACCACCGCGTGACGGCGATCGACCTGCGCGACCCGCCCCGCGATCTCACCGAGCAGGTGATCGTCGAGCCCGACGAGCCGTTCGTCATCCACCCCGGCGAGTTCTGCCTCGGGCGCACGGAGGAGTGGGTGGAGCTCCCGGACGACATCGTCGCGCGGATCGAGGGAAAGTCCTCGCTCGGGCGCCTCGGGCTGATCGTGCACGCGACCGCGGGCTTCTGCGACCCGGGCTGGAAGGGCACGCTGACACTCGAGCTGAACAACCTCACGCGCGTGCCGATCAAGCTCTGGCCGGGCCTGCCGATCGCGCAGCTGTCGTTCATGACGCTCGACCTCCCGGCCGAGCGCCCCTACGGGCACCCCGAGCTCGGCAGCCACTACCACGGCCAGGTCGAGGCGACGGAGAGCCGCTTCGAGCCCGGCGCCCGTGCGCGCCCGGCCGAGGAGGCCACGTTGCCGTCCGGCGAGGCCGCCGTGTAGGTTCCGCGGCCATGGTCGAGGCATTCCAGTTCCTGGCCGCGGAGGCCGCCCACCGTAGCGAGACGCCGTTCTACGTCCTCGGCGTGGCGTTCGGGGTGTACGCCGTCGTGATCGGCATGCTCGGGATGCGCCAGCCCAGCTTTGCCACGAGCCGCGGCGCGGGCACCGCGCTGATCGCGACCTCGGTGCTGCTGGCGGTGGCGTGCGGAGCCGCGATCATCTACGTGCTCAACCCATGAGCGACGACGGCCACGCCGTCTCCTACAACACCCTGGCGCGCGGCACGCCCGTGCGCTCCTCCGACGGCGTGATCGTCGGGACGGTCGCCGAGGTGCTCGTCAACGAGCGCGAGCAGATCTTCGACGGCCTGGTGATCGACACGCCGCACGGCACGCGCTTCGTCGACGCGCCGGAGACCGCGCGCCTGGCCGAGCGCGCCGTGACGCTCAATATCGACGCCGCCGCAGTCGCCGCGCTTCCCGAGCGCGATCACGCCGGCGGGCCGGTCTACGACGCCCAGCCGGATGCCGGGCGCTGGAGGCGGCTCTGGCGCCGCCGCCGGGACTGAGCTGCTGCCCGGGCTGCGCGGCTCCGTAGGATGCAGAAGAGCGAGCAGCGACCTAGGGAGCACGCATGACCACGGAGACGCAGAGCAGCGGCGACGGCGCGGTAGCGGGGGCCACCGAGACGCTCACCGTCACCGACAACCGCACCGGCCGCACGTACGAGCTGCCGATCACCGACGGGACGGTCCGCGCATCGGACCTGCGCACGATCAAGACCGACGAGGACGACTTCGGCCTCATGGCCTACGACCCGGCGTTCATGAACACCGCGTCGTGCCGCTCGTCGATCACCTACATCGACGGCGACAAGGGGATCCTCGAATACCGCGGATACCCGATCGAGCAGCTCGCCGAGCAGTCGACCTACCTCGAGGTCGCCTACCTGCTCGTCAACGGCCAGCTGCCGACCAGGGCGCAGCTCGAGGAGTGGACGCACCAGATCACGATCCACACGTTCGTCCACGAGAACGTCAAGAGCTTCATGCAGGGCTTCCGCCACGACGCGCACCCGATGGGGATGCTGCTCGGCTCGGTCGGCGCGCTCTCGACCTTCTACCCCGACGCGAACGAGATCTCCGACCCGGACAACCGGATGGCCCAGACGATCCGGCTGATCGCGAAGATGCCGACGCTCGCGGCGTTCGCCTTCCGCCACGGCAACGGGCAGCCGTATGTCTACCCCGACAACGACCTCGCGTACTCGGGCAACTTCCTGAACATGATGTACAAGATGACCGAGCTGAAGTACCAGCCCGACCCCCGGCTGGAGCGCGCGCTCGACATCCTGTTCATCCTGCACGCCGACCACGAGCAGAACTGCTCGACGAGCGCGGTGCGCGGCGTCGGCTCCTCGCGGGTCGACCCCTACTCGGCGATCGCCGCCGGCATCGCCGCGCTCTACGGGCCGCTGCACGGCGGCGCCAACGAAGCCGTGCTGCGGATGCTGCGGCGCATCGGGACGACCGATCACATCCCGGCATTCATCGAGGGGGTCAAGGCCGGCAACGAGCGCCTGATGGGCTTCGGGCACCGCGTCTACAAGAACTACGACCCGCGCGCGCGGATCATCAAGGCGGCCGCCGACGACGTCTTCGAGGTCACCGGCAAGAACCCGCTGCTCGACATCGCCACCGAGCTCGAGAAGATCGCGCTCGAGGACGAGTATTTCGTCTCGCGCAAGCTGTACCCCAACGTCGACTTCTACTCCGGCCTGATCTACGAGGCGATGGGGCTGCCGGTGACGATGTTCCCGGTGATGTTCGCGATCGGCCGCACGAGCGGCTGGATCGCCCAGTGGCTCGAGATGGTCGAGGACAAGGAACAGAAGATCGCGCGCCCGCGCCAGATCTACACGGGCGGGCGCGAGCTCGATTACGTGCCGATCGACCGCCGCTGAGCACCGCGGGCGGCCGTGAACGTTCGGTTGCCCTGTGACCGGGCGCACAGAACCCCGGGTACGCGGGGCTACCGTCGAAGGCAATGCTCGCCCGCCTGCACGACGGCACCCCCATACGCATCCGGCCGATCAGCCCGGACGACAAGCCCCTGCTCGAAGACGGGCTGGAGCACCTCTCCGACGAGACGATCCGCCGGCGCTTCCTGGCGCCCAAGCCGCGCTTCACCGCCGCCGACCTGCGCTACCTGACGGAGGTCGACGGGACCGATCACTACGCGCTGGTCGCGGTGCACGACGACGACCCCGGCGAGCTCGCCGGCGTCGGGCGCTGGGTCCGTGACGCCGCCGACCCGGCGAGCGCCGAGCTCGCGGTGGTCGTCGCCGACGCGCTCCAGGGCCAGGGGCTGGGCACGGCGCTCGGCTTCGCCCTGGCCGACGCGGCGCGCGAGCGCGGCGTGCGCGAGCTCACCGCGACGATGCTCGCCGACAACGAGCCGGCCCACCGGCTGCTCGCGGCGATCACGCGGCGCCTGCAGGTGCGCCACGACGGCCCGACCGACGAGCTCTCCGGCGAGCTGGCCGCCTGACGCCGGCGGGCCGTAGGCTGCGCGCCCGTGGCCGGCTACACCCTGACGATCCGCCGCGAGGGCGGCAGCGAGAAGGCGCGGTTCGACGCGCTGACCGACGCGCTCGACCTGCTCGAGGAGCGCCTGCGGGCGGCCAGCCGCGAGCAGCGCGGTGAGGCGCAGAAGGGACTCCTGCGCGAGTACGACCCGATCGAGGTCGTCGCCGTCCGCGGCGAGATCGCGGGGCCGGGTGTGCGCGGCGGCGTCGACGTGCGAGCCGACGGCTCGACCGAGGCCTTCACGGGGCGCGTGCGCCGCGCGCTCGTCCCCCAGCACGACGGCGAGAGCGCGTTCGACGCGCTGCGCCGCGTCGTGGGCGCCGGCGCGTGAGCGCTCAGCCGCGCGGCTGCGCCGCGTAGGGCCCGCGCCCAGTGAGGCAGGCGGCGCCGCAGCACGCGCCGAGCCGCGCCGCATCGGCGGGCGCCATGCCGGCACCGAGGCCATACGTCAGGCCGGCGGCGAACGAGTCGCCCGACCCGTAGGCGTCGACCGGCCGGGCGGGCGGTGGCTCGGGGTCCCACGAGCCCTCCGCGCCGCCACGCACGTGCCAGTGGCCGCCACGCGCGCCGCGCGTGGCGAACGTCATCCGCGGCGGTGGGTCCAGGCTGCTGAGGTCGCCCCGCTCGCCTGCATCGGCCGCGCTGAAGACGATCGCGTCGGCCTCGATGCGGGCCTCGCGCAGCACGTCGAGCGCACGCGTCGTGACGACGAGCACGCGGGCGGCGCGCGCGGCGCGCACGGCGTCCGCGTCGCCGCCGGTGACGTACACCGCGTCGAGCCCGGCGAGCGCGTCCCACGGCAGCGGATCGGCCGCGTGCGGGACGATCCGAGGGTCGAGGATCGTGATCGTGCGCTCGTGCGCGTCGTCGAGGTAGGTCAGGCCGCGGCGGGTGCGCGCGCCATGGCGCACCGCGGCCGCCACGTCGACGCCGAGCGCGCGCAGCTCGGCGACCGCGCGGGCGCCGTGCTCGTCGTCACCCACCGCGGTGAGGAAGCGCGCCCGGCCGGCCAGCCGCGCGAGCTGCACCGCTGCGACGGCGCCCCCGCCGGCGGCAAGCTCGAACGCCTCGCGCGCATGGACGATCTCGCCGGGGCGCGGCACATGGGCGACGACCGCGAACTGGATCCACTCGACGTGGCCGACGACGCCGACGCGCGGACGCGAGGCGCTCACGGCTGCAGCGCGATGCCGTTGTCGCGCAGCCAGCGGCGTGGCGCGGCGTAGCCGGGCAGGTGGCGCTCGAGCAGCGCCCAGAAGCGCGGCGAGTGGTTGAAGACGACGAGGTGGCAGGCCTCGTGCCAGACGACGTAGTCGAGCACCGCCTCGGGGCCGAGCAGCAGGCGCCAGTTGAACGCGAGCGCGCCCGAGGGCGAGCAGCTCCCCCAGCGCGTGCGCTGGTCGCGGATCGTGATGCTCGCGTGGCGGACCCCGAGCGCCGCCGTCGCGCGGTCGACGCGCGGGGCGATCTCGGTGCGCGCCGCGCGCCGGTACCAGCGCTCGATCGCCGCACCGGCGCCATCGCCCGCGGGGACGAGCAGCACGTCGCCGCGCCGGTGTGCACGCGTGCGTTCCGGCTGCTCGCGCAGCTCGAGCACGCCGCCGAGGTAGGGCATGGTCCCCGCTGGGCGCACGACGGCGGCGCGCGCCGCCTGCACCTCGGAGAGCCGCCGGTCGATCCACGGCCGCAGCTCGCGCACCGCCGCGGCCGCCTCGCGCGCGCGCGCGCGCGTGGGCAGCGTGACCAGCACTTCGCCGGTC
>Ga0335070_10001642_pt1 | contig 25964 bp, 23 predicted proteins | sample Lox_Sample_13_FD_206722 | JGI IMG/M metagenome (GOLD analysis project Ga0335070, IMG submission 206722) | Soil microbial communities from Loxahatchee National Wildlife Refuge, Florida, United States - Lox_Sample_1.3 | ecosystem: Environmental > Terrestrial > Soil > Wetlands | place: USA...
CGCTCGCGGCCTGGGTGCCGGACGTGCGCTTCGATCACGGCGAGGGCAACTCGGCCGCGCACTTTCTCTCGGAGTCGATCGGCGTGTCGCGCCTGGTGCCGTGCGAGCGCGGCAAGCCGGTCCTCGGGCGCTGGCAGGGCATCTTTCTGATCGAGCTCGACGGGCCCCGGGAGCGAACGGTCAGGGTCACGCCGCTCGGGTAAGTCGAAGCGTAAACATCTGCAAATAAAGGCCATCAGGGCGACGAGAACCCCCGAGCCGATTCGTCGTATCTTTAGACCAAAGGCTAAATATCAAATGCTTCGATCCGAGCAGGTCTTTCGCGCGCTGGCCGATCCGAATCGGCGGCGGATCCTTGCGCTGCTCAAGGGCGGGTCGCGGAGCGCCGGCGAGATCGCCGAAGAGTTTCCGATTTCGATGGCGTCGCTCTCGCATCACTACGGTGTGCTGAAAGCCGCCGACCTGATCCGCTCGGAGCGGCGCGGCCAGCGCATCGTCTACTCGCTCAACACGACCGTATTCGAAGACGTGGCATCGGCCCTCGCGGATCTCTTCCGCGTCGACCGGCCCGATGGAGGTGCTTCGTGAGGAGATCGGACGTACTCGGGCTTTTTCTGGTCCTCGCGGCTCTGGCGATCGCGGCGCTCCTGTACCCGAGCCTGCCCGATCCGATGCCGTCCCACTGGAACGCCGCGGGGGAGGTCAACGGTTGGCTGCCGAAATTCTGGGGCGCCTTCCTCATGCCGCTGATCATGGCGTTCCTCTGGCTGATGTTCCTGGCTTTGCCGCGGATTTCGCCGCGCGGCTTCGAGATGGAGCCCTTTCTGCGGGCGTGGGGCGTCTTCAAGGTATCGCTGCTCGGACTGATGCTCTTCATCGGCGTGGTCGTGCTGCGGGCGGCGCAGGCGGGCGGACGGATCTCGATGACGGCCGTCTTCGTCGCGCTGGGAGTCCTCTTCGTCGTCCTCGGGAACCTGCTCGGCAAGGTGACGCGCAACTTCTTCGTCGGGATTCGCACGCCGTGGACGCTCGCGAGCGAGGAAGTCTGGCTTCGCACGCACCGCCTCGCGGGCAAGCTCTTCGTGATCTCGGGAACGGCCGTCATCGCGGCGGCCGTCATCGGCCTGTCGATGTGGCCGATCTTCGCCGCGATCATGCTGGCGGCGTTGATCCCGGTGATCTATTCGTACGTGCTGTACAAGCGCCTGGAGGGGCTCCCGGGAGCGCGGCCGGCGGCCTGAGGAGCGCTCAACCGAGCCCGGGGAACAGCTCGCGCTCCTCGCGCGTCGTGTGAGCGTCCCACCGGCGCGCGAGGTTCCCCGCGAGGCGCCGCGCGCCTTCGAGGTCGCCCTTCTCGTCGAGGAGCCGCCGGATCATCGCCGAGAGCTCGCGGACCTGAACGTGCTCGAGGCGGAGCTCGCGGACCAGGCGCGCGGCCGCGTCCTCGCCGTCGTGCGGCAGCAGCGGCCGCTGCGCCGGAGCCGGCAGGGCGAGCGCCTCTTCGTCGGCGGTGTGGCGGCGGAGCGCGTCGTCGAAGTCGGCGATCGCCGCGCGCGCGGCCGCCGGGTCGCCGGCTTCCACGGCCGCGACGAAGCCGCCGAACAGCTCGTCGAGGCGGCGGTGCTCCTGTTCGAGCCGGTCGGGTAACGTCGAGGCCACGGCCGGCATCCTACAAAAGGAGAGAATGGATGCGTGCGAAACGCTCGCGCGGTCGTTCGGGCGGCGGCACTCGCCGCCGTGGGAGCCGTTGCGGCCTGCTCGGGCGGCGGCGACCCGGTGCGCGCGACGGTCGACCGCGCGGTCAAGGCCGCCAACGCCAGAGACGCGGGCGCCCTGTTCGACAACGTCGCGCCGGACTTCCAGGGCGCGGACGGGTCGAGCCTCGCCGAGGCCCGCGCGACCGTGGATCGCTATCTCGCGGCCTACGAGATTCTCGACGTGCGCATCCGGGACGTCGTGATCGAGCGCGGCGAGGGCGGCGCGCGCGTCCGACTGCGCGCGGAGATGTCCGGCCAGCCCCGCAAGATCGCGGGGCTCGAGGGGCTCGTTCCCTCGGCGTCCGCGTACGATTTCGACCTGCGCCTCGTCCCCGTCGGCAGCGCGTGGAAGATCGCCTGGGCGCAGTGGAATCCGGCCGGGCCCGGCTCCCGTAATCCTTAAGGGCCGCTTCCCGCCGGGAATGCGCCCCCGTTACGGAGAGTGGGAAAGGAACTCCATGAAACTGATCGCCCGCATCGGCATCGTGGCGCTGGCTGTGGTTCTGGCGAGCCATTGCGTCCTCGGGCAGACGCCGGCGCCCGGCAAGACCGCAGGCGCGAAGCCCGCCGCGGCGGCGCTCGCGAAAGCGACGTTCGCCGGCGGCTGTTTCTGGTGCATGCAGGGAGAGTTCGAGGAGCTTCCGGGCGTGAAGTCCGTGATCGCGGGCTACACGGGCGGCACCACGCCGCATCCCACCTACGAGCAGGTCTCGTCGGGCGCGACCGGTCACTTCGAGTCGATCGAGATCACCTACGACCCGAGCCAGATCTCGTACGAGAAGATCCTGGACACCTACTGGCACAACGTCGACCCGTTCACGCCATACGGCCAGTTCTGCGACAACGGTCCGCAGTACCGCACGGCGATCTTCGCGCACGATGACGCGCAGCGCGCCGCCGCCGAGGCCTCGAAGCAGAAGATCGAGCAGACGCAGAAGAAGAAGGTCGTCACCCTCATCCTCCCCGCGTCGACGTTCTGGCCGGCCGAGGAGTACCACCAGGACTACGCCAGGAAGAACCCGTTCCGGTACGGGCTCTACCGCAAGGGCTGCGGCCGCGACGATCTCCTCGAGCAGATCTGGGGGATCAAGCCCAAGGAGCAGAAATGATCACGGTCACGGTTCTCACGCTCGCGCTCGGCGTCCGCGCGCCGGCGCCAACGCCCGTCGCGTCCGCGGCGCCGCCCGCCGCCGGCTGGAACGCGGCGACGTGGACGAAGCCGTCGGACGCGGAGCTCCAGAAAAAGCTCACGCCGCTCCAGTACCAGGTCACGCAGCACTCGGGAACCGAGCCCGCGTTCTCGAGCGCGATGGCGCACGCGACGGATCCCGGCATCTACGTCGACGTCGTCTCGGGCGAGCCGCTCTTCTGCTCGCTCCAGAAGTACGACTCGGGCACGGGGTGGCCGAGTTTCTGGAAAACGCTCGACAACGTCAAAGAAGCCGAGAAGGGCAGCTGGTTCTACGGGACCGAGGTCCGCTCCGCGCACGCCGACTCGCACCTCGGGCACGTCTTCAAGGACGGCCCTCCGCCGACGGGGCTGCGCTATTGCATCAACGCGGCGGCGATCCGCTTCGTCCCGCTCGATCGCCTCGCGGCCGAAGGCTACGGGCAGTACCTCGTCCTCTTCGAGGTCGGGAAGAAGTAACGGCGCGGCCGGGCGCGGCGCCGCGGTTGACACCCCCGGAGGAGTCCGCTACGCTCCGCGGTCCGCTCTTTTCCTCAGTAGCTCAATGGCAGAGCATCCGGCTGTTAACCGGAGGGTTGTAGGTTCAAATCCTACCTGAGGAGCCAGATTCCTTCAGAAAACCCTCGATTCAGTTCTAGGTGGGCGTGTCTTGGGCGCGTCCGATGACTCGCAGAGCGGCCTTCGGAGTCTTCATCCGGGGCTTAACGTAAGCGGCGACCGTTTCGATTGCTGCCGCGATCTCGGATGGATCTTCAATCGCGTACCGCCTAAACGTGTCCCGCGTCTTGTGCCCGGAAATCTTCATCGCGGTTACCTCCGGTACGCCCGCATGGATCAGGTTCCGGACTGCTGAGCGCCTCAAGTCGTATGGTCGAAGATGCGCCAAGCCGATGGTTTTGCACGCGGCAGCCCACGCAGCGTAATGCTTTCTTGGGAGGCCACCGTGGTTCGCGCTGAAGCTCTTTCCGTTCGAGTGGAAGATCAACGGGCAACCTTCTAGCCGTCGCTTCTGACGGCGGTTCATGATGTCCTTCAGCGGACCCACGAGGGGAAGTTTCCGACTCTCCCCGATCTTGGCGTTCTCGGCGAACAGCGTCAGCAGGGAAGGGTCTCCGTCTTCGAGTCCGTCCCACGTGAGCGACGAAGTTTCGCCGTTCCGCATTCCCGTCCACCAAAACCACAGGAGCCAGTCGCGGAAATCATCGTCCTCGATCCGGTCGATCAGTTCGTTGAACTTCTCAGGCGTTAGAAATCCCTTACGAGCGTTCGCGTTCGCCTTCAAGAGCTTCGGGGTAGTCGGGACTGATACGAGTTTTCCGTCAGCGAGAGCGACCCGGAAGGCTCTCCCAAGTAGTTCGAGTTCTCGATCTACGGTTGCAGGAGCGGCTCCCTGACCGAGCCGCGCCTGCTGGTAACCCCGAAGATCGACGGGTTTGACTTCGGTCGCGATCAGCTCGCCGAGTTCAGCGCGAACGTGCTCCAGTTGGCTCGCGGCTGTCCGGCTCGACTTCTTACCTCCAGTCTCCATGCGTTGAACCAGCTCGTCGAGGAGGACCGCCACCCTGATGCGTCGGTCCGCCGGTTCGACGTAGCGCCCGATCCCGTCACGCTGGTTCCGGACCTGTCGCACCCTCGATTCAAGCAGCCGTCTGGCGGTCTTCTCGCTCGTAGTGCGGGCAGACTCCTTGATTTCCTTGACGCCCTTTTTGGTCGGCGCGTAGTACGCGATGTACCAGCGCTGGCTATTTTTCCGCTTGAAGGTGCGCCCGTCGCCGCGCATTGCTTTAACTCCTTTCTCCCCACCGTTCGAGTAGCTTCGTAAGGCGCTGCCGGGAGTACCGGGGGCGTGCTCCCGTCTCGCTGACCAACGCCGACCTCAACTCGTGCCTGTGTCGGTTAACCCAATCGACGGAGCGCCCGATCAGCGCAGCGGTTGCCTTCGTATCCAGAACTTCGTCCCCGCTCTGATCGCGGAGCCCTTCAGCAACGGAGAGGCGGAGGAGTCGAACCTCGGCTTCCGTCTCCAGCGTCCGCAGCTGCGCTAGCAACTCGACCAGTCGCTCGGGTTCGGTTGCCCCCCTAATCTCGGAGCGGGTGGCAGTCAAAGTCGTGGCGGTTGCCGGGAGGCCCTCAGCGTGTTGAAGGTCTCGGGAGTCGCCTCCCGGCGTAGCCAAAGGTCGAGAGCGAGGCACGGGTCAACTCGCCGCCCGGTTTCTTGTTCCGCTTTCTCCGCTTCTTCCGCAAGCAGGAGGGTCATACCCATCCTGAGACGCGATTACCCGCGACGCCTGCTGATTAAGCGGAATATGCGGAAGAACGCCCCTGCCGGTCATGACAGCACAACCCGTACTTCAGCGCGACCCGCCGTGGTCACCTTCTGGATGCGAACGAAACGCGTCTGCTGAAGCTCCTTGATTGCAGCGTCGATCTCAGCGGATGAGCGATGGCCGCCGAAGAGGGCGTTGATCTCGGTTCTCGTCAATCCGGTAGGCGACGACCGGACCGCCTCAAGAACCCGGTGTGCGACCGTATTTCGTACAACGCCGCCGAAGATGTACTTCGCGGAGTCAAAGCAGTAGCGCCAGACCTCCGCCGCCGCCCTCAGATGAGGGAGCGCGATGAACTTGCTCCGGTCGACGAGGGCGTAGATCATTGCCAACCGGAGCACGATGGGCTCGGCTCGCGACGTGGCGACGCCGGTCAGCCCACGGTGGGGTATTCCGAGACGGCGATACAGGTGCTCCCAATAGGCTCGGGCCTTATTGCTTTTTAGAATTTGCTTCACGCCCCGGGCCAGAGAGATCGACTCCGCCATCTCGTGAACGAGAGGTACGATGACGGTCCGGTCCAGAGTGCCGCCGTGTGGGAGAAATTTGTCCCGCCGTGCACAGACCCACAAGAACCGATTGGCGAAGCCGTTAAAGATATCCACGTCCGACAGGCTACGGTCCAACTCCTCTTTCGTTATGTGGCCGATGATCGAGATGTGTGCATCGGTGGCGGTTGCGGGTGAATTCTTTGTCAGGACGTTCAGTGTGCCGGTATCCCATGCGGATCGGATCATCGTTGAAAGCGTGTTGGACTCCCGACGCATCACCCGGAGGACCTGCGCAAACTCGCTCTCCATGTCCATCAAGCGCTTGTCGGACACACCCGGGTCGACGACAACGTCGTCGTAGCCGGTCACCTTGCCCTTCGTCTTGATCGGCTCGGACTTGACGATTTGGTCACGAACCCGCCAGATGAGCCCCTCGCCGGAGGAGAGGCCATTCGCATGGCTCTTCAACGCCCATTCAGGATCAACCTCCTTCATGAATCGCCTTACTTGCGCGGCGGCGGTTCCCTTCCTCGCCTTTGAGCTGTCTCCGACGAAGACGGCGAAGAGATTTGCGTGGTGCTCCGCTCCCTCCGCGTAGACGTGCGGGCCGCGCCCTATGGCGTTGCCGACCATTACGAGTAGATGCCCGAGAAGAGCAGCGCGATCTGCCTCCGTATGAGGGGCAATGGCGTCGATGACCCTGCCGATGAGGCCCGGAAACGCGTCCCGAGAAAGTGGAGCTGGCCAGCCTGACGAGCCTCCGGCTGTGCCGGAAGATGGTGACGACATGTCGAGCCATCGCTCGACGACGGCCAGAACCTCAGCCGGGTAGTGAAATGTCTTGAGGAGCGTTTGGGAGCCTGTGGTGGGCTGGCCTTTTGCCAGCTTCGCGGACGTGTCATGCACTGTTGCTCGAACTTTCCGCTCGTTCGCACCGACGGCAAAGGCCATCGCGCCGAGGAGGTCGCTTACCTCCTTCTCAGGTAATCCCCCCCGCAAGAGCCAGCCCGCGATTGCCATGCCGGCATCGTGTCGAGTCGAAGGCTTCCAATATGAGCAGAGGGTGGTGGCGGCTGCTACGCGACGGACCGCCTTTCGAAGTGTCTCCAACGGGTGGACCGAGGGAGGGCCAAACGGCTTGGCCCAAGCGAGTCGTTCGCCGGGCTGCTTCTTCTTGTTCTCCTCGATCTCATCATTGAACGATGGCGGGATGAGCGTCTGGAGATTGTCGCCGCGAAACTCGACCAACGTCTGGCGGCTAACAGGATGGAGGAGTTTCGCGCTAGCGAGTCTGGCGCCCGGCTTCCAGTTGGCTACCCGATACCAGTAGTGCGAGAGCGGGTTGGTCGGTCGCCCGTGACGCATACGAGTGGTAGGAAGTAGACGAGCCGCCAACCTAACGGCGAGAGGATGGTCGAGATCGACATCAACCAAACCCTTCGACGCATCTCCAGTCTTGAGGCCGATGTTCGAACCTGCAGGAAACGCGGTCGTCACGTCGCTGGGCTTCAGCGTTGACTTCTGCCAGTTCGTCGACCTCGGTCCCTTCAGCCCCGCCGGTATCGGAACCGGCTGGTAGCCATTCTTCAGAGCCCACGCCGCTGCCTCCCTACCCCCAAAGAGCTGACGCCGCTTGATGCTCGAGAACCCTACCTTGACACCACCGATCCTCTTCGTGATTCCCATGACGCTCCTTTCTGACGCTGTGCGTCAAAATGAGCGCTGAGTCTGTAGTGCTGCTTTCGGATTGGACAGGACAGCTGCCCGGACTTTTTAGTCGTGCAGATGTCCCGACATCAGGGACCTAACAGTGAGGGGAGGCTAAGTAGACTTGATATGGGCGCGCTTAAGCCGATCTCGAAATCGAAAGACATCTTTCTTGATTGACTCTCCCGAAAACCGGCTACGGCGTGGTCCCCGTTTCTTGTTAGTGGCTTGTCGCGACGGAGAGCCCCGATGGCTATCCAATGCCGCGACCGTCGCCTCGACGAGGACGCCGATAGATTCATAGGGTTCTGAACCCGTGTGTTCCTTAACGAAGTCGCAAAGGCCGCTCAGATATAGAAACCAGCGACTGGGCTCCCACTCGACAGCCGGTTGACTGACTCGGGAGGCGCTCTCATCACGGAGGTCTCGAGAGCACGCTCTGAGACTCAACGCGAGTTCGGTAAGACGCCCACGGAGCCTACGATCGGCTGCATAGAGAACCGCTGGCGTGTCAAATAGTCGCGTGGCGACGTCGTCTAGCTTGGCTGCGAGGGAATTAGCGGCGGCGGCGGCCAGCCGGACCTCCTTCGATGTCAAGCCCCCGTGCCTGCCGGGCGTGTGTTTCGGCGGCGTCTCTGACGAGACTCTCGCAACGACGTATATCCGATAGATAAGCGGGGCTAGTGGACATCCCTTGGTGACGACGAGGTCCCGGAGGGCAAGGCGAGTGTCATCCCGCTTGTTGAGCTCCTTTGCCAGCGCGTCAAGTGCCCGTTCGTCCGGGAAGGGGGCTGCTCGACGGAACAGCAGCTCGTTCTGCTTCCCATAGAATCGTGTCCATTTGGCGTCCCTGGGAATCCCGCGACCTCTTGCCATGCGATCGGAGCTTACTCCGTGAGGCGCCATCCTCTTGGAAAAAGCGTCAAACGTAATGCCAATTTATGAGCTTTTTGTTCGGGATATCCCCGTAAGTCCGGGGACAAATCTTGTGACAACAAAACAGGGCGAGGAGATATCTAAAGACACTTATCGGGAGTGTCTGATTATAACACGGATAACATAGGGGACTAAGACAGCTCGCTGATTATCGCCTCTACGCGGTCACGCCTAAAGTAACTGGCCTCGTCACCCGGCTTAGCCTTACGCCCTTTCGAATTACATAGCGGAACTGCGCCGAATTCGCGCCGGAACGCCATCAGGAGGGCTTTCTCCAGCTTTAGCCACGTCTTGACGTTCTGCCGGGAGTGGCAGGTCACAATTCTGGCCTCGAATGACCTGACGCCGTGCAAACCGAGGATTGCGTCCGCGTGTTTCGCTATTCCTTGCGCAAGTCCTCTCGCTCCATCGGGAGTGGTGCCGACGTAGACGATTCGTGACTGACCGTGCGGATACTTCTGGGGGGTGCTCGCGGTTAGGACGAAAGCGAGGCGGGAGCTACCTATGGCTGTCCGCCTTGCCGTGAGCGCGGGGTAGTCTCCGAGTCGAGGATTCGTAGGCAACGCTCCCTCCTTCCCCGGACGGGCCATGTGGCGGCGGTTTATTGCGCTTTCTCGGTCGACAGGCGATTCGCCGTCCCGGACGAGAGCCTAATCTGAGATTCCGAATTCTGCCGCCTCGACGAATTGCAGATCACGCGCATTCAGCCTCAACGTAAGTTGCTGCGTTCTGGTCCCTTCCAGCGGCATCGGCGTCCCGAACATCTCGAAGAACGGCGCGCTCGTGAAATGCACGAGGTACTCCCCGTTCGCATCGAACAACCGTAGAAGGAATCGGCAGGGAATGCACAGGTGGTCGAAGTTCAACGTGTAGTCCACGGTTACGGTGCCCTTCGTCGTGTCCTTCGTGACCCTAACGCCGCTCAGCTTGGCGTTCTGGCCCGTCGCTATGCTGATGCCTCCGGCGGTACCGATACGAGAGCGCAATAACGTTACCTTCTCATCGGCGGGCTGCGGTGCGCTTCCCTGTGTGCCTGCTGTGGAAGGTCTGCCGATGGTGATGCTGCGTCCAAGCGACGACCCGGATCGCAGATAGATGACCTGCAGGTGCGGTAGTTGCCAGATTACGCCGTTGTCGTTTGATTTGGTGGGCCTGCCTAGCGTATTCCTTAGTTCCTTTTCGACTTGCGTGTCGGAGGTCGATTCGGCAGGTTCGATAATCACGGCGTCCAGTCCGCTGTCGCTGAGGCTCAACGTGTAGTCCTTCCAGCCGGGGACGGTACAGGCCAACGCCGTGTCAGAGACTTTTGAGCAACGTGCGCCGAGTGTCTGACTCAGGGTCGCGGCGCTTGATCCCACGTCAAATTGATGGACCTGCGTTGACCGCCTTCGCCAGCCTGAATCGTGACCTTGCTGTCACTCTCGGGAGAGATACGCAGACCGGAGGACGGGGTCTGACCAGTCATCTGGTGGGACGGGAGGCCGAGAAGGGCTGCGCCAACCAGAATCGAAATTCGGGTGTGAGCGTCCATCGTAGATTCCTCCCTGCATACCATCGTATGTGGTATTAGTTAGCTTAGTTCCAAATCATTCCCCCCGCATGTCGGCTATGCCGCGGCGGGGGAGGGGTCCTGAAGCCTGAAGAGGCTGTGGGTCGGGTGCTTAGGGAACTGCGGGCGGAAGCCGGTCTCTCGCAGGAGGAACTCGCCGCACGGGCGAATATCCATCGGACCTATGTCAGCTTCTTGGAGCGCGGTCTCAAGAACCCATCGGTTGGGAAGCTCATCGCCATCTCTAGAGCCGTAGGCGTGACCGGCGCAGAATTCGTGCGTCGAGTCGAGGAGCTACTCACCCGAAAGCGTCGCGCCAGTTCTCCCTGACGCGACTGGACTCGGGATCAACCCCTCGGAGGGAATTTGTCCCGACCGTGGGAGTCCTTTTCTCCGATGGTCCCGTTCTCGCGATGAACGACCAGCTCCAACCCCTCTCTCTGCGCAGTGTGGCGAGCCGCGTCCACAGCATCCTGCTTCTTGTCGTGGAGCGATGAAGCGCGGTCTGCGCCGGCCCTCTCAACCGCCCATCCCTCGCCCTTCCGGGGCACAACGTGGATCTCGTTTCGTTTGCTCATAGCTCAATCATAGGACCGCGGGGTAGGACAAATGGTGTCCAGCTCCGTCGGGATGCCTCTAGCCCTCGGCGATTTGATATCCCAATAACGGACTCTCTTCCGGTGTCGGCCTGTCCAGAGGCACAACGGAATCAGGTGGATAGGCTGCCGCTATCGAGTTGATCAACGTGTCGTCGTCGCAATCCGGGGACAGGGCCGATTGCCGAATGAACCTCACTATACCGTCGTAGATGTAGAACCTCTCCAGAACCCCGTCGAGCTGTTCAAAGTGCTGGTGGCAGCAGGGATCCCTGAAATCTTGCTCCATCAGAACTTGTCCGTATCACTCTTGAGCCGCGCTGCGCGCTCTTTCAGTTGACGTTCGAAGGTTTCATTCGTGATGAATATTGCGCTCGAGTCGTTGACGTTACCCGAGTATCTATCAAGTTCGAATCGAACCGTCTTACCTTGCCATACGAGCTTCTCGTTCATCAACTCGACATTCATCACAGTCTTCATCGGAGCGTGCTCGCTCTGGGAGGGCGCTCCGTATTTCTCGATCAGAACCGCCCGGACGGTGTCGTAGTCTTTGGACTTGAAGGAGAGATATACGACGTTGACCTTGTCGTCCCGGAACCCGAAGCTATTCGTCATAGCGGTGGCCCCACCGATGCTGAAATAGCCTGTACACATTCGATCGGATCCAGAGGACGAGTCCATGTTCTTGCAGCCGATAAACGGTATCTTGGCCTTGGCCTCCGCTTCTGTAGCTCCGAACGGCACATCACGAAAAGTCGATGGTTCGTTGGCCCAAATTGGGGCGGCAGGAGTTGGAGCAGTATTGACCGGCAAAGCTGGAGTGCTGATGACCTTCCCGTGCGCGTCCAGGCGCGCCGCCGTCGTTAGAAGGACGATTGCAACGAGAGATGGCCTCATGTTCGCTCCTAGTAGTCCACCGTCGTGATGGTTAAGCGCAAGGTAGCCGGAGGCTCCGTGGTCAGAAGCGCGGTGGGCAACTGAGTCGGAAACGTCTTCGAGACAACCGCCGCTTCCTTGACCTTCGTTTCCGGCATGCTGAACTGTGCCGCGACCTTGTCGCCGTCCAGCACTTCGAAGAGCAGCCGGACGCGCTTGTCGTGACCGCCGTCCGGGTTGAAGAGGTTCACCCTGACCTTGAGCTCGAACTTGTTGGTCCCAATCTCCTTCGCGCTCATCTCCAGTCCGACGATTGAAATTAGTTCGCAGCGAAACCTGCGGAGCTTTTGATATTCGGCGGTGGTGAACCACTCCTTCGTCCAGAGGCTCCTGTCGGTGGGAAGGAAAACGGTGTCCAAGACCATCGGGGACTTGAAGTCCTCGTAGTTCAGTTGGTCGGACGGAGCCTTCGAACCTTGATGAGCGGTTTGCGAAACGGCTGTGCCGAGCGAGGCAATCAGGGTGGTCGTGAACGCCAATATCCGGACCGTCGGTCTTGCGACTCTCATCGTCCGAGTCTCTTCGCCGCCGCAATGGCAGCCTTAACTCCGGACTTCTCCCGGATCGCCTTGATCTTCGCCTTCGCTGCCTTCGGAAGGGTTCTGACCAAGCCGAGGTAGCGACCATGGAGCTTCAGGGCAGCGCGGCGAGCTGCTGAGACCTTCCGCTTGGCCTTCCGGCGACCACGACGTGCCCGACTCAGGCTCATCGGAAATGGACCGTCCTTCGCCATGACGCCGGCTTCAAGAGCAGCGAGCCGCTTGCGGAGGTCGGCGATCATGCTCTCCCGCCGCTTGAGGGCGTCGGTTACGGCCTTCGCGGCGATCTTGCCGTCGGCGATGAGCACGTGGAGGGCTTGGGCGGCGTGGTCAGGCGTCAGCCGGATTTTCCCGAGGGTAGTCTTTGCCAAGAGTCCATCCTTTCTGTCTCCGGCGAAGTTTATCGCCGAGTAGTACCGGGCCGTCGCAAGGGTTGGTATTGCATCCAAACCACGTTCCGGGCTTGAAAGGAGGTCTGACTATGAACTCCAAGCCCGGTGGTCCTTGGCAGGCTCCTATTAATCGTGCCCCTAGCCCTCGCCGCTGTCGGTGCCGGGGCTTAGTCTCCCTCGGCGCGCTACCCGAGCGGCGGGGCTGTTACTCAGTCAGGCGATCTGCGGCCGTGCTCTGGAATGAGATCGGAGGAGTAGAACTTCTAGTCGAGTACCCTCGCTAGGTAATCCCGCCTCCGACGTTGGCGCCTCCACAGACGCGGTCGTGGTATCGCTGCTCTAAGCGTTGCCGCCACTTCGTCCGGGGGCCTCGAAGAGCATATATGTCCCTACGTCCGGCCGAGGGTATCCGGGCTCGATCTCTCTAGCCCGTTGGAGCACGAGCTCAAAGGGCCTCATCCACTCGCGATAAGTGTCCACTGAACGACCTATCGTCACTCCTCCACCGCCACTGTCCGAATCGTCATCAGCGAGCGTCGGATCGGTCTCCTCAACTACTAGGACAAAGCCATGCTGCGCGATTCGCTTGAGTTCAATGCAAACCGCGATTGCGTTCTGCTTTCTCATATGCTGCATTACGGTAAAGGTCATGGCGAAATCCACGCTGTTGTCTGGCAAGGGCAGACGCTCCAGCGATTCAACCTGTAGAAATTGGGCTTTTGGCTGGAGTCGCTTTGCCTCGTCGACAAACAAGGCCTCCCGCTCAAGGCCCCATACTTCGCTGGCCACCTCGCTTAGTACTGGCGTGAGTCTCCCGTAACCACAGCCGACGTCAGCTGCGCGCCTGATCGGTCCGTGGACCGCCGCGGCCAAGAGACAAGCGCGAACATCGCGTTGTTCAACATAGTTTCTTAAGATCGCACCTGGCCCAACGGAGTCAACCACTTCCTCGAGCGTCCATTTGTGTCTTGCCGATGTCATCTTGGGTGATCTCTCTTATGGGATGCAACCATCAAAATTGTGCTGTGTCCATCCAGTCTGAAGGGTGCTGGTTGTCGTGTGGGCAGCGTTATCCGTATACGCAGGTGGGGTGCCTGTCCCGTAGCACGGCTGAGGCGTACCTTGCCGGGGGCCGACCGTATTGCCGGTGACCGTAAAATTCGTAACACCGTCGACCGCGAGATTTACGACGGCGCCCGTCGCCGAGTTGCCCGTAACGGTGGCGCCTTTTGCGTCAACGACTACCCACGGGTGCATTCCGAGTATGATCCCAAAGCCCATCTTGCCAAGTGCCGAGGTGACCGTGTTGCCCGTAACAATCGTATTCGTGTGATCTCCACACGTCTCCGGATAGCAGAAATTGCCTAGCGAGAGGCCGGCGAATACATGACGGTTGACGTTGTTGATTGTGTTGTTCGTGATCTGGCAGCCCTGACCGCCACCATCGACGATCGCTACGTCCGTGGCGTCGGTAATCGTGTTTCCAGTCACGAGACCGTTAACACAGCGGGCCAGGGTTATTCCGTCGGACCACAGCCCCTGATTTGGGGTTTCGGTGCCCGCGCCGTTATCTAGAATGCTGTTGCCAGAGATCAGAAAATCAGTCCCATAGACGCCCAGTGCGCTGCCGCACATCGCGTGCGTCGATGTACTGTCCACGAAGGCAAAGCTCTTCGTGTCTTGTGGCTGAGACCCCGGCGGACCCTCGCTCCCTGCCGCGACGTTGCTTCTCTTTCCCAGTGGCTGATCACACTGACTATCTAGCAGTTGTCGATTGGGCTTGTTCCCGTCGATGGTGATGAAGCCGGTGACGATTCCGGTTCGGCCGGAGAACTTGAGCACGGGTGAGGCAAGGGCGGGATCGGCAAGGAGAATTGGGTGCTGCGGCGTTGCGGCTGACGTCAATACCGTGAAGTCATTCGAGACGACAAGGGTTGAGCTGATTATGTAGCCGGGCTGCCCCGGAAGAAGGCGTAGGACTGATCCAGCGTTTAGGCAGGCCTGTAGGGCGGCGTCGTCGGGAAGATTATCGGTTGGCACGGCCTTGTAGCAGGAGGTCTCGGGAGCGTACGAGCTAGCAATCTGGCGAGGCGCGCGTGCGTACGGCCAGATTTTTACCTCGTCTACCGTGCCCACATAGTTTCTGCCGTCTGCGCGCCGGCCGATTCGGATTACGGGGCTGTTGGTCGGCGCCGTCTCGCCGTGATCGGCTACATCTGAGACAAGAGCGCCGTTCACGTAGTGGCGAACCCGGCCGTGTGCCCACGTCACTGCAACATGGGTCCACGTGTTCAAGGGAACGGTGCCAGCAGTATACGCATACATACCGTTCCGGTCGGTTTCGTGCTCGAAGACTAAGTGGTTCGCTTGGTTCAAATATAATGCGAAATTTCCCGGATAGGATGATGGAGAGCCGGTATTCGGCGCCTTATTAAGGATGTGGTTGGTCGCTTCGAGGGGATTCTGGTTTAACTGAGGGAGTACCCAGGCTTCAAGGGTTATGTCCTTTGCGAGGTTGGCCGACGCGGTTGCGTTGTTTGTTATCCAGTCAGTGCTCGCGGTGGCGAAATGGCGCGCGTAACCAGCCATGCCGTTCACAATTGTTGTACCGCTGATAGCGCCCGTATTGCCGTTACCGGAATAATCGGCTGTAGTTGAAGAACCGGGAACGCGATCATCAAGAAACCAGACCGCTGTCGGGTCGAGGAGGCCAAAGGTCTTGACTAAGAAGACAGCCATCTGATTCTGTTGGATGCTCGCCGCCGGGCAGTAGTTGTTACCGCCGCATCCAGCCGTAGTGCCCTCGTTATAAAGCTGTTCAATCCAGTTCGCGTACTGGCTAGGACACGGTACGTCCGCGAAGATGCCGGCGCATGCGGGTGGGACATAAGAAGAGCCCCATTCCGTCAAGAGGAGAAAGACGGCCATCTGGGCGCGCGTGACCGGGTTTGACGGGCAATAGCCACCGCTGCCACAGCCGGCTGTAATTCCTTCATGATAGAGCTGCTCGATCCATGGTGCGTCCGGGCTTGCTACCGGCACGTCGTTGAAAAGGCCAGTTGCGGCCGGGGGAAAGTACGAACCTCCATGCTCACTCCGTAGGAGGTAGCCGGCCATCTGTGCCCGTGTGACGGCGTTGGTTGGACAGAAGGCGCCGGCGGAGCAGCCCGGCATTACGCCAGCTGTCAGGGCGCGATCGATTGAGTCGTGAAAGGCGTCGTTCGGAACATCGCTGAAGTCAATCGCTACGCGGCGCCTTACGGCCGCTGCGGAGCAGCCGCTGATGTTGGTTGCAATAACACTGACCGCCATCACGGTGCCAGGTGATCCGGCGGTGAGAGAGATCTGATTCGAGCCGGAACCTGCAGTAATCGTTCCGCCGGTAACTGTCCACGCGTAGCTGCTCCCGGTCTGGGGAGGGACGCTTGCTGTGCCGGCCGCGTACGCCGCCAAGTATGCAGGCGTTGTAAGTGTCGGGCTCGTTAGATCCACGCAAGGAAGCGAGGCGGTCGCAGCTATCTCAGTAGGCGGCGACGTGAGTTGCTCATCTTGCGCGTGGAGGGGTGCCACGAGCGCTAGCGAGTGGAGGAGCGCAATCGCGAGGGCAAAGAGCCCGGTCGCCGGGAGCAGCCGTCGTGATTTGAGCCTAAGAACCATGCTCGCGGTAAGGCGGCGTGTGACAACGTGCGGTGGTGACGCGATGAGTGCCGACGTGCCTAGCATCGATTAACCTCCTTGGTTGCGCGTGTGACACGATCCAGAGTTGGCGCCCCGTTCTGGTTCCGTGGTCGCAAGCCCACCGGTGTTGAGATCGTGAGCCGTCGAATGGTCGAGCACACTCATGAGCCCTTCGCGTCTGGCCGGACGCGCGTCGGCGCAAGAGTGTGATCGGGCAGGTGCCACATCGCTACCTGTCTCGCGAGCACCGCAGATACCTCAGCACTCTCATCGGCTGCTTTCGGTGTTCGGTCCGTCGTGTTGGGGCGAGAGTATATCCCGCGCGCGTTGGACGCGGTGCTAATAGGGGGCTGGCAGCCTGTTCGCTCCTGCCGACCTACGGTAGGTGCGACGGGACGAGAGGGGAGGACATCCCGGCGAGCGTAAGAGCAGCCCCTTCTGGCGCGTAGGCACGAAGGCGAGCCGATGGGGGAACCGACGTTCGAAGGGGAGGGGCGCTGCGATTCGATCCGAAATCTGTCGTATTGTCCCCTGCCAAAAGGAGGGAGGCTTAAGGCTCGCAGCGGGTTTAGTCTTCCTCGGAACCGGAGCACTGACCGCGCAGCCGATGAGCAATGCCACGACCGCCGGCGGCTACCCCACTCTGCGGAGGCGGTCCCGTCGAAATGGGGTCGAACGGCCCGCTGAACCCTGCGCCTAGGCGCCAGCCACTGCCGAGTCCGGCTCCGGTCGCAAGGATGGCGGTTAGGTCGGCGTTTATCGCTCCCAACCGCTGTAGGTCGTTAGCCTATTCTAGCCGGGTTCGGGAAGGAGCCCGGCGGGATGCCTTAAATACGGGACGTGGAGAAGTTCAGCAGCTTGCTTTTTGGCTTCTTCGCCGCGCCGGTCGTATCTCCCAGTAGTCGTTTCGGAGGCGTGACCCGCTAGCCTCCTCGCTGTGCTTAGGTCTGCTCCTGCATCTAGCAAGTCCGACACGAACGTCCTCCGAAGATCGTGAGGAGAGAATCGAGCTACTCCAGCGTTCTCGGCTCGCCGACGGCACATGAAGAGAATCGCCTGATCCGTCATCCTCCTCGGCGTCACCCGATCTCCCTTGTTGATCGGGTAGAAGAGCGGTCCGGGTTCACTTCCACGGATCGAAATCCAGTCCGCAAGAGCATCGGCGCTGCCATTGGAGGCGTAGACGACGCGATCCTTCCGCCCCTTTCCTGCGCGGACTGTCAACGCCCCGGATTCAGGGTCATAGTCGGCAAGATCGAGTGCAACAGCCTCCGATCTTCGAAGCCCACCAGCGTAGAGGACGGCGAGTAGAGCGGCATCCCGAACTCCTGCTCGGCTCCTGTCTGCACAGGCTCGAAAAAGCGCGTTGAGCTCGCCGGATGACAAAGCGCGTCCACGCGGGAGGGTTTCGGCCTTTACGGTCTGAACGTCGATAGCCCGGTGGTAGTCCTCGGCGGAGACCTGACCCAAGCGCCAAGCAGCCTTCAGGACACCCCGAAGCGCTGCGATCATCTTGTTCGTCGTCGCAGGGGAGTACCGTTCTGCGAGAGCGGTTCTGATCGCTGCGGAGTGCTGGAATCGTATCGCCGACCAGTCGAGATTTGATGCCTTCGCCCTACCTCCAGAGACTAGGGCCGCGATAACCCGAATGGCTTGGCGCATGGTCCTCCGGGAGCCGGGAGAGAGGGATGCGAGGTAGACGGCGGCGGGGTTCTGGTCAGCCGGCATCTGTTCGCTCCGTAACGCCTTGGGGACCAGCGAGACGGATGCTGTAAGCGCAGTGGTCATGGCGATTTCCTCTCTAGGAATGGGTGTACTGTTGGCTCGTGACGAACGCTGTAGGAGTCGGCGGGTGAAGTCGAAGGCGCGGCATCTCCTTGACAACTCGACCGAGGCGATGCTGGCCGCGATAGAGATCTACAACAAGCCCTCGTTTGAATACCGGGACGAGACGTTCGCCATACTCGCTCTGAATGCATGGGAGTTACTGCTCAAGGCGCGAATTCTCCAGATCGACGGAAACAGGCTCGCCGCAATCCTAGAGTACGAACGGCGGAGGCGCGCGGACGGCAGCGCTTCTCAAATGCTCTACAGGAAGCAGAATCGGGCGGGCAATAGCCTGACAGTGGGGCTGTTTAGGGCCTACGACCGACTGGTGAATGACTACGGCGACAAGATCGACCCCGCCATCCGTGCAAATCTGGAGGCGCTAAGCGAAATACGCGACAACGCCATTCACTTTTTCAACCGGCCGGTAGACATGGCCATCGCCGTACACGAGATTGCCACTGCGTCGGTGAAGAACTACGTCAATTCGGTTAGGCAATGGTTCGGAGTGGATCTAGCACGATATCGAATCTTTCTGATGCCGCTCGCGTTCTTTGCTGGCCCTATGACTGTTGAGGGGATCAACTTCAACGCCCAAGAGCGGCAGATGCTCAGTTACCTCGCGAATAAGCGGGATGTTGAGGGCGATGAGCCTGACCGCGACTTTAATGTTGCCTTGCGGGTTGAGGTAAAACTAAAGCGTTCGAAGGATCCGGCAGGAACCCCCTTCACCATTTCTAACGCGCCCGACGCCATTGCGGTAACGCTTGACGAGGAAGATATTCGCGAGCGCTGGCCGCTCGATTACGACATACTCAACGCTCGTCTGAAAAAGCGGTACGCAGACTTCAAGGTAAACGCCAAGTACCACAGCCTGCGTAAGGCACTTGAAAGGGATTCGCGATTCTGCAGGGAACGATTGCTAGACCCCGGTAACCCCAAGAGCGCGAAGAAGAAGTTCTACAGCGCCGCGATCGTTCGAGAGTTCGATTCTCGGTACGACCGGGCGAAGCCCGAGGCGGGGATGGGGACTGAGTCCGAGTCTCTTCGGTAGGGGGCCAGAGATGATTCTGCGCCGAACCTCGTTGACCGGCCGCCACGCGTTGTCGAGCCTTTTACTGAGTCTTCTCGGCAGCGCACTAGCGTCGGCACAGATTTCGGGCACGTACAGCGGAGAGGTTGACGGAACGATTCTGTCGCGACAGGCCAATCGGAGTGGCGTATTCGATCTCGGCGTGTGGTCGATAGCTGTGACGCCGACGCAGTGTGACGACTGCGATCCGGGCCAATATAACGTGTTTGCGTTCAATGGGTTCTCCGGAATTGAATACTCGGATGGCTCGAGAGAGACGGGAAGCTTTCTCGCCGTTGTGAATTCGAACGGGAATGTCATCGGGGCGGGCATGGATGTCCAGAATTGCAGCTCTCTCAATCCTCGCTCCGATGACCTAAGCCCTGTGGGTGTGCCTTTCGCGCTTGATGGCTTCTTTCAGGGCGGTCGCGATAGCGAGGTACCGGGCGCGACGCTTCGGATTGATGGCAACACGCTTCACGGGCGAATCTCAGGCCGAGATTGTTGGGGTGAGCGGATTACTGCTGACGTGAACCTACTCAATGCGGCGGCAAGGCCCACCTCGTGTCTCACGAACACCAATGTGATGTGTCTAAACGGTGGTCGCTACGCCGTCTCAGCGAGTTGGGAAAACAGCAGCGGCCAAAGTGGTGAAGCGACGGCCATTCCTCTGACCGCAAACGCTGGCTACTTCTGGTTCTTCGATCCAACGAACATCGAGATGGTCGTTAAGGTCATCGATGGGTGTGTGATCAACGATGACACATGGGTATTCGCCGCGGGACTGACCAACGTGCAGGTAGTCCTTGATGTTGTCGATTCAGTGACTAGGGAGCGGCAGATATACACGAACAATCAAGGTAGCGCATTCGCCCCCATCCAAGATACGACCGCCTTCGCGTGCGCGACGACGAGGTGAGGGCGACCGGGTAGGAGGCCCGCACACGCCCGGCGACATCGCTTCCGGGAACTACCCTTCTCGTAAGCTATTTCACCCGGGGGTCTAGCGATCCCGGTGTCCGTGAAAATGTCCGTGTAGAGGCCCCACGGAGGCGAAAAATAGGGGTATCTAGCGGGGTACCGGGAGCCGGATTTCATGGGGAAACTTGGGGGAGCTAGGGCTAGCTACAGAGCCGGTTTCCGTTCAAATCCTACCTGAGGAGCCACTAGTCTCCGCTGCGAACCTTCCCGCCGTAGCGGTGTAAAGTCGACGCAGGCTAGTGCCACTTTCAGCCGGGACGCGACTCGGCGCCTACGAGATCCTCGCGCCTCTGGGCGCCGGAGGAATGGGCGAGGTGTACCGGGCGCGGGACAGGAAGCTCGACCGGGACGTCGCGGTCAAGGTCCTGCCGCAGTCGGTCGCGGGCGATCCGGACTCCCTCGCGCGATTCGAGCGCGAAGCCAAGGCGGTCGCGGCGCTCTCGCATCAGAACATTCTTTCGATCTTCGACTTCGGGACGCACGACGGGATCGTCTACGCCGTCATGGAGCTTCTGGAAGGCGAGACCCTGCGCGGCAAGCTCGACGCGGGACCGATATCGCAGAAGCAGGCGGTGGACTACGCGCTCCAAGTTGCCAAGGGCCTCTCCGCCGCGCACGAGAAGGGGATCGTCCACCGGGACTTGAAGCCCGAGAACCTGTTCGTCTCCAAAGACGGTCACGTCAAGATCCTGGACTTCGGGCTGGCCAAGAAGGTCGAGGCGGTGACCCCAGACGAGCAGACGAGCGCTCCGACGGGGTCGGGCCATACGGAGGCCGGAACGGTGATGGGGACGATGGGTTACATGTCGCCCGAGCAGGTGCGGGGGCTGCCTGTCGATCACCGCTCGGACATCTTCTCCTTCGGAACGATCCTGTACGAGATGCTGTCGGGCAAGAAGGCGTTCAAGCGGGACACGGCGAGCGACACGATTGCGGCGATCCTCAAGGAGGAGCCGCCGGAGCTGACGGAGTCGGGGCGGAACATCTCGCCGGCTCTGGATCACATCGTCAAGCATTGCCTGGAGAAGGACCGGACTCGTCGGTTCCAGACGGCCAGCGACGTGGCGTTCGCCCTCTCGGAGCAGTCGTCGTCGAGTGTGGTGAGCGGAACAAGCGGCGTGCACCTCGCCGCGCCACCGGCCCGCAGGAGCAAGGCTCTCATCGCGGTCGCGGCAATCGTCGTTCTAGCCGCCGTAGGTGTCTTTCTCATACGCCGGACGCATCGGGGCGGGGTCGAGGCCGGTGGCGTCAAGCGTGTGGCGGTTCTGCCGTTCGAGAACCTGGGAGCGCCGGAGGACGACTACTTCGCCGACGGCATCGCAGACGAGATCCGGGGCAAGCTGACATCTTTGCCGGGCCTTCAGGTCATCGCCCGAGGCAGCTCAACCCCCTACAAGAAAACGACCAAGACACCCAAGCAGATCGCCGAGGAACTGGAAGTTGGCTACCTCCTGACAGCCACGGTGCGTTGGGAGAAGAGCGGCAGCACGAGCCGTGTCCACGTCAGCCCCGAACTGACCGAGGTGTCGGGCTCCGGAGCGCCTACGTCCAAGTGGCAGCAGCCGTTCGACGCAGCGATTACGGATGTGTTTGCCGTGCAGTCGGAGATTGCGACGAAGGTGGCGCAGGCTCTGGGTGCTGCGCTCGGGGCGGGCGAGGAGAAGCGGCTCTCGGAGAAGCCCACACAGAATCTCGCCGCTTACGACGCCTTCCTGAAGGGCGAGGAGATCCGAAATGGAGGAGCCAACGATCCCCCAAGCTTGCGCAAGCAGATCGGCTTCTACGAGCAGGCCGTGGCGCTGGATCCCGGCTTCGCGCAGGCCTGGGCGGGGGTCTCGACCGCCAATTCGTCCTTGTACGCCAACGGCACGCCCACGCCCGCGCTCGCGGAGCGTGCCCGGCAGGCCGCAGAGAAGGCCATCGCGCTCGCGCCGAACCGTTCCGAGGGGTACCTGGCTCTCGGTGGCTACGAACGGCTGGTTGCAGTTGACTACCCCCGCGCCCTGGAGCAGTACAAGAAGGGGCTGAGCCTGGCCCCCGGCGAGGCGTCCGCTCTCAGGGGAACGGCGCTTGCCGAGCAGGGCCTCGGGCACTGGGATGCGGCAGTGGAGCACCTCAGGCAGGCGGTCAGCCTCGATCCCCGGGCCGCCATCAATCTGCGGGTCCTGGGCGAAACGCTCCTGCATCTGCGGCGCTACGCCGAAGCACGCGAAGCCTTTGACCGGGGTCTCGCTCTCGCGCCGACGAACCTCGCCCTGATCGCGTTCCAGGCGATGAGCTTCCTCGCCGAGGGCGATCTTGCCGGGGCTCGGGCAGTGCTCAAGGCCGCGCCGAAGGAGGTCGAGCCGACCGCGCTAGTGGGCTTCCTGGCGAATTACAACGATCTCGTTTGGGTGCTCGACGAAGGGCAGCGCGAGCTGCTGCTGCGCCTAACGCCGAGCGCGTTCGATGATGACAAGGGCATCTGGTCCCTCTGCCTGACGCAGGCCTACGCCCTGAGGGGTGATGCCGCAAACGTGCGCATGTACGCCGAGGAGGCCAGGAAGGCTTACGAGGAGCAACTTCGCGCAGCGCCCAATGATGCGCAACGTCACGTCGACCTCGGCCTCGCGCTGGCGTACCTCGGTCGGAAAGAGGAAGCGATCCGCGAGGGAGAGCGTGGTGTCGCGCTCGAGCCGGTGTCGAAGGATGCTCAGGACGGCCCCTACTTGCAGCACCAGCTCGTGCGGATCTACATGCTCGTCGGCGAGCCGGGGAAGGCACTCGACCAACTCGAGCCGCTTCTGAAGATCCCGTACTACCTCTCGCCCGGCTGGCTCAAGATCGACCCCAACTTCGACCCGCTGCGCAAGAACCCGAGGTTCCAGAAGCTGGTCGCGGGCGGGAAGTAGTCCCGGCTCGCGGAGCGCCGCACAACCCCGCCAGCTCCCGCAGCCAACCCCCGAAAAGGTTCCAACTGGGAACTATGTGGGGAGCCACTAGTCTCCGCTGCGAACCTTCCCGCCGTAGCGGTGTAAAGTCGACGCAGGTTCGTGGCGCTTTCGGCCGGAACACGTCTTGGCCCCTACGAGATCCTCTCGCCGCTCGGCGCGGGCGGGATGGGGGAGGTCTATCGGGCGCGGGACTCGAAGTTGAGGCGCGACGTAGCGGTCAAGGTCCTGCCAGAGTCGCTCGCGGCTGATCCCGACGCCCTGGCGCGGTTCGAACGCGAGGCGTTCGCCGTCGCCGCACTCTCGCATCCGAACATTCTCGCGATCTTCGACTTCGGGACCCACGAGGCCATCGCCTACTCCGTGATGGAGCTCCTCGAAGGCGAGACGCTTCGGGACAAGCTCAAGGCCGGGCCCATCGCTCCGAGGCAGGCCGTGGACTACGCGCTTCAAATCGCGAAGGGCCTCTCCGCCGCGCACGAGAAAGGGGTCATCCATCGGGACTTGAAGCCCGAGAACCTGTTTATCAGTAAGGAAGGGCACGTCAAGATCCTCGACTTCGGCCTGGCGAAGAGGATGGAGGCCGGAGTACTGGAGACCGAGTTGACGGGCGCACCGACAATCTCGGGATACACGCAACCGGGAGCGGTGATGGGTACCGTCGGCTACATGTCGCCCGAACAGGTGCGGGGGCTTCCCGCCGACCACCGCGCGGACATCTTCTCGTTTGGAACCATTCTTTACGAGATGCTGTCCGGCAAGAAGGCGTTCAAGCACGATTCGGCCATCGACACTCTGAGCGCGATCATCCGAGACGACCTGCCCGAGTTGTCCGCATCGGGGCGGGAAATCTCGCCGACACTCGACCACATCGTGCGGCACTGCGTGGAAAAGGACAGGGACAATCGGTTTCAGTCGGCGCGGGACGTCGCGTTCGCGCTCTCGGAGCAGTCCTCCTCCCCATTGACCAGCGGTGTGCAGCTTGCGGCGCCGCCCAACGGGAGACGAAGGCTACCGGTCGTGGCGGTCTTCATCGCCGTTGTCGCCCTTGCCGCGGCTGGAGCCGCACTGCTGCTCCGGTCCCGGGGGCACAAGGCAACGGCGGGAGGCGGCCGGCGAGTCGTGGTCCTGCCATTCGAGAACGTCGGCGCCCCCGAGGACGACTATTTCGCGGACGGGATCGCGGACGAGATTCGGGGCAAGCTGACCTCGCTGCCGGGCGTCGAAGTCATCGCGCGGGCCAGCTCGACGCCCTACAGGAAGACCGCCAAGTCTCCGGGACAGATCGGCGAGGAGCTGCAGGCGCGTTTTCTTCTGACGGCCACCGTTCGGTGGGAGAAGCGCGGGAGCGCCAGCCGCGTTCACGTCAGCCCCGAGCTGATCGACGTGTCGGGACCCGGGCCGCCGACCTCGAAATGGCAGCAGCCGTTCGATGCGCCCCTCACCAACGTTTTCGAGGTTCAGTCGGCCATCGCGACGCGCGTGGCCCAGGCCCTGGGCGTCGCGCTCGGCGCCGGCCAGGAAAAGCGCCTTTCGGAGAATCCCACGCAGAATCTTGCTGCCTACGACGCGTTCCTCAGGGGCGAGGAGGTCTCAAACCGAACCGTGGCCGTGGATCCGATCACCGTGCGCAAGGCCCTGGCCTCTTACGAGCAGGCCGTGGCGCTGGATCCCGGTTTTGCGCAGGCATGGGCGAGGGTCTCGTGGGCGAACACGACTCTGCATGGCTTCGGTACGCCGACGCCCGCTTCCTCCGAGCGCGCCCGCGAGGCGGCCGAAAAGGCCATCGCGCTCGCACCGGGCCGCATCGAGGGCTACGTCGCGCTGGGCAGATATCAGAACATCGTTCTGTACGACTACAGACGCGCGCTCGAGCTGTACGCAAGGGCTCAGCGCATCGAATCGAGCAACGCCGACCTGCTCACTGCGACAGCGTTCGTGGAGGAACACCTCGGTCGCTGGGACGCGGCGATGGAGCACTTCCGGCAGGCCGAACGCCTCGATCCCCGCTCGGTCACCACGAGAATGGGGCACGCCTCGGGCCTTCTTCGGTTGCGGCGCTACGTGGAGGCGAGAGAGACCATCGACGGGGGCCTCGCGCTCGCGCCCGACCACCTCGGGCTCATCGAGAGCAAGGCCATGACTTTTCTCGGGGAGGGCGATCTGGAGAGAGGTCGTGCCGTGATCGAGTCTGCCCCCGCGGAGGTCGAGCCGATCGCGCTCGTGGCCTTCGTGGCCGACAAGTGGGATCTCGTATGGCTCCTCGACAATGAGCAGCGGGAGTTGCTCCTGCGGCTCACGCCGACCGCATTTGACGACGACAAGGCCTCCTGGGGCCTGAGTCTCCTCCAGGCCGACGCCCTGAAGGGCGATCCCGTCAACCTGCGCGCTCATGCCGAGGAAACGAGGAAGGCCGTCGAGGAACAGCTTCGCGCAAAACCCGATGATGCCCAGCGCCATATCCTTCTGGGTATCGCGTTGGCGTACCTTGGTCGAAAAGAGGAAGCGATCCGCGAAGGCACCCGAGGCACGTCGATGCTGCCCGTCGCGAAGGACGCCCTGAGCGGACCGTACTTCCAGCACCAGTTCGCGCGCATCTACATGCTGGTTGGCGAGCCGGAGAAGGCGCTCGACCAACTCGAGCCGCTGCTGAAGATCCCGTACTTCCTCTCGCCCGGCTGGCTCAAGATCGACCCCAATTTCGACCCGCTGCGCAAGAACCCGAGGTTCCAGAAGCTCGTCGCGGGCGGGAAGTAGTCCCGGGTTCGGAGAAATCGGAAGTTTCAGGCCCTGCCTGAGGAGCCAGCCGGCCGGGGAGCTCGCGCGATTCCCCGTCGAGGCCGCGCCCTGTCTTGGATTGACACGGCCCCACTATAGTTCTATAACTGACGAACCATGCGAAACGCGGTGGACGTCGTCACGATCTGCAAGGCCCTCGGGGATCCGACCCGCCTGAAGATCCTCGAGCTCCTGAAGTCGAAGGGCCGTTCCTGTTGCGACCTCATTGCCCGGAACGAGCCCGGTCTGTGCGCGTGCGACATCGAGGGAGCCGTCGGG
>Ga0335070_10001644_pt1 | contig 25951 bp, 24 predicted proteins | sample Lox_Sample_13_FD_206722 | JGI IMG/M metagenome (GOLD analysis project Ga0335070, IMG submission 206722) | Soil microbial communities from Loxahatchee National Wildlife Refuge, Florida, United States - Lox_Sample_1.3 | ecosystem: Environmental > Terrestrial > Soil > Wetlands | place: USA...
TCGCGCTTCAGGCCGCGCAGCAGCGCCCCGATGTTGTCGCCGGCCTGCCCCTCGTCGAGGAGCTTTCGGAACATCTCGACGCCGGTCACCACCGTCTTCGTCGTGGCGCGCAGGCCGACGATCTCGACCTCCTCGCCGACCTTGACGACGCCGCGCTCCACGCGCCCGGTCGCCACCGTGCCGCGACCGGAGATGGAGAACACGTCCTCCACCGGCATGAGGAAGGGCTTGTCCACGGCGCGCTTGGGCGTCGGGATGTAGCTGTCGACGGCCTCCATCAGCTTGAAGATGGACGGCTCCCCGAGCTCCCCCTTGTCCCCCTCGAGCGCCTTCAGGGCCGACCCCTTCACGATCGGGATCTCCTGCCCCGGGAACTCGTAGACCGAGAGGAGCTCGCGGACCTCGAGCTCGACGAGCTCGATGAGCTCCTTGTCGTCGACCATGTCCACCTTGTTCAGGTAGACGACGATGTAGGGCACGCCCACCTGGCGGGCGAGCAGGATGTGCTCGCGCGTCTGCGGCATCGGGCCGTCGGCGGCCGAGACCACGAGGATCGCGCCGTCCATCTGCGCCGCCCCTGTGATCATGTTCTTCACGTAGTCGGCGTGGCCCGGGCAGTCGACGTGGGCGTAGTGGCGGTTCGCCGTCTGGTACTCGACGTGCGCGGTGGCGATGGTGATGCCGCGCTCCCGCTCCTCGGGCGCCTTGTCGATCTGGTCGTAGGCCATGAAGCTCGCGAGCCCCTTCTGGGCGAGCACCTTGGTGATGGCCGCGGTCAGCGTGGTCTTGCCGTGGTCCACGTGACCGATGGTCCCCACGTTCACGTGGGGCTTCGTGCGCTCGAACTTCTCCTTGGCCATCGCTCTCTACGCCTGCCTCACGGCCGCAACCGGCCTGCTTCGCTCGAGGTGACTGGAGCCCTCTTCCAGGATTGAACTGGAGACCTCGTCCTTACCAAGGACGCGCTCTACCAACTGAGCTAAGAGGGCCCTTCATTTCCTTTCGTTCCCACTGGAGCGGGAAACGGGATTCGAACCCGCGACATTCAGCTTGGAAGGCTGACGCTCTACCAACTGAGCTATTCCCGCATGTCCTCGAGCCAACGGAGTGGAGGGGGGTGGATTCGAACCACCGAAGGCTGATGCCGGCAGATTTACAGTCTGCTCCCTTTGGCCGCTCGGGAACCCCTCCGAAGCTTTCCTCTACTGACCTCGTCCACGTCGAAGCCAGCTGGAGCTGGCGGTGGGATTCGAACCCGCGACCTGCTGCTTACAAGGCAGCTGCTCTGCCGACTGAGCTACGCCAGCGGATCCTCTGTGTTTTCTCGTCGGCTCCGCGCGCGCAGACACGGCCCCTGTGCGCCGGAGCGGGGTCTTGTACAAGAGGGGAAAAGCCTTGTCAAGTCATCTTCGTCTTTGAGGATTCACGCCGTTGGCGGCTCGCCTCGTAGAGGGCGATGCCCGCCGCGACCGAGGCGTTCAGGCTCCCGACGCGCCCCGCCATGGGGATTCGGGCGACGTGGTCGCACGTGCGCCGGACGAGGTCGCGCACCCCCCGCCCCTCCCCCCCGACCACGAGCGCGATCGGCCCCCGGAGGTCGACCTCGGCGAGGTCCCGGTCGCCGCCGGCGTCCGCCGCCACCGCCCACACCCCGTCCTCCTTGAGCTCCTCCACCGTCCGGGCGAGGTTCGTCACCCGGACCACGGCCAGGTGCTCCACGGCGCCCGCCGAGGCCTTGGCCGCCGCCGGGGTGACACCTGCCGCCCGATCGCGAGGGATGACGAGGCCGTGCGCCCCGAGCGCATGGGCGGAACGGGCGATGGCGCCGAGGTTCTGGGGGTCCTCGACGCCGTCGAGGAGGACGACGAGCGGCGGCTCTTCCCGCCTCCGCGCCGCCTCGAGCACGTCCCCGAGCTCGGCGTAGCGGTAGTCTCCGACCACGGCCACGACCCCCTGGTGGCCGGGAAGGCCGGCCAGGCGATCGAGCCGGGCGCGGGGCGCGCGCCTCACCTTGGCGCCGGTCCCGGCGGCGAGCCGCTCGATCTCCGCGACGGCGCGGGAGCGCTCCCCGCCGTCCGCGAACCACAGCTCGGCCACCTCCTGCCCGCCGGCGCGCAGCAGCTCCCGCACCGGGTTCAGGCCGTAGACGACACGCAAGGGACCCTCAGCGGACCTGGACGGCGAACTCGAGGACCTTCGCCTGCTTTACGCAGGCGCTCTCCGTGCAGACGAAGAAGTCGAAGGCGACCTTCGCGTGCTGGGCGCCCGCCGCGACGCCCGTCACGGGGATCTCGAAGCGCGGATCGTCCGCCTTCGGGTCGACGGCGTCCACGCGGCGGAGCTCGGGCTTCTCCGCCCGAAGCCCCGTCGACGTCTCCACCCGGATCTTGAGCGGCGCCTTGGGGTCCACGTGCGCACCCTTCGCGATCGGCTCGAAGGCGACGACGAGCGTCCCGTGCTCGCCGACCGCGAGAGACGCGGCGGACCCGCCGGTGACGAGCCGGTAGGCCTTCGCGACGTCGGCGGCCGGCTCCGCGGCGGCCGGGATGGCGAGCGCCGCAGCGAAGGCGGCGACGACGGCTCGGTACATGGCGTCTCCTCCGGATGCTTGGATAGCACGGGGCCGCGCGCCGGGCGCGGGAATCAGGAGCGCGCCTCGCCGTCGGCCGCCGCCGGGGCGCGCCGCTCCTCTGCGAGCTCGACCGCCCGGCCCACGATGGCCCCCGCCACGTCCACCCCGCAGGCCTCCTCGGCCTCGCGGATGCCCGGCGAGCTGTTCACCTCGAAGACCCTCGGGCCTCCGCGCACGTCGAGCATGTCGACCGCGCAGATCTCGAGCCCGACCACGCGGGCGGCGTCGAGGGCGGCCCGGCCCCAGGAGGGCTTGGGATCCACGGACTCGAAGCGCGCGCCCTGGCGCATGGTCCGGGCGAGCCGTCCCACGCGCGGCCTGCGCCGCAGCGAGGCGACGACCCGCCCACCCACGACGAGCACCCGGACGTCCCGGCCGCGCGCGTCGTGCAGGTATTCCTGGACGACCGTGTTCTGCCCGAGCCGCTGGATGGCCTCGAGCGCGGACTCCAAGGCCTGGCGCGTCTCGCAGACCATGACCCCGGTCTTCTCGCTCGGCGAGAGGAGCTTGAGCAGCACCGGCACGCCGCCCACGAGCCGGACCATCTCCTTGAGGCCCGAAGGGCCGGAGGCCATCACCGTGTGGGGCACCCGGACGCCGTTCGCCGCGAGCAGCTGCAGGACCCGCATCTTGTTGCGGCTCGCGCTGATGGCGCGCGCCCCGTTGAGCACCGGGACGCCCATGAGCTGCAGCTGGTTCACGACGGCGAGGCCGTACTGGTTCACGGACATCCCGAACCGCGGCACGACGACGTCCGTGCGAGGGAAGGGGCGGCGGCGGTGGAAGAGCGCGGGACCCGAACCGCCGAGCTCGAGCTCGACCTCCAGCGGGTCGACGACCCGGGTGCGGAGGCCTCGTGCCCTCGCGGCCTCCACGACGCGCCGCGTGGTGAAGATGCCCGCGGAGCGCGAGAGGACGGTGAGGTGCATCGGCGCCATGGTACGGGCGTCGCCCCCGAAAAGCGAGCGGGCCACCCGCACCGCGGATGGCCCGCCCGGCTCCGGGAACCCTTCTCCTAGACCTGCTTGAACTCCGCGTCCACCACGTCGTCGCCCTTCTTCTCCTGGGGCTGCGCGCCGCCCGGGGCCGCGCCGGGGGCCGCGCCGGGCGCGGGGCCGGCCGCCCGGTAGAGCTCCTCCGCGGCCTTGTGGCTCGCCCGCTCCAGCTTCTCGAGCGTCGCCTTCACCTCCTCGGCGCTGCCCCGCTCGCGCACGCGATGCGCCTCGGCGATCAGGTCCTCGAGGTCCTTGGCCGTCCCCGCGGAGAGCTTCTCCTTGTTCTCCTTGACGAGCTTCTCCATCTGGTAGGCGAGGTTCTCGGTGCGGTTGCGCTCCTCCACCTCCTCGCGGCGCTTCTTGTCTTCCGCCTCGTGCGACCGGGCGTCGCCCACCATCTTCTCCACCTCGTCCTTCGAGAGGCCCGAGGACTGGGTGATGGTGATCTTCTGCTCCTTCCCGGTCGCCTTGTCCTTGGCGGCGACGTTCAGGATGCCGTTCGCGTCGATGTCGAAGGTGACCTCGATCTGCGGCAGGCCCCGCGGCGCGGGCGGGATCCCCTCGAGGTGGAAGCGTCCCAGCGTGCGGTTGTCGCGCGCCATCTCCCGCTCTCCCTGCAGGACGTGGATCTCCACCGACGTCTGCCCATCCGAGGCCGTGGAGAAGGTCTCGGACTTCCGGGTCGGGATGGTGGTGTTCCGCTCGATGAGCCGGGTCATGACCCCGCCGAGCGTCTCCACGCCGAGCGAGAGCGGCGTCACGTCGAGGAGCAGGATGTCCTTCACGTCGCCGGCGAGCACGCCGCCCTGCACGGCCGCGCCCACGCTCACCACCTCGTCCGGGTTCACGCTGCGGTTCGGCTCCTTGCCGAAGTACTTCTTCACGGTCTCGACGATGAGCGGCATGCGCGTCTGGCCGCCGACCATCACGATCTCGTCGATCTGCGAGGGCTGGAGGCCGGCGTCCGCGAGGCAGCGCTTCACGGGCTCGATGGAGCGGTCGACGAGCGGCTGGACCATCTGCTCGAGCTTCGCCCGGCTGAGCTTCAGCGCGAGGTGCTTGGGACCGGTGGCGTCCGCGGTGAGGAACGGCAGGTTCACCTCGGTCTCCATGGTCGAGGAGAGCTCGATCTTCGCCTTCTCGGCGGCGTCCTTGAGGCGCTGGAGCACCATCTTGTCCTTCGAGACGTCGATGCCCGTGTCCTTCTTGAACTCGCCGATGAGCCAGTCCATGAGCAGTTGGTCGATGTTGTCGCCGCCGAGGTGGGTGTCGCCGTTCGTGGCGAGCACCTCGACGACCTTGTCGCCCACCTCCAGGACCGAGATGTCGAACGTGCCGCCGCCGAAGTCGTAGACGGCGATCTTCTCGTTCTTCTTCTTGTCGAGGCCGTAGGCGAGCGCCGCGGCCGTCGGCTCGTTGATGATGCGCCGAACGTTCAGGCCGGCGATCTCGCCGGCGTCCTTCGTGGCCTGGCGCTGCGAGTCGTTGAAGTACGCGGGCACGGTGATGACCGCGTCCGTCACCTTCTCGCCGAGGTACGTCTCGGCGGCCCGCTTGAGCTTGAGCAGGATCTGCGCGCTGATCTCCGGCGGGCTGAGGAGCTTGCCGTCGATGTCGATGCGGGCGTCGCCGTTCGGGCCGGCCGTCACCTTGTAGGGCACGCGCCTGGTCTCGTCCTGCACCTCCTCGTAGCGCCGGCCCATGAAGCGCTTGATGCTGTAGATGGTCCGCTCGGGGTTGGTGATGGCCTGCCGCTTCGCCACCTGGCCGACGAGCCTCTCCCCTTCCTTCAGGTAAGCGACGACCGACGGGGTGATGCGAGAGCCCTCTTCGTTCGTGATGACGACGGGGTCCCTGCCCTCCATCACCGAGACCACGGAGTTCGTGGTGCCGAGGTCGATGCCGATGATCTTTCCCATTTGTTGAAATCCTCCGTTCGCGTCGAAAGCTAAGTCGTGGCGGGACCCTGTCAAACCCGCCCCTGCGATGTCGCATCCGCTCGGCGCGAGGCGACCGGGTCCCCGGGCGAGCGGGGCCCGGCTCCGCCGCCTGCCGGGGAGGGCCTGGCCTCGTCAAGTGCGAAGCCGGCTACGCGGTCCGCCACCGCCACTTCCCGGAATCCGGACCACCCCGATCGTGTCACCTCCTCGTAACGGTCCGGACTTTGAGCCAGATCGCCCTCCCCCTCGGGTGGCACCCGGATTGCTCTTTCCCTGCGACCTCGGAGTCAGACCCTTGGAGACGGGGACCACATTGGCGACCGACCTCGCAAAGAGCGCACCGGAGAACATCGCCGTCCTCCTGAACGCCAACGCGAAACAGGTGTGCCCTCGCGTGCGGGCCGACCTCTCGGGCCTGTTGCCCGCGGAGAACCTGTTCCTCTCCCGCGACGCCTCGGAGGCGGGCCGCATCGCCGACACGGTCATGAGCCGAGGCTTCGGCACGGTCTTCACCGGAGGCGGCGACGGCACCTTCGTGAGCTGGGTGAACCACCTGCTCGACCGGGCGGAGTTTCGCCCCTCGTCCCTGCCCCGGTTCGGCGTCCTGGCCCTCGGCACCGGCAACGCGGTCGCCGAGATGGTCGGGGCCGGACGACCGGTGGAGGACCTGAGGCGCTGTCTCCGGGGCGAGGCCCCGCCGGCGCGCCGCCTCGACCTCGTCACCTGCAACGGGCGCCGCACCCCCTTCGCCGGGGTCGGCATCGACGCCGCGGTCCTCAACGACTACAACTGGCTGCGACGTCGCCTGGGCAGCAGGCTCGCCTCCGGCATCAAGGGCTACGGCCTCGCCATCGCGCTCCGCTCGGCGCCGCGCGAGACCTTCCGGCGCGCGACCTACTGCGAGATCGTGAACACCGGCCGGCACGCATGGCGCCTCGACGCATCCGGGCAACGGATCGGGCGCCCCGTCGAGCGGGGCGAGCTCCTCTACGCCGGCCCCTGCATGCTGGCGGCGGGCAGCACCGTCCCCTACTACGGCTTCGGGCTCCGCGCCTTCCCGTTCGCCGGCCGCCGCCCCGGCTTCCTGCACCTGCGGGTGGCGACGCGCATCCCGCTCGCCTCGCTGCTGCTGCGCGTGCCGAGCATCTTCTCCGGCGAGTTCTCGCACCCCGGGCTCCTGGACTTCGAGGCCGAAGGGGTGGCGATGAGCTTCGACCGCGAGGTGCCGATCCAGGTCGGCGGCGACGCCGAGGGCCTGCGCACCGAGGTGACCCTGGGCATCGCCCCGCGCGGCGTCGAGCTCCTCGACTTCTCGTCGGCCCGGCAGCTCGCCGCCTAGAGGTAGTAGACGACGCGCCGGTCCGCGCCCAGGGCCCGGTAGACGGCCTGCCTCTCCCCCTCCGAGGAGAGGCGCACGACGAGCGTCACCGACAGGTACCTTCCGGCAGAGCTCCCCCGGACCGAGACGCGCTCCAGCGGGACCGCGACGCCGACCGCAGCCACCAGCGCCCGCGCGTGCTCCGCGAAGTCCTCCGCCGCGAGACCGATCACCTTGAACGGGTAGTCGAGCGGGTACTCGAGGAGCGGCCCGGCGGGGCCGGAGGGCGGCGGCGGGCCGTCGGTCACGGGGCGACCCCTTCGCGCGCCCGGGTCATAGCAGGTTCGCGGCGAGCTCGGCGAGCGGGGACCGCTCGCCCTTCGCGAGCGTGATGTGCCCAGCGAGCTTCTCCATCTGGAACTTGTTCACGACGTGGACGAGGCCGTTGTTCGTCTGGTCCACGTAGGGGTTGTCGATCTGGTAGGGGTCGCCGGTGAGGACGATCTTCGTCCCGTCCCCCACGCGCGTGATGATGGTCTTCACCTCGTGCGGGGTCAGGTTCTGGGCCTCGTCCACGATCATGTACTGGTTGGGGATCGACCGGCCGCGGATGTAGGTGAGCGGCTCGATCTCCAGGATCCCGAGGTCGACGAGCTCGTGGTACCCGCGGCCGAGCTTCTTGTCGGCCCGCGACAGGTTCATGAGGTACTCGACGTTGTCGAAGATCGGCTGCATCCAGGGGTTGAGCTTCTCCTCCACGTCGCCGGGTAGGTAACCGATGTCGCGCCCCAGCGGGAAGATGGGACGGGACACGAGCAGCTTCTGGTAGGCGCTCTCCTCCATCGTCTTGTGGAGCCCCGCGGCGATGGCGAGCAGGGTCTTCCCGGTCCCGGCCTTGCCGACGATCGTGACGAGCCGCACGTCGTCGTTCAGGAGGAGGTCGAGCGCAAAGGACTGCTCCTTGTTCCGCGGCCGGATGCCCCAGATGCCGTCCTTCGGCATCTTGATGAGGGGCACGTAGGCCTGGCGAGCCGCGCTGTACTTGCCGAGCGCGCTGTGCTGCGGATTCGCCCGGTCGCGCAGGACGACGAACTCGTTGGGCGGCGGGGAGTCGGCGCCGGAGTCGACCGCCACCGCGCCCTGGCTGTAGAAGAGGTTCACGGCCTCGGCGTCGACCTCCACGTCCGCCACCCCGCTCCAGAGCTCGTCGAGCGCCACGCCCTCGGCGTCGTAGTCCTCGGTGCGAAGACCCATGGCGTCCGCGCGGATGCGCAGGTTCGTGTCCTTCGACACGAACACGGTCGGGCGCTCCTTGTCGTGCTCGTGCAGGTCGAGCGCCACCGCAAGGATGCGGTCGTCGGTCGTGGAGTGGCCGTTGCGGAGCTCGGGCGGCAGGAGCCGCTCCGTGAACAGCACCCGGATGGTGCCCTTGCCCGGGCCGATGGAGACCCCCTCGCGAAGCCGCCCCTGCGCCCGGAAATCGTCGAGCGAGCGCGCCACCGCGCGCGCGTTCCGCCCGAGGCTGGAGAGGTCGCGCTTGAAGTTGTCGATCTCCTCGATGACGTAGATGGGGACGACGACGTCGTTGTCGTCGAACGCGTAGATCGACCGAGGGTCGTGCAGGAGGACGTTCGTGTCGAGGACGAAGTTCTTCTTCAAGGTGCACCGGCGAAAGAAGCCCGCAGAGGCGGGGCGCGGAGTCTAGCAGGGCTCCGGACCCCGTGACCACCGCCCCGCGAGCCCGCCTCAGCCGGTCGCCGGGCGCGCGCCGAGCTCGGCGGCGGCGACGGTGCGGTCGCGCCCGTGCCGCTTCGCGTGGTAGAGGCAGGCGTCCGCGACCTCGACGAGGCGGCCCTTCGTGCGCGCGTCGTCGGGGAACGTGGCGACGCCGAGCGAGATCGACACCCGGAGCGGGCCCAGCTCGGTCGGGAAGGGCGTCTCGCGGAGACGGACCCGGATGCGCTCGGCGATGACCGCCGCCCCGGTCGCGTCGGCCTCGGGCATGACGAGGGCGAACTCCTCCCCCCCGTAGCGGGCGACGAGGTCCGTGGCGCGCGCCTCCTTGAGGAGGACCCGGGCCGTGCCCTGCAGGACCTGGTCGCCGACGGGGTGCCCGTAGGTGTCGTTCACGGACTTGAAGTGGTCGACGTCGCAGAGGACGACCGAGAGACGCTTGCCGTAGCGGCGGGCGAGCGCGACCTGCTCCTCGAGCCGGGCCTGGAACGTCCTGTGGTTCGCGAGCCCGGTGAGGCCGTCCGTCGTGGCGAGGCGCTCCGTCTGCTCGAAGAGGCGCGCGCGCAGGAGCGCGTCCGCAGCCTGCATGGCGATCACCTCGAGCTGTCGCACGGCGTCGGGCCCGAACGCGCCCTCCCGTCGGGAACCCAGCAGGAGCGTTCCGAGCACGCGATCGCCCGTCTTGAGCGGCAAGATCTTGATGGAGGCGAGGCCCCGGAGGCGCGTCGACTCGTCGAGCACGGTCGCGTCCGCGACGCGGATCTCCGTCCCCGGGAGCGCGGAGCCGAGGCGCACGGCCGCCGAGACGAGCCCGGGGTTGTCGGAGAACCGGAGCCCCTCGAGCTCCGAGGGGCGCCGCTCGGCGCCCGAGATCGCCGCGGCGCGGACCACCTCGTGGCGCCTCCCGTCCTCCTCGACGACGAGCGTCACGGCCCCGAAGTCCACCGGGGCGAAGTCCTGCGCCGCCTCCAGCGCCGCGTCGAAGACCTCCCGCGGCTTGGAGGTACGGTTGAGCCGCTCGATGGCGGCGTAGAATCGCTCCTTCTCGTCGCGCGTGCGCGCCAGGTCCACGAGGATGCGCTCCGAGGCGACCGCCCGGATGAGCTCCCCGGCGATGCGGGTGAGCAGCTCCTCGTCGGCGTCCGAGAAGGGCTGGTCGTCGAGGCGGTCCGCCACGATCACGCCCCGCACGTGTCCGCCGCGACGGTCGACGAGCGGGACCGCGGCGAGCGCCCGGGGTCGGGTCCCGTCCTCGTAATAGGTCACGGACCGGATGTCCCCGCGCAGGCGCACCGGCACCGCGCGGGAGACGACGCCGCCCAGGACGCCCTCCCGCGCCGGGATCGGGCGCCGGCTCACGCAGTCGCTCCGGGAGCGGCACTCCCGGAGCAGGAGCTCCCGGTCGTCGGGCGACAGGAGGAACAAGGCGCAGGTATGGCTCGCGAGCGCCACCTCGGCGACCTCCAGCGCACCCCGGAAGGCGGCCTCGACCTCGACCACCGCGGCCCGCCCGCGTTCCCGCGCGCGCTCGGCGTCGTCCGCCGGCCCGTGGGCACCCGGGGCGAGCAGCCGCAGCTCCCGCGCGCGCTCGTCGATCTCCCGGAGGCGGCGCTCGACGGCCTCGCGCTCCGCGCGCCGCGCGGCGACGAGGCGCGCCCACAGGACCGCGTGGTACAGCAGCGCGAAGAGGACGATGAAGCCCACCCGGGCGCAGAGCCCCGGAACCTCCGCTGTCGGCGCGCCGCGCAGCCACCACGCCGCGGCCTGGAGGGCCGCCGCGAGGCCGACGAGCGCGAGCCCGACTCCCCGCGAGAGGAAGGCCACGGCCACCGCCGCGGCGAGGTACACGACCGGGAACAGCGGTCCCTCGGAAGCGCCGTCGGCCGAGAGCTGCGCCAGCGCCGCCGCGCCCACGGTGGCGAGCGCGCCGAGCTCCAGCTGCTCGGCCGGCCGCGCCGACCGGCCCTCGCCGGAGCGGCGCACCATGCGTGCCGCCGCGAAGGCCGCGGCGACCGAGAGGAGCGCGAGGGAGACCCACTCGAGCGGGCGAAGGGCCGGGCGGGCGAAGTGGCCTCCCGCCACCTCCGCGATCCCCAGGGCGAGGGCCGCCAGGGGCACGCCCCGCAGCGCGACGAGGAGCCGGCGCCGCCCGCCGGGCCGGCTCGGCAGGGGTCCCCGGCGGGCCCCGTCGCCGGGGCGCCGGGCAGGCGACGCGGCGAGGCGCCCGGGGCGGCGTCGGGGCGCGCGCGCGGCCTGGGCCGCTGCGCGGGCGGCCGTCACGGCTTCCCCCGCGGCTCGTCGAGCTGGATGACGAACTCGCCCGACCTCACGTACCCGAGCTCCTCGCGCGCCGCGCGCTCGAGCGCTCCCGGGTCGCCGCTCAGCGCCTTCACCTCCCGGCGCATCCGCTCGACCTCCTGGCGCAGCTGCTCGTTCTCGCGAGCGAAGTCTCGCGCCGAGCCGCGGAGCTCGGCGGCCTTGCGCAGGCCCTGCCCGTTCAGCGCCGAAGCGGCGCACAGGGCCGCGAGGACCGCGAAGTAGAGCAAAAGCGGGCGGTTGCGCATCGGCACGACGTGCCGACACGCTAGCAGTCCGAGCCGCCGCGTCCAGTAATCGGCCGATAGCCGGGCGGGCCTGGGGCCCCGCTCGCCGCCTATCGCTCGATCGGCTTCACGTAGATCTCGCTCGCGATCTCGGGGTCGAGCGCGAGCGTCGTCTCGCCGACCTCGATGACGAAGGCCGGCGCGCGCTGGTGGAGCCGGACCTCGCTGCCGGGCACGACGCCGAGCGCCGCCAGCCGGTCCATGCGATCGTGGAACTTGGGCGCGATGAACACGATGCGCCCGCGCGCCCCGAGCGGGAAGCTCGGCAGCCCGGTGACGAGCGGCCGCAGCGTCTTGTGGGCCGCGCCGCAGCAGTCGCCGGGCGGGATGGACTTCCCGTGCGGACAGGTCGGCGGGTGGCCGAGCAGCGTGCACACCGAGTCCGTCGCCTCGGGGGAGAGGATGTGCTCGAACTCGCACGCCTGGCTCTCGGCCACGGTCCCGGAGATCTCGAGCAGGTCGAGGAAGAGGCGTTCGGCGAGGCGGTGGCGGCGGATCACGGCGCGCGCCTTTTGCTCCCCCTCCGAGGTCAGGGAGACGCGGTCGCCTTCCTGCCGGACGAACCCCATCTCGGCGAGCCTCTGGAAGTCGGAAGCCGCGCCGCCAGGTGCGTGGTCGCCGATCCGCGCGAGGATCGAGGAGACCTCGTCGCGTCCGTTCTCCCGCTCCGCGAAGACCGCCTCCAGGATCTCCTCGGCCCTTCGCCCGTCCATCTCGCTCAACTGACTCCCTCCCTCCGCCTGTCGAGCCAGCCCCGCAACCGCCCCGCCAGCCCGCCCCCCTCCTGCGGGAAGCTGTAGCCGCACGACGGGCAGCAGACGACCCGGCAGCCGGCCGCGAGCGGGCAGCTGGGGCGGCACCCCTGTCCCTCGGCGTCGAACTCGAGCCCGCACAGCGGGCAGCGCTCCCGGCGGGCGAGCACGGCGGGCAAGGCGGCTCCTAGTAGAACCGGCGCATGAGCGCATTCAGCGCGGCGCCCACCGCGAAGGAGAAGGGCATGATGAACGCGGAGATCGCGAGGCCCGTCCTCCAGCCCCGCTCCTTCAGGATCATGAAGAAGTTCGCGATACAGGGGATGAAGAGCGTGATGGTCACGAGGGCGACCGTGACCTGGATGTTCATCTCCCGCGTCATGGTGCCCGCTCGCATGAACGGCGCGAAGTGCTGGAAGAGGCCGGCGGCGGCGTAGTCGCGCCGGAGGAACCCCAGGATGAACGCGGTCGCGGACGACGCGGGCAGGTCGAGGAGGCCGACCACGAGCGGGGACGCGGCGCGCTCGAGCAGGCTTAGGCCGTGGACGGCGTCGAGCCCCCAGAGCAGGAGCGTTCCGAGCAGGAAGAGCGGCAGGGCTTCCCGCAGGTACCACTCGACGCGGGCGAGGGTCTTCACGGCGACGTTGCCCATCTGCGGGAGCCGCAGCGGGGGCAGCTCGAGGACGAAGTCCGAGCCCCGCCCGGGGATCACCTTGGCCGCGAGCCAGCCGACGAGGAAGAGGACGAGGAGGATGGCGCCGCCGAACCAGGCGGCCGCCCCCGGCGAGACGCCGGCGAGCATGGCGAAGATGACGGCGAGCTGCGCACTGCACGGGACGCCGAGCGCGAGAAGGAGCGTCACGATGACGCGCTCCTTGCGCGTCTCCATGATGCGGGCGGTCATCGTGGCCATCGTGTCGCAGCCGAGGCCGAGCACCATGGGCAAGACGGCCTTCCCGTTGAGTCCCATCCACTTGAAGACCCGGTTCACCATCACCGCGAGCCGCGGCAGGTAGCCCGAGTCCTCGAGCACGCTGAAGGCCACGAAGAACGTGGCGACGATCGGGAGCACGATCGCCATGCCGTAGGAGAGCCCCATGGAGACGAGGCCGTAGCGCCCCACGATGAAGCCGCTGGTCTCGCGGAAGGGGACGCCCGCCGGGCCGACCAGGAAGTCCTGCACCCGGCCGGCGGGCACCGCCCAGCGCGCGAGCGCCTCGGTCCAGGGGACGATGTGGTCGTAGAACACCACGTTCTCGAGGAAATCCACGGCGGTCTTCGCGCCGAAGACGCCCACGAACTCGTAGGCGACGAAGAGCACCGCGAGCAGCACCGGGATGCCCGCCAGAGGCGCCGTGGACCACTCGCCGAGGCGGCGGGCGAAGGTGCTCGCCCGGCTCGTGCCACCCCGGGTCACGACCCGCGCGTGCAGGGCGTCCGCTGCGGCGAGCCGCTGGCGGGCCACGACGAAGCGGATCGACTCGGGGTAGCGGGCGGCGAGCCGGCGGCGGACTTCCTCGACCCCGCGCAGGCTGGCGTCCGACACGTGCGCCCCCAGCCAGCGGTCGAGCGACTCGTCGCCGGCGAGGATCATGAGCGCGAGTGCTCGCCGGCCGAGGCGCGGGCGGTCCGGCAGGAGCGCCTCCACCTCGGCCGCGGCCGATTCGATGGCCGGGTCGTACCGAGGCCGGAATCCGGACGGCCTCGCCCGCGGCAGCCGCTCCTGCAGCGCGGGGATGCCGGTCCGCTGGATGGCCACGGTCGGCACCACGTCGACGCCGAGTTCCTTCGCGAGCGCGTCGGCGTCGATGTGGATCCCGCGGCCGGCGGCCTCGTCCGCCATGTTGAGGGCAAGGACGAAGGGCACCTCTGCCTCGGCGAGCTGGCAGGCGAGCAGGAGCCCGCGGCGCAGGTTCTTCGCGTCGCAGACCTGGAGGGCGACGTATCCGTCCTCCTCGAGCAGGATGTCTCGGGTGACCTGCTCGTCCTCGGACATGGGGAGCAGGTTGTTCGTTCCCGGCGTGTCGAGGACGTGCCAGCCCTCGCCCCCGATGGTGGCCGCTCCCCGCGTCACCTCCACCGTGGTCCCGGGGTAGTTCGAGACCGTCACGTACTTGCCGGTGAGCGCCCCGAACAGCACGCTCTTGCCGACGTTCGGGTTGCCGACGAGGATGAGCGTCCGCGACGCCGCCACGGTCCGCTTGCGCTCGAGCGGCTGGCCGCGCGCCTGGGCGGCGGCGGGCGGCGTCACGGGGTCGCCTCCTTCGCCTTGCGTCGCGCCGCACGGCAGGACTGGCAGCGGCCGTACAGCTCGAGCTTGTGGCTCTCCACCTCGAACCCGTGACTGCGCGCCACCCGGACCTGCAGCTCCTCGATGCGTTCGTTCTCGAACTCGACGATCTGCCCGCATCCGGTGCAGATGAGGTGGTCGTGGTGGCCGCGCTGCCCGGCGGGCTCGTAGCGGGTCTGGCCGTCGTCGAAGCGCCGGGGGATGGCGAGGCCGCACTCGGCGAGCAGCTTCATGGTCCGGTAGACGGTGGCGACGCTCACGCGGGCGTCCTGGTCCCGGACCCGCGCCACCAGCGCCTCCACGGGGACGTGGCCCCCCATCTCGAAGAACGCCTCCACGATCACGTTCCGCTGCCGGGAGTGCTTGAGACCTCGCTCCTCGAGCCATGCGTCGAGGCGCGACAGTGCCCGCCTCGCCTGCGCCGCCGCGTCCTCGCCGACCCGGGCTGGCTCCCTGTCCGTCCGCTCGCGCATCTTGATAACTATTCTCATTATCACGGACGGGGCGGGGGCGCAACCCCGCCCTTCCGCGTCAGCGCGGGAACGAGACGCCGCGGCCGGCCCAGTAGGCCCGCCAGCGGGCGGCCTCGTCCCCCGCCCCGCCCGCGTCCTCCCCCGCGAGCGCGACCAGGGACGCCCGCGCCTGCCGCCGCACTTCCGGCGACGGGTCCGAGAGCAGCGCCACGAGCGCCGGGACGTACCGGAGCGCGTCGGGCGGCGCCCTGTGGCGCGCGAGCTCGGCAGCCATCGCCCGCGCCTCCGGGTCCCGCGACGAGAGCTGCCGGGTCAGGTCGACGGGGCGCGTGGCGCTCGCCGCTCGATACCGCCCGAGCGCCCCTGGCAGGAGCAGCGCCAGGACGAGGGCCAGGAACCCGACCTGCACGAAGGCCTTCCCCGCGTGGTAGAGGCCGGCCCGCACCAGCGCGTAGCGGTAGGCCGCGAACCCCACGAGGAAGATCCCGAGGAGCACCGGGGCGAGCAGCACGAGCGCCCCGTCCCGGCCGAGGCGCGGATCCGCGACCCCGGGCGCCGTCCAGAGCGCCGCCGCCGCGGCGGCGAGCAGGAGCACGAACAGCCCCATGCGCACCGCCCGGGCGGCCGGCGTGAGAATGGGCTCCGGCCTCGGGGTTCGCGCGCGCACCACCGCATCTTACGCAACGGACGCCTGCGCCTCCACAACTGGATGCGGACGCGCGAAGGCCTTGACTCGCCGCGCCTGCCGTCGCAACGTCGCCGCGCATGCCAGAGCTCGACGCGGAGACCCTCGCGCGCGCGCTGCGGTGGTGTTCCGCTGCGGGCCGGCCGGCCACCGAGGTGGCCGTGCGCGCGGCGCTCGAGCCCCTCACGTGGGACGAGCTCCTCGCGGTGAAGGCGACCCTTGCCGACCCTCCCCCCCGGGGCGACCTCGGCCCGAGCGATCTCGTCGCGCTCTCCCGCGGCGCCCGCCGTGCCGGACGGCCGCCCCCTCCCACCGCACCCGCCGCGCCCGCGGGCGGCCGCCGCCGCGGCCGGGGCCGCCCCCCGCGCGGCGCGACGGCGCCCCGCATCCGGCGCGCGAGCCAGCGGAGCGAGGGCGCCGCGGCGGCCGAGGCGCCGCTTCCGCTCGTCGACGGGCTGTTCCGCGAGGAGGGGCGCGCCGACCTCGAGCGGCTCCTGCGCCGCATCGGGCCGAGCCGCCCCGCGCTGACGCGCGCCCTGGCGGCCGGCTGGCGACGCCCCGACGGCGCGCCGGTCGGCGAGCGGGACCTCGACCTCCTGCTCGCCCACCACGGGCTCGCTCGCTCGTTCGCGGAGCGGGAGCGGGCGCTCGTCCTGCACACGCTGCGAAAGCGCGGGGGGGTGCGCCCGGATGCGGCATCCGACCTCGGGCTCGAGCCTTCGGAACTCGACCAGGCGGTGGCGCGGCTCGGCCTCGGGCCCGCGGTGGAGGTGCTCCGCGCGAATCGCCGCCGGGAACTCCTACGGCGCGCGACGCTGGCGGAGCGTGCGCGGATGTTCGCCGTCGAGGAGCCGGCGCTCGTCGACCTCGGCATCCTCGCCGAGGTCGAGTCCGATCTTCGTCGGCGCCTGCCGGAGCACCTCCGGGCGATCCAGGCCGCGGGCAAGCCACCGCCGCTGGGCGCCGCCCTCGCCGAGAGCCTGGGCCTGCCGCGCGCGGCGACCGACCGCCTCGCCGAGCGGCTGTCGCTCGATGTCGCCTCCGCTCGCCCCCCCGGCGGGCCGCCGCCCGTCCGCCGCGGCGTGAGGGGCGAGCGCCGGTCGGCGCCCGGCCGCCCCGGCGGGCGCCCCCCGCGCGGCGGGCGACCGGCTCCGCAGGGCCGCCGCCGTCGCCCGGGCGCGCTTTGACCGGGCTCGGGCGCGCTCTTAGAATCGCTGCGTGCCCATCTACGAGTATCTCTGCGAGGACTGCGGCAAGGTCACGGAGGCGCTGCAGAAGGTGAACGAGCCGCCCCCTCGCGCGTGCGGCGAGTGCGGCGGCAGGCACCTCGCGAAGCTCGTCTCCCGCAGCGCCTTCCAGCTGAAGGGCGGGGGCTGGTACTCCGACCTCTACTCGTCGCCCAAGAAGACGTCCGGCGAGACCCCGGCCGCCGGTGACGCTGCGGCAAAGGCCCCGCCGAAGGCGGAGGCGGAATCTCCGAAGAAGCCTTCCGCCGAGAAGGCGCCGAAGGGCGGCGGCGCGGCGAAGTAGCGGGACTCGCTACTTGGCCTTCGGCAGGGGCTTGCCCTTCTCGAAGGTGGCGCCGTCGCCGAACTTGGCCACGATCTGCTTCTTCGTCTTCAGGCCCGTCTGCTCGATGACGAAGTTCGGGACACGGCGAGCGCGACGATCCGCCGCCCACCGGCTGATGTCGGTCCGCGCCCGCGCCGCCCTGCCGGCGCGCCGTCCTCCGCGGCCCCGCCGCCTCGCCGCCCGCGCCACCTCGGCACGCACCTGCTCGTCGATCCGCGCGGCGGTGAGGTCCGCGACGGCGCGCGCGATGGCGGCGGAGGTCCGGTTGGCGACCGCCTCGACGGCCTGCAGGATGAGGTCTTCCACGGATGAGCGGGCGGCACGTCGGGGCATTGGGCTCTCCTATGCTCGATTCGGCTGATTGGGGAATTGCATAACTGCGGGAAAATCTCGATTGGCGAGTTCCTTACCGCGAATTCCAACGGTGCGCAAACAAGATCAATCTGTTAACGTGCGTTCCGGGCCCTCTGGCGAAACGGTAGACGCGCTCGACTCAAAATCGAGTGGGGTCTCCCCCGTCCCGGTTCGAGTCCGGGGAGGGCCATTTCCGCTTGCGGCATCCGCCCCGGCGCGTGTATCCATTGCGCGGGTACCCCATGTACAACCTGCTCATCAGCCTCGCCGCCGGCCTCGCCGTCACGCTCGCCGTCCGCTTCGGCACGAACGTCGGGTGGATCGGGTCCGTCGTCCCCGGCCTCCTCGCGCTCGTCATCACCTACTTCGTCCTCGCGCGGCGCAGTTGGAAGAAGCTCGAGGCGCTCTTCGGCGCGGTCCAGAAGGACCTCATGGGCCAGCGCGTCGACAAGGCCATCCAGACGCTGCAGGGTGGATTCTCGCTCGCCCCTTGGCAATTCCTGGTCGCGTCCCAGCTCCACTCGCAGATCGGGGTGCTGCGCTACATCCGCCAGGACTTCGAGGGGGCGCTGCCGGAGCTGCAGGAGAGCTTCTCCCGCCACGGCGTGGCCCGCGCCATGTACGCGCTCTGCCTCTACCGCAAGCGCGACCTCGACGGGATGCGCAAGGTCTTCGAGTCCGCCGCGAAGGACAACAAGAAGGACGGGCTGCTCTTCGCCACCTACGCCTGGGTCGAGGAGAAGGAAGGCAACCACGACGCCGCCCTCGCCATCCTGGCGCGGGGCCTCAAGGCGAGCCCCTCGGACGAGAAATTGAAGGCCGCGCAGCAGGCGCTGCAGAACGGCAAGCGGCTCAAGCTCGGCAAGCTCTACGGGGAACAGTGGTTCCAGTTCCACCTCGAGCGGCTCCCGCCCGAGCTGCAGATGCAGGGTGGCCGCGGCGGCGGCCGCCGCGTCGTGTTCCAGCGCCGCTAGCTAGCTCCCGACCGGGAACCCTAGACGGATCAGGTCCCGCCGAACCCGGTCGTCAACCTGCCCGCCTCGTCGATGAGGGGCACGCGCCTCTCCCCGCCCGACAGCGCAAGGAACTCCCGCATGGCCTCGGCGTCCTGCTTCACGTCCCGGTAGCGGACGGCGTAGCCCCGCTTCCGGTAGTCCTGGCGAGCGGCGTTCGTGTAGGGGCAGGTAGTCTTGCCGTAGATCGTGACGGTCTTCTCCATGTTTTCCTGGCCTCCGCAACGCGATCCTAAGGCGCCGTCGTGGAAGGGGAAGTCTGTCCCACGAAAGGGTGCCTGACCCCCGCGTCGCGCCCCGGTAGCTTGGGTGTGCCCTAGCCCGCGGGGGGCTCCGGCAGAGGGGATTTCTTGAACGGATTCCGGCGCACGACCGCCGACGGGGGCGGCACACCGCCGGCCCCTGCGCCGGCAGGGGAGCGCCCCCCTTCCCGGGGGGACCTGGACCTCCTCTGCCGCGAGATCTCGGAGCGCGCCCGGGACCTGCTCGGCCGCGCCCGCCTGCTCGGCGCGGCGATCGGCACCGCCGACGAGCCGCTCGCCCGCCTGCTCGAAGAGGACGCGCGCGCCCTCGCCGAGCTCGCCGAGGAGGTGCTCGCGACGAGCGAGCGCGCCTCGCCCAGCGTGCCCGGTCATCCCCCGCCGCCCCCTGCGCCGCCTCGCCCCGCCGCCTCGCTGCCCGCCCTCCTTCTCGCCGACGACGACCGCGAGCACCGCGAGACCCTCCAGGCGGTGCTCGAGCGCGACTACGCCATCCTCGCCGTGGCGGGGGGCGACGAGGCCCTCGTGGCGGCGCGGGCGCACCCCCCCGACATCCTGCTGCTCGACGTTCGAATGCCCGGGCTCGACGGGGTGGCGGTTCTCGAGGCGCTGCGCGCCGAGGCGGCCACGGTGGAGGTTCCGGTCATCCTCCTGTCGGGAAACGCGGACGACGTCACCCGCGTCCGCGCCCTCGACCTCGGCGCCGCCGACTTCCTCCAGAAGCCCGTGTCCATCGGCGAGCTCCGCGCCCGCATCGACCGGACGCTGCGCCTCACGAGGCGCCAGAAGGCGCTGCGGACCCTCGCGCAGACGGACGCGCTCACCGGGCTCGCAAACCTCCGCGCCTTCCGCGCGCGCCTCGAGGAGGAGGTGCGACGCGCCCGCCGCTATGGGACCCCGCTCACGTGCATCATGGCCGACATGGACCAGCTGAAGCCGGTGAACGACGAGCTCGGTCACGCCGCCGGCGACCGCGCCATCGCGGCGGTGGCCGACGTCCTGCGCTCCGAGCTGCGCACCACCGACCTCGGAGCGCGCTACGGCGGGGACGAGTTCGTACTCCTCCTGCCACACACCTCCGCGGCCGAGGGGCACGTCCTCGCCGAGCGGCTGTGCGCGCGGCTCGCCGCCACCTCGCTCGAGGCCTTCGGGCGGAGCATTCCCCTCCGGGCGAGCTTCGGCGTCGCCGAGATGGCGCGTGCCGACGAGACGCCCGGGGAGCTCGTGCGACGCGCCGACGAGGCGCTCTACCGCGCAAAGCGCGGCGGGCGCGGACGGGTCTCCGTCCACGCCGGGCCCGAGGCTACCGATCCTTGACCGCCGGTCCCGCGGGCGCCACGGCCTCGTCGGCGTAGCGGTGGAGCTTGTTGTAGAGCGTCTTCTCGCTGATCCCGAGCGACTCGGCGGTTCGCGCCTTGTTGCCCCGCTGCCGCTGCAGGGACGCGAGGAGGTACTCCCGCTCCACCGCCTCGAGGGTCTCCCCGAGCGGCACCCGGATGCTGCCGGGCTCGGTCCCCTCGGGCTCGAGCTCGGGCGGGAGGTGCTCGGGGCGGATCATCTCCCCGTCGCAGAGGATGGTGGCGCGCTCGACGACGTTGCGGAGCTCCCGGACGTTGCCGGGCCAGGCGTAGGCCTGGAGCCGCCGCATGGCACCCGGGGAGAACCCCTCGACCCGCTTGCCCGTCTCCGCCTTGAAGCGATCGAGGAACCGCTGAGCGAGAAGCGGGACGTCCTCGAGCCGCTCGCGCAGCGGCGGGATGTCGATGGTGAAGACGGCGAGCCGGAAGTAGAGGTCCTCGCGGAAGGTGCCGCGCCGGACCGCCTCCTTCAGGTCCTGGTGCGTGGCGGAGAGCACCCGCACGTCCACCTCCACCTCGGCGCGGCCGCCCAGGCGCCGGACCTTGCGCTCCTCGAGCACCCGCAGAAGCTTCGCCTGGAGCTCGAGGGGCATCTCCGCCACCTCGTCGAGCAGCAGCGTCCCGCCGCTCGCGAGCTCGAGGAGCCCCGGCCGCCGCTCGCTCGCCCCGGTGAAGGCGCCCTTCTCGTGCCCGAAGAGCTCGCTCTCCATCAGGGCACCGGGGATGGCGGAGCAGTTGAGGGCCAGGAAGGCCGCGTCGCGCCGGGCCGAGAACCCGTGGATGGCCCGTCCCACGACCTCCTTGCCCGACCCGCTCTCGCCCTGGACGACGACGCTCGCCCCGGTGGGCCCGACCCGCCGCGCGAGCTCGAAGATCCGCTGCATCGCCGGTGACTGGGCGATGAAATCCCCGCCGGGGGCGAGCGCCGCGAGGCGGCGCCGAAGCAGCTCGACCTCCCGGAGCGCCGCCTTCCTTTCCAGCGCGCGGTCGAGGACGAGCCGCAGGCGGGAGGCCTCGAGGGGCTTCTCGATGAAGTCGTAGGCCCCCTCCTTGATGGCCTGGACGGCCGACTGCACCGACCCGCGCCCCGTGAGGAACACGACGGGGATCTCGGGAAGCTCCGAGCGCAGCGACCGCAGGAGCCACAGCCCGTCGGTGCCGGGCATGACGAGGTCGGAGAGGATGGCGTCCGGGTGCCAGGCGAGCGCCACCTGCAGCGCCTCGGCCCCATCGCGGGCGCCGCGGACCTCGAGACCCCAGCTCTCGACGAGCTCCGCCAGCGCGTCGCGGCTGTCGTCCTCGTCGTCGACGATGAGGAGGCGGTCCGCCATCCGCCTTCGACTAATACCCCTTCCGGGCCTCCCGGGGGAGGCGCGCGCCCCAAACCGGGGCCTCCGCGAAGGGTGTCCCTACCCCTCCCGAGACACGATGACCTGGCGGGCAGGGCCGGTGTCGGTCGCCTCCAGGTCCGGCCGGGGCGGGACCTTGAGCTCGATGAGCTCGATTCCGAGCAGCCGCGCGTGCTCGAAGATCCGGTCGTCCCGGTAGAACTCGCCGAAGACGATGCGCCGGAGCCCCGAGTTGGCGATGAGCTTGAAGCATGGCCAGCACGGCGAGGCCGTCGTGTAGATCGTCGCCCCGTCGACGCCCACGCCATTCTTCGCGGCCTGGATGATGGCGTTGGCCTCCGCGTGCACGGTGCGCACGCAGTGGTTCTCCTCGATCATGTGTCCCACCTCGTTGCAGTGCGCGAGGCCCCGGATCGATCCGTTGTATCCGGTGGACAGGAGCGTCCGGTCGCGGACGAGCACCGCCCCCACGTGCTTTCGGTCGCACGTGGCCCGGCTCGCCACCATGCGCGCGATGTTCATGAAGTACTCGTCCCAGCTGGCGCGGGGGTCCATCGATCCTCCCGAGAGAACCCCCGGCTGGGGGCCATCGCGGATGCTAGCGCAGGGGTCCGACGCCTACTCGTAGCGCCTCTGGAGCAGGAAGAGGATCGCCTCCTGGGCGCAGTGCTCGCAGTACCCGTGCTTGCCGCGCATCCGCTCCAGCGTCGCCGCCACCTGGCGGCTCGTCCGCTCGTCGAGCGCGGCGCGATCCTCCGACAGGAACTGCAGCAGGTGCTCCTTCGACCGCCGGAGCTGCCGCTTCCGCTCCTCGTGGTAGTGATCGCGCAGCCGCCGGAAGAGGTCCGGGAAGATCGCGTAGAGGTCGATCTCCGGGGCGTCGGGGTGATCGAGGCGGAAGGCGCCGATGGCGGAGATGATGGCCCGCCGGAACCCCGCCCGGTCCTCCCCGGGCGGCATGACGATCCCTTCGAACTCCGTCATGCGCTCCTCGCTGGCCGGCTCGTCGGCGCCGGTGATGCGGTTGCGGATCCGCTCGCCCTTGACCCAGTGGGAGACCTGCGTCACGTACCGACCGAAGAGCTCGCGGTACTGGGACTCCGACACGAGGCCCATGGCGTCGCGGATCTCCTCGTCGAGCACGTCGAGGTACCACCCCTCGACCTCGCGCACGTACGCCGCCGGGTCGTGGTAGCCCTCGACGACCTCCTCGCGCATCGCGGAGTGAAGGCTCGCGTCCCGGCACAAGGCGGCGAGCTCGTCGAGGACCGCCAGCGGCGTGAGGCACCGGTGGTTGGGGCTCTGGGCCGCGTTGTAGAGCGCGGTCTTCACCTCGCGCGCCGACACCCCCGTCCTCCCCTCGTAGTGTGGGTAGACGTCCGACTCCCGGTAGAGGTCAGGCAGGAGCTTTCGCAGCTCCTTCGCCTGCGCGAGCGTGAAGCGGTCCGGGGCCTGTCCCCGGTCGTAGAGCCGGAGCTTCTCGCTCGGCGTGAGGCCGTCGATCATGGCGCGCGCGGCGGGCGCGTACCGGTCGCGCACGGGCTTCTTGAGCCGGGTGAGCACGGCCCACCGCGCCGCGACCTCGGTGGCGTGCGGCGCGATGTGCTTGCCGACGGCGGACCGCGAGATCTGCGCGTCGTAGATCTCCCTCTCCTGCGAGAAGCGGCGCAGGTACGGGACCCGGACGAGCTCGAGCCGTCCCTGGAACGAGCGGAAGAAGTCCCGGAGCTCCGGATGCTCCTGGTAGGCGGCGAGCTGCTCCTCGTTCGTCGAGCCCACGAGCACCACGTCGAGGTCGAGGAGCACGCCGTCGAGCGAGACCCGGCCGGTCTCCGCGAAGCCCAGGAGGTACTTGAAGGCCTCGGGCGGGCGCTTGAGGAGGTCGGCGAAGTCCAGGACCCCCCGATTGGCGGCGACGAGCGGACCCCACGGCTCGAACAGGGAGAGCGACTGGAGCGCCCGCGGCAGGGCGGCGTGGCTGCGGTCCGCCGAGACCTGTCGGAGCTCCGCGTCGACGCGGAGCTGCGGCTCGACGGCCGCCACCGCCTGCTGGTAGCGCGCCGAGACGTAGAAGCGCTCGACCTGCACGTGTCGGAACACCTGCACGACGTCGCCGTGGTAGGCGCCGAGGAGCGCCGTCCAGACCTGCTGGCAGAACGAGCAGGGCTGCCCCTCCAGCACGTGGTCGGACAGGACGAAGTCCGTCTCGGCCGCGCCCCCGGGGAGGCAGGCACGCTCGAGGAGGGCGCGTCGGTCCTTGCGCGGGAGGAGGAGCAGCGGGTGGTCCTTGAGCGGGCAGGCAAGCCGGGCCTCGATGGCGTCCCCCTCGAGGTGCGCGAAGCTCGCGAGGTCCCCCTCCCCCGTCGACGGGCCGAAGCCCATGGGGCCCCCGCCCCTCGCCTTCTTCTCGCTCGGGAAGACCCACAGGTAGCGGTAGAGGGCACCCCCGGGGAGGTGCGAGTAGGCCTCGGTGGCCCGGCCGAGCGCCTGCAGAAAGGAGGACTTCGCCGAGCCGTTCGGCCCGTGCAGGAGGATGAGCTTGTTCACCCGCCCGAGGCGCACGAAGTTCGACAGCGCCCGGTAGACGGACTGCTGCACCTCCTCCTGGCCGGCCACGCGTGCGGCGCGCGCGCCCGGCTCGAAGGCGAGGTCGAAGGCGCGCCAGCGCCGGAAGGAGCCGACCGGGGACTCGACCTCGTCGGTCCCGAAGTGGTCGAGGGCGTCCCTCACGTACTGCGCGGCGCTTCGCGCCTGCGCCCGGGGCGCCTGGAGGAACACCTCGAGGTACTCCTCGAAGGACAACAGCGAGCGCTGCTCCGCGTAGGCGCCCTTCACCGCGTCGCCCACCGATGCGAGAAAGCGGCGCGCACCCTCCCTGTGGTCGGTCATCGCACCCCCATAACCGCGTGGCGAGCCCATCGCCCGCGGGCCATTTCTGCCGTCCCCCACGCTCCCGTAGTAACCTCGTCCATGCGGCATGGCGTCCTCGGACACCATCGTAGGGATAGACCTCGGGACCACCAACTCCTGTGCAGCCGTCGCCGCCGGGGACGGTGAGGTGAAGCTCGTCCCCTACAAGGGCGGCGACTACATCATCCCCTCCATCTTCGCGATCGACGACAAGGGCAACGAGCTCATCGGCCACGAGGCGAAGCGCCAGTGGCAGCTCAACCCCAGGAACACGCTCTACGCCACCAAGCGCCTCATCGGAAGGTCCGCGGCCGACGACGTGGTGGACACCGTGCAGCGATCGGTCCAGTACCGCGTCCACCCGGGGGACCAAAACGACGTGGCCGTCGACTGCCACGGTCGCACCTTCCAGGTGCCCGAGGTGGCCTCCCGCATCCTCGCCAAGATCCGCGACGTCGCCTCCGACCACCTGGGCTTCAAGGTGGCCCGGGCGGTGGTCACCGTCCCCGCCTACTTCACCGACCGGCAACGGCAGGCCGTCAAGGAGGCGGGGCGGCTCGTCGGCCTCGAGGTCGTGCGCATCATCAACGAGCCCACGGCCGCCGCCCTCGCCTACGGGCTGGGGAAGAGGCTCCACGAGCGGGTCCTCGTCTACGACCTCGGCGGGGGCACCTTCGACGTCTCCATCATCGACATCCGCGACCGGGTGTTCGAGGTGAAGGCGACCGGGGGCGACATCTTCCTCGGCGGCATCGACTTCGACAACGCGATGATCCGGCACGTGATCGAGGAGTTCCGTCGTCGTCACGGGCTCGACCTCTCCTCGGACCCCGTGGCCATGCAGCGGATCAAGGACCTCGCGGAGCGCACGAAGATCGACCTTTCCTCGCGCACCGAGGTGCCCTTCTCGATTCCGTTCATCACCATGACGCCCCAGGGTCAGCCCCTGAACATCGACACGCGCTTCGACCGGGCGCTGCTCGAGCGGCTGACCGAGCCCTTCGTGGACCGCACGCTCGAGATCGTGGCGCGCGTGCTCGCCGACGCAGGGGTCGCGCCGCAGGACATCGACGAGGTCATGCTGGTGGGCGGCCAGACGCGGATGCCTGCCATCCAGGATCGCCTGACCCGCTACTTCGGGAAGGCGCCCTCGAAGGGGGTCCATCCCGACGAGGCGGTGGCCATCGGCGCAGCGCTCTACGGGTGGTCGCTGCAGGACAACAGCGACCTGAAGCTGCAGCTGCTCGACGTCATCCCCATGGCCATCGGGATCGAGCAGGCGGGCGGGCGTTTCCACGAGGTGTTCCCCCGCAACGCCCCCATCCCCAACGCGCGGTCGCTCGCGGCGACGAACTCGGAGGACGGCCAGACCGAGCTCGTCCTGCGGATGTTCCAGGGCGACGACGACCATGCGGCCCGGAACGAACTCCTCGGGGAGTTCACCTTCAGCGGGGTGCGCCCCTGCCACGCCGGCGAGGTCCGCCTGGAGGTGGTCTTCGACGTGAACGTCGAGGGCATCCTCGCCATACACGCTCGCGACCTCGACACCGGCCGCGAGATGAAGACCACCGTCCGGGTCACCCAGCGCTAGCCCAACTTCCGCAGCTCGAAGGGCCGACACGTGTGATGTCGGGCGGTTAGGTGCTGCCGTCGGCACTACATTATGGCCGGCGGCAGCGGCGATCGAAGGCGCTCCGGCAGCCGGAGTCCGAG
>Ga0335070_10001646_pt1 | contig 25916 bp, 30 predicted proteins | sample Lox_Sample_13_FD_206722 | JGI IMG/M metagenome (GOLD analysis project Ga0335070, IMG submission 206722) | Soil microbial communities from Loxahatchee National Wildlife Refuge, Florida, United States - Lox_Sample_1.3 | ecosystem: Environmental > Terrestrial > Soil > Wetlands | place: USA...
CAGCCAAGAGGGTCGTTGAGTCTTTTGGGGGGCTTCGCGGTTACGTCGGCGTGGATGTGATTCTGGGAGATGGAGGTGTGGTTGTGGTGGAGGTTAATCCTCGTTTGACGACGTCCTATGTTGGTTTGCGCAGGGTCGCCGACTTCAATGTTGCTGAATCAATCTTGGGCTCTTCATACAAGGGCGTACTTCCTGAAGTAACGCATCCGATCGGTGTCTCATGCTTCTCTAAGGTTCCCGTCTCTCGTCCTGTAGTTTTTGCTTGGCAAGATTTTCTCCGCATGGAGGATCTGGCTTCACCCCCCTTCCCAATGGCCAATGAGGAAACTTGCTACGGTATGCTGCAGTCGTATGGCGACACGGTGCAAAATGCATTGCGGAACTTGGGTGAAGCCAAGAAGCGCCTGCATGAAATCTGGCAGAGGGGGCTAAATCCGTGGTAACGGTGCTTGGACTGGACATTGGCGGAGCCAACACCAAAGCCGCGTTCATGGTCGTTTGCGATGCCCAAGTAACTGAATTCAAGTCAGCGCTAGAATATTTTCCGTTCTGGAAACGCAGCGTCAGCGAGTTCGTTTGCCTACTTTCTGAGATGAAAAACAAGCTTTGCGGGACAAATGGCCTCGACATTGTGTGCGTGACTATGACTGCGGAGTTATCTGACGCGTTTAGAACCAAGAGCAAAGGCGTCAACCAGGTTCTCGACTGCGTGGTCAAAGTCTTTGATGAAACGTCGGTTTTGGTTTTGGACGTGGATGCTAAACTGGTTTCAGTTGCGGCAGCCCGATCTGAGCCCCTGACGGTTGCGTCGGCTAATTGGGCGGCGACAGGCTGGATGGTCGCGCAGCGGATAAGTGACTGTGTCGTTGTGGATGTGGGTAGCACGAGTACGAGCATAATTCCAATCACGAATGGTGCTGTGTCTGCTTTTGGCAAGACTGATTTGGATAAGCTTGCAAACGGTGAACTCGTGTATACAGGAGGCCTTCGTACGAATGTGGCGGCGACAGTGCAGGTGCTTCCTTTGCGGGGTAGAAACGTGAGGGTTGCCTCTGAACTCTTTGCGCAGAGTGGCGACGTCCACCTGGTCTTGGGTAATATCAATGCGGATGATTATACTGTGGAAACTGCTGACGGCAAGGAAAAGACTCGACTTGCGGCGCTTGTCAGGCTTGCAAGAGTCGTCTGCGCTGACGTGGAGATGCTGACTGAAACGGAAATCATGCAGCTCGCTCAGCACGTTTACGAGCGTCAAGTCCTACAGATAGCATACGGCCTAAATCAAGTGTTTGACCGATTAGATCGCTGCGCCAAGGAGTTTCCGGTGGTGGTGACGGGTCTTGGGAAGGATTTTCTTGGGCGGAAAGCAGCGGAAAAAATAGGCACAGCTAAAGTTGTGAGCCTTGACAGTTTGTTCCCCGGGGGTGCCGCGTTAGCTTCACCTGCTGCAGGGGTTGCTTTGATGGCTGCGACTAAGGTTGAGGGGAAACGAATCGCTTGGAAGCCGTGATTAAAGTCGGCGGAAGCCTTTCCGAGTCGCCTAAGGCTTTGGAGTCGCTGGGCAAAGAACTGTCCAGTCTTGCAAACAAGCATCAGTTTGTCGTTGTGCCTGGTGGAGCGAAATTTGCTGATGTTGTTCGGGAGCTGGATGAGCGGTTTTGTTTGCCGCCAATGGTTTCGCATAGGTTGGCGATTTTGGCAATGGACCAATATGGGCTCTTGCTTTCGCACGTTTTCTCCGGATCTGAGGTTTGCGATTCTTTGAGGGTGTTAAGGCAAATCTCGGGTAGTGGACGCGTGGCAATTTGGTTGCCATCCAGGATGTTGCTTAAGTTTGACCCCTTTGAGCCGTCTTGGGATGTTACGTCGGATTCAATTGCCGCTCACATCGCCTACCGGCTTTGCGCGAAGAAAGTTATTTTTGTGACGGATGTGGATGGGATCTTCAAGACGGATCCCAAGATCGATGCTGATGCGCGGCTGCTTAGACGCGTTTCTGTTGGAGCGCTTTTGCGTTTTTCTGAGCGTACCAGTGTGGATAAGTTCTTGCCAGAGTTTCTTACGAGGTGCTGGCTAGACTGTTACGTAGTTAACGGTCGCTTTCCAAAGCGGGTGGCGGCCGTTTTGGTTGGGCAGGAGACTTTGGCTACCCGAATTATACCCTAAACAGAACCCTGCGAGCTTTCATTTTAGAAAATATTATATTTACAGTCTATCCAATACCAGATAAGGGAGAATAGAAAAATGATAAACGAAAAACCAACAACAGCCTTTATTGTATCTCTTTTGGGCGGAATATTTGTGTTACTCGGCGGAGTAATCTGGGCCGCTGTAGGAACAATAGTAGCTTTTTTCACCTTGGGATTCGGTTTTCTGCTCTATGTTTTCCTCCTGTTTGGCATCATAATAATCGCGGGAAGTGTTGCGCTTAACAGCAATCCGCGGACGGCGCATACTTGGGGGATTGTCATACTGATCTTGGGGATATTCTCGCTCGTCGGGGTCATTACCGCTCTTGGTGGGATACTCTCAATAGTTGGTGGGGCGCTCGCTCTTTCTTGGCATCCGTCTCAGCCATCGCAGCCTCCTCCTCCGAGCCAGTACTACTGAGCTCGGCGCCCTTTTTTGGAAGCCATAAATAAAAGCTTGCAATCTAACCTAACGAGATTTTATGCTGAATGATCATTCGTCGTCTTCCAAAGTTGCCATTGTGAAAGGAGAACGAGCAAAAGAGCCTGTTTACAAAGCGTTAGACCTCGTTAATTTCCAATCGGCGCTTGCCGGATGCATCAACGTGCTAATCAAGGTTAATTTTATCACTGACAGGACTTGGGATACGGGCGCAACTACAGACCCGCTCGTGGTTGAAGCGATAATTGACAAGCTCAAGTCTTTGCCTGTCAAGGTAAGTGTTGTGGAATCTGATGCTACGATGACGAACGCAGACAAAGCCTTCGAGAAGACAGGCATGAAAGCTATGTGTGAACGCGTCGGTGTCGAGCATATTAACCTGCGTTATGTGGAAGACAAGGTAAAGATTGATGTGCCCAATGAGGAAGCGCTGGGTGCGATAACGGTACCCCGCATCGTCAGAGATTCCGCCATTATCAGTGCTGCAAAATTGAAAACACACATGGCAACAACAGTTACGCTCGGTATGAAAAACATGTTTGGCTTGCTTCCTGACAAATTCAAAGCCAAATACCACGCCCGCGGCATCGGCAAAGTCATAGTCGACATAAACACGGTGATCCGTCCCGTGCTAACAGTCATAGACGGGTTTGTGGCTATGGAAGGCAGAGGACCAGTTGATGGATCTCCCGTGCAAATGAACTTGATAATTGCCTCAAAAGACGTCGTAGCTGCCGACTCAACTGGTTGCCGAGTCATGGGCATTGACCCACACGAAGTTGCGCACATTCGCAGAGCGCACGAAAAAAACATGGGTAACATAGACGACATCGATGTTTTGGGCGAGAAGATAGAGAACGTTGCAAGGAGATTTAAGCAAGCCCACATTTAAGAACCCAAGTGCTCTGAAACTTGTTTTGGCTCATGCTCGTGAAAGTGCAACTTTCAGCTAGCAAATCAGGTTAGTTACAGAATAGATAGCAATTTTTTTCGTCATCAATGGTTTCTGCAGTTGATGGGAGAAGTGGAAATTGTCTTGTTTTTGGGTTAGAGGTGGGTTGCTTTCAGCCAAAGGAGACGCTTGCCAATTGCTTTCCGCATTGATGGAATAGACGGCGTCATAAATGACATCAATGGCGCTGTCGAGCTCAGATTCAATTCTTAAAGGTACTATTGTGCCTGCCCAGCGCCCAAGCGTCTGATTAGCGCTCAGTGCGAACGTGGCAGAACGTTCTGAAGGATTCGTTGAAGCTATAAATACTAGCTTCGAAATTTCTCTGAGCACAAGAACCAGAGGAAACCGCTTTGCATCTGGAAGAAATGAAACGAGAAATCGAGAATCTCGTATTGACCAAGGGCTTCTACAACAAACCTGAAGACATTCCCAAGAAGCTCCTGTTCGCGTTCATTGAACTAGGAGAAGCCAGCGACGCATGGAAGAAAGGTCAACTACAGGAGAAAATTGCCGAAGAGCTAATTGATGTAATATTCTATGTCCTAGACGCAAGCCGACTTGCTTGCCCAAACGTGAACATGGATGAGATGTTCGCGTGGAAGCTTGCCAAAAACCTGGGGAGACCTTACCAGTACGGTGAAGGTCACAGGAGCAAGTAGCAACATCAAATCTTGCTCTTCAAAGTTGAAGCTTTTATTCTGCGGAAACCAAACATTGATTAGTGATAGCCAAAGTGCCATTTACGTACCCGAAAAACGTGTGCTTTGAGTGTTCAGGATGTGGCTTGTGCTGTGGTGACACTCAGACCAGGAATCGGCACGTGCTCCTCTTGCGCCCAGACGCTGAACGTATTGCAGCGCACACTAGCCGGCTTATCAGTAGTTTTGCTTATGAGGTTTCGGGAAGTGAGCCCTACGTTTTCGAGCTACGCAAAGACTCTGCGACGGGCATGTGTTTCTTCCTCAAAGATAATCGGTGCACAATCTATGCTCAAAGGCCCTTAATCTGCAGGTTTTATCCTTTCGAACTAGCAAAGGATGAGAACGGGGCGTTTGTTTTTAGAGAGACAAGTGAGTGCCCAGGTATAAGTCGGTCCAAATCAAAAGGTGGGAAGAGGCTCAGCGAGCCTTTCTTCGCCGAGTTACTTGCTCTTGCGAGGGATGAATTGGGCAAGGCTGGTTTTTAAGATTCTGTGTTTTCTTGGTCATACAAGAGGTCGTTTTTGGGTGTACCGGTAGCCGCATTGGCATTCGAATCCAGTTATCTCGCCATGCTTGCCGGTTTGCAGTTGCCTCCTGTGCCCTGGGCAGTGGGCGGCTTGTTTGTGGAGTTTCCAGAGCACGTCCGCGTCTTTGCGGGATATTGGTGTTTTGCGTTTTATTTTTACGAGGCATGTTGCTGCTGCGGCTGTTGCCGTGCAGGCGAATCCTATTTGGGGCAGGAAAGACAGGATTGTTGTTGTTATCATGTTTTTTCGCCTTGTGTAGCTGTGTGGAGCACATCTACAATATGTCTGCGCTGAGACATATTCCACAAATAGATGTATTGCATCTTACGATATAAGTATTATGCAGGCGTGTTGAACACCATCTACACAAACCTAAAACTGCCTCAACAAATCCGCCTTCTCCAAAATATGACCACAGTAATGGCACTTCAGAAGAATCGGATCAACGCTTTCCACGCGAAACTTCGCTGTTATCGGCTCGCCCGTATTGCTTATGCAACAAGGGTTATCACACTTGACGATGTCCTCGATAGTTTCAGGTAGCTTAACCTCCACTTTCTCCATCACCTTGAAGTCGCGGACAATGTTTATGGTTGCTTTGGGCGCTATTAGGGCAATGCGGTTGACTTCTTGGCGGTTCAGTGCGCGGCTTTCAATTTTCACGATGTCTTTGCGGTGCATTTGTTTGCTGGGTACATTGATTGCTATTGTCACCACTTGTTTCTCGTGGCCGGTAATGCCCAAGATCTTGACGACTTCCAGAGCGTAGCCGCCGCTTATGTGGTCGATTACTGTTCCATTCTTTATTTTCGAGACTCGGACTTCCTGATTCTCTGTGCTCATTTGGTAGTCGCCTATTGGATTTCCTTCTCTGAGATAGATAACACTTGCGATACGACCGTTCTTGAATTATAAAATTCATGAAATCCAAATTTCAGGCAAAATCTGGATAGTAGTTTTTAATTCCCTCGCTGCAATCAATAGTGCCATGGAACCACTGGTTGATGACGTCGGCAGTTTTCCGCTTCCCACTTCTGTCGACAGGGAAGTATTTGGCAGAGCTTACGAATCTGCTAGACAAGCAATAGTTGTTGGCGAAGATCCGTTCAAGTATGATTTTGTTCATAAGAACTATTGCAGCATTGTCCTTGACATGTTTCGCAGAAAACTCCGATCTGGGCTCGATGTTACTAATTTTCCACAAAGCCAGGATGCCGTCAAGAAGGTTGGTGAAGTCATCCACAGAGCAATGGAACGAGGCTCGTTCGTTGTTGATTCAAGAGAAGCGATTCTGCCAGAAGTTTGCGTCATCAACGCTGAAGCGAAGCGTCTGAGCGAGGAATTCGGCAAAAAAATATGTTTACGGGTCTCAATTTTTGGCCCTATGGAGCAATACCTCAAAGAAATTGGCACGACTGCTTACGCTGACGTTTTGGAAAGTTTTGCCGAGACCATCCGGCGTTTTTGCGAGAACAGCATCCTTGACAATAAGTACATCAAAACTGAAGTTGTTTCGATCGACGAACCCAGCTTCGGTTTCTTTAACATAAATACCGACAGCAGCCTCCTTTGCGAGGTGTTGGACAAAGCTTTCGACTTTAAGGGGCCAACCCGGCAGATTCATCTGCACTCATCCGCGAGATTGCCTGACCTGCTGGGCGTGAAAAACGTGGATGTTCTTTCCTTCGAGTACGCTGCCTCGCCAAAGAATATTGAAGGCATTTCCAAACGCATGCTGGAGTCAGCCGACAAGTTCATCCGTGTTGGCGTCGCTAGAACTGACATAGACTCAATACTTGCAGAACTTCATGACAAAGGATATGCTCAGCCAACAGCGGAGCAGCTGGTCGAAGCGCAGGACGTCATCAGGAAGCGTTTTCTTTTCGCCAAGGAAAAATATGGTGATTGCATGACGTTTACTGGTCCAGATTGTGGTCTGGGAAGCTGGCCCAATCCGGAATCCGCACAATTGCTATTGGAAAGAACTGTTGCAGCAGTCAGAAGTTCATAGACTTGTCCGGAATTCGCGATTGTCTTCAAATTTGTCAATGAGAGGCCACGTTCTTATTTGACTCTTAAGCAAGCGAGTTTAAGAATAAACGGCTACAGAATTTTGTGAATTGAAAGAATGCTGGCAACAACTTTTAGTCCAATTCTGGAAGGAAAACAGTAAAAGTTGTGCCCTTTCCAAGAGTGCTTTCAACTTTAATCTTGCCGCCATGAGATTCAATTATCTTTTTGCAGATAGACAAGCCAACACCCATTCCTTTCGCCTTTGTGGTGAAAAATGGCGTCCACAGTTTCTTCAAGTCACCCTCAGTTATGCCTGTTCCAGAATCGGAAAATGCAACTGCAACATCCTTTCCCGTTTTTCGTGACGTTATTTTCAGTTCTCCACCATTGGGCATTGCTTCGAAAGCATTCTTAATCAGATTGCTAAATACGCGTTGAATTTGACCCGGGTCAACAAACAGAGGAGACACGTTTTCCACTTCGTTTTTTACTCCTATATTGTCTGCGGGTTGAAAAGTTGAGAGCGCACTATCAACCAGCTTTCCGGCGTTTGTGGTGATCCTTTCTAACTTAATCTCGCATGAGTATTCTAAGAGGTCTCTTACAATTTTGTCCGAATATTCTATGCATTGTTCAATTGTTTTCAACTGTGCGTTTCCCTTGTCGTCAAGCTTTGAACCGTAGTTTTTCTTCAGAATATACGTAGCACCTTTGATGCCAGACAATGGATTACGCAAATCGTGGCCTACCATTCTGGAGACTTCGTTGATTGCGTCGAGTTTTTTGTTTAGGCTGTTTTTCGCTGAATTAGCTAGTATGGAAATTTCGTCCGTCTCAAATTTGGATCTCCTTTGAGTTTCTGAATTAAATGGCATGTTCTCAATTTGAGAAGCCAATTTTGTCATTGGTTTCACTAAGCCTACCTCAAGGAAGATTGCAATTGCAGCTCCCAGCGTGAGTGTTACTGAAATAGCTGCCACTAAGAAGACATATTCAACCCATATTCCTTGTTGATAGGTTGTTCTATCTTGACTGAGCTCGAGGACAAAAGTGGGATTTGAATTGACGTCATTAACCAGCATGAATTCGGATATCAAGCTTGAGTTATCTTGTTTTGTAAGAATCCGCTGCTCGTTTGATAGCAGTGACTCAGCCATTTTTTGCTCTTTGGCTTCAAAATTGTGCATCGCGACTATGGTGAAATTGAGGCTAGTTATTTGTTCAAGTTCGCCAATTTCTCGGGAATCAAGGTATTTGCCAAACAGCATTCCGCCTTCTGGTGGACCCTGACAAGAGGTGGTTAAGATCGGGGCGCTCGCCACCATCATGGGTTGGCCATCAACGAGCAATATTCCTGAGACCGTGGAGTCTAAGGAAGGAAATGTCCACAATGCATTACTTGATAAAATGAGAAGTTGAGTCTGATTTGATGTTTGGAGTTTTGTTCCGTTGTCGAGGTCGAATGTTTGACAGTACATTAAATCTCTGTTGTTGTTCGTGATAGCTACAAGGTTTACCTTGATGTTTTCGAACGTTGAGTCGACGAAGTTGCCGTTAATGTAGTCTGTGTTGTTATTCTTCGCATAGTTGTAGGTGTCATTCCAATCTGAATAGTCAACTACGTCAGCCTTCAGCAGACTAAGGCGATAGCTCAGTGTGTTCAAGACTTGCTGAGCATTGCGGTATCCTTCCTTGCTCTCTATGTTGGTGAAACTAGGTTGAATGACAAAGGCAGCAATTGCATACATTGCAACTAAGAATGCAAGGGTTATAGTGACTATTGCAAGAGTGCCTTGTGTTCGGATTTTCATTGCAGCCTTTGTCCCTTTTAGTGCCTTATTTTGTTTGGGCAACATCTGTATAAATGAATAATGAATTTGAAATATTGAACCAAAAGAATAGCTTCAATTGTATTCTTTGAAGAATGCGTTTTACAAAAAAAGGAGAGATGGTTTTCTATGGTTCAGTCGATGGGTTGGGCGGTTCAGGTGGGGCTGGCGTTGATGTCTTCTGTGTCCTTTTTTGTTGATATTTGTTTAGGTCTTGGAATCCGAAGGTTCCGACCGGTGGCCATCCTGCTTCAGGCATGACTGATGGGACGAGCATGATTGTGTTAGTTTGTGATTGTTGACCCAGTTCGTAGAGTATGTTCATCCATCTGAGTCTCAGGCCTTCTGTGCTTGATTCGTATGCTTTTGCGGCTTCTATCATTTTTTGTGAAGCTTCGAACTCTGCTGTGGCCAGGGTTACTCTTGCCATGCGTTCTCGTTCAGCTTGTGCTTGCCTTGACATGGCGTCTTGCAGGTTGCCTGGGATGATTACGTCTCGGACTTCTACGGCGGTGGCTTTGATGCCCCAGGCTTCGGTTTTTTCATCGATGATTTCTCTGAGGTGTGCACCGACTTTTTCGCGTTCAGCAAGCAGCTCGTTTAGTGAGACTTTTCCGATAACTTCTCTGAGTGTGGTTTGAGATGCTAGTTGGGTGGCTTGGAAGTAATTTTCAACTTGAAGCACTGCTTTTTCGAGGTCAACGGGTTTCATGTAGAGGACTGAGTCCACGTTTACAGGGACGTTGTCCTTGGTTAGGGTGGATTCGGTCCGGAACTGGATTGTGTCCAGCCGCGTGCTGATTTTTATGGGTGCTCTATCGATGATGGGTATGAGGTATATTATGCCTGGTCCTTTCATGCCGAGGTAGCGTCCGAGGCGGAGGACTGGCATGCGTTCCCATTCCCGCAGAACGCGTATGCCGCTTAAGAAGAAGACGACAACGACAAAAGCTACGAATGCCAAAATCGGAGTTAAAACGTCTACCATACATTACACCTTGATTTGTTATTGGCGAGGTCTGGGGAGTTAAGCTTTTTCCTCAGAAGGCTTGACGACAAGAAACATGCCCTGCATTCCCACAACCTCGACAGTATGACCGACGGTTATTGATGATTCTTTGGATAGGGCTTCCCAAAATTCGCCGTTTACGCGCACTTCGCCTTTAGGCTTTAAATCGGTTACAGCAACGCCAATTGAGCCAATGAGGGCTTCCTTTCCCGTTTTCACTTTTGAAAGTTGAGCTTTGGCGGCTGCATAAACTAACCAACCGGAGATGGTAATGATGACTGCGATTATGACTATGAGGGCTATTGCTATCTCGGACCTTGTTTGTGCTGAAGTTGCGCCGCTGATGGTTGCGGCGATGACCAAAATGCCTATGACAGCAATAAATGCAATCCAGGAGTGCATGCAGCTTCCTAACTAGGTTCTGTTGGATTCTGCTTATAAGTTAATGACCAATCCAGGAGATGTTGCTTGGCTTACAGTCTAAATTCATGAAATTTCAAGAAAATAGAAAAAGATTGCCCTACACGATGTAGGGTATAGGGTTCTTTGGATCGGTTTGCAATTCGATGTGTGGCGTTGGTGACGGAAATCTTCTGGGCGATGGGTTTAGAGGTTGGGGCGGTTCCGGCTCCATCCTCGTAAATGGCGCGAGTTGCTTATTCGTCGCTTTCGACCTCCTTCGCAGTAGGTGTTATGTTTAGGTCTACAAGTTTTTCTCCGCGCAGAATCGTCAAAGTGACCTTCTTGCCTGCGACATCTTCTGAGAGCAGCCTTGGGAGATCGTAGAAGTCAGCGACTGGCTTTCCATTGAAGGCCACGATGACGTCACCCATGGTTAAGCCTGCTTTGCGAGCTGGCTCGTTTGGTTCGACTTGGAAAATCATTACTGCTGTTTCTTGGTCGATGCCTGCTTGGTCTTGGATTTCTTGTGGGATGGCTACTGTGTTGGCTACAAGTCCGAGGTACCCGCGTTTGACTTTTCCTCCGGTTAGTAGACGATCGGTGACACGTTTTACGCGATTAATAGGGATAGCGATGCCGCGTTGCCAGACGTAGGCGGTGTTTATACCGATGAGTTTCCCTTCGGCGTCGACGAGGGGTCCGCCGCTAAAGCCTGGGTTGAGTTTGGCGTCTGTGGCGATGACGTTTTCCATGGCTGTTCCGCGGAAGCCTCGGATGCTGCTGTCCGGGTTTGTGACGATTCCGGTTGTTGCTGTGGGCTGTTTTCGGTTGAACGGGTTTGCTAGTGCGAGGACGAACTCGCCTGTGTCAACGTCGTCGGAGTTGCCCATTTCGATGGATTGGAAGTTGCCGTTTTCGACTTTTAAGAGGGCAAGGTCGCTGTATGCATCTGTGCCTACGACTGTGGCTTCGAACGTGCGTTCTCCCTGACCGACTCGGACGGTGTTGCACCCTTGTAGGACGTGATTGCAGGTCACTATGTAGCCTTGCTTGTCGAGGACGACGCCTGTGCCCTTGGACATTTGGGCGTTTACGCTGACGACGCCTTTAGCCAACTTCTTTACAAGCTGGGTGGTGGCGTCGCTGAGCGATTTTAGGAATTCTAAACTGTTGATTTGTTGGGTCATGATTGCACCTTTACAGAATATAATAGCACGGGCGGGATATGTTGACTGAGACCATGCTGAAGTCGGTCACAAGCTTGAGGGCGGCAGAATCATAAGAAGAAGCCATTATCCAGCCATTGGATAGTCCTGTAGTTGGATAATCTTTTGAGATGCAAAATCACTTACTAATTAAAAAGGCATGTGAGAACAATGCGCTGTCTACATGGGCATGTAGTAGTACCCAGTATTACCGAAGAATTCCACATTTCTCGCTGTAGGACCCCGGGTCTGCGCGCAAAGCCTGCTGATGTGCGTCATGAGCTGATACGCTGCTTTAAGCGCCAAGTTTCGGTCAAACCCATGCAGGAACTTGGCTTCAATTGTCAGTGCGTTAGACGTCATTTTAGCGTCTACTTGGATGTCGCCGTCCTCTGTCACCCACTTCAGGGCGACGCCCTCTGAGCTTTCAGCCAGCCCCAGCCACCTCAAGAGACCAAACCATCTGCCGCGCAAGTTTGAGATAAGCATGTCGACGGGCATGTCGCTGGGCAGGAAGGTCTGCAGGAGCATGATCCGTGTTTCGTTGCCGCTAAATGCGCTGCTTCTGAGTTGTTTTGCGATTTCCCTCTTTACGGTGTAGCCTTCGCTGCTCTTCTTGATGACACCTTCGGTTTCTAGGCGGTCCAGAATCCTTGAAAGCGTTTCCGGGTGCATACCAAGTCGGCGTTTGAGGCCTTCGAAAGTAAAGTATCGGAAGTCTTCTTCGCCTAAGAAGGCCACCACATCTTCGTCGCGTTGGCTAAGCGACCAATCTGGAATGCCTTGCAGGGTAACTTCCTGGAAAGGAGTTATCATGGTTACTCAAAGCATTTGCAACGCGTCGCTTTTGAAGTTTACTCCGTAAACTCAGCAAAAATAATGAAAAATGCTTCAATTTTTGGGGTTGATTTTTGGGTTCTTTTGCCTTTCAGCCTTGAGTTTTCGGAGCATTTGAGAGGCTTCCATGGCTGTTGGTGCTTTTGCAATTCGTTTGGATTTAGTCAAGTCCACACAATTGCCGCAGTATGGGCACGTTTTAGTTTTCTGGGTTGCTGTCGCGAGCATGAAGCCTTTGCAGTTTGGGCATTCGACTATGGATGTTAGGGGCATCTTGGTGCGCCTTTCCGAAAGGCTTTTCCACACACGCTTAGATAACGGTAGTGGAAGTGCTATATTGGTGAGTGGCGCGGACAAGCTAAAGGCAAGTCAAGGTCTAATCGATATCGCAAGGGGCTACTTTAAGAAAGAAGGCTTCAAACTCAAAGGCGAGTCCGTGGGTATCGAAGGCGACAGTGGCGTTCTGCATTTGTTTGACCTCATCGTCCAGAAGGGGCGCGATGAGCAGGTTGTTTGGATTCGCGACTGGAACCGGACCATAGGCGTGAACGTCATCATCGGCCTAGACACAGCCGCGGCGGATGTGAAGATGCCTAACCCCATCATGATCGGCGAGAAATTCAGTGACCATGCAAAATCTTATTCGAACCGCCGCAAAATTACCCTTCTCACAAAACAGAAGCTGACCACAAGCTTTCTGTAACCCTTTATTTCATGGTCTTAGGAATTCGCTGGTTTTGCCTTCGCGCTCAAGCATGCTTAGCCAGTCCACGCAACCCAAGTAACAGCTTTTTTTGCCTGCTAGCACTTCTAAAATATCTTTCAACATTTCATTCACTGATCTTCCAGAAACGTCTAATTCACAAATCTTGCTTTTTTCTTGCTTGTTGAGGGCTTCAACGAGACAGACGTCGAGAATTTCTGCTTCCAAGTTCTCTTTTTGTTTCTTCTCGTCATATCCGCGTTTTCTCATAAGCTCGCGGAGTTGCAAGGGGTTTCGTCTTAGAACGAAAACATTTGTTACCAACGGTTTGGGAGTAACGGCTGAAGCGTAATGCCCGTCGACTATAATATCAGTTTGAGCTTTGTCTATTAGGGCTCTAAGCTTTTGGCGCATTCCTTTCTCATCGATTACGGCGGTGTCGCGTGCCTTGTCTTTTTTCAGAATAAGATCTTCGCTCTTGGCGAATTCGGTCAGATTCACGTATTGTGCTTTCAATTGCTCGGCTAGTTTTTTAGCGAGAGTGGTTTTGCCGACGGCGGGTGTTCCTGTGATTAGTATGATGCGGTTTGCCATGATGCTATTTGAATTCATCGCTGTAGTTATTGGTTGCGTCCTATATGCCGCGAAGGACTATCAAAAAGCTTTTCAGCTTTTGACTCGATAACGGATGGCGGAAAGCTGGGTTCAACGATGAAGGAAGGAATTTTGGCAGAGCCGGCTCTAGTTGGTAGAAAACTGGAGCTTGAAGAGTTGGATTCTTTTCTGAATTCTGCGCTGTTGGGAAAGGGAATAACCGTTTTTGTTTCGGGGGAAGCCGGCAGCGGAAAAACAAGGCTCATCCGCGAATTCATGAGTGTTGTCAAGAAAAAAGGCGCAGGAACGATGGTCGGGTGGTGCCTAAGCGACGCTGAAGCGCCATATTTCCCTTTTACCGAAGCGTTCAACGCCTACTTCTCGTCCATTGAAGATCAACTCGACAGCCCGGGGCAGCTCCAAGCTTCGCTGAATCTTGAGGTGCCGTCACCTGTTTCAGCAGATGATCAGCACTTGACAGCTTGGTTGTCTGGCGTTGGTCCGCAGATTATTGGCAAGGCCGAGGTGTTGTCGCCGCAGGTTTGGAAAGATCAGGTTTTTGCAAACGTCGCCAAGACCTTGCACTCAATCTCCGCTCAAAATCCTCTCGTCGTGTTTATTGAGGACATTCACTGGGCAGACTCCGCTTCGCTGGCGTTGCTGCATTATGTGGCACGCGCGGTGAATAATTCTGAAAGAATTCTCGTGGTAGCCACTTTTCGGAGTGAGGAAGTTACAAACGACGCGGAGGGGCATCCGCATCCATTGGCTGAAACCATGCGGCTAATGAGGCGGGAAGACCTCTTCGCTGAAATTAAACTATGTAACCTTGACCAGGCCAGCGTTACTGGGATAGCTGAAAACATGATAGGTGGCTATCTGCGTCCAAGGTTTGCGGGGAAATTAATGGCTGAAAGCAGGGGCAACCCTTTGTTCGTCGTTGAATCAGTGCGTATGCTGCATGAAAGCGGAAGCCTCGTCCAAAAAGACGAGCAATGGGATCTTGAGGCTGAAGAACTGCGGATACCAACGAAAATAAAAGATATAATCCTTCGCAGACTTGCTGTTCTTAATTATTCCCAAAGAAGAGTTTTGGATGCTGCCTCTGTCATCGGTGAAAAATTTGACGCCGAGCTGTTAGCCAATGTTCTTGGACAAAGCGTTTTGGAAGTGCTTGAAAATCTGAACGTAATCGCGCAGTCCACGTCAATAGTTTTTCCTGAGGAGTCTTATTACCGGTTTGATCACGCGCGGTCACGCGAAGTGCTGTATGAAGTGCTTTCTGTGCCGCTTAAACGTGGATATCACGCGAAAGTCGCCGAAAGATTGGAAGCAACAAGGAATAATGGCAATTTGCCGTTTGCCGATTTGGCTTACCATTTCGATAGTGCCGACAACAAGGAAAAAGCCGTGAGATATTCTTTGGCAGCAGGCCAGGAAGAACTTACAAGGTGCGCGAACTCCGAGGCAATTGGGCACTTCAAACATGCGGTGGAAACAGTTGACGACAAACCCGGGTGCCTAAATGACTTGTCGATTGCCTTGGAAGGACTTGGCGATGCATACAATGCTAGCGACAACTTTAGTCAAGCTACAAGTGCGTTCGAACGGCTTTCTGACCTTCAAACCGGCGCGGTCAAACTGCGTGCGCTTAGAAAAGCAATTGCTGCTTCCATCTATCAAGGCGATGTAATCAAAGCGTTTACGCTCATACCAAAAGCCGAGGAGATTGCTTCTGCTGATCCTTTGGAAGCCACTATGATTCTATTTAAAAAAGCGCTTCTAACCATGGTTCAGGACTGGGTAATGGGCACCAAAATGCTTGAGGACGCCTTACATTTTTTCGAGAAGGAGTACGCCCTTCCAGATGTTGCTGAAGTCCTAATTTGGACTGGGTATAGCCATGCTGCAATGGGTAAGCTTGAAGATGGAGCTGCAGAGGTTTTCAGGTCCCTCGCATTGTATAATGAGCTTGGCAATTTCCGTGGTCAAATGGAAGCATATGCCTATGCTAGCGGCGTGTTTCATTGCTGCGCACTTATGGAAGATGCAAACAGAATGGCGTCAAGAGTACTAGAGATAAATGAACAGTACAAAATCGAGGACTATGTTCGGATGATTCCAGCCCTCGTGTGGTTGTCCATAGGTTTATTGGCAACTGATCTTCCCAACGCCCTTTCCAAGGCACATAAAGCACTTGAATACTGCGATAAAACTGATTCAAATTTGTACAGGGGCGCTGTCTATGAAACACTCATCGTTGAATACGCAATGATAGGTGACACAAACCGCGTGGATGAGTATTTTGGAAAATTCATGAAATTACCTGAATATGTGCTGTCAAATCCTGTTACTCAGAGTTTCATCGGTGCCGCAATTGGAGTTTACTACACCGCCAAAGGCAACTTCGAACAGTCAAACCAGACCTTTAACAGCGCCCTCGCAGTCCCGCATAATCCTTACGAAGTCTACACTAGGCAATTGTATGCTTTTGCTTTAGGCAAGCAGGGTAAATTCGAGGATGCCAAATTGCAGGCAGAGCAATCTTCAAAGATCATTGAAGCAAACCAAAGCAGGTTTAGTCATTTCAATATTCAATCGAGTTTAATGGCTTTCACACATCCTCAAGCTAATCAGAATTTTGATTTGCGGCTAGACGTGGTTAACGTTTCGAAGAATCCGGGGACAATAGAAAAGGTTGAGAACTTGTTGGTTTCCGGGCTTAAAATTGTTAATGCCTCTCCGAATTGCCTCGTCCGCGACGGTATCGTTGAAATGAGAATCAAGACGATTGAACCTTTTGAAGTGAAGACCATCAAACTTACTTTGAAAGCCACAAAACCCGCGCAGTTCCAATTGAACCCCACGGTCGTTTACGTTGATGACACGGGTCAAACCAAAACGAGCAATAGCCAACCGCTAGTCATAACCGTTTTTCCCCCGTCCAAAGAATCTCAAGCTGCAGGTCTGGTCAAAACTGGTTATGCAGATCTGGATACTCTGCTATGTGGCGGAATACCTGAAGGCTTCGCGTTGGCTCTGACCTCGCCTGCCTGTGATGAAAAAGAACTTCTTGTAATCCACTTCTTAACAGAAGGTGTGGAAAGAGACGAAACAACCTTCGACGTTGTGACAGAAGCTGGACGCGCATGGGCTTTGGCGGAGAAATATCCGTCGAGCTTCCGCCTGTTCTTTTGCAGTTCACAAGTTAGTGTAGCGCTGCAAAGCCTACCTAACGTTGTAAAGCTGAATGGTGTTGAGAACTTGACTGAATTTGACGTTGCAATAGCTAAGGGTTTTCGTACGCTGGATGCGTCTGCGGCTCGACCGCGGAGAATCTGCTTGGAAGTAGTATCTGACGTTTTGTTGCAGCATCACGCAAATATCACTCGAAAATGGCTCAGTGGGCTGCTTGCGAGCTTGAAGTCGAAAGGTTTCACAACGCTGGCAAAAATACCTGGAGAAAGAACTGATTCTAAACAAAGGAAAACTCGAAAAATAATCACCAATATTTATTGGGTGCACTGTGCCATAAGATATTGGGCTGGCGAGTTGGTGTGTGGCTTTCGGACCCCGAACGATCTTAAGGGTCTGAGGAAACTCCGCCCACGCGTAGAATTGCAGCCCCTTTAGGGGGCAAGCCGAGAGGCTTGGCAACGGAGCAGAAACGACACGTCCACCTGGATTTGGCGATGACGCATGCGCAATGTCGAGTGCGCTGGGATGGAACGGTGAAACGGCCGTCCTGCAAGTGGAAAGGGCAAACATGCGCTGATGACTTCTCTACGGGAGAGCGCGGGTAGCCCGATTAGCCGAATGCCACAGTCAACAAAAGGCGGGTTACGGCCAACACACCAGCCTAAAGGCAAGATTTTCAAAAGTTATTAAAGCACTGTTGTGCATACGATAATATCGGGAACATAAATGCCAAAGAAAGAAAAACCTTTAACTAAGAAAGAACGAGACGAGAAAAGAAAAGCGAAAAAGGCAAAGCAAAGCAAAACACAGACTTCTTAAACCCATCGAGCTTTTCATAACTCTCTTTCTCTTTTGACCATACCGGCAACTCAACGCGATGAAAGACTATTAGTTTCAACACTGAAGGCGCGTTAACTTCACAAGTTAACCTGATGGAAACATGTTTTAGCATGTATGACCATATGGTTAGTTTGTAGTTGATATTTATGCCGAGTGTAGCAACACGTAAAGCAAAGAACACTCAGATAGCACAACAAAAAAAGAAAGAAAGGGAAAAAGAAGCGAAAAAGAAACAGCAACTGCAGCAGCTTCCTGCCAAGGGCAAGAAACGCTAAGACACCAAGAATTCTTGTATCAGTCCGAAAAGCTAAAAACTAGATAGCTACTCGGGAGTATAGGGGAATTGAGATAATAGAAAATAAGTAATAAGAAACTATTAGGCTAGAGGCGAGTTACGATCTGCTCACCAGCCGAAATTCTTGCATCCCGCCCTTTTTCTGACTAAACAGCCATTGGCAAGAACTTATGACAGTAACGTCACTCTGCAAGTTGGATTGGTGATTCATAAATCACATAAAAAGCGGTCTCAATGGGAAGAATGTGAATAAGAAAAATCCTGAAATCAACTATTGTTGAAGCCATAATTGCTATGCGAACAACGTTGGCTATTGGTAAAGCTCAATCCAATTAATTGGGCGATGCTGACCTTGTTAATGCTGAAGTTATTGACCTCAATTCGACAGAGAAACCCGTGAAACGAATCATTCATTAGAAGCCTGCTTCAGAATTATACTTCTCTTGCGCTCCGCCTCGCACGTTCCAGAAAATAAACAATTTTCCAATCAACAGCAAATTCCCCCCATCGCGGGCTTAGAAAACAATATAGGCTAGAATGGTATTCTCCATTTTATTGAGGTTTTTTGGTATGGTCAGCCAAATAATAGTGGGCATTATTACTTGGCTTCACATTGTCTCCGTAATAGGATGGACTGGAGCAGCGCTCACGTTTCTGGTTTCGATTAGATCGTCGCTTCCAAAGCTTTCGCCTCAGGCAAGCGGTGAATTTATCGTCAAGGTCATGCCGAGGTTTGTGAGGTCTGTTCAAGTATTTACTATCCTTACTCTCGTTTTTGGACCAAGTTTGGCTTTGACAATGAATGACGGCCCGCCGAACCAGTTTAACTTAGTGTCGCCATGGTCTATCTTCGTAACTGTGGGCGCCTCAGTGGGAATTGTAATGTTGTTCGTCGTTTTCTTCCTGTTTACTCCGATCGCAAACGGTCTTGTGCACGCAGTTAAGCAAATGCAGCAGAATCCAGGCCAGCCCCCTCCGGCCAAGTTTGGCGTTTTGCAGCGGCGCTTGGCGTTGATTCCACCTTTGGGCGTTACGCTTTTGCTTCTAGCGGAAGCATTTATGGTGACAGCTGCACAGTTCTAGCAAGGTCCCTAATGATTTGATATCGATTGCCCTCTGTTTTCCACTTTTGGAAAGACTGCGATTTGTGCATGTTTTGTCGCCGAGGTGTTCCAGTATAGAAAAAATCTGGTCCAGAACATCGCTATTATTGTTGGTTCGGCACCTTTGTGTGACACTAATTTTTGCAGCAGTTCCTGAGTCACTTTTCTTTGTAGCAGAACGTTAGCATGCCATCTAAGCAAAAAGGTGACAACTTGCCCTCAGTGTCCTGCCTAATGCAGAGGTCTTTCAGGTCGCATTTCGGACAAAAAGATCGATTTAGAGTTTCTCGGTTCGTTTCCAAGAGACCTTTTTCTTTTAGTGTTTCATAGGCGAATTTGAGGTATTTTCCTTCAGCAATTCTAGGTACATCATATTTGGCGGCCTCAACGCCGGCTTGAATCGCCCAGTGCTCATAAAGTCGTCTCGACCCCTTAGTAGAATTACAGCTTCTGCAAATCCAAACCACGTTCTTTTCAGTGCTCGGTCCATTGTAAACTTGAGGCAGCAAATGTTCTAGTGTAAGGTTGGTTTTTTCGCCGCAGAATATGCACTCGTTTTTGCTTTCTTTCTCCTTGACGTATTCTCTTATTTCGTTCCAGAAAATCTCGCCCTCTCTGAGTTGTTTGAACTTTGCCATCACAAAGCCATATTCGTACTTCCCTTTGCCCGCTGACGCTGAAATTATTTTCGCGTACTGCCAAAAGATCAAATCTCTAATGGTCTTAACTACTGCAGGAGGCATTAACCAACCGCCACACCCAAACATATTGTTTGTTATTGGTTTAAAGAATTTCGCGCTGTATTATAATGTTAAAGTCCGTGATAATGTGATCATATTTGTTTACGAACTGAATGGGCTTGTTCAATCCAATTCCCTGCTAGATTTCTTAGACTATCGAAATGAATTTGAATTTCATAATCCGTTTCTGACCGTGATCTTGACCGCTTTAGATATCGCACAATTGGTCAAAACCATACAAAAATCTAGAAAAAAGTTGTGTTACTCAATGCCGTCTTACAAAGTGAATTCAACCATCGACGGTTACTGTGGAGCGGGGATGCGAACCAAAGGGAAAAGGCGGGTCCTAAATTCGCATCTCAGACCATTCCAAACTTGGTAAGGAAGGCTGCACGTATCTTCTGCTTCTGTTTTTGTTCTTGCAGGTAGGTTCTGGCTCGTTCCAATAATTTAGATTTCTGCGAGTCAGAAAGGTCAAACCAGATGATTCTTTGTGTTTCCATTTGCCGTTACCTTTAGATTCCTATGTATTGTTTCTTAATAAATGAGTTATTTCAAGGGATCGAATATATCCAAAAAGGAAATATCTTAACGCATCCATAATTCTTCATCCTGCAGAAATATTGTGTAAAGAAAACTTTAGCTGAAACGGTCTTGTGCCAAGAATTCTTTACGAACACCCTTGCAAATGCTGTTGGATTGTTCTTGCCAGTCCGTCCTATTTTCAAAAAGTCACAGGGCAGATGAAGGTCTTTGTAGACCGAATGGCTTTTTGGCGTTAGCCAAAGGAAAAAAAGATTTTGCCGAGAAAGTTGGGGGAGTCATCGGTGTTACGCGGCGATCCGGAGTTTCAAGCACATGCACTCAGATGATCATTTCTTGACGGCTCTCGGAATGATTATTCCGAGTGGTGGAAGAGTGTATGCAATCGGGCGCGAGAAAGGCAATGTTGCCAAGGACAGGGAGGGCATGGAAACTGCGAGGCATCTGGGAAAGATGATGGTTCGGACTATGCGTCTTCTCAATAAATCATAGAAGAGCAATGTACGATCTCCAATAGAAGTTTGATCTTTTTGCACAGCTTTGGCCAGTGCTTGCTAAGTATAGAAAACCTTTCTCAAGACAACTAGCATGAAACTAGTGCGTCTTACCTTGCTTTTCAATTATCGCCTTAGGAACGGACTTTATCGCTCGAATTAATATAGAAAAAATGCCCTCAACGTTAATCCTTTTCGCGGTAACTCCATCAAATTCTATCGATTTTTCCTGACCAGTTTGAGTGTGAATGTATTGGAGTTTGAACCTTGGAGCGTAAATCACGACTCTCTCGCCTACCTCAAAGACCTCATCCACGATGCGGCTAAGGTTTTCAGGTCTTTGAACCAGCTTTTTCCGAACAAAATTAATGTCAGCTGTTGAGTCAACTTCAGCGATGCAGTATTTTGTAATTGTCTCCTCAGGATTTTTTTCAGAAGGCGCCGAAGGTAGAGTCTCCAAATTGGCTTCCTTCCCGTCTTTTGCCAACATGAAGAAAGCCTTGTTCTCTACTACAAGTCGCTCTTCGCCTTGAAGAGTTATGCTCGAAACTGCGTTCGGGTGCTTTTCCGGATAGAATTTCTGGTTCAGTAGGATGACCTCGCGCACCTCATTGTCTACGTAAACGGAGTAATCGCACATTCGGTAGTAATCGAGAAAGTAACGAGCATTAATCACAATGTAAGGCTCGTAATACTTGGTCATGGAGACTAACTGAACAAGCGCCGGCTTGGGTCTAAGCACCAAAAACTTAGTGAATAGCCGTCTTTTCAGCCTTTCTCCAGTCACCTTTATGACCGTGGGATCAACCAGTGTCTCATAAACCACGGTTTTTCGGGGAACGATTTTGTCCGTGCAAATTGAAAGCGCGTGATGTTCCAATGCTATCGTTGCGTAATCGACAAATGTCTCCTCAGAGGCTTCTTCCATCTAATTAAACCCCGATGTTTGGATTGAGCTCTAGACCTTGGATTACTATCATGGAGAGTGGCTAATAATAAAATTATGAATCCGAACAATGAATGACAGATAACAATTGGAAATCAAACCTTTCTGCAATCCCTCATTTTCTGAATCCATGAGGATTAGTCCATTCTTGAACGAAACGGAAATCGCTTTGGCGTTCTCAGCACGTTTTCGCAGAGAAGCGCGCAGGCCATCTGCAATTGGACCATTCATTATCGTGGTATTTGCTGAAATCATTGCAGGTTTGATGGTTTACCTAAAGAAGAAGCATTTAGCTCATAAGGTATTTCAAGCAAAAATCAAAATGAGTGCAACTAGTAAGATTGGGGCGCCAACGAGAAGCATTATTTTTCCTGCCGTGTTCTCCTGGTCCAACTCTTCAGGCCGCTGTTTGAACTGTTCGCGTCGGCGATACGGATTTGTGGCAATGTTGGAGCCGTCAAACTGAGATTCCATTGCACCCGAAGCCCAAAGGGCGCCCAATCCTAGAATCGCTAGAGCTTCTACGAATAGGAGTGTGCTAAGTATTGACCTGATGTTCTTTCCAAGAAGATATCCAGCGTAAAATGATATTGTAGACCTGTATAGAGTAACTATCAAGAGATTAGACAAGATTAGGGCGAGCGAAATAATTGATGCACTCAACAGAACCTTCTTCCACCGCCCAAACCACTGAAAGTTCAAATTCTCACCAATTCCCAATTATCTCCTCTCCTTTATAATCATATGTTGTGAAGATTTCGCATAGAAAACGAATTTGACTAATGTTCGGTTGCAGAAGAAAGAAGTGTGAGAGAATTAAGAGTATTCTCTAAACGTGTGGTTGCATTTTGTGCATCGGAAGAACTGGGTTGAAGCTTCATCTCCGCCTCGGGTTTGCACCTGCCACACGAAGACGAGCATGTTTCCACATCTGGGACATTCCATCCTCATTGTGGGCATGGTTTCAACATTGTCTTCTTTGCCAATTATGGTGACCTGCTGCCGTAATGTATGTTTAATGACTTTGCTGGTGGCTTTGGTTTCTGCTTCTTTTGTAGCGCTTGGCTTAACATAGCCGCATTTGGAACAGGTAAAGCATACTCCGCCTTGGGCTTTCGTAGGCACGAGTCGAGAACCGCAGTCTGGACAAAACTCCATTAAAACTCCAGCTTTGAATTTGCTAGTCCATAGAGATAACTCTACAAAATATAAGGATGACCCTTGAAAGTAAGCCAAACTGCGTTAAGACCAAAACGCATATGAAAAGGACTAAATCAATTCACAAAAAAGTTTTAGGCTTAGTGGAAGCACTCGATATTCTTTACGTATAAGTCAATGTTCTGGCTGACAGCGTCGCAGTCAACTAGATGAGCTGTGCCGTCTGAACAGTAGACCTTTTCGCCTTTTCTGACTAGGGTGTAGCGTTTGCTGCAAGCTCTGAGAGCCGAGCATCCGTCGCAGTCTCTGGAAAGCATTTTTGTTCACCTCATTTTTCACTTTTAACACTATATTATCTTTCGTGAATTTACGCATGTTCAACATAATCTATATAGGTTATGGAGGGAAAACACAGATAAACCGATGCTTTCTTCTAAAATTATGAAATAAGAAAAAAGGGTAAGGAATTTGCGCTTAAATCTTTTTCTTGTCCAGAACTTGTCGGAAAGTCTTTCCGCAGCATTCAAACAAGCCAATCGTGAGTTCTGTTCTCTTACCTGTTTTGTCTGGTTTACCCGCCATCTTCCAGCTTTTCTTCGGGGTCTTTACATCTTTTCCGCAATCGGGGCATTTTGCCATGTTTTTCCCTCCCGAGAACCGTTTATGTGCGGTTTGAGCATAAAAGATTTTCCCATGAGCAAAAAACGCAAGCCGATTCATGCCTGACGACGGCTGCCTATCTCGCAGCCTTGGTTCTAATCATTTTATACTCCCGTTGAATCTATGTCTTGAGGAAGCAGTCGTGACCATGGAACATATACTGAGGACTATGGAGCCCGGTGATGCGATTAAAATTAAAGAGATCATAGACCTATCTTTTTCACCATTCATACGTTTTTTTGCACTCCACAGTTTGGACGATGAAGGAAGAGTGCTTGTGGTTGAAAATCAAGAGGGCGTGATTGCTGGTTTTGCCAAGCTGATCACATTTAAAGAGCGCGCCATCAAGTACGGCTGCTTACTTTGGATCGCAGTTCACCCAAAGTATCGTCTGAAAGGAATCGCATCAAACCTCGTAAACGCTGGCCTCAACGACCTGAAGGATGAGGGAGCAAAGGCTGTATTCGCTTCCGTTCGCCGGAGAAATTTTGCTTCCTTGGCAGTATTTAAGAAACAAGGCTTTAAAAGAATGAACCTCATAGGGCTCTGGCGACTCTTTGGTTGGCAAACCTTCAAGTTTTTAAGCGACATCTGGCTCGCTCCCGGAGAAGTCGCCCTGATCCACACATAGTTAACGAATAACAGAGAACAATGAATTTGATGGGTTCGAGATGAAATGCCTACTTCTTGTCCTTCTCTTGGCTGCCAAACCATTTCTTTCGCCAGGTAAGAATTTCAATCATCAATTGTTCAAGTTCCTCGAATTTGTCTTTGTACTCTTCAAGTGGCCATTTGTGAGGAACTTCCAACTCAAAATCTGCAGAAGGAAACTCTCCATCTGCCTCATTCAGCACATCTCGTATGAATTCAGGGGGAACAATCTTGCTTGGTAGATACGGCAAAACAAGTTCTTCTTCAAATTTACCCTTTGCCATTTCGATTCTCCTCACAAAGAGTCAAGACTCTAACTTAATATCTATTCTGTTCTGCCCCTTGAAAAGCAATTTGCAGTATCGGGGCTTCGATGTAGTCTACCAACTTGTACTTCACCATTGGTCTTAGCCTTTTAATTGGCATCACATTCTCGTCAATAGCTACTACAGGAAATCCATGAAGAGACTTCAAATGGGCGACCAAGTTTTATCAAGATAGAAAGGGACAACAGCAAAACATGACTGTAGGTTATCTTTACGGCGGAATCGTAAGTGTAGTTTTTGCGCTTGTCTATTCAGGACTGTTTCGCAAAAGAAAAAACACAGGGCGAACAAAATATGCTAATTTTGCAACCAGCCCAATCCTACCTTTTGTCTTAATTTTAGTTGGAATATCGCTGGTGTAATATTCCATCTCAGGCGCTAACTATCCCTACCTAAGTTAGTCGCAAAAAACAGATCGAAGGATTAACGACCTGCGATAACCTACTCGCTGTCAAAAACTATAGAGGCTACACGCTGGATTGCTGCGAAAGCCTGGTCATCAAATGCCACGAAGATAACCTCACGAAGCTGGTCTTCATTTCGCAAAAACTCTTTGACTGCTTTGCATGCTACACGACTAGCCTCATCAAGTGGATATCCATAAGCTCCGGTGCTTATTGACGGAAACGCTATCGAGTGAAGTCCGGATTCGACGGCTAACTGTAATGAGTTCACATATGCCTTCTCCAACAGTTCTGGTTCGCCAAGTTTTCCGCCATGCCAAACCGGACCAACAGCGTGAATTAGTCTTTTAGCCTTAAGGTTTCCAGCGGTAGTCATTACTGCCAGCCCAGTTGGAAGACCATCAGGATACATTGTACCTCGGTTTCTTCTGCATTCCTCAAGAATTGTGGGTCCTCCACGACGGTGAATGGCGCCATCCACGCCTCCGCCGCCCATGAGCGGTGGGTTTGCTGCATTTACAATGGCATCGGTTGCCATGTCGGTTATGTCGCCCACGATGAAACGAATGCGGGCTTTGCCGACGTGAAATTCGTTTTTTATGGTTTATCGACCGCTATGCGATAGTAGTTATTATTTGCCACAGGGCTGAGCCGAAGAACAATGCCCCAAAAAATACTAAAACAGAAACGCAGAAAAACAGGATAACTTTGTGGACCAGAGGCGTCCAGAATCGATGCGACTTGAAGATTACGAAGGCTACGATTGTGTACCATACAAAGTCGCAGCTCCAATGCAATCCCGCAAAGATCGAGAAGCCTATGAAACCGAATATTTTTGCGTTAAGTATTAGCGCAGTGCCTATTGTAAGCCACCATAAGATGAACGCCGCGTTGGCTGCGGTCGTCTTTATTCCTGCAAAGAAAGACTCTTGCCGAGACCCGGCATACTTGAGATCTGCCTTGATACGGTTCCTATAAGTCTGAACGCCGAGATAGATCATGAGCAAGCCCCCCACGAGGTAAATACCTGCCTGAGCGTACCATGGAATCACAATCTCGCTCAGAAAGAAGAAAATAAGAAACATAAGAGGGAATTCCACCACGGCGTGTCCCAGCGCTATTAAAACTCCCGCAGTTTTGCGCCTGGCCGCC
>Ga0335070_10001647_pt1 | contig 25903 bp, 25 predicted proteins | sample Lox_Sample_13_FD_206722 | JGI IMG/M metagenome (GOLD analysis project Ga0335070, IMG submission 206722) | Soil microbial communities from Loxahatchee National Wildlife Refuge, Florida, United States - Lox_Sample_1.3 | ecosystem: Environmental > Terrestrial > Soil > Wetlands | place: USA...
CATTTGTCAGCGCCAGCTTAAAACGGACGCATTTCTGCCGGTTTTGTAGCTGAAAGAAGGGCCATCGGCGGGGACGCGGTACGACTCTATAACAGTTTCTAAATTCTTCAGCGAGTGCGGGCAGTGCGACAACCGCCGGTATGGTCGAACGGCGCTGCCGCTACTGTCATCGAATCTTCCAGCCATCGAAGTATCAGCCAAGGCAATCGGTTTGCAGCGAGCCTAGCTGCCAAAGACAGCGCCGGGCCGATTATCACCGCGAGAAGATCGCGGCTGACCCTGAATACCGCCAGGTGTGCCTGGACAGTCCTCAGAAGTGGCGTGCTCGGAAGCCGGATTACTGGCGGCGTTACCGCCAGCAGCACCCGGCTGCTGTTGAACGGAATCGCCTACGACAGCACGTTCGGGACCAAAAGAGCCGTTTGCGCGATCTTGCAAACAACAACTCAGTTTTCGATCTAAAGCATTCCGTAGCAGAGATCTGGCTGCTCGGCTCCGACCTCCAGAATCTTGCAAACAACAACTCAGCTTCGTTGCAAGTCTGGATTCTAGAAGCACTTCCGCCGCGCAAACCTCCCGTCTCGGAATCTTGCAAACAACAACGTCCTGGCGCATACGCCGTTTCCGCCGGATAAAAAGAGATCGCGCCCATGCTCTCGACCGAACAAATCAACGACTTGCATCGCCTGTACTGGTCCGAGCGTTGGCCGGTCCGCAAGATCGCATTGCACCTGCACATGGGCTGCAACACGATCCGCAAGTATCTGAATGCGCCGGCACAGCGTGCTCGCCGGCGACGGCGCATCAGCAAGCTCGATCCATTCAAAACCACCATCACCGAATGGCTGGAAAAAGATCCCACCGTGAGGGGAACTGTGATTGAACAGAGATTACGTCCCCTCGGTTATAACGGCGGCCACAGTATCCTGCGCGAGTATCTACAAAAGGTGAGGCCGGAAACCAGGCCTCCACGCGCGTTTGTTCGTGTCGAGCCCGCGCCTGGCGAACATTACGAAGTCGATTGGGGACACTTCGGGAAGCTCGATTATTCCGGCGACAAAAGGAAGCTGTACGCCTTCGCGCTAGTCGAGGCTAATAGCCGCATGCTGTTCCTGGAGTTCACTCACTCCCAGAGCTTCGAAACCTTCGCTCGCTGCCACATACACGCCTTCTCCGCTATGGGCGGCGTTTCGCGGGAGATCGCCTATGACAACTTGGCGACTGCCGTAGCCGAGCATGATGGCCGGCTGGTCCGCTTTCTGCCGCGCTTTCTCGGATTCGCGCGAGAGTTTGGATTCTTTCCTCGTGCCTGCAATCCGGCAGCGGGTTGGGAAAAAGGTAAAGTGGAGCGCGCCATCGGATATGTACGCCAGAACTTCTGGCCCTTGCGTGAGTTCACAGATCTTGATGACTTGAATCGCCAAGCACGCCAATGGCTCGCGGAAGTGGCTAACCAGCGGCAGCATCGCGAAACCCGTGAGCGGCCCATCGACCGCTTTCAGCCTGCCGCGCTCAAGCCGCTGCCGGTCATCCCTTATGACTATCGCGACAGCGCCGAGCTGCTGGTTCACAAGGATCTGCGGCTACACTTCGATGGCAATCGCTATTGCGTTCCTCAGCGCTTCGTCGGCCGCCATTTAATGGTCAAGGCCGATTCCAGCTCCGTCACCATTTATGACCGTGTCCACGAGATCGTCTGTTACCCGCGTTCCTGGCGCCGCGGCCAGACGTTCGGCGCGGATCGCTTCGAAAGAGAAGTCGCCGACCTGCGGCCCGGCGCCAGAAGATCACGTGCCCAGCAACGTTTCTTCCTTTTTCTCGATGGCCTTTGTTCCAGGGCCATGCTCGAAGCCTATCTGCGCGAAATCGCCGATAGCAATCGCGCACTTTCGCGGCAACTGAGGGAGCTACTCGAACTCATCCGCCAATATGGCCCCGAGCCAGTTGCTCATGCCATCGAAAAAGCCTCTGCGGCTCGCGCCTTTGGCGCTGACTACATCGCCAACATCCTCCAGCAGCAGCAATCGCCTCGTCGCCCGCAGCCACCGCTGGTTTTGCGTGATCCTGTGCTGAACGAGCTCGCTACCGATCCGTTGTCGCTGCTCGATTATGACGCTTTCATCCTCAATCCCGGAAAGGAATCCCATGACTCCGCTCCAACAGAAGTTGAATCTACTGAATCTGTCGACCATGAGCCGCCAACTCGAGACGACGCTGACTGAAGCCGCGGCCAAGAACCTCAGCGCTGCCGCCACGCTAGAATGGCTCACCGACATGGAAATCGAAGCCCGCTCGCAACGCGCCATCGAGCGCCGTTTCCGCTGCTCGCGTTTGCAAGCCCAGCCCAGCATCGATGCCTTCCACTTCCAGCACCATAAGAGCCGCATGCAGGCAAAACCGCGGGTGCTACGTCTGCTCGATCTCTCGTTCCTCACCAAAGGAACCAATATCGTGCTTATCGGCAATCCCGGCGTGGGGAAAACATTTTTGGCGAAGGTGATCGCCTGGCGTGCCTGCCAAGCCAATCAGCGGGTTCTATTCACGACCGCCATGGAAATGCTCAATCACCTGCTCGCTTCTCAGGTCGATCACTCCGTGGTGAGAAAGCTCAGAACTTATACGGAGCCTTCACTGCTCGTCTGCGATGAGCTAGGTTACCTGGCGCTCGACCAGCAAACTTCCAACCTCTTTTATCAGGTAATCTCCACTCGTCACAGCCACAAACGTTCCACCCTCATTACCACCAACACCCCATTTTCCGACTGGGGCAACATCCTCTTTAATACGACCATTGCCACCGCCATCGCCGATCGGCTCGTCGAGAACTCCGAAATCTTCCTCCTGGGCGGCGACAGCCTGCGCAAAGCGAATAAGAATCCTGATCCGCCGGCCGAATAGGCCGGCCCCGACTAAGCGCCGCGCTGTGATGATAACCCGCGCGGAGGAGTCCGCCGGCTAACCCCACAACGGCGCTGCCGATGCGAGCGGGAGCCCCACTCCCGCTCCTTCGTTGTTTTTTCCTATGTTCAACTTCAGCGCCAATCATCTGTTCCTGATCTCGCGGACCGAATACCCCTCGTGCGCGGTGCTTCTCATGCTCGACGCCGACACCCGCCGTGTGTATCGCCTGCTGGACTTCACCAAACGTTTCCGCCTCCGCTCTGATCGAGCTTACTGTGTGGCGGGCAAAGTCAACAGCGTGAACACTCTTTATCTGGTCGTCGAGTCGGTCAAGCTGGACGCTAAGCACCAGTGGTCTTCGATTGCTCCTGTTCCTGTTGACGGCGCGGGAGGCTAGAGCTATGGGCTGACTCTTGCTTTCTCCCATCAATCCCGAGCCTGGCGTTTCGGAGCTTCCAACGGCGGGCAGGCATCTGTGTGTGCGGACGATGAATCCGGCACGCCGAACGGATACAAAACCGGCCGAATCGAATCTACTTTAAACCGGCGCTAACACCGGTCCTGGCCCCAGGGCAGGCCATAGCTCGGGTGGCCTGTCACCTGCAGTACGAACTGTCCGTTCCTGCGCTCGTGGAGCAGGCAGCCGGGAGCCGGCATCCGAACGGGCAGGCCGCAGAGAACGAATGGGCGAGAGGAGAACCCGAGGTTCTGCCGGGCGACGTCGCGCTTCAGGCGGACGCACTCGATGGATTCAACTTTGCGCATCCGCCGCTTCGAGATGATGAGCTCGGGATGGGCGTCAGCCAGGAACGAGCCGAGCCTCTCCAGACCTCCGGCGGAACGATGGTCGTGCTTGTTGACCGGATTTGGACGTGACATGGATTGCCTCCAGCGCTGTGCGAAACGGCGCGATTGGGCGATCCAGGGAAGGGTTCAGGATGGACTTTGGAGGAGCCAAGAACGAAGGCCTGGAGTTTTACTCCATTTACTCCGTTCGACGGGATTTTGAAGAAACGCTCGATTTCTGGGCGATTTGCCGTGGTCAGAGTGCATCGCCATGGCCGCCTTTGATTTTTACTTTCAATTTCGGCTGAGATTCCCAAGCTGGACGTCGCGGGTTCGAGTCCCGTCTCCCGCTCCATCTTTTCAAGCACTTGGGCGAATCCAGCAACTTCCTTCACTCCATTTCACTCAGTTAAGCGGTGAGCAGGGCTTTTTCGAGCCGTTCCGCCGCTTCGGCGCGCCTGGACAGGGCGGCCTTGGTATAAACGTCAATCGCTACGCCGATGCCATGCCCGCGCTGATCGGCCGCGACTTTCGGGTCGATTCCCTCGTCGTGGCCAAGGCTGGCATGGGTCCTGCGCAGCACCTGAAACGTGGCCCATGCAAGCCCGACCTTTTCGAGTGCGGGCTTCATGTGCCGGTACCAGACGTTGTCCCTCCACATCGGGGTAGAGGGGTTCTCCGAAGCGAACACCCAGGCTTCGGGTGATTCGTCCACCAGCTCCATCCATTCCTTCAAGAGGCTTGCCGTCTTCGGAGGAATGGCGACGGTGCGGGTGGATTTGTGCGTCTTCGGGGTGTCGATGTCGCCGCGGTAGAGGCGTTGCTCGATACCAAGCTTCCTGCAGTCGCCAGCGATGTGCCGGCGCTGCAGGGCCAGGATTTCGCCGGGCCGCATGCCGCAGATGATCGCGAGCTGGGCGATTACCCGCTCGCGGAGTTCCAATGCATTAACGTATATTTCCACCTCCTCTTTGCTCATGGATGGGGACGGGGAGGGGGCTGCCTCCTTCGGCGTAAACAGCGCCGCCGTCGGATCGCGGTCGGTATAGCCTTCCGCGAGCGCGAGCTTGAAGAGCGCCCGCAAGTCCCAGCGCAGATGCGCCACGACGCTGCGGGACAGCGCCTGCGCCTTGGTGTTCAGGAACAACTGCAGTTCCTTGAGTCCCAGTGCGCAGAGCTTCTCCTCCCCAAACTCCCGTCCCAAGTGATGCTGAATGCGGTTTTCGGTGGTCGCGGCCGTGGACCGCTTCCACTTCGACCTCAAAAAAGGAAGCGCTACGCCCTCGATGAATTCACCGAAGGAGATGTCGGGATTGGGAGATGTCGGGATTGGGAGCTTTCGCGTTGCGTGCGTTCGCCTCGGCGATGATTTCATCGCGTCTGGCTTCCGCGTCGCTCTTGCTCATCTTGGAATAAAGCCCCAGCGTTGCGTATTTCCGGGTGCTTCCGTCGCGATAGAGCAGGGCCCACATCTTGCGCTTCCCGTTGGGGAATCCGGGGAAAGTTGAACGCGATTCCGGGATGATTCCGGACAGCGTTCCGGGATGATCCCGAACAGGATTCCGGGATGAAGGTGAACACCGGTTCCGGGATGAAGCCGAACAGTTTCAGGCCGATCCCGTAACAGCGTTCGGCTTCGCCGGAATGATTTCCACAGGCACGTGGTAGCGCTGGACAACACAATGGCAGGCAGCCTCCCCTCGAAAGGGAGGATCAGCTTGCCAGCCAGGAGATTGTCCGTGCGCAAGATCAAAGAAGTTCTTCGATTGAAGTTTGAAGTGGGCCTGGGGCTGCGAGCGATCGCCCGAAGCTGCTCGATTGGCCTCGGCACCGCACACGAGTACATGCAGCGGGCCGAAGCTGCCAAGATCACGTGGCCGCTTGGACCCGAGTGGGACGATGACCGGCTTGAGGCCGCGCTGTTCGGCGGCCCGCCGCGCAGCCGTCCGACGGTGCTGCCGATGCCCGACTTCGCCGATCTTCATCGGCAGCGGCAGCAACATTCACACGTGACTCAGCAGTTGCTGTGGGAGGAGTACCGGCAGGCAAACCCAGACGGCTACCAGTACAGCCGCTTCTGCGAGCTGTACCGGCGTTGGCTGCGGAAACAGGATGTGCTGCTGCGGCAGGAACACAAGGCCGGCGAGAAGTTGTTCGTGGATTGGGCGGGAACAACCATACCGATCCATGATCCGCGTGGTGGTCCGGTGCAACAGGCGCATCTATTCGTCGCCGTGTTGGGCGCCAGCTCCTACACCTACGCCGAAGCCACTGCCGACGAACAGTTGGCAAGTTGGATCGGCGCTCACGTGCGGGCCTTCGAGTTCTATCAGGGCGTGCCGAAACTCGTGGTGCCGGACAACACCAAGACTGGTGTCACCAAAGCTTGCCGCTATGATCCCGACCTGAATCCGACCTATCAGGAGATGGCCATGCATTACGGCGTCGGAGTGATCCCGGCGCGGCCATACAAGCCTCGGGACAAAGCCAAAGTCGAATCGGGTGTGCAGCTGGCCGAGCGCTGGATCATCGCGGCGCTGCGCAATCGCAAGTTCTTTTCAATCGAAGAGTTGAACCAAGCCATCCGGGAGCTGGTCGACCGAATCAACCAGCGGCCATTCCGTAAGCGCGAGGGGTCCAGAGTGACGCAGTTTGCGGCGGTGGATAAGCCTGCGATGAGTCCGCTCCCGGCGGAGCGTTTCGACCTGAGCGAATGGTCTCGTGCCCGAGTGAACATCGACTATCACATCGCCTTCGATACGAACTGCTACAGCGTGCCTTACAACCTGGTTCAGGAACTGGTGGAAGTACGCTCGACACCGACGACCATCGAGATCTTCCACAAGAGTCAGCGGGTGGCGTCGCACTTACGCGCCCGCGGCCATGGGCACGCAGTCACGATTGCCGAGCACCGTCCGCGTTCCCACCAGGCGCATCTGGAATGGACACCGTCGCGGATAGTCCACTGGGCGCAAACCATCGGCCCGCATACTGCTCGGCTGTTCGAGCGTATTCTCGCCGACAAGCCGCACCCGGAGATGGGTTACCGATCTTGCCTGGGCATGATTCGGCTCGCCGATCAGTACTCACCGGCTCGTGTGGAAGCCGCGGCGGAACGGGCGCTGCTTACAGGCGCGTGCCGTATCAGAGCGTCAAGTCGATCCTGAAGAACTCGCTCGACATAATTCCTCCGAGCACTCCGCCGCCATCATCGCCACCGCCTCCACACGACAACATCCGTGGCGCCGAGTACTTCGAGTGAAGAGACGATCATGCTGAAACAACCAATGATTGAAAAACTCGCGGCAATGCGCCTGCTCGGAATGGTCGACGCACTGAAGGCGCAGGAGCAAGATCCGTCCTCCCGCGAGCTGAGTTTCCTGGAGCGGTTCGGACTATTGGTGGATCAACAGTGGAACTGGCGGGAGAACCAGGCGCTCTCACGACGTCTGAAAAATGCCAAGCTACGCACGCCGAACGCTTGCGTTGAAGAGATCGACTATCGGACCGCTCGCGGTCTCGACAAGAGCGTGATCCGCTCTTTGACGCAACAGTCTGCCTGGGTCGGGACGCACGAGAACATTTTCGTCCTTGGCCCGACCGGCGTGGGCAAGAGCTTCGTGGCGTGCGCGCTGGCCCAGAAGGCTTGTCGCGATGGATATTCGGCACTCTACACCCGCGCCCAGTCATTGTTCCGAGATCTTGCGATGGCGCGGGCCGACGGGAGCCTGCGCAGTCTCCTGACCCGAGTCAGCCGCATCGATGTCCTGGTGATCGACGATTGGGCCATGGCCCCACTGTCAGAGTCCGAGCGCCGCGATTTCTGGGAGATCTGCGAGGATCGCTATCAGGTGCGCTCCACCATCCTCACGTCGCAACTGCCCGTTTCCCGCTGGCATGAGCAGATCGGCGATCCTACATTGGCCGACGGCATCCTCGACCGGCTGGTTCACAACGCACACCGGATCGAGATGCGTGGCGATTCAATGCGCAAAAACCGAGGTAGTCCGGCGTATAGCTAATGTTTACGGGACATTCGGTCAAGGAACTGTCTTAACTCTGCTTCGCGTGCTTTCGGAATGAGAATGCGACCGTTCCGCAAGTCTATTTCAGATGGGCTATTGTTCACGTCTGCAATTTGCAGAGTATCGCTTTTAGCGGGGGGGCCTCCGTCGTAGGGCACAAACACGCCTTCCTCGAGCACCAATCCTCCACGATTCCAAATGTGGCAGATGTCGACATCACGGACTGGATCATACGCACAATATTGCCACCAGCCAATTGCACCACCCACGTGCACGGCGTCTTTCGGGATGTTTTGGGGTCTGCTGCGTTCCAGCGCGTCGTGTTGAATATGAGGCATCACCAGTTGAGCGAGGGTCACGAGAGCCGCTGCGACCGTCAAAGTCAGCATGCGCGCGAATAAGCTTCCGCGCATCAAGCGCCACACTTTTGAAACACCGAGAATCAGCATTGCGTTCAGTCCGCCGCAAACCACGACGGACATCAAGAAATTCCCACCCTCGGTCGCCATGATCTTACCGATACCAGGAATCGCGGAAATTCCGGCGGCAACGAGCAGAACAGGGATGCTCCACGGCAGACCTAGAACAACCAGTGGAATGCCGCCCTCCGCCCAACCTGGATCGGCATATGCAAGGCCCACAAACACGAAGGCCAACAAAAGAAGGTACACCGCAGCAGCGATGATCCGAGCGCGTGCGAACATGTTCAAAGGATGGGGCCGATACATTTTCGCAAATTCAACCTGCGACCGTTGAAACCGTCGCAGGTCAATACGCTTCTTTAAGAGATTCCGTCGGAGCGCTATTCGCGCTCCGGGTTGCTGTGTGCTGAGGCGGGGCAAGGCCTGCCGCCTTTCCCCGCGCCCCTTTGCCCGCTAGACGCGTCCTTCCTCCGCTGCGCTTCGGACAGGTTTCTCTTGACGAAGCCGAACAGTTTCCCGCACAATCGAAGTGCCAGCGTCGCTACGCTCCGATGGTGTTCGGGATCATCCCGGAATGCCGTTCGGCTTCCCTTCGGATTGAGCGTTCAGCTTCGCCGGAATCCCCACCGTGTTGCCTTACCTGCAGACTGCCTTGCTGATGCCGTGCCGGTGCACGTTTGTCCTTTCCGTGCGTCCGGGCGGCGAATACGGGATCGATCGGATCATAGCAGTTTTCCACTCGAATGGCGGACAATCGCTACGACCGCTTGCGCGAGCCGGCGAGCTTATTAAGACGCCGGGGGACGCCGTGGTACAGGGGCTTAATATCGTCCTGATGAAGGAAGAAATTCTGCACCGCGACCTTGAGGTACACCCAGTCGGGATGGACTCCGTACTGGTTGCAGAGCCGGACATGGCTCAGCGTGCGCGTGTACTGCATATCGACGCCGTTGTTAAACCTCGTGACAATCGAGGTCCGGGTGTCGCTGCAATCGAAGAAGAGACAGCCCCGCTCGCGCGCCTCAGCCAGGATTGGCTCGCACCGCGCGCGCAACACCGTGGCCACGTGCGCCTGAACCGATTGCCGCAGAAGATGCCGAAGGAAATAGCTCATCACTTGCGCGCCGCTTTGCGCGCGCTCGACCGGCTGGCGGTATTCGTACATGAACGTCGTGTACCATCCCCGTTCGGAGAGGTCGCGGATGCCCTCGGCCAGAGTCGGTTCCGTCATGGAAGACATTGTAGTTTCTCCTTGTGCATTTATGGCTGTCTGCGCTCGCTGGCCCTGATCCAGGCCTCGAAGCTCGCCCGCAATATGAGGCGGCGCCGTCCAAGGCACAGGGAGGGCAGGGGCTGAACGCCCGGCACCTTGCCGTTAATTAAGTGATGGACATGCGCCTTCGAGCAGCGCAGCTCGCGCGCGGCCTCGGCGACGGTGAGCACGTGCGGGGACGCGGAGTCCGGCGGCGATTCCGCGTCCGTTATGGAGCGGGCGGGCAGGGGGATCATTGCCTTGCCCTCGTGAGGATCATGCGCCCGCCCTGACAGGCCTGCCACTGGGCGGCGAGCTGGCTGGTGGCGAACGGCATCAGCTCCAGCGCCGTGATGGAGCAGCCGTGGATGTCCGTGCCGATATTCTTTTCGGCTTCCAGACGGAGCGAGCCTTGCTCTGCTTTGCCGGAAAGTATCGCGGCATCGGGAGCCATGCGGCTTAAGAGCGCCGACTTTGCCCTCGCCGGATCGCGCTTCGCCATAAGGGAAGGCACGGGCAGGCAGGAAAAGTTGGTGTAGCCCAGGTAGGCATCCGGCTCTCCGTCCTTGGGCCTTATCTCCAGCCGCAGATCGCAGAGGCCGAGGCCTTCAATCGCGGCGCGTCCGTGCCAGTGGCCGGGCAGATTGCCGGAGATAGCAGGGGAGGGCGACTTTGGGGCGGCCAATGGTTGCGACGTAGTTGCTTTCGCGTCTTTCTCCTTCTTTGCTTCCTCCGCCTTCACCTGCGCCTTCGCGCGCCGTTCGGCGGCAAGGGCGGCCTGGCGCTGCAGGTAGGAAGCGCGCATCACGCCAAGGACGGCGGAGCGCACCACGTAAGAGGCGGCGAGGACACCGAGGCAAATGAGCAGGACCTTGCCTTGCTTCGCGGTCATGGCTTCACCTCCGGCTCCACCGGCGAGAAGACCTTGGCCAGATGCGATACTGCGGCCTTGCGGATATCGTCGGGCAGGTCTTTGGGGAAGCTCGCGAGATGGATGCTCTCCAGCTCGCTATCGGCCTCGGGATTCTCGGCAAGACGCGCGATGATCGGCCCCGCGAACTTCATGTCCATCAGCTCGCGGAGGAACTGCCACTGGATGTACCAGCCAGTGTAGTTCTTCATCGCCAGGAACAGGGCCGAGACGAAAAGGAAGTAGCCCACGCCCGCCTCCACGATGAAGAAGTTGGGCAGCACGGCGGAGAGCGCGAGCACAAATAACGGCTCATAGACGATGCGTATGCGCCAGAACGTGGCCTGCGGCAGCCATGCGAAGAAGAAAAGGGGAGGGCCTTCATAGACGCTGTTCTTCTCCCGCTCCATGTGCAGCATGAGCCGCCATTTGCGAATGCCGTGGATGAGGCAGCCCAGAAAGAAAAGCCTGGAGAGTCCGCCCATGCCGATAAGGCCCAGCTGCGCCTGCACGCGCACGAAGGGCAGGGCGCGCCCCACGGCTCCGGCGAAGCCGAAGAATACGGGGATGACGATCATCATCCCCGCGCTCAAAAACATGACGATCGGCGAAAAGTACCGCGTGCCGTGGCCTGGCCGGAGGGCCAGTTCCACGGGCATGGTGACGATGCTGCAGACGTTATAGACGATGGCGATCATCGACTCCTGCCAGTGATCGACGGCGGCGGGTTGCTGGGCTTTGTTCATGGAGGTTCCTTTCTAGACCTCGCGCGAGAAGAGCACGCGCAGGTAATTGCGCCCTTTCGGGCAAGGTTCGGTTTTGGTGGCTTCAAACGGTTTGCCGGACTGGTACACAATCGCCTCGGCGTAAGGGCTCGCCGCGCCGGGCTTGGCGAGCCGCGTGAACTCAATGGGCTCGATGACGTGCACGAGCTGCTGCGAGCCGCCCACGCTCGCATGCGCCTGGGCCATGCCTCCGCCCCCGGCATGGAAGCTGTCGAGGTAGCGGTATTCCTTGCCGATGATGTCGGCCATGAAGGTGGAGGTGTCGGGCTCGTTCTGCTGGTGGGCGATCTTGATGGCGAGGTTGCCGCAAAAGCTCTTGGTCTTGCTTCCCGGCTGCGACTCGCCCAGCTCCTCGGAGAGGTTGAGGATGTTCTGCGTCAGGCAGACGACCGCGACGCGGCTGCCCCGGCAGGTCTGCTGGAAGAAATTGTCCCTTCGCGTGACGAAGTACTGGAATTCGTCCTGCCAGAGGAAGACATTGTTGGGCGATTCCGCGAGCTTGCGCCTCAGCCATGCCCGCTGGAAGATGAGTTTCAGTACGATGTTGATGAGCCGCCCTGTCTCATGGCCATACTCCAGGAGCGGCCAGTCGCAGAGTACGATCCGGTTCCGGTGCGTCGTATCCTCCGGAGTAAAGCTGCAACGGCCGCTGCAGAAGACGCGGTTAAAGGGATTGAACAGGAACTTGTCGGCCATGCCCGACCAGGTCATCTCCAGCGAGCTGCGCGGGCGCTCATCAAACGTCGGCCACTTACACAGGATGTATTGCACGGCGAAGTCGAGATCGCTCCACTGGTCTTGTGTCAGCGTGCCCCTGCGCTCCTTGAGGGATTTCACGAGTTGCGCGCAATATGACTGCTCCTGCCAGGATGCTTCCTGGTGCTCACCCGGCCGCGTGGGAAGCGATTTGATGACGCGGTCGATATTGGCAATCGACACGCGCTCGCCTGCGAGATCGAGGATCTTGATGCAGTTGCGCATCAGCTGCTCGTTGCCGCGCTCCCAGAAGGGATCGTGGCCGTGGCCCAGCTCCTTCTTGCCGATGGAGACGAGCGTCGAGAAAAAATCGATGATGCTTTCGAGATCCCCCGCGCCGCGCCCCGGCCTTGTCCATTCGTAATGCAGCGGGTCGAAGGAAAGGCCCGATTCGGCGTTAAAGACGATGAGGTCTTTCTCACGTCCGCAGTCTTTGGCATAGGCAATCCAGTTGGCCGTCTCCTCGGCCTTGGCGGTAAGCACCAGCCCGCCCGTGTTCGGGGTCTTAAGGAGCGCGTAGGCTAGCTGCTTGCCGCTCGTGGTCGTCTTGCCCGATCACGGCGCGCCGGTAATGAGCGTTCCCTCGTTCAGGTCGCGCAGGCTGAGGTGGTCCTTCTCCGACAACGACAGCGCACGGCGGTCGAGCAGATTGTCGTTTCGTGGCATGTATGCGCTCCTCAAGGGCGCGCGGCCTTTCAATGGAGCGCGCGCCCGCTTCATTCCTTCACCGGGCTACCGGCGCGCCGAACAGCAGCAGGAAGCCGCCTTCATGCAGGTTCACAGGGATCAGGATTTCCCCGTGCCGGTTTGTGGGAAAGGGCGGCTCCTCTTTCCGTATCGAGGGAGCGGGAGCGCTCACCTGCGCACGGTTCGGCCTGCCCGGCCCTTGCGCAATCGTGACGGGGAGGTTCTTAGGCAGCTTCACCCGCACCCGGTCGAGCATACTGCCGGAGGATTTCGTGGGGGGGGCACCGGCACTTCCGCCGTCCTTGCCGCATCCGCGAGGCTCACCTGACCGTCCTCGCCAAGCGTGAAGGCAGGAGGAGTTTCTTTTTCGCCAAGGGAGGTCTTAAGGACGAGCTGGTCGCCCACGAACACGCCTAGCCCCGAAAAGGCCCCGGCAGTGGCTACCTGCTTGTTGTCGGCGTACCAGGCCTCGAAGGCAACCTGGCCCGCATCGTTGATGGCAACGTGCGCGCCTTGCGGGATCGACATCACCACTTTGCCGCCCATAGCATCGCCGGACTTGGCGGCGATGCGCTTCGCCGTATAGACCGCGCCGCTCTCCGGCCCGTCGCCGTCATAGACGATGAAGGCCGCATCGCCCGCATTGTTAAGGGCGACGCTGCCGACGCTCGCGCGAGAAGAAAACGTATGCCCGCCTATGGACGCGCCAGGCTTTGCCACCGCATTGAAGTCGAACCGCGACGATTCCGCGCCTGATGCCACAAAGGCGCAGGACATGGTGAACAGTGCAAACGTAACTATCCTCATTGCATTTCTCCTTGTTGAATTCACGAACTGAAATACCTGCCGAAGGTCACGATGGCGCTCAGGAACGGCGCGGCATTCCTGGCCTTGCCGAACTTCAAGCGCCCGCGCAGGAACCACACATGGCCGCGCCTCGCATACTCCTGCCACCAGCGCGTATCCGTGCGCGCGGGCAACAGGCACACGACGAGCGCGCCTTCCAACGACGCCTCGAAGGCCTTGCGCACCCACCTGCCTATGTCCCGCCCATAAGGGGGATTGAGGAAGACCTTGCCCTCCCACTGTTGCGAAAGGCCGTCATCCGCCTTCGTGAAGAAGCGCGCACACTTGGCGTTCTGCTGAGTGGCGCAGGGGTCGAGGTCGAAGCCGCCGAACAGCCAGGCCAGATCGTCGAACAGGGCTTGCGGCGTCTCCCATTCGTGGGTTGCGCTCATGAAGTGAACACTGAGTCTTGTCTTGCCATCCTTCGCTTCGCCGATCCTTGCTCCGCTCGCCATCGCCTTCCTTCGTCTCCAGAATGTCGTGAAAGGCGAAATCTCGAAAGTCAAAGGACGTCAAAGCCCGGCAGCGGCGAAGCATCACCGGAGCGCCGGTTTTACGTCGTAGAATCGGAATCGAAGAGGCGCTAATGGTCCCCGAAGGCGGGCATCCCACAGCAAGGGAAATCGAAGATCAGTTGCAGCGAATGCTGGCATCGGACCGCTTCCGACTCGCCGATAAACAATCTGAATTCCTCGCGTTTGTTGTGAAGCGGGCGCTGGGCGGGAAGAAGTCTCCGGGACACATCATCGCAAAGGAACTGTTTCCCGATACCGTTTGCAAGACTGCCGATGGGCAACTGAGGATAGTTGGAAATCATGTCCGCCAGACGGCTAACAACTTGCGGAGAACTCTGGTAAAGTACCAGGCGGAGGAAGGACGCGAAGACCCCATCGTCATCTCCCTGCCGGAGCCGCACGGCGACCGAACCGTCAAGTTGGCGGAAGGGGAAGCCTACACGCCGCAGTTCGCTTACAACTCGATTCACCCGGTCACTACTGAATTAACCCTCGGCAACCACTTTCATCGTCACCAATTAATTGGGGAAGAAAAGATAGCGCTGCGTCACTTTGCGAAGGCGCTTGCAATTTGTCCCGAGCACATTGATGCCGCTATCGGCGTGACGGAGGCTTGCTGCGCCCTTCGGGCCTGGGGGCAAAAGGTTGACGATGAGTTTGGGCCGGTACTCGACAAAGCTGTTGACGTTCTCGATGCGGACTCGCTGCGCGGCTCCAAGTACTGGCGGGTTCATGCCGCAATAGCTAATTTGTTCTGGCACATGGAAATGCCAATCAACCAGGTTGCGGAGCATTTTGAACAAGCAAAGGCGCTCGACCGCATCCGCACGGAGTCCCACCAACCGTATCTCTTGTTTCTGCTCCATTCGGGCCGAGTAGAGGAAGCGCTGAGGCTCTCAAAACGCTCTTTCGAGGCGCACCAGGATGACAGCCGTGCCTGCATCCCCTACTTGGGGGCGTTGATGGCGGCCAAGAGGTACACATGTGCCTCCTGCACCAACAAAAGCGCCGCCTCCAAAGGATACCGTCGGGACGGTAATGCCTTCTGCTATTGAACCGCCAAGGGGAGTACCAGGAACTCCATAGCTAATACTCGCGCTTGATTCTACCGCTCCCGAATGGGCTTCCATCGAAAGATGTCCCCCAAGCCCAATTTCAGTTCCCCCCTCGAAGCCTAAGTTCTGAAATCCAGCATTCCAGGTTGGTTTGTGACAGCGCCTATCATATATGTCTAAATCAAATGACGCGGCTACGCCAAAGCCACGGTATATACCAAAATTCCATTGGCCGTCAAATAAACCATGACCGCCATTATTACCGAAGGTTACTCTCCATCCCCAAAAAGTCGCCCACGTTAATGTTACCTGCCATAGTCCGTACTGATCGGTTGCAATGACAGGATTCGCATGGACGTAGCCATAGAGGTTAATGCCGCCATCTTCCCTGACAAGGTCGCGGTTTAGCCATCTACCTGTTCCGCCGTCCATCGCTCGTGTTGCTGAGAAGTTTAAGCCGCTCTGGGGATGTGCGAAGAGGCCTGCGTACTGGTAGTCGGTTGGAGTCGAGCCGTTGGAGCGTGCGATGGCACCGTATGGCGTGTAGTCGTAGCTCTCAACGAGGTTGCCCGTCGAGGCGTCGAGGACGTCGCGGACTGAATCGAGCTGGTCGAGCATATACACAAGCTTCTGACTCGTCGCTACGTTATATTCGCCTTCGGGGAGGTCGCGCCTTAGAACAGTATCGCTGCCGTCTCTTGTCTGGCAGATGCGACCACCTCCAGCGGCGTGTCTAAAGGAAATCCTTTTGGCATACTCGCTAGCCTGCAGGTCTACGTGCTCTTCGCGGAGGTAATCGGAAATGCGTTCACGCGGAGCCGATCTCTGATCCGGATGTGCATGCGGGTTGCAAGAAAACGACGTAACCCTTGCGCGGAGTAAAGCAGAACCCGGCGGCAACAATGACTTAGCGTCGATTTGCCGCTGTAAATCTCGATCCACGCGCGAGGGCGGGCGTCACCCCGTCGATTTATACATCGAAGTCCGTTGCCGTCATTCTTCGTTACACACGTTTGTAACTGAATGTGCACACGTTTGCAATATCGTAAAAACACTTGACAGCGAGCGCCCCCTTCGGACATAATGCCGCCCATGACGCAACGCGCTTTCGCTTTGGCCGCGATCCTTCTGGCCCTGGCTTCAGTTCCAGCCTTTGCACAAAAGGATTCCGGAACTCTGCTCGGCACTGTTCGCGACGCAAGCGGCGCGGTGGTGCCGCAAGCCAAAGTTGCCGCGCGAAACCTGACGACCAGCGTTCAGACCAACACCGTCACGAATCAAGACGGCGAATATGTGGTGACCCCTCTGCACGTCGGCGAGTACAGTCTTACGATCGAGGCTCGTGGATTTGCGCCGAGCGTCTTCGAACGCATCGTGCTGGACGTGGATCAACGGCTTCGGGTTGACGCAGTCCTGAATGTCGGGAGCAACGAGCAGCGGGTGACGGTAACCGCTGTTCCGCCGCCGCTCAACACCGAAGACATGACCGTTGGCCAGGTCATCCAGAACCGGCAGATTCAGGACATGCCCCTGAACGGCCGCAACTTCCAGCAACTGGCGTCGCTGGTCCCGGGCGCCATTCCGAGCTACGGAGCTCGCGACTCGGGTCAGGGCGGCGTGAGCCTCAGCGGAACGCGGTCGTTCGACAACTCCTTCCTGCTCGACGGTGTCAACAACGCCACCAATACGGCAGAGATGCCCACGCGGGTGAATGTGGCCGTTTCGCCGAACCTCGACGCGATTCAGGAGTTCAAAATCCAGAGCAGCACCTACGACGCGCAATACGGCGGCACGGCGGCAGGCACCATCAACATCGTCACCAAGTCCGGCACGAATCAACTGCATGGCACGCTTTACGATTACTGGCGAAACTCGGATCTGAACGCCAATTCGTGGGAAAACAATCGCCAGGGGATCGCGCGCGGGTTCCGCAATCGCAATCAGTTCGGCGGCGTTGTGGGCGGGCCGGTCTTGATCCCAAAAGTCTATGACGGCCGGAATAAAACCTTTTTCTTCTTTGATTACGAAGGCGTTCGCGACATCATGCCACCGGGCTTGCTGAACCTCACCGTGCCCGACGACAAAATGCGTGTTGGCGATTTCTCGGAGTTCCTCCCCGGCTCAACTTCGAATCCCACTGGGTCTACCTTCGTTCTCGGAGCGCCGTATGTCAACAATGTGTTACCGCAGAGTCTTCTAGACCCTGTAGCTAAAGGCTTGGCGGCTTTATATCCATCTCCCAACGTTCCGGGCACCTTGCAGTATGTTGTGGACGTGCCCAATACATTCGATTCCGCCAATTACGGTGCGCGGCTCGATCACCGCATCTCGCAGAATGATTCGTTTTTCGCGCGGTACACCGGCAACGGGCTCACTACGAAGACTGGTACCTGGAACAACCTGATCGGTCCCGTGAATCAAAACAAGACCGACGGAACGGTGCTGGTGTTGAGTGAAACCCACACCTTCTCTCCCAGCGTAGTCAACGAGTTCCGCTTCGGCTTTTCGCACGCCAGGCCCTACCGTCTGCCGACAGCCCCAGATACGGACTTGTATGCGCAACTTGGCCTCACAGGCATTCCGCCGATCACTGGTATGCCGACCGGCCTGCTTCGCTTCAACGGACTTCTCGGAATTCAGTCGATCGGACAACGCTCCGGCTATTACAACGACAGCGGCATCGTCAAGGATTACAACGACAATCTGAGCTTCATCATCGGCAAGCACAGTTTCCACGCAGGCGCCAGCCTCCGGCCGATCCGCTGGTCGCACTACGAATCGCAGGCCCCACGCGGCGATTTTCAGTTCTTCGCCAGCGACAATGCCGTCGACGCCCAAGGAAATTCCACGGGAGTCGGTTTCGCGCAGTTCCTCACCGGAATGCCCTCGCGGATTTCGTTTTCCACGGCAAACGACATCATCTACCGGCAGTGGAATACCTCGTACTACCTGCAAGACACATACCGGATTGCCAAGAATCTCACACTCAATCTCGGTTTGCGCTACGAATTCTTCACGGCCCCGAATGAGCGTCACAACAACCAGGCCAATTTCGATCTCGATCGCGGTGTATTCGTCCTGCCAAGCGTGCGCACCTACACGCTTCCAGCCAGCTTCACGGGGATTCCCGTTGATACGCACGGCTCACCCGGGCTGGTGCAGACGGACAAGAACAACTGGGCCCCCAGGCTGGGCTTCGCCTACTCACTTAATCAGAAGACGGTAGTGCGCGGCGGCTTCGGCGTCTATTACGGCTTCCAGGAGATCGGCCCCTGGAGCTATCCCAGCCTGGGCTATAATCCGCCCTTCAATGTCGTCTACAGCCCGCCAAACCAGCCTCTGCATTCCGCATTTTCGCTGGACCCGTTCACCGACCCCAACGCGCAATTTCAGATCGCCAGCTTGCCCGCGCATCTGCACACCCCGCGGGTCGAGCAGTGGAACTTCTCGGTGCAGCGCGTGCTTGCCAAGGACCTGACATTCGAGGCCGGTTACAGCGGCGCGGCTGGCCACAACCTGTATACTCTGATCTACTTTAACCAGGCATACCCCGGCACGACCTTTGACGACCTCAGTTCCCGCCTGCCCTACCCTGACTTGCAAGACACGTCTCAGCAGACGAACAACGACGGTTACTCGCGGTATAACGCACTGCTGGTGAAACTCGAAAAACGATTTAGCTCCGGCATGTCTTTTCTTGCCTCCTATACGTACGGCCACGCACTGGACAATGCGTCGGACGCCAATCTCGGCAGCGCCCATGCCGGCGACACCTTTCGCGATCCTCGGCACGAGAGTTGGGAATATGGTAATTCGGATTTCGATGTTCGCCAGCGCTTCGTGTTCAGTGGAATCTACGACCTGCCGTTTGGCCGGGGCCGCCAATTCGCTTCCAGCGCGCCCGCCTTCGCGAACGCCGTGATCGGCGGCTGGCAGCTTAACGGCATCTTGTCCGCGCAGACGGGATATTGGTTCACTCCATTCGGCGTCAACGATTCGTGCTTCTGCGAAGACGGCAACGCAAACTCGCTGCGGCCCGACGTGGTTCCCGGTCAAGATCCCAATGCCGGTCCGAAGACTGCTGCTCAGTGGTTCAATCTTGCAGCCTTTGATATCAATGTCCCAGCAGGCCTCCACGGAAATGCCGGCCGGAACAACATCCTCGGCCCGGGGTTGGTCAACCTCGACCTTGGATTGCACAAAGATTTCTCCCTGCGTGAGAGTGTACGTTTGCAATTCCGCAGTGACTTTTTCAACACCTTTAACCACGTGAATTTCAACGCACCCGACACGAACTACGGCCACGCTACTGTAGGACAGATTCTCACCAGCACCGGAGGCCGCCAGTTGCAGCTGGCCTTGAAGTTGATCTTCTAAACTCAAAAGGTGGCGAACAGTCAGCCCAAAACCTATGACGTCATCGTAGTCGGATCTGGAGCCAGCGGCGGCTGGGTCGCCAAGGTCCTGTGCGAGAACGGTGCGCAGGTGCTGATGCTCGAAGCCGGGCCGCCGCGCATCCCGGAACGCGACTTTACCGAGCACCTCTGGCCCTACCGTCTCCGCTTTCGAGGCTTCGGCGACACCAAGGCCTTTCTCGAAAAGCAGCCTGTGCAGCGGCTTTGTGATGCGTGCGATGAATACACCCACCATTTCTTCGTCGACGACACCGAGCATCCGTACACCTCCGATCCCGACAAGCCCTTTATGTGGATTCGCGGCCGGCAAGTCGGTGGAAAGTCGTTGCTATGGGGCCGCGTCAGCTACCGCTATTCGGATTTTGAGTTCCAGGCAGCTTCGCACGATGGATACGGCGAGAACTGGCCGATCACCTACCGCGACATCGAACCTTATTACGACAGGATCGAGTCGTACATCGGAGTAAGCGGCAGCCGGGAGGGCTTGCCGCAATTTCCGGACGGGAAATTTCTTCCCCCGATGCGCCTCTCCTGCGGCGAGGTTTACGCGCGAGACATCGTCGCCAGGCAGTTCGGATGGCGCCTGACGCCGGATCGCAGCGCCAATCTCACCGTCCCGCTCAACGGCCGTCCCGCGTGCCACTATTGCGAGCAGTGTCACCGGGGCTGTTTTACTGCCTCGTACTTCAACAGCCCGGCGGTAACGCTTCCCGACGCCGCCCGCACGGGCCGGTTTACGCTGATCAGCGATGCCGTCGTCAGCCATTTGGTAATGAATGATCAAGGCAAAGCGGGGGGTGTGGTGTTTCTCGACCGCAACACACGCGCCGAGCGCCAGGCGCGAGGCCGGGTCGTGGTGTTGGCGGCGAGCGCGCTCGAATCTACACGCATCCTGATGAACTCCCGATCGCCGCGGTTCCCGCAGGGTGTGGGCGGATCCTCAGGCGTGCTCGGCCGCTATCTGATGGATCACTTCACGCTCGAAAGCGCGAGCGGAATCATCCCTTCGCTGAAATCCTCGCGCCGACAGCCGGTTGGCCGACCGATGGGGTTCATTATTCCCAAATACACGAACGCCGATCCGCGCTTTTCCGACAAACGGTTCTTGCGAGGCTACTATCTGGCGGGCGACAGCAGGCAACAACTCTATGAGCACGCGTTCGCTATGCGCGGCTTCGGTCGCGAGTTGCGCGAAAGAATTCGTCAGGAGATCCCTTACATGTTTACCATCTACGCGCAAGGAGAGCCTTTGCCTCGCTACGACAACTACGTCGCGCTCGACCCCGTGGTGAAGGATGCCTGGGGAATCCCGGTTCTGCGTTTCCATGCCGGCTATGGCGAGAATGAGTTGGCCATGGCTAAGGGCATGCGCGAGAAGCTTGGCGAGATCGTGGATGCGCTCAAACTCGAGAACCGGTCGCCGCTTCCGGAGCGCCTGAGTATTTTCGGAAAAAATATACATGAGGCGGGTACGGCGCGCATGGGCGATGATCCAAAAAAGAGCGTAGTCAACCGTTTCAATCAGGTTCATGAGGCTCCCAATGTATTCGTCACCGACGGCGCCTGCTTCGTCACGCAGGGTTGTTATGAGCCGACCTTGACGATCATGGCCCTGTCCGCGCGCGCGGCCGACTACATCACGTCTGAATACCTCCGGAAAAAGATATGAGCCCCCACGCACTCAGCCGGCGAGGCTGGATTCTCCGTTTGGGCGGCGCGGCCGTCCTGCAGGGCATCAGCGCCACCGACCTCGCTGCGGCGCAACGTCCTCCGTGGCCGCCGGGCTTGTACGAACCATCCCTTCAGCACCTCGCGCACTCTCTGAAGGCCCACATCGAGCCCGCGGCGGCGCCGCTCGCACCGCGTCATTTTGGCCCGGATGACTTTTCGCTCGTGCGGACCATCCTCACACTGATCCTCGGCGAGGAACCTTCGGCTCCCGCCGTCCTCGAGATCGCAGTTTGGATCGACATGATCGTGGAACGCTCGGAAGAGGTTCGCATGGCGGCACGCTCGCTCTCGCCCGCACATCGCCGCCTGGCGGTCGACTACTATGGGGAAGATACCGTGCGCGAGCTGGAATCAGAAAGTCCGCAGGCCATTTGCCGGGACGGTCTGGTGGCCCTCAGGCACGCCGGCTTCGAGGCCCTCGACCGCACGGCACAACTGGCGTATCTGGTGAACCTGGAGAACGCGAACGACCCGTTTATTGCATGGATGAAGCGCCGCGCTCTCGACGGCTTCTACACTTCCCGCCAGGGACTCCAGGAACTGGACTATAAGGGCAACGCATTCTATTCCCAGTCGCCGGGTTGTGATCACGAGAACAACAACCAGTGACCAAGATCGTTTCGATTAAAGATATTGCTCGCCTCGTGGGAGTATCCCACTCGACGGTTTCCCGCGCACTCCGTGCCAGTCCCGTCGTTAACCCGGAAACCGCGGGCCGCATTCGTCAGGTTGCGCAGCAGCAGGGTTACCGTGCCAGCTTGATCGGACGCAGCCTGGTGTTGCGCCGCTCGATGGCCCTTGGCTGTGTGGCCACAGATATTGCTGATCCTTTTGTGGCCGGCGTGGTGGCTGGCATCGAAGAAGTGGCCAACCAACAGGGCTACGCGGTTTTTCTGGCCAGCTCTCACGCCGATCCGCAGCGCGAGCTGGATGTCGTTCGTTCCTTTCACGAACGCCGCGTGGATGGTGTCATTGTCCCGGCATCGCGGGTTGGCTCGCTATACTTGCCCCAGTTGGCAAAGTTGCGCATTCCCATCGTTCTGATCAATAACGAGCATCCCGGCTCCTACACATACTCCGTCAGTATCGACAACATCGGCGCAGCCCGGCTGGTCACGCGCCACCTGTTGAAGCTGGGACACCAGCGCATCGCCTATATCGGCAAGCGTTCCGGCGGCCAGGTGGATACTGATCGCTTGAGTGGATTACGCGCCGAGCTTCGTCAGGCCAAGGTGCCGTTTCTTTCCAATCTGGTGATGCACGCAGACGCCACTCCGGAAGGCGGGCGCGCGGTGATGCAGCGTCTGCTTGCGCGCCGCCGACGGCCCACGGCGGTCTTCTGCTACGACGATCTCACCGCTCTGGGCGCGTTGGCCGCGGCCCGCTCCGCGGGTATTTCGGTGCCCGGTGATCTGTCGGTATCGGGTTTCGACGATCTCTTTGTGGCCTGTTATACAGCGCCGCCGCTCACTACCATTCGCCAGCCCATGAAGCAAATGGGCCGTCGGGCCGCGGAGATGCTGCTGGCATTGCTTCGCGGTGAAGCCACGAAAAAGAGTGTAAAGTTCTCAGGAGAGTTGATTGTTCGTGAATCTACGGCCTCTCACAGGAACTCGAGGCGTCCGCGATCGTGATGCGCACCGTTTTCGTCTGTGTGGTCTTCGCGGTATGTACGGGTTTAGCCTCGGCGCAGGATCGTTCCGCCGCCACTCGCGTCGCCGGAGGAGACTACCCTCTTAATCTGCTCGAAGTGGCCGGCCGGTACCTGGTCAGCACGAACAATGGATACGGTTCCCAGTATTTGCAGGCCTATGACGTCACGCGCCACGCAGTCACCGGCAAACTGGGCTTGCCCAGCTTGTGGTACGGGCTGGCTTATGAGACCGGCAGCAGCATGCTGCTTGCGTCTGATGGCAAAAACAGCGTATACAGAGTACCCTTTCACGAAGGCTCCTTCGGGCAGCCGGAATCGGTTGAGATCAGTGGATGTAGATTCACCGCGGGCCTGGTGGTCCAGGATCGCGACACGGCTGTCGTTGCATGCAATCAAAATCATGAAATCGTGCAATTCGGCCTGGGCACCGGCGCCGTTCGTGCGCGGCTGCGTGTAGGTGAATTCCCATTCGGCCTGACCATGCTCCCGGAAAATCGCCTTGCTGTGTCCAATTGGGGGCAGTCTTCAATCACCGTTGTTGAGCTCTCGAAATTGGCCAAAGTAGCCGACATTCCGGTCGGCAGTCATCCCAACCAGATGCTGGTTCTGCCCGATACCCGGCATCTGGCTGTGAGCTGCTCCGATTCCGATTCGGTTTCACTTATCAGTTTGCAGAGCCTGCGTGAGATCCGGCGTATCGATCTCCGTCCACCTGGCGGCAAACTTACAGGAGTTCAGCCGGATGCACTGGCGTACGGTCATGGCCGGCTGTTTGTTGCCCTTGCCGCCGTAAGCGGCGTGGCTGTATTCCAGGCGGAACAAGACAGGGATTTCGATATTCGATTCGAAGGCGTGATTCCGGTCGGCTCCTTTCCCACGGCGTTGTCTTATTCAAACGAAGCCAAAATGCTGTACGTTGCTGATGGACGCAATGACATCACCGGCCCTAACGCTCCAGTCCACTCGGGTGTCCGGCCGTTTCGATACATCGGCGAAATTCTGGGGGGCGGTATTGAAGCCCTGACGGACGGCGCGTTCGATCGATCTCACCACCGCTTGCAGACACTCGCTGAGCGGATTTACGGTGGCACGGCAACGGCTCCTCATGTCCCGGAGCACCGCCCTCCTATCAAGTACGTTTTCTATGTGATCAAGGAGAACCGAACGTACGATCAGGTCCTCGGCGACATGCCTGAAGGCAACGGGAGTCGGGAACTGGTTCTCTTCGGCCAGAATGTTACGCCCAATCATCATGCGCTCGCACGCGATTACATTTTGTTCGATAACTTTTACGTGAACGGCGATGTCAGCGCCGATGGTCACCTGTGGTCGACGGCCGGTACGAGCACAGAGTACGTGAATAAAGTCTGGCCCATGGAGTACTCAAAAAGAGCGCCGAGATCCCTCGATGCGCCGTACGATGGAGATGCCGGCCATGACCGTCCGGTCGCGGTTCCGCAATCCGGATTTCTTTGGGACCGTCTGCTCAAGGCCGGTATCAGTTTCCGGAATTACGGCGAATGGTATTCGCACGAAGACGAAGATCCATCGAAGATGCATGTTTATCTGACCGGCCTCAGAGACCACTCCGACATGAATTTCCGTGATGACATCGGCGATATCACCGACCAGCAGCGCGTGGACGAATGGGAACGGGAGTTCACCGGGTTTGAGTCGAACGGTCAGCTCCCTCGTTTCTCGCTCATTTACCTGCCCAATGACCACACGGTTGGTACCAGGCCGGGATATCACACTCCAACGGCCATGGTGGCGGACAATGACTGGGCGCTCGGGCGTGTCGTCGAGCGGATTTCGAGAAGCCGCTATTGGTCTCAAAGCGCCATTTTTGTATTGGAGGATGATGCCCAGGATGGCCCCGATCACGTGGACGCGCATCGGTCGGTGTTTCTCATGATCTCACCGTACACACGACGCCACGCCGTGTCGCACAGCCGCTATTCAACGGTTTCGGTTCTGAAAACGATGGCTCAGTTGCTGGGAATCGGGAGCCTGACTTACTTTGACGACCGCGCTCCCAGCCTTCTGAGCGAATGTACCAGGACGCCGTCCACCCAAGCTTACGTCTGTCTTCATCCCGGGGTTTCGATGGACGAACTGAACTCACCGAACGCACCAGGCTCTCAAGAATCGGCTCAGTGGAACTTTCACGGTCCCGACCGCGCGCCGCCGCTGGAGCTGAACCGTGTCATCTGGCAATCGGTCAAAGGATCAACCTCTGAACCGCCGCCTCCGCTGCTCCGGGTCGCCATTCCGTGAGGTTGCGACTGCATACCTGCTCACACGGGCCTCGCCGATGTCGATGCCGAGCTTCAGTAGCTCACCGTGAATCCGCGGAGCGCCCCACGAGCTGCTCACCGTGTCAAGTAACTCATTTTGACTCCGACAGCAGTGCGTCGTTCAACCGGATCGGCCAAATTTTAAGGCACGAACGAGGACTTGAGGCCTGAAACACCAATCGTTAGTGGCTGAATGCGGCGGCGACTTCGCTGAAGGACAGAACTTCCCCGCCGTGTTCCCGTACGAACTGCATGGCCTCGCTTCGTTTGGCAAATGCAATCAGGCTTGGAGAACATCGGTCATAGTGAAGATCCGCTGGCCGCTTATCGGCATCCATCAGCTCGCGCGTTCGCACGCACATGTTGACGTCGCTTCCCCTTACGATGAAAGCGTCATTTGGCGAGAGCCTTGCTCCCGAAGGGAACGCACTCAATTCCGTCACCTGGACGGGCTTGCCCTCCTGCTCGTGCTCGGAGAGTGCGCACGCAGGGCAACAGAATGTCCTCGGCTTGCCATGAAAGATAGCGACCGTCCGTGAATGCGCGTGAACTGCCCTTTGGCATGCGTAACACTGCTCGTTTTGCGAGCTGCGGTAGGTGTTGAATGCGGCATATCCAATGCCGATTGCAACCGCCACCACCGCGAGCACTCCCAGCCAGCGCTTGCTTGTCATTTACGTCCTTCTCTTTCATTCTAAAGCGACACGAATGCGACGGCGTGCTGCCCTCATCGCGGTCCATCTGCCCCAGGCTCCCGATACAAGCTCAGGATCTGGAGCCCCTTCGATTGATTCAAGCGCAGCCACAAATCGTTGTACCGAGCCTCTTCCAGCCGCTGTTTTAGCTGAAAATTGAATTGCCTCTGG
>Ga0335070_10001648_pt1 | contig 25900 bp, 20 predicted proteins | sample Lox_Sample_13_FD_206722 | JGI IMG/M metagenome (GOLD analysis project Ga0335070, IMG submission 206722) | Soil microbial communities from Loxahatchee National Wildlife Refuge, Florida, United States - Lox_Sample_1.3 | ecosystem: Environmental > Terrestrial > Soil > Wetlands | place: USA...
TTACGTTGCGAAAACCTGATCTGTCGAGATGGAGAACCTTAAACTCCTGTTTTATATACCGGTGATGTCTTCAATTGAGGAGGTAAGAGCTAGGGGGTGACCATGTTTGAGCTAAGTGATGAGCAGAGGTCCATTCAAAAAAGTGTCCACGAGTTTGCTAAAAAGGAGTTAGCTCCAAAGGCATCTTTTTGGGATGCTCAAGAGGAGTTTCCTTGGGAGCTTGTCAGAAAGATGGCAGAAATGGGTCTCACCGGATTGCGCCTGCCGACCGGCTATGGCGGAACAGGAGCTGACCTTATCACAGCTGGAATCGCGCTGGAAGAGGTTGCTCGATACGACCACAACTGTGCCATCATTTTGTGCGGTTCTAACATCACCGGAAGAGTGCTGTTGCATGGATCTGAAGGGATGAGACGTCACTACCTGCCGGATATTGTAAAGGGAAGATGCATCCTTGCGTTTGCCGCCATGGAGTCCGAGGCCGGATCGGACATAAGAGCCATAAAGGCAACTGCAAAACGCGTGAAGAATATGTACGTCGTGAACGGTGAGAAGTCGATGATCACTTTCGCTGAAATTGCACAGGGATATGTGGCGCTTGTCAAAACGGATGGAGAAAGTGGAGAGGGGATTAGCTGTCTCCTCGTGGAAGCAAATCGGCCGGGAATAGATATCCAGCGGCTTCAAGGTTTTGGATGGAGAGCAACCAAATGGGGGAACATCGCTTTTAGTGATGTTCAAGTCCCAACAGAAAATCTGATTGGGGAAAAGAACAGCGCATTATCCATGCTGAAGACCACCGTACAGGAACAAAGGGCTCTTACGGGTCTGATCGCTATGGGAACGGCCAGGCAGGCTTTAGGAGAAGCTGTGGAATATGCCAAGATAAGAAAGGTTTTCGGAAAGCCATTGGGCAAATTCGAAGGCATACAATTCAAATTGGTAGAGGATTTCACCTTGCTTGAAGCAGCCAGGCTGACCTGCTTTCAGGCTCTCCACTTGATCCAGAAGAATGCTGTGGAAGCTTCCATCTGGGCAGCGATGGCCAATTTGATCGGAGGGGAAACCGCCTATAAAGTGGTGAACGATGCGATGGATGTCCACGGAGGTCTTGGATATTCAAGAGAGCTTCCTTTAGAGCGTTACTTAAGAGATATAAAAGCGATACAAATTGCCAATGCCACACTAAAAATGGAAATAGGCCAAGGAATTTTGGGCAAAGAATTTCTTCCCTATGCATAGGCTGGCAGACATTCTATTTCCGTCAGAGCCTGATCCCTTTAGGGACCACCACGATGCCCGAACCGGTCACCGTGAATCGTTTCGCATCTTCATCCAGATGGTAGCCGATCTCCATCCCCGGAGGGATCTGAACTTCCTTGTCGACGATAGTCCGCTTAATCCTGGCATTCCTTCTCACGTCCACCCCCTCCAAGAGAATGGAATCCTCGACCTCAGCAAAACTATGAACCGTCACTCTGGGCGAGAGGATCGACCGCTTGACATTTCCGCCACTGATAATGCAACCGTTTGAGATGATCGAATTGAGCGCTGTTCCCACTCTTCCTTCCTCGATCCACAAGGTTTTTGCCGGCGGAGAAGGGGGCTGGTAGGTCAGGATAGGCCACTGGGAATCGTAGAGATTGAGCTGCGGAGTGATGGCGATCAGGTCCATGTTGGCCTCATAGTAGGCATCGATCGTCCCCACATCCCTCCAATATCCCGTGCCCCCGAAATCCCCCTGCCTGAAATCGAAAGCAAAAACTTGATCCTTTCCAATCATCATGGGGATGATATCTTTACCAAAATCATGGCTCGAATCGGATCGAGCATCCTCAATTAATCGTCTCACCAACAGCTCCGTATCGAAGACATAAACCCCCATGGAGGCCAGAATCCCCGCGGGATCTCCGGGGATCGTTTTGGGCTCTTCGGGTTTTTCCTGAAAACCAACGATTCGCCAGTTCTCGTCCACCTCGATCACGCCAAATTCGGAGGAAAGCCTCCGATCCATCCGAATGGAAGCGACCGTCAGGTCCGCCCTTCTCTCCAGGTGGAAGGCGATCATCTTCCGATAGTCCATTTTATAGATATGATCACCGGAGAGAATGAGCACAAGGTCGGGCCTATCCTCTTGTAAGGTGTAGATGTTTTGAAAAATTGCATCGGCGGTCCCTTGATACCAGTGCTCATCAATTCTCTGCTGCGCAGGGACCGCTTCGATGAACTCTCCCAGAGGGGCCGAAAGGATGTTCCACCCTAACTGGATGTGACGATTGAGAGAGATTGATTTATATTGGGTGAGGGCATAAATGCGGCGGATACCAGAATTAAGACAGTTAGAGAGGGTGAAGTCGATGATCCGATAAATGGCCCCGAAGGGAACAGCCGGCTTGGCTCGGTCCCGCGTGAGCGGATACAGCCTTTCCCCTCGGCCTCCTGCTAAGATCATGGCCAAGATTTTCTTCAACGGGCCTTACCCTTCCCTAAAAGCTCTCGAATCTTTTTTTTCAATTCAGTGAGATCATCCGATTTTGTCACATAGGCATCAGCTGCCCAGCTCATAAAATCCTCTTGATACCTCGAATAAGAAGTGTTGAGGATGATGGGGATCTTCCTCTCCTTGCCAACAATCCGGCCCAGGGCCTCCATTCCATCCATCACAGGCATGACAATGTCGAGAATGATCAGATCGGGTCTCCCCATCTCCAACTGTTGAATGGCTTCCCTTCCGTTCCCGGCCGTCAGAACCTCATACCCCTCCGCCTTCAGCTCCTCTTCGTAGAGAAGTCTGAGGCTGTCTTCATCTTCAACGACCAGGATTTTTTTCTTCATAGAACTATTATTGATAATCTCTTTGGAAAAGGCAACCCATTTTTGAAATCCATGCTCCTGTACGGAACGGTTTCAAACCGTTCCCTATCGAACTCATAACTTTCATTTTCTCTCCACCTTCTTTCTCTGCTCAATGGCCAGCTTGCATTCAGCGCAGATGAACCGGGGGAGGGTATGGGGATAAGTGATTCGCTCCTCCCCGAATCCCCAATCAATGATATCTTTCACCAGCAACTCCTCTTTAAAGGCATGGCCCATGCAGAGTCCCATCCCGCAGACGATACAAATGGCTACGGCGTCTTTATCCACTCCCTGCTTCGCACAAACATAACACTTCATAGCCGTTCCTCCTGTTTGATGTAAATAGATCTATATTTCTTTTTTACCATGGAAAAGATCAAAAATCAAAGGCGACCATCAAACCTTGGGCGGGAGATGCTTAAGAATGGATTTTAATCTAACGCGCGATTCTCATTTAATCAGCGTAAATATCTGAACCCGGCTATTGCCACGATCTGCGATAAAAACCTCTCCTTTTTCATTCAGGGATATTTGTGAAGGAAAGTAAAGGAGACCTTCATTCCAGCCCTTACTCAACTGCCGTCCTAAAAAAGAACCATCCTGACCGAGCATAACGATCCCAGACCCGTCCTCGTCAACAATATAGATTGTCCCCCTGCTATCTGTTGTCAGACTGATAGGAAAATCTAAATGCTCCCTGAGGCTCTTTGTTAACGGGGAAAAACTATTTGCGTCCTTAGGAGCTGAAAAAACCATGGCCTTCACACAGTCGATCAGCAGGAGATTTCCTCTCGAATCCACAGATAGATCGGAGAAAAATCCATACTCTTTGGGGAATGGAATCTGTTTCTGGTATTTACCTTCCGGGCTAAGGACCAGCACACGGCCTGTAAAAACATCGAGGACGTAAATATTATCATTCCCATCTATTTTAAAGCTCCTGGGAACAAATATCGATGGTGAAGGCATCCCTTCAGGATCCACATAATCTTTGAAAGACCCATCAGGGTTTATTCTCACAATGCGGCGTTTCATACCGTCCAGAGCAAAGATCTCCCCTTTGGAGTTAATTTGAATCCGGATCGGACTCGACAGTTGGGGAATCTTGATCTCTTTCCCACCCTTCAAGAGCTTTTCTTCGAACGTATATTGGAGAAGCCGATCGTTTCCCGTATCCGCAACTACCAGAACCGATTTTTTATCAGAGGCTATCCCCTCCGGTTCTTTAAAACCTCCTCCTTTATCATCAGAATAGACAGACTGAAGATACTTCAGCTTCATCGTCTCAGCACCGAAAGAATAAAGCGGTAAAACCAGAATGCCAATTGCTAAGATTGTTATAATGGAACAATGGAACGATGGAGTGATGGAATAACGTGTTAGTTTCCTTGATAAGTCCTTCATCATCTCTTCACCTCTATGCCCTATGCGCTATGCTCTATGCGATCTGTTGCAGTGGTTACCTTTTCATTCCTTTATGGCACTGAACGCAAAGATCCGTGACAGTAGGAACCGGAATCATAAACCGATATCCTGTTCCATGGGAGACATGGCAACTGAGGCACTGGACTGCAAGATTTTTGTTTCGCGAGTCTCTAATCTTCTCCCCCATGGGGTGAGTCGTATGTTTCATCCAATCGTGGCAGGTTCCGCAACTTTCAACAATTGAAGGACCCTTCAAAAGGAAACCACTATCGGATCCATGAGGCAAATGGCAGGCTTCACAATTCCCTTCCCTGATTGGAGTGTGCGTGATTGCGCCCTTTGCTGCAGTTATCTTTGCGGAAGCATTTTCCTGATTCTCTTTCTTGATAAGTTTCTCCTCTGATGCCGCGGTATCAATATGGCACTTTCCGCACAACACATTCATACTTGACAGAAGCAGCTTTTTCTGCGAAGAGGCATGAGGCTCATGGCAGTTCAAACAACCTCCCTTATCAAGCAGGGGCCAATGAATCCGTTTCTTATTAAATGTTTCATTCATCATCGTGCTGTGGCAACCTCGGCACAGTTCAAACCCTGCCTTCTTTGTTTTTAAAGCATCAGGAGAAGTGGATGCTTCATGACACTGATTGCACATCTTGTTCGCAACGGGTTGATGCACATTATTAAATAATATTCCTGCCTTATCAGAACCATGGGCATTATGGCAGGACGAACAGTCTGACTTCGCTACAGGATAATTCATATGCTGTTTTGAAAAGGCGGGTTGGTCTGTCCTGTGGCAGCCCACGCAGAGGGCAACCGTGTCATTTTTTAGAAGATATTTTCCTTTGGTTGAACCATGCGGGTCGTGGCAGTTGACGCACCCTTTCTCCACCGGATTATGTTTGAACTTTGCTTTGGTTACGGCATTGCCAATGTTTTTGTGACAATCAAGACAGAGTTCATTCCCTGCTTTCAAAAGGACAAATTTGTTCTTTGAGGCATGGGGGTCATGGCATTTCACACAATTGCCTTCCATAACAACTTTATGAATGCTTTTAGGATCCTTGGGTACAATCCCTCCATGGCACTTATTGCAGATTTTGTTCGGATCCGCATCCAGCAACTTTCCATGAGAAGAGGTATGGGGATTGTGACATTCTGAACATTCCCCGGCTTTCACCGGAGTGTGGACAAATGGATTCTTGAGTTTTTCCTTAAAATTGTCATGGCAATCCAGACATAACTTGCCTTTTGCATCGGGTTTCAGTTTGAATTTGTTCTGCCCATAAGCCAGGGGAAAAACCAGAAGTGTTATGACCACGCCAGATAAAAAAAGCCACTTCAATCTTGACCTCATATGATAATCCTTTCGATTTACTCTTCGCTTATCACACTGTACACCTTGTTTGCTTAGTTCATTTTTTAACGCTCTGCGCTATGCGCTTTGCGTTTTTATTACTTCGTAACGATATGACAATCCTCACACGATCTGCCTGCAAACGGAGGATGAATAACGCCTTTGAAAAATTTCGGATCCTTCGAAGCATGCGGGTCATGACAATGCCTGCAATCCATGACAGCCGCTTCGATACCAATATGAGCTTTGCCAAAGCTCGCTCTCTTATAGTCGTGACATTCTCCGCATAAAGGCTGAATGGCCTGATTCATCAAAGAAGACTGGACGGAAAAATGGGGTTTGTGGCATCTTTGGCAATCCCGGGCAGCGGGTTGATGGGCCTTTTCTTTTTCCATCTTGGTTTTTAAGTCTTTATGGCAAGCGAGGCAGAGATCAGGGCTTTTTGCCAAAAGAAGCTTATCCAATTTCGATTTATGAGGGCTGTGGCACTTTGTGCACTCATCCGTCAGCAGGGGCTTGTGTTTGGTTTTGGCAACGTTGAGCCCCTTACTCACATCATCGTGGCAAGAGAAACAGAGCACACCCTCTTTGTTCACGATCATTCCTTTCATATTGCTTCCGTGTGCATCGTGACAGGTGAGACATTCCCCTTCTGCAAAGGGATTATGGTTCGTGCCACTCGTCTCCGCTTTCATCAGGTCTCCATGACACTGAGCGCACATTTTAGAACCGGCCGCCCTGAGCAGATTCTTTTGATCCGATCCATGGGACCGATGACATGAATCGCAGTTCGCATCAATGACAGGTCTATGCGTGTATGTCTTTTGAAATCTTCCTTCTGCATCGGTATGGCAGGCAAAGCAAACATGGTCCATTCTTTGCTTGATTATATTTTTCAGATTCGAACCGTGAGGATTGTGGCAGGTCGTGCATTCTCCCTCGGAAAACGGAGAATGGGGGACCTTGGGTTTTTCTTCCTTCGTTTTTGTATGGCAGGAAAAGCATAATGCATCGCTCTTCACGTTCAAGAGACGTTTGTTCTTGGCCGCATGGGGTGGGTGACAGGAAAGACATCCTTTCTCATTGGCCATCGGGGAATGCTTGAATGCGACCTTCTCGCCCTGCTCTTTATGGCAATCGACGCAGAGATCATTCACTCCTTTTTGTTCGAGTTTCGGGTGCTCGGAAGTATGCGCGCTGTGACAGGTTAAACATTCCCCCTCTTTAAAAGGGTTATGTTCGACACTGCCTCCGGCTTTCAGCTTTGAGGCATCGTGACAGTTGTAGCAAAGCTTGCTTCCTGTTTCAGTGGTGCCAAAAGGCTTTGGGTCCGAAGCCGACTTATGACACGCATCGCATTGAGCCGACAGGACAGGATCATGAGCGCTCGTTTTCAGGAGCTTGGCCTGCAACGAAGAATGAGGATTGTGGCAACCCGTACACGAAGCTTGGGTCACTGGATAGTCGCCATGTGCCTTTTTGAACGGAGCCTTGGTGCCGTCGTGGCAACCAAGACAAAGGGGCGTTGCAGCCTTCACCAAAAGATCTTTTTGGTCAGAACTGTGAGAGAAATGGCAGGTCATACAGCCCTTTGCCCCTACTTTGTGGGCCACTTTCTTCTCATAATCTTCCTTCTTATGACATTGGAAGCAAGCCTCATTCCCTTCTGCTTTCAACAGCTGGCTGTACTGCGAGGCATGGGGATTGTGACATTGGATGCACTTTCCTCTCTTCAGAGCGGTGTGGACACTCGCCTTAGACAGTCCGATCTTCTCTTTACTATGGCAGGGATAGCAGATTTCATTTCCCTCTTTTTTCAGGACGAGCTTGGGGACCAGGCCATGCCTAAAATGGCATTCCTCACATTTTTTTTCTTTGACCACCTTGTGGACATTTTTCATCCCCAGATACTTATCTGAGAATTTTTTATGGCAATCCAGGCACTCTTTCTGTACAAATTTCTTCCCCTTTGAAGACTCTCCCCCAAGCTTTCCCTTGGAGCCCTCTCCTGATTTTGCCCTTGGAATCTGCCCATAAACCGAGAGTGAAACTCCGCCCAAGAATAGAAGGATGATGATGAAGGCGGTGAATTTCATCCTTTTGCTGAAATGAAACATTACTCTCTCCTCTTTACAGCGTGCGAAAAGGATATGGAGCATAAAGTAACTTCATGCATTCCCTTTGTCCTCTGCTCTACGGCTTATGCTCTATGCCCCTTCAGCTTTTTAGATAGATTTTCACATCCGAAACGGCCCTTAATTTGGCAGCATATTCCTCAACGGCTTTTCTTAGTTTTTCATTGTAAATCTTTCTGGTAATATCGCCTTTCGTCTCATCGTACGGTTGAGGTCTGGAGGGAACAACCTCCTGAATGTACAAGACATAAAAATAATGGTCAGGGCTTTCATAAAGTTTAAAATCGCCCGTTTTGCCTCCGGAAACGGTTTTCCGAACTCCTTCCGGCAAATCCTTTGTTGTGACCAGTCTTCCATCGAAATTCAAGATACCAGCAGTATTTCGGCTCACCTGATTTTTTCCATTTTCTTTGACCCACTGGAAATCTGCCCCCTTTCGCAGGTTGGTGATTGCCTTCTCTGCATCACCCCTATTTGCAAAAACAAGACTGCTTATTTTCATCATCTCAGGATGGGTGTAATCCTTGATATGTTGATCATAGTAGGCTCTGATTTCTTCTTCTTTCAATTTAATGTCCGGGGCGACAGCCTTTTGAATGAAAGCATCGAAGATTAAAGAATTTTCGTATTCTTTGACCTGGTTCTTATACTCTTCCTTTTTGTCCAGACCCAACCGGAGCGCTTCTTTCGTAAGCGTTCTTTTTTGAATCATTTCATCCAGCAGTTTTGTTTTTCTGTTGTTCAACCTTTTTGATTCAACGGCCAGTTCTACGCCATGATAAAGCTGCCGCCGCATATAATCCGTGAGCTCGCCCACTGTGATTGGTTTCTCCCCCTTTATCTCTGCCACCACGCGCTTATCCTTCATCAGTTTTTCAAACCCTGGTTCTTTCGACTCGAAATCCAGACTCTTGAGAAGCCCCTCATTTACTTTCGCATACTTTCTTTTCAGGTCCTCATAATATTTGGGTAAGGCTTCTTGCTGCTTCTCTGTCCGCAGGTCGAGTTCCACTTTTTTCTTTATTTCGGGGTCATCAGGAAACCGGATGTCTTCCAGTTTGAAAATGACATACCCTGATTTAATTCGAGTAACAGGGCTAATCGATCCAATGCTCATTTTTGAAACGGCCTCTGCGACCTCCGGCAACAATGCCTTATTTTTCAAAAAGACCCCTTCCCGACCCCCCTTCCCTTTATTTTCCGAGAGAAATTTCTCCAAAACCTTATCGAAGTCCTTTCCGTCCTTAAGTAGGCTCTCCATCTGTTTTGCGTCATCTTCTCTTTCAAAAACGATCGATTTGATCTTGAATTCTTTGATCGATTCCCGGTAGGCTTTTTCTACTTCTTTTGTATCGGGTTTGATATTCCTAATCTGTCTTTCAAGCAACTTTTCCCGGAGCGTCACCTTCGCAAATACGTCAACCCTTTCTCTTAATTCTTTCAATTCATCAAACCCCATCCTTCTCGCTTCCTGAATCATCAGCCGCGTATTAATCAGTCGCCGGAGTAAATCTAATTTCTTTCCCTCTTCAATTTTTGGACCTCCTCCAGCTCCCTGACTTAACATGGCAAGCCCCTCATTGAATTCGCTCAAGGTAATGGGTTCGCCATTAACAGTGGCAACGGCCTTCTCCCCCTTTATTGCAGGCAAATCTTGCCCGGATGCAAACCCCCGGGATGCAAACCCGACGAATCCGCCAAAGAATCCGATTGACAACAAGATAAACAGAATGCTCTTCGACATCCAAGGATAACGTTCCATTTTATTCCTTTCCACTTACCATTTCAGTCGAGACGCTGCCTCCCGACGGATAAGCAAAAGCTTATTCCTTGTTGTCATTTTCTTTAAGGAATATACTGAAAGTTTTGTTGCAAAGGTTCCTCTGGGGTTTCTCGTTTCTTCTCCTCTTCTAAAAATTTTTCCCCAATCCAGCGGGCCATCTGAGATGCCATGACATGTGCAGTGTTCACTTTCCCCAGATCGAAAAAGAAGACCCCATCATCTCCTTCGTTGTATCCATCTGAGCTCCAAACGACCTCCCGGCCATTTTTTTCGATGATCTGAGTGGAAAACGCAACTTTGGGTTTCCCCAATCCCCCTTGATAATCATCGTAGTCGGCCACATTTCCCGAGAGAATTAGATCTGCGTTCAGCATGGCAAAGATAGGATCAGCTTGGGCGAGTGAGATTCCCTGGTCCATAATGATCCGTAACTCGAGGAAAATCTGTCTTATCGTGCCTAATTCGATTACATTGAAATTGTCAAACTCTTTAAGTGCCTTGGCGAGATGAAGCACCATGATCTCTCCGGCGTATCTCCTCACGCTGAAATTCATGAACGGAACAATAGCGACCGTATATTTCCTTTCCCGATCCAGGGCAGGGGAACGGTAAAATATTTTTGGCAGAAACTTCCTCTTCGCACGGTGCGCCTCTTTCCCGTCTGATTTGGCCGAAAGATACTGATGGAGTGAATCAAACATCTGTTTCATCGCCTTTTCTAAAAGGACTTTGGGATCTTCAATCAAGCCCAGGCTCAGAAATCCCGGGGAATCATCACCTGCCATTCCAACGCCATCTATCCACAGGATGGAAGGAGTCTCCCCTGTCGAAACCAATCTGGAAATGAGGGATATTTTGGGAGGGTTGTTTTCGCTGCAGAGCTCTAACGAAGTAATGAGGACACCGGCGACGTTTACTTCTCGTTTAAGGGCTTGGGCTGTATCCTTTTCGACGCCACCCGTGTACCGGATACGGTGCTTTGCCATAAACCCCTGTAGGGTTTCTTCATCAAGAACGTCCACCCCCGCCGTTCTCAACCTTTCGATGAACATCTGCCTGATTTCTCTGACAGGACCCATTGCCCCACTGAGGTTTTCCACCGGAAAGACAGCAATCCGGGTTCGTTCCTTGATCAAGGCAAAATTCTCTTTTCCAATGTCCTGGCCAAGGGCGAAGTTTGGAAAGAGTAATAATAAAAAAACCAGGGCCAGAACGAATTTATTTGAATAGCTTGCTAATGAGGTCATCGACTGCTTTCTCAGTAACTTTATTCATCGGCTGACCACCCCCGCCGAAAAGGCGGTCCCATAGGTTAATCCCGCCTTTCATTGAGGAAGCCGACCAGACGACTTTGCCGGTCTGTGTCTCAATCATTTGAAGGCTGACAGCGGTAATGTTTGAAGAAGCGGTTCCGGATCTCACCTCTCCATATTCCCTTACGGTCCCTGTAATGATTGCCTCGACCTTGATAATCCCCCCTAATTTCACCACCTCTTCGGGAGAGGGGGCGGAGGGGTTCTGCAATTCCGCCCTTGCCGCTCCCCGGGCGACTTCTCCAATCGGCAGAACATAGACAGCGCCCGTTGCCAAGAGCTTGTTAATAAAGACATCTCTTACCCTGTCGGCCACAACAGGATCTCTTGTAAGACTCACAAAAGGCATAACAGCTATGCTTCTGACAGCCCCAAAGTCCATGTTCGGGTCGATATAGACATTTTTTGATGAAGTCGCACAAGAGGCGAGGACAAGAGATAATAACAAGAACAGAGATAATAAAACGAGCGGTATTTTGGAATATCTAATCCTTTTCACAATAGTTCTCTCCCTGAGAGTTTGGAAAAAGATTGTTCCAATCTGAACATAGTTAATATTACTGAAAAAAATTTAAAAATCAATGGGGAGAATCTGATGCCAGGATATTTTTGGGTCCTTCAGAAACATCTTAGTAAAATATCTTTAGAGTCGTACTAATGAGGTCCGAATCGATTTTTTGTACATCGCTTTTGCTCCGAGTACGCTGATATTGAAGCTGTATGTAGGACCGTTTTGAGAGATTATACCTGATGCTTGGTACGAGAATCCTTTCCTTAAAATTATCGTCTGACCTGTAATTTTCATTATAATTAAGGAAAAACTGAAGTGCCCCATCGGGAAAAGGCGACCAGTTGATGGCGTAATTCTGCAACGTCTGGAGGCCCTTTCCTTTATCGTCAAGGAGTTGGATAAAGCCGAAAAAGCTTAAGGTCCGGAAGGGGTTATAGCTTACAGTGAAATCAGCTGTTTGGTGATAAGTTGAGGAGGAGGGGAGATCCCCGCCTGTGCGGTGGGAGATCGTATTACCGTAGTTGAGTCCAAGAGTTAGCGTTGGATGGGGTACGATATGGGTCTGAAGATTGATAACAACATCTTTTCCCTTTTGACCGCTTTCCTGCTTTATAAAATTTACACCTCCGTTAAGACCCGCGTCTATACCTTTATATAATTGCGCCGTGCTATATAGAATTATAGAATTCAGATCATTAGGTTTTCCACCTATTTTTTCGTCCCGGCCGTTGACAACGAGGCTATTATGAAGGGTCCTGAAGGGATCGGCCGTGAGTGCCGCATCATAAATATAAGCTTTTCTCTTGTCGCCCAAATCTTCACCATTCTCCACCGCCGCCCTTGCCCTGCCTGAAAAAACTTCATTAAATCGATGCACCGTATAAAGGGCATTGGAGACCGTATATCTATATTGGTTCCCAGGATCCTGCCTGTTGTAATGGCCATACAATTCATAGAAGAGATTTGGATTGTCCAAAATTCTTGTTTTAACGTCGAGATCATAGTCATTTGTGAGCGTATGCGTCGTTGTGGTACTGGTTGTCCCGGGATTGGTGCTGACCGGAGCGTCCCGAAATGCTTGTAATTCTGTGACAAAAATGTTTGGAAAGGAGGACGCTCCAGGTACCGCTGCATTCAAAGCAGGCGTTACCACTTTGATATATTGTCTGGCGGGAATAACATTTGCAAATTTAATTTCAAAACTGTTTTGAAGAGGTCCAAAAGTAACTGTAGGAGGGTCTGACCATAAATCCCAGTTCAAATTATCGGAACTGACATAGACCTTAAAATTTACAGCGAAGTAATTCACAATACTCGGCGCGGAAGAAAGATCTCTGTCCACCCAGAGGAGGAGCCGGTTTACCTCTGAAGGGGTTGTAAAGTCAAGGCCAATATTCCTCAGGCGGAGATCTGGTACCGGGGGCAATCCGATATCGATTCCCGCAGGGGTGGTGAGATCACCGTCGATGAGGGCAGGATCGAGAGCTAACGCGGGGCCATCGAGAGGAGTATCGTCGAAGGCAAAGAGACCGCCGCTGGGAAAGACCTGAAAAGTTACAACGCCTTGGCCCGGAGTCCCAGGTTTCGCTTCTGTCCTCGTTTCCTGGTAAATGATGTGATAGTTTGTACTGACTGCTATACGCTTGTCGAGAAAAGAATCTGAATAGGAAGCCCTTCCCGTATGGGTATACTGGAAAACATCAAGACCAGCAACTTTGTTGTCACTGTGCAGGTAAGTCCCGTAATAATCGAGGAAAAGACCTTTGTATTGATACTTTGAATCCAGGGTGATGATATCCTCCGAAAGATTCTGGATATCCTTTGTGTCATCATAAGTATTTCTCTTTCTGACTTGCAACTCCATATACGGCAACCCCTCAGGCCGTATTCCGGCGATTCCATAATATTCATCTCTGACAAGGGTGATAGAAGGTAAATTCGTGCCATTTGTTATTTGCTCTCTTCTCACGTAGCCCAGGCTTCCCCAATAAAAAGGCGTCCTGAGAGTAAGATCGATGTAAGGCCTGAAATTATATTGTCTTGTCGTGATGTCAGACCCATCTGACGGCCTCAGATCTCCTATGATCCCCTCTGCAATCCCCCCGGTCGTCAATATCAGATTGGGATAAATCATTGTGTTGATATCGAACTGAATCCGAGGGTTATAGACCATGGTCGTCGTTTTGACTGTATTTCCAGTCGCATCGGTTGTCTTGCTCGTTAAATAATCGTAGTTGAATTCCAAAGAGCCGCTGACTCCTTGAAGCAGACCCTGAGCCCCTGCCCAAACAGGCAACAACAACAAAATCAGCATAGAGCATAGAGCATAGAGCATAGGGTTCTTCATCTAAGAGAATTTTGGAAGCTCGTGATTTGTCGACAAAGGGAATCAAGCTGATTAAGAAGACTGTCCAACAAATCTTTGGTTATCAGTTGCCTTCTCTCTAAGATTATCAGGATATTTGCATTCTCAAAGGTAGATCTTCGGCCCACATTGAGGAATTGAATAAATTCTTTCTTGGATAAGGATCCGGACCCTTCCGCAATATTGTTTGACATTGACATCCCACTTCCCCGAAGTTGATCAGCAAACCGATAAAGTCTCTTTGGCTCAAGGTCATCCGCAATATCGAAAAGCCTATCAGCAATCTCAATTGCCAGTTGCCAAATTCTTAAGTCCTGGAATCTAAACTTGATCATGTTAGTCCTCCATCTTGTCCATTCTCTGCCCTATGTCTTCTTTAGGGTGTTGCTCTCTGCTCTATGCCCCACGCCCTATGCCCTCTGCTCTATGCCTTATCCATCATCTTGGAAAAACCGGCGTTCGGATAATCTGCAGAAGACGTTCTCCAATAACGCTTACCCAGTAAGGAGCTTCTCCGACGTCAATCTCATATAAAATCTTTTTTCTTACCAGATTACTTACGATGATCCTTCTAAGTTCAGAGCTCACCATGTAAAGGTTATTTTCCTCATCATCGATCGTCATATAATTCACTGTCCCTCCAGTTCTTATCAGATCGACGGCAACAAAAGAAAGGGGATTGTATACCCCTACAAAGATATCATTGCTTCGGCCGATGTAGACAAGACCTGTCCGGGGGTCGACCTTGATCGAGATCATTCCCGGCCCAATTGAAAATCTCTTCAAGACTCTGAAAGAGACGGGGTCAACAACCGTCAGATAAGAAGAGAGCTCATGAATGACATAAAGGTTATCGCCCGCCGGGCTGAAGTCCCCTCTTAACGGCACCGGGTCAGCGGAAAACGTGGTGATGATAGACCGGTTGGGGATATCGAGCACCGTGATCGTCCCCGAGGCGGTATTGAACACGTACGCTCTTCTCCCGGCCGGATCGATCAAAATGGAGCGAGGGCTATTGCCGACATTCACCCTGTTCAATTCCAAAAGCGAAAAAGGATCTATGAAACTTACGGTATTCGAACCGGAATTGAGTGAAAGGAGTGTCCCGCCATCAGGGGTAAGGGCCAGTTCCAGCGGACGATCGCCGCTGGTCAGTCTAATCTTGTTGGTGACCTGGTCAACCAATATGTCCACTATTAAGATTTCATTATCTCCCGAGTTTGCCACATAGAGTCTTCTTGATCTCTGGTCGAGTGCCATTCCCACGGGTTCTCGCCCGACAGGGATGACGCCTGTCACCTGGTAGGCTTTTTTATCGAATGCCGTGAGATTGCTGGAGCCGGTGTTGCTCACATAACCGAGAACACTCAAGGTGGGTTTTCCTGGAACCGATATGGAGAATACCGGACTGAAGCTGAAGCCCGCTTCGATCGACTCTCTATATTTTAGTGTGAGAAAAAAAACATATCCCGTCTTTCTATTCACGTTGAAATGAAATCCGCTTTGCGCAGGTTTTTCAAGCACCAAAAGGTCGGCTTCACCCTCCTCGCTCTTTAGAGTAGCTTTTTTAACCTTGAAAGAAAAACCGGTGTACGCACCCAGAGGGATTCTGCCGTAAGCGAGGAGCCGCTGCCTTCTCACGTCGCCCGGTTTTATTTCACGCAGGTAAGTTTCGAAGGGAAACTCCCTTCCGTCGGAGTTGGTTGCAAATGCCCCCTCAACCGTAAAACTCAATCGCTCAGCTTCCTGAGGGTAGGATTGAAGATAGAGGTAAACTTCCCCTTCCTCTTCGAGGGGGGGCAATACCTTTCTAATCGTGGCCTGGCAGCTCACCATACCAAAGACCAGCATAGCGCATAGCGCATAGCGCATAGCAAAGTTAGACGGCCGCATAGCGCAAAGCGCATAACGCGCTTCTACAGGAAGCTTTCGGAGGGCAGGCATAGCGCTGCTCAACCTTCCCCTCTCCCCCGACATTTTGTGGCCCATTTGTATCTCCTTGTTTTTTTCAAGAATCCCATTATCAATTCCCCTCCCCCTTCGATGGGGGAGGGTTAGGGTAGGGGTGGACAAAAAGGAATTGGGTCCCCCTCCTCTTTACCCTGTTAAATAAGGGGTTTTGAGTAAAGGCCTTGGTGTATGTGCTGCTGGATAGATTTGGGATTACTCGTTTCAAATAGTTCACATTTAACAGGGTGAATCTCCTCCCACAAGGGGAGGAGAGATTTTTGGGAACACGTCTGAAAGTGTTAGAGACAAATTCTCAAACTTTATCGTGTAAGAATCTACGCCTAAAGATCTGTTTCCTACCTTTTAGCTTTGAACTTGGAGCTTCTTTTCTTATGAACTCCGAAATACCGCCAGAAGTAAATGGGGTAAATCAAGTGTTCTTCCGAGAAAAATCAAGTATTTGGATATGTGGCTCGAAAACTTTCTACCGCTAAGCAGGACATTACGATACCATTTAAACATTAAATCTCATAATTATTCAACCAAAAAAAGAGGGCTGACATCTCTGCCAGCCCTCATAGGCATTTTGGTTTTGATTCACTTCCTTTTTTGTGCGCCATGCCCTTAGGCGCTGTGCCATTTTAAGATTCGCTATGCGCTATGCCTGCCCTCCGAAAGCTTGCTGTAGGAGGGCGCTATGCGCAATGCGACCTTTTTCTTAATCCATCGCATGGCACTTGTTGCAGAGCGATCTCTGGTAGGTTGCAAACATACTCGCCGGTCTGTCGTAATAGGCGCCTTGTGTCTCTACAGACGTACGGCCATCATCGCTAGGCCACGCACCGTTGTTCACAATAAAGGTTTCATTATTATTCCACCTCAAGGCATGCTGCCAGCCGGATGCATGCGCCCTGTGGCAGGAGAAGCACGTTACCTCATCGGTTCCGGACGGACCGGCAAGGACGCTATTGTCCGTTTTCGCATGACTGTAAAGAGTCGGAATGGCAGACGTTGCTTCCTGGTATGGAACGAGTGAGCTGTAGGGACCGGGTTGAGCGGCGGTGAATGTCCCGCTCATATTGCCCGACGCCACATAGTTGCCGTAATTAGTTGCTAATGTAGAAGTTAATTGCGAATCGACCACGTGGGAAGGATGGCCTTTAAGGCCTGTATTGTTTGCTATCGCCGCATGGCAAGTCCCACACCATTTTCCCCAGCCATTCGCGCTGGCGCCGCCGCCGTAAGCGATCCGAGTCATGGTAGCAGCTTCGGTTCGGTTGTAAGAAGATGGGGAAATTGCAATCGGCCATGTGGTATAATTCGCACCTGATCCAGCTCCGGTATATCCTGCCCCAGCCAGTATCCTGTAGAGGCCGATTGCCGTCCCAGCCGCGGGAAGAGCACTGGCCGATGAACCGGATGCTATGATCGGGGCGCCAGTCGTCGCGAATGCGCCGGTGTTGAGTATTCTGCCTTTTCCGTGAGGGTCATGGCAGCTGTGACAGCCAAGGTTGCTTGACAAGTAGCTGCCACCGGGCGATTGAGTATGGACAGGATCAACAGTGTTATAGTTGGCGTCCGCAGCAATAATGCTGTGTCCATGGACAGATCCGTCTTCGGTACTGGCCGTTCCATGTGCCGTCCAGGCATAGCTTTTCTTCAACCATGCAAAATCTCCGCCCGGGCCTCTCTGGAGAGGAGCAGTTCCCACGGTCAGATTGGCATCAGCAGTGCTCACGTGATACGAACTCGGACCCGTATCTCCAGCGTGCTCATGACAGGTCAAACAGGTTGAGCTGGCATCTGAGCCTATTAATAGATGACCATCACTACTCATTGGGCTATGCATGCTGTGGCAACCGGCACAATCCGCAACACCGCCAGCATGGAAAGCATAGGCCATTCCCCCTAAACCAAGGGTTAACAAGGCCGCAGCCATGATAACCAAACTCAATTTCAATGCTTTCATTTTCTTCCTCCTTATCAGTTTTTTAGTGTTAAATGTTAAATGTTAAATGTTAAGTGTTAAGTGTTAAGTATTTCAGCCTCTAACCTTCAACCTCTTGCCTCAATCGTTTCGGCGACCACCTCCTTCACTATTATTTATTTCCCCCCGCATTACCCCCCCTGTTAAACCAAATAACGTGACCGTGTTTCGTGTCACGTGTCCGTAATTCCAAGATCCGCAAAGCGCATAGCCCAGAGCGTCAAACCAACAACTCTCGTTTTTTTCTTTTTCTCTCAACTCCATGCTCTCTGCCCTATGCATGTTTCCCTAAATTCCCTATGCCCTCTGCTCTATGCCCTATGCTCTACGCTCTTTTAGTTGTAGGTCAGCTTGAAAACGCTGACCCCCCTTTTTCTACCCTGGGTCACATAGATCCTGTCATTGCGATCAATGGCGATATCATCCGGGCCAAAGAGGTTTTCCGGCCTGGGACCGCGAAAGCCAAACTGAGTCACGAAATTAAACTTCTTGTCGAAAATCATCACGGCGGACTTCAAACGGTCAACCACCAGAATATTCCCCTGCCTGTCCCTTACAATCCCTGAAACGATGTTGAATTTTCCCGGGGCGCCGCCCGACCTGCCAAAATACGAAATCTTGCCCTCATTCGAAAGCATGAAGGCCTTAAACAGAACAGGAATGGTAAATAGAATATTTCCGTCCCCGTCAACGCTAAAACCGAATATCTCTGCGTTTCCTCTCTGCTTTTCTTCGAGCTCAAGAAGAGAGAAGAGATCGTATCCCTTCCTAAAGTTGCCCTCCAGGTCGGTAATGACAATTTTCATTCCTTCGGTAGATGCGAAATAGAGGCTGTCGCCCTGGCATACCAGACGGGTCGCCACAAATCCGGAAAACTCAGGAGGGAGCTTTTTTAGATCTATTGTTGATATCGGATCTCCCCTGTAATTGCATTGGACCAGTATCTCTTTCGAATCCTTGACCGTAAGAAGCAGCAGATCACCACTCGGAACAACAGCCAGATCGAGGATCTGTCCAACATCTAAATCTTCACCGAAATTGTAAATTTCCATTCCGGCAGGATTGAATACCTTCAGTAAGTTTTCATAGATGACGTAAATCTCTCCTGTTCTTTTGTCTACGCTCATTCTCGTGGTGCTATAAGGAATCTTGCCCGTGAAATTAGAAAGGCTGTATAGAAAAGTTGCCCGGACATCCGCGATGACGGGATTTGAGAGCCCCACCACGACTAACGCTAACGAAAACCCTAAAAATAATCTCGTCAGTCTAAGACTCATTTGCATGAACTTGTATAACGCAATTCCCATACCAATTTTCTCTTTTTGCAGAAAGAGAAGGTCATTTTATCTAACCTATAAATCATCAATTAATTCAGTTAGTTAAAGTCAACATGTCGATGGCGAGCAGAGCCTGATTTGTGACCTTGTGAAACATCGAACCTCTTTAGCGGGGAAACCCTCACCCTCTGCGGAATCTCACCCAATGTATAAAGCAGATGGGGAATTGCCGCAGGTCCTTCTCTCACAATCCATTCGCGGATATATGCCGGGCAATTCTCGGGTTGGGTGCCATTCGCTTCGCAACAAGCCAGAAATCTCACTGCGTCTCGATCCACGAGCTTGACCTCTTTCAAATCCAGAACGATTCGGTGATCTTGTCCTTCGACTCCGAAGAGTCTTTGCAACCCTGCCACCTCTTCCGTCTTAATTCGACCACTCAGCGCAAAGGTCACGACATCCTCTTTCGCCGCTCTTTGAATTCTCAACATCATCGATTGTCTCTTGAAACCACCATGATGCACTGTCGCAATGCAATTTAAATGCCAATCGTAAGTTATTGAAAATACTTGATTGCACGAATTACAGGGTCGCGAGTGTTCACGAATTAGCGATAGTTCGCGAAAAAAGAAAAAGGATAGAAGGCCTTACGCGCAAAGGCTATCAAGAATCATCCAATGAGGACCTATATCTGGCTGAATTCGATTTAGAAGCCGGGAACGAGGTGATGGAATGAGAAGGGACGTTTTCCCGCGAAGAGGCGAGATATGGTTAGTTAATTTCAACCCAGCTCAAGGAAGCGAGCAAGAAGGAATAAAGCCCGCCTTGATTATTCAGAATGATGTCGGAAATGAAGTTTCGCCAGTTACTATTGTTGCCGCCATTTCCTCTGTAATCAGAACATATCGTATCAATGTGGAGATTAAACCATCTGAAAGCGGCTTGTAAAGGGATTCTGTCGTGGAGCCCCACGGGCAAAGCCCGTGGCACCTAACGAACGCCCAAGCGGGGCGACATCCCGGCCAAGAGCTGGCGCATTCATCCACGGCCAAAGGCCGTGGCTTTCTGCTGCCGGGGGAAAGCTAAATCAAATCCGGAGCATTGATAAAAAGCGGCTAATTAGGAAACTTGGAGAGGTGAGCTCTTCCAAGACGAAGGCAGTGAATTCTTCACTCATGTTGAGCCTGGGGCTGCAAACTTAATATGATATTTCAGCCGGAGATACTTTTCATTCTTTCTTCCTTGGAGCGGTCCTGGCTAGCTTCGGCTCACACCAGATTTAACCCTTGATTAATTTCTTAAGCATTTCCCAATCCACCATGTGCTCTATCGGTGCTCGATCGTCAGTCAGAGGCTTGTATCTCTCGTCGTATGGGCTCTCGGCAAAGAACGTTTGACTGTACCGCGCCATGTCTTGCATTTCTTTTTCAACCCCGACTGTGGGAAACGCAAAATTGATGTTCCGATCTGAAGCAAGCACGAAGTTATCAACGGAGTCCGGGATTCTGAGCTGATATACATGGCTGAACGCGAGCCGGAGTGTGTTCGTGATACTCCTAAGGAGAGGTGAGTCGTTTTTTGCCGAGGAAATGTTCATGGCGAGAATTCCCTCGTTCGAAAGTCCCCTTTTCACCTGGTTGAAGAATTCTATTGTCGTCAGGTGAAAAGGGATATAGACCTGTTGCGTGTAGGCATCGATAATGACAATGTCGTATTTTCTTTTACCAAGGTTCATAAAGATACGTCCATCTTGATTAAATACCTTCACGGTATCGGTAAGGGCGAAGTACTTTCGGGCAATCTCTATTACCTTTGGGTCAATCTCCACGCCGTCAACGCCCATTTCCGGATAAAATTGGCGCATTTGATTCGCTATGATTCCGCCTCCCAGGCCGATAATGAGAGCGCTTCGGGGGCGACTCTCGAACAACAGCGGAAGAAGCGAGTAGTAATCGTAATAGAGACCGGTGAAAATGCTTATTTTACTGGCAGCCGTTTGGAACCCTACAGCATCGTTGTAGACGAGATAACGGTAAGGACCTCTGTCAAATACCTCTATAAACTGGTAGGCCGACTCCGTGGAGTAGACTTTTCCGGGGATCTCCCGAATTGGCGGCATCGGAAAAAGAAACGGTATAGCCACCGCGATGCAAAGGAGTGCGGTCCTTCTACTGGCAAAACCAAGCGCGGCGACAACGAAGAGTACAGCCGCAAAAAAAAGTATCGTCGTCGCTGTACCTAAAGTAGGAATGAAGACAAGTATTGGTAAAAATGTACCCAAAACGCTCCCGATGGTTGAGATTCCAAAGATATGCCCGGCAGAGTCGCCCACATGACCGCTCCGAGCAATGATCCTGATGAGAAAAGGACTCGTCATACCCATCACCAGAATAGGCGGCGAAAAAAGAAATATGATGGCACAAAGAGATCCGAAAAATATGAACGAGAAGGACGAATTGAAGTTCCCTATTAAGGATGCGAGCCACCTGACAAGCGGGGGCGCCACGAAAGGGAGCACAAGGAGAAAGGCTGAGGCTGCCATGAGAAGTCTCAGAAGGATGTGGAGGTGCGGCTTCCGGTCGGCGAGCCTTCCTCCAATGAGGTAGCCGATCGACAGGGCAATCATGATAATGCCGATAATGTTTGTCCAGACAAAGGTGGACGTTCCGAAAAATGGCGCCATGAGCCGGGACGCGCAAAGCTCAACCGCCATGATAGACATACCGGAGAAAAAAGCGAGGGCATAGATGTAAAATGGCGACATGTTCGTTTCATGTGCACCGTTCCCCTGCTGGGCTACATCTTTTCGCTTGGTATCCTTTGCGAAGCTTCTGGTTGTGTGTCGCGTCATCTTTTAAGAAGTAACAGACCGTATCAGTATTTTCAAGTCTTGTGGAGCCCCACGGGCAAAGCCCGTGGCACCTAACGAACGCCCAAGCGGGGCGACATCCCGGCCAAGAGCTGGCGCATTCATCCACGGCCAAAGGCCGTGGCTTTCTGCTGCCGGGGTAAGCGGGCGTTATAAGACAAAACCTGCGAGCACCTAAGAGATGGTGAAAATTATAAATAAGTGGGCGCAATAACATTAACTGGGCTGCCGATAAACCATTTCTATTATGTAGGGGGGTACTTGTTTATTGGATTGAAACTCTTCAATGTATTATTGTTAAAATACTATTCTTTATCATCTTTCTCGCAAGGGTCCCGGTCCAGTTAATTGGGATGTGAATTTTATGACTTATAACGAACGGATAATGAAATTTCTTGTCGTTGGATTTAGTGCCGCAGCAGTAAACTTTTTGCTTATAACCATCTTGATAGAGCTTCTCGGATTTAAGGGCTATTTCTTGAAAAACCTGGCTAATATTTTGGCGATTGAAATGAGCGCCGTCTATAACTTTTTGATCAGCAGAGTGTGGACGTGGAAAGATGCACCCAGAAAACAGGGCAAGAGCTTGGTGGGTCAGTTTATCTATTTCAATCTGGCGCTTTTGGCAGGTATCGTCATAAGAGTTATTCTTTTCGCAATTCTTGAAAAATGGGGACTTTTTTATCTCCTGAATGTGGCCATTGGCATAGGGATCGCAGCCTGCATAGACTTTATCCTCTATGATAAATTCGTTTTTAACCGGAGAGCAAACCGGCAGGGGTTTTTGTGACAATTAGACCCGCGGGGATTCCCCCACGATTGTCCGCCATGAATAATCATCGGAAGCCCTCCTGATAGCCCAGCTGCAAAAAGCCCCTGCGATTGCGGGATATTGAGAGATCAGGTTAGAATCGGTCTGTTTGTCTTCCGCTACCGTAACAGATTGGTTCAACGGAGCAAAATCACAGGAGTCGTTTATGGCTAAATCGAACAACCCTCGTCAGATGACTTTTAACTTCCGCTCATCCTTGTTTTTGATCTCCATCTACGTAGCCTTTTTTGCCTCTGGCGCGGCCAGTCTGATCGCAGAAGTCACATGGAACCGGATGCTGATTGTGGTTGTGGGTAACTCACTGAGCGCAACCGCCATGATCATTGTCGTCTTTATGGGAGGGCTTGGGCTCGGGAGCTATGTCGGGGGAAAGATCTTTCGTAAGCGAGCGGCTTCTCTCGTGCCCTATTTATTGCTGGAGACTGCCATCGGCATTTACGTCCTCCTCTCGCCATCGCTATTCGAGTTGCTCTCCCACCTCTTCACGTCTTTGGCGGAAAGCGTTAACCATAGAGCCACCTTGACAATTGTGCGAATGGTAGTCAGCCTGGCTGCGCTTATCCTGCCCGCTTTCTTGATGGGTGCGACATTTCCCGCGATGATCTCCGGAGCAGCACCCGATTCACCCTCAAAACGGACAGCACGTACAGGCTACCTGTACAGCCTAAATACACTGGGCGCTGCCGTGGGTTGCTTTGTAGCGGGCTACCATCTCTTATTTGAGTTCGGCGTTCAGATTACCCTGATCTGCGCTTTCGGCCTCTACCTTCTTGCGGCGCTATGCGGACTCGTCGCCAATACGATTGCGCAGTCCAAAATCGCTGAGGCCGTCCGAGAACCCGGCCCTTCTCTGGAAAAGGACTTAAAAAAGAAAGTTACGAAATCTAAATCCAGGAAGGCCGCTGCTGCGCCGCCTCCCCTCAGGAATAACCCGGCTGTAGACAGTCGCTTACGACTTTTTCTCAACTGCGCAACATTCGGAATTGGATTCGTTGCACTTGCTTATGAAGTTCTGCTAACGAGGCTGGGTATTTTGTATTTGGGGAATACCATATCGGTTTTCCCTCTCGTGCTGACAGGCTTCCTTTTGGGAACAGGAATCAGTGCCGTGCTGGGAACGTGGCTTTACGGGGTACTTCGCCGCAATACCAACAGCAGCAATAGTCTGTTTGGTTTCATCGCCCTTATGGCAGGAGCCTTTATCCTAATCACTCCCTATCTCCTCCTGACCGATTGGGTGGTAAGCAATGACCAATTTGCCCGAGTTGCTGATGCCGGTGCCAGGAATCCATTACCTATTCTGGCGATCATCATCGGTCCTACAATTTTGATCGGCGCCCTGTTGCCCATTGCGATCAGGATGCTCCAACCGGAGAAGCGCGGCGAGGCGACGCAGGAGGCGGCCACGCTCTATGCGCTCAACACTGCAGGCGGCCTGCTGGGTTCAGGCCTGATAAACCACTATCTTGTCCCGACGATCGGAATGCAGGGCGCCCTGACATGCCTCGTTCTGATTTGCGCTGCGGTGGGATTCATCAGCCTGCTCTCCCCCGGCAGAAATTCAAGTCGCTGGTCTATCGTTGCTCTGAGCATCATTGCCCTCGGCCTATTTCTTACGGTGACACTGCCCAAAATGGCGAACCTGTATGCACGAAAAATTGCGGAATCAACACGCGCGCGTTCAGCGGAGGTCAAACTGATCCACGAGGGACGCGCGGCAATGGTCACCGTTCTTGATCAGAGCGACCCCAAAAAGGGGACTTACCGTGACATGTACCTCAATGGTGTTGAGGAAGCGTCAACGCGCTACTGGCATGCCCAGCTGTTCAAGCTCCTCGGAATTTTTCCGCTACTGGTGCATGAGGCCGACAAACCCAAGCAGGTGTTAGTGATCGCCTTTGGAGCAGGAATCACAGCAGGCTCTGTACTGGCCTCTGATCAGGTCGCCTCCCTCGATACGGTCGATCTCAATCCCGACGTGGAAGGCATCAACAACTTGTTTACAGATGTGAACGGGGATGTTTTTCATAAATCCCGATTCCATTTCCACAACGACGACGGCCGAAATTACCTGGTCACGAGCAACGAACGCTATGACGTGATTATTTGCGATTCGACCCATCCACGCGCCTATGATAGCTGGATTCTCTACACAGAAGAATTCTACAATGCCGTCCAAAAACGTCTCCTTCCCGGCGGGGTATTCGCGCAATGGGTGCCAGTGCTGGGCTCCATGAGAGGAGATTTGTTCAGGATACATCTGAACACGTTTCGACACGCGTTCCCTACCGCCACACTCTGGTATGTCTATGGCTCTGACCAGGCTTTTCTCCTGGCGACCCCTGAACCTTTCTCTCTCAATGTTGAACGCTTGCAGCAACAACTTGACAGACTACCCAAATGGTTCCGTGCGGAAGAATACCAGATCGACACCGTAGCCCGTATCGCTGGCTTTTTCTGGCTGGATGAACTGATGATGGCAAAAATGGTTGGCCCTGAGACAAGAATGAATACTGATAATCTCCACTACTTCGACAAACAATCTGCCGTATGGCCGTCATCCCCGCGATGGCAGCTCCCACAGTTCCAGGCAAGTGTTCTCCCCTATCTGGAACAGAAAAAAGATACGCTTGGCGCCGCTGTCCGAGACGAGCAGACGGTGGCTCAACTCCTATCCAGATATGGCTTTTTTAGTAGCAAGCAAGACCTATTTCGGGCCTACTGCTTGATGCCGAAGAATGGAAATGTGCGGTATTGGATGTCTCGGGAATTTTCGGATAGTCTCCCCGATTACGACACTTTCTGTTCGACCCGTCGTTAGCGCGATTACCTCATAAGCTCTGCAGGTCACCACCTAATAGCGGCTGTCTCTCATGCGTCTGCGCACAAACGATCATAAACCAAGCACTGTATCGTTAGTATAGGCGGGCAAGCTTTCCAAACGGGGAACCTCGCCCTTGCGGGACGCCGATGGCTCAAGTTAAAATTTTACTGTCTATTATGTATTGGCCGAAGGGAAGGACAAAAAAAGAGTGATGTTAAGGAATACCAATCGCCGCGACACAAGTCTTTTGTTTCTCTTTTCGATTGCTATTTTCGCTACTTACATCCCGGTTCTTTTTAACGGGTTCATTATAAATCTTGACGACTATGCCTATATAACCGGAAATCCCCCGGTGATAGCAGGTCTCACCTGGAAGGGGATCATTTGGGCCTTTACCGCCGTTCACTCCTATA
>Ga0335070_10001649_pt1 | contig 25895 bp, 23 predicted proteins | sample Lox_Sample_13_FD_206722 | JGI IMG/M metagenome (GOLD analysis project Ga0335070, IMG submission 206722) | Soil microbial communities from Loxahatchee National Wildlife Refuge, Florida, United States - Lox_Sample_1.3 | ecosystem: Environmental > Terrestrial > Soil > Wetlands | place: USA...
CCTCATCCTCGGCGACCTGGTCTGGCAGCACGAGGGCCTCGATGCGGACGCCCAGAAGCCCGACGCGGCGAGCCGCAGCCTCGCCGAGGATCGGGATGCGCTGCAGCCGCAGCTGGAGTGGGCGCGGCGGATCGCGCAGGAGGGGAAGGTCGCTCTGGTCTTGAGCCACGACAGCCGCGGGCTCGACGCCCTCGTGGCGCGGCACGTCCTGGCCCGCGACTTCGACCTGCGGCGCTGAGGGCCGCCGGCCCTCGTCGAGCCGCCCGCGGGCGGCGCGCTCCCGCCTAGCGCCGGTCCTTCCACGGGCGCGGCACGTCGACCCGCTCCCAGTGCCCGAGGCCCGTCGGCCGCACGCCGAAGTGCTCCTCCGCCGTCTCCCGCACCCGCTCCTCGTCGCGCCGCCCGCCGGTCTGGAGGGCGTGGCGGCGCATCCGCTTGGCCGCCAGCAGCGCCGCGGCGCCGGAGGGGTCGAAGCGCCGCGCCTGGGCCGCCTCGCCCGACGTGAGGAAGTCCAGCACCAGGTCGAAGGCCGCCCCCATGTGCCGCTCGACGTCCGCGCCCGGGAGGTCCCAGCGGCTGTTGTCCGCGGCCATCTGGACGATCCGCTGCCAGTCGGTGAGGTCGGTGAGGAGCACCATCCCGCGGAACAGCCGCCGACTGGTCCGCAGCGAGAAGATCGTGGGCGAGATGATGCGGTCGAGGTGCTCGTCGTTGGCGGCGTGATCGAGGGCGATCACCTCCTTCGCGCGGCGCGCGCTCTCCTCGCCGACGTGCATGTCGAACCGCGCCTCCCAGTACGAGTGGCCGAGGGCGCGCGTCGAGGAGGTGAGCACCAGCTGGCGCGGCACGAAGTAGTTGTGCGCCACCACGTCGGCGGCGAGGTGCGCCAGGTAGCCCAGGCCGAAGGCGCGCAGCGGCTCGGTGCCCGCCAGCTCCACGATCTCGTCCCCCACGTGCCACGAGTGGCTGTGGCGCCCGGCGGGGACGTACTTCTTGGCGAACGAGGTGTCGGCGGCGATGGAGCCGTAGAGGAAGTCGAGCGGGAACGCCTGGAGCGCCGCCGCGACGGTCTGGGGCAGGAGGTCCAGATTGGCGAGGATCGCCTGGCCGAGGAAGATGTGGGTGCCCGGGGACCAGGCCCAGGCGTGGGTCGGGAACAGCGCGAGGAGGAGGACGGCGACCGCGACGATCGCGGCCGCGCGGCCGGGGCGCAACGCTACCGCCTCCGCCGGCGCACCCGGAAGGCGGAGCGCGCGGCGCCGAACAGCGCGGCGGGGCGCCGGGCGGTCCGAACGAAGGCGGCGACGTCGAGCGCCGTCTCCTCCGCTTCCTCCTGGAGCACCTCCACCAGCGCGTCGAGGTCGGTGAGCCGCTCCTCGACCTTCCGCACCGCCGCCTGGAGCTTGGTGCGCGCTTCGCCCGACAGATCGGCGTAGCCCTCGACCTCGGTCCGCAGGCGCGAGGTGGCCGCGCGAGCGTCGGCGGTGAAACCGGCCAGGCGCGCGCCGATCTGCTTCCGGGCGCGCCGCAGCCCGAGGCCGATGGCGAGCACCACGCCCCCCATCACGAGGAGGCTCGTGGCGATGACGGCGAGCGAGATGGCGGCGAGAGGCCCGACCCAGGTGGGCATGGGCAGGAAGCTAGAGGGGGCAGGGTGCGTGTCAAGCAAACGGGGCCGTGGCGAGGGCCGACCGCCGATGGCCACTGGCCGAGAGCCGCGCGGGGCTTCCGGCGTGCTCTCCATCGCCTCCCGCCTCTCGGCTCTCGGCCCCCTCCACGCTTGACGCACTTTGCTCCGGTCCGCACTTTGCCGTGCCATGACCCCCTTCTTCACCGTCGAGGGCGGGCGGAAGCTGCACGGCACCGTCCGCCCCGCCGGCAACAAGAACGCCGCCCTGCCGATCCTCGCGGCGACCCTCCTCGCCGACGGTCCCGTGATCCTCCACAACGTCCCCCGCATCCGCGACGTGGAGACGCTCATCGAGCTGCTCCAGGCGCAGGGGGTGACGGCGACGTGGACCGCCGACCACACCGTCGAGGTGGACGCGCGCAGCGCCTCGCCCGCCGACCCGGATCCGGTGCTCTGCAACCGTATCCGCGCCTCGATCCTCCTGGCCGGCCCGATGCTGGCCCGGTTCGGGCGGGTGCGGCTCCCGCCCCCGGGCGGCGACGTCATCGGGCGACGGCGGGTGGACACGCACCTGATGGCCCTCGAGCAGCTCGGTGCGCGGATCGAGGTCGGCGCGACGTACGATTTCGAGGCGAAGCGCCTGGCGGGGACCGACATCTTCCTCGACGAGGCCAGCGTCACCGGCACCGAGAACGCGCTCATGGCCGCGGTGGCGGCGAAGGGCCGGACGGTGCTGCGCAACGCGGCGTCGGAACCGCACGTGCAGGACCTCGCGGGCTTCCTCATCGAGCTCGGCGCGCACATCGAGGGGATCGGCACCAACACCCTCGTGATCGAGGGGGGGCGCCGGCTGGTGGGCGGGACCTACACCCTCGGCCCCGACCACATCGAGATCGCCTCGTTCCTCGGCCTCGCGGCGGTCACCAACTCCGACCTCGTCGTCGAGGGGGTGCGCCCGCCGGACCTGCGGTCCACGCTGCTGGGGTTCGAGCGGCTCGGCGTCGTCCCCCGCATCGACGGGGAGCGGATGCACTGCGCCGCGGGCCAGCCGCGGCGCATCGCCGCCGACATCGGCGGCCACGTGCCGAAGCTCGAGGACGGGCCCTGGCCGGCGTTCCCCGCCGACGCGATGAGCATCGCGCTGGTGACCGCCACGCAGTGCGAGGGGATGATCCTGCTGTTCGAGAAGCTGTTCGAGTCGCGGCTGTTCTTCGTGGACAAGCTCATCGGCATGGGCGCGCGCATCGTCCTGTGCGATCCGCACCGCGTCGTCGTGTCCGGCCCGGCGAAGCTGCACGCCGGCACGGTCGAGAGCCCCGACATCCGCGCCGGGATGGCGATGCTCCTCGCCGCGCTGGCGGCCGAGGGGACGAGCACCATCCACAACGCCGGGCAGATCGAGCGCGGCTACGAGCGGATCGGCGAGCGGCTGGCCGCGCTGGGCGCCGGGATCGAGCGCGGCGAGCGGTGAGCGGCCCGCCGGACCCCGCGGTCCCGGCACCCTCGGCCCCGCCGCCCGCGCTCGCCGAGGAGCGGGTGCGGGAGGCGTCCCTGCCGCTGGCCGAGCTGCGCGCGTGGCGCGAGCGGTTCGGGGTCGTCGCGGGTATCACCGAGCGCGGCCCCTCGGGCGACTTCTCCCTCGGCCTGTTCTCCGGCGAGCCGGCCGAGACGGTCACCCGACGCTGGCAGGCGTTCCGCGCCGGGATGGCGCCGCGCTTCCCGGCCATCGTGATGGCGCGGCAGGTGCACGGCACCCGGATCCGCCGCTCCGCCGCGGTGCCGACGGGGTGGCACGTCGCGGACGGGTTCGACGGGCACCTCACGGCCGCGGCGGGGCTGCTGCTGGCCGTCACCGTGGCCGACTGCGTCCCCATCTACCTGGCCGACCGGCGGGGGCGCGGCCTCGCGCTGCTGCACGCCGGATGGCGCGGCACCGCGGAGGGGATGATGGAGGCGGGCATCGGCGCGCTGTGCGATCTCACCGGCGGCGAGCCGCAGGACCTCGCGCTGCACCTGGGCGTGAGCATCTGCGGCCGCTGCTACGAGGTGGGACCCGAGGTGGCGTGGGCCGTGCGGGGCGACGGCGCGCACGGCCCGGTGCGCCTCGACCTGCGCGCCGAGCTGGCGGAGCGGGCGCGGCGGCTGGGCGTGGACGAGGTGAGCGTCTCGCCGTTCTGCAGCGCGCACGACGGCCCGCGCTTCTTCTCGCACCGCGCGTCCCGCGGCGGCCCGGGGCGCATGGTCGCGTACCTCGGCAGGCCGCGGGAGGCGTGAGGTGCACGACGGCAAGGGCGGCGCGGTGCCGGCGGGGGTGAAGATCGTGGAGGGGCCTCGCGACCGCGAGCGCGTCCGCACGGCGATCGTCGAGGACCACGACGACCTCGCGGTGCTGATCGCGGAGCGGATCGCGGCGGTGATCCGGCGCGAGACGGCGGCGAGCGGGCGCTGCGTCCTGGGGCTCGCCACCGGCAGCACCCCCATCGGCATCTACCGCCACCTCATCCGCCTGCACGAGGGGTCGGGTCTCGACTTCTCGAAGGTCGTGACCTTCAACCTCGACGAGTACTGGCCGATGGCGCCGGACAGCATCCACAGCTACCGGCGCTACATGTGGGAGAACCTCTTCGCCCACGTGAACATCGACCCCGCCAACGTGCATGTCCCCGACGGCACGGTGCCGCGCGAGCGGGTAGCCGACGCGTGCGCGGCGTACGAACGCGGCATCGTGGAGGTGGGCGGCATCGACTTCCAGATCCTGGGGATCGGGCGGACCGGCCACATCGGCTTCAACGAGCCGGGCTCTTCCCCCACTTCGCGGACGCGGCTCGTCACCCTCGACACCGTGACGCGCAGGGAGGCCGCCGCCGACTTCTTCGGCGAGGACGGGGTGCCGCGCGAGGCCATCACGATGGGCGTGGCCACGATCCTCGAGGCCCGCGAGATCGCCCTCATCGCGACCGGGGAGCACAAGGCGGAGATCGTGCGCCGCGCCGTGGAGGGGGAGCCGAGCGTGCAGGTCGCGGCCACCTTCCTCCAGCGTCACGCCAACGCCACGGCGTACCTCGACCGCGCGGCCTCCGCCGACCTCACCCGGGTGCGGACGCCCTGGCTCCTCGAGGCGGTGGAGTGGACGCCGGAGCTCACCGAGCGTGCGGTGGTGTGGCTGGCGGAGGAGACGGGGAAGGCGATCCTCAAGCTCACCGGCCGCGACTACGCCGAGCACCAGCTCAGCAGCCTGCTGGCCCTGTACGGCGCGCCGGGGCCGCTCAACGGCGACGTGTTCAACCGGCTGCGCGACAAGATCCGCGGCCGGGCGCGGCTGCCGCGCGAGCGGACCATCCTGGTGTTCTCGCCGCACCCCGACGACGACGTCATCGCGATGGGGGGCGCGCTGCGCAAGCTGCTCGAGAACGGCGATCGCATCACCGTGGCGTACATGACCAGCGGCAACATCGCCGTCTTCGATCACGACGTGCGCCGGCACCTCGACTTCGTGGACCGCGCCGCGGGCCTCCTGGGGGCCGACGCGGCGGCGGTGCGCCGCCTGCGGGCCGAGGTGGCCGCCGCGCTCGTCGCCAAGCGCCCGGGGGACGTGGACATCCCGGCGGTGCAGGAGCTGAAGCGGGTGATCCGCGAGTCGGAGGCAATGGCGGCGCTGGCGTCGGTGGGACTTCCCGCCACCGCGGCGCGGTTCCTGAACCTGCCGTTCTATCGGACGGGGGAGGTCCGCAAGCGCCCGGTCGGCGAGGAGGACGTCGCCCTCGTGCGCGGCCTCCTCGAGGAGGTGCGGCCCGACATCCTCTTCGTGGCGGGCGACCTCTCCGATCCGCACGGCACGCACCGGATGTGCAAGCAGGCGATCGACCGCGCGCTGGCCCTCCTCGGCGAGCCGCGGCCGCAGGTGTGGCTGTACCGCGGGGCGTGGCAGGAGTGGACCCTCACCGAGGCGGACGTCCTCGTGCCGCTCTCGCAGGACGAGCTGCGCGCCAAGATCCTCGCGATCTTCAAGCACCAGTCGCAGAAGGACACCGCCCCGTTCCCGGGCGCGTACGACGAGCGGGAGTTCTGGCAGCGCGTCGAGGCGCGCAACGAGGAGACGGCGGCGCAGGCCGACCGGCTGGGGCTGCCGGAGTACTTCGCGATGGAGGCGTACCGGGTGGTGTAGGGCGGCAGGGCGGCGCGCGAGCAGCGGCGCAGGAGAGCCGGCGCACCAGGGCGGCGCACCGTAACAGCCAGCCTCCCAGGCACTTGGCACCACTGCCCGGCGGCCCGCCTGCTCGCTGCTGGGCACCGTCCTTGCCGCCCCCTTCGTTGGCGTCTTGGCGTCCGCCCCCTGTCTCGCTTCCTTGACGCGCCGCCCCTCGGCGGGTAGTGTTCCTGCTTGGCGGGGCTGGGTGCCCGCCGTGTGGATGTGGGGTTGACGGCCCCACTTCTTTTTTTTTCGGGGTCCCGCGTGGCGTTCCTCCCCGATCTCGAGTCGCAGATGCAGGCCCGGCTCGCCGCGCTCGGCTTCGAGCTGGTGGAGCTGCGGCAGGGCGGGACCGCGCGGCGGCCCCTCCTGCAGGTCCGCATCGAGCGGGCGGAGGGCGCGCCCGACCGCCGCGTCACGGTGGACGAGTGCGCGACCGCCAGCCGGGCGCTCGAGACGTGGCTCGACGAGGCGGGGTTCGGCGGTGGCCGCTACGTGCTGGAGGTCTCCTCGCCCGGGCTGGAGCGGCCGCTGCGGCGGCTCGAGGAGTGGCGGCGGTTCGCGGGGCGCGCGGCCGAGGTGCTGGTGCCGTCGCTGAGCGGGCGGTTCCCGGTACGCATCGGGCCGGTATCGGAAGGCCCCGAGCCGGCGGTGGAGCTGGAGTTCGAGCAGGGCGTGCGGCGGACGCTGAAGCTGACGGAGATCAAGGAAGCGCGACTCATGGTGGAGTGGTGATGACCAATCCAGACCTGCTGTCGGCGTTCCGCGAGCTCTCGTCCACCAAGCAGCTGGAGCGCGGCGAGCTGCGCGACCTGCTGCGGGACGGGGTGCTGGCGGCGCTGGCGAAGAAGTTCGGCCCCAACGTGCGGGCCGAGATCGACATCGACGAGATGACCGGCAAGATCAGGATCACGACCCTCTTCGAGGTGGTGGAGGAGGTCGAGGATCCGAGCCGCCAGATCTCGCTCGAGGAGGCGCGGTTCGACGACCCGGACTTCCAGGTCGGCGACGTGCTCGAGCGCGACGTGGACTTCGCCGAGTTCGGGCGGACGGCGGTGCAGGCGGCCAAGCAGCGCATCATCCAGCGGGTGCGTGAGGGGGAGCGGGCGCGGATCCGGGAGGAGTTCGCCGACCGGGTGGGCGAGCTGCTGATGGGGGAGGTGCAGCAGATCGAGCGCGGCAAGATCGTGGTGATGCTGGCGAAGTTCCGCGAGGCCGAGGCGATCATCCCCTACCGCGAACAGAACCACCGCGAGCACTTCCACCAGAACGACTCCATCCGGGCCGTGCTGAAGCGGCTGGAGGAGACGCCGAAGGGGCCGCGCCTGATCCTGAGCCGCGGCGATCCGCTGTTCGTGAAGGCGCTCTTCAAGCTCGAGGTGCCGGAGATCCAGCAGGGGATCGTGGAGATCCGGGCCACGGCGCGCGAGGTGGGGAGCCGGACCAAGATCGCGGTGTTCAGCCGCGACGACGGGATCGACCCGGTGGGCGCGTGCGTGGGCCTGAAGGGCAGCCGGGTGCAGGCGGTGGTCAACGAGCTGGGCGGCGAGCGCATCGACATCGTGCCGTGGAGCTCGGATCCGGAGCGGTTCGCCAAGCTGGCGCTGGCGCCGGCACGGGTGGCCCGGGTCTTCTCCGACCCGGAGGCCAAGACGGTGCAGGCCATCGTGGACGAGGACCAGCTGAGCCTGGCCATCGGCCGCAACGGCCAGAACGTGCGCCTCGCCTCGGAGCTCACCGGCTGGAAGATCGACCTGTATTCGAGCCGCGAGTGGCTGGAGCGTGGCGGGGAGGGGCCGCTGTTCGCGCCGCTGCCGCCGGTCCGCCAGGAGGGCGAGGACGTGGCCGACGTGCCGCTGGCGGAGCTCGGCGGCCTGGCGCCCGACCTCCTGGCGGTGCTCGACGCGGCCGGCTACCGCACCTTCTCCGACATCCTCGACCTGGAGCGCGACGAGATCGGCCAGATCCCCGGGATGACGCCGGAGATGGTGGAGCGGCTCGTGACCCTCATCGACGAGCTGAGCACCGACGAGGACGAGGGTGGCGAGGCGAAGGCCGCCCCCGCGGAGGGCGCCGATGCGCCGGGCGCGGGCGAGGGGGCGGCGGAGGCGAAGCCGGAAGCGTGAACGACCGGGAGCGCGCGGGGGTGGGCCTGCTGGGCCTCGGAGCCCGGGCGCACCGGCTCGCGATCGGCGTGGACGCGGCGCGCGAGGCGCTGCGCCGCGGCGTGGCCGAGGCGCTGGTGCTCGCGCGGGACGCGAGCCCGCGGGCGCGCGAGCGGCTGCTCGCGCTGGCGATGCACCGGGGTGTCGTGGTGCTGAAGGGGCCGGGGGCCGACGAGCTGGGCCGGGTGCTCGGCCGGCCGCCGGTGCACGGGGCGGCGGTGCTGGACCGGCAGTTGGCGCGCGGGCTGCGCGCGTACCTGGAGGCGGAAGACCGCGGGGAGAAGGGCACGGTATGAGCATGCGGGTGCACGATCTGGCGGCCGAGTTCGGCGTCGCCAGCGAGGAGTTGATAGCCACGCTGCGCGAGATGGACATCTTCGTGCGGAGCCATCTCAGCTCCCTCGAGGACGACAAGGTCGCGCGGGTGCGGGCCCGGTACGAGCGCGAGAAGCGGAAGGAGAAGGCCGCCGCCGCGCCGGCCAAGGGCCGCCGCCGGGCCGTGAAGGGGAAGGCGGCGGAGGCGGCGAAGAAGAAGGAGCCGGAGCCCGCGCCCGAGCCGGCGCAGCCCAAGCGCCGCCGCCGCACCGCGGCGGAGGTGGCGGCCCACGAGGCGGAGGTGGCCGCGCAGGCGGCCGCCGAGGCCGCGGCGCGCCCGCCCCAGGTCGTGCAGCTGTTCCGGGACGAGGCGGTGGAGGCGGAGCCGGAGGTCGGGCTCGCCGAGCACGAGCTGTTCCCGCCGGAGCTGCAGCCGCGCCCCGAGCCGGAGCTGGAGGTCGAGGAGAGTGGTGCGCCCCTCGCCGAGGAGGAGGCCGAGAGCGGCGCGCCCGCGGCCGCCGCGGAGGCGGCGAGCGTCGAGCCGGCCGCACCGCTCGCGCCGATGGGTGCGTACGTGGCGCCCGCGCCCCCGCGCCCGCAGCCGGTCGTCCCGCAACGGGTCGAGCGCCTGCCGTCCGCGCGGCCCAAGCCCGTGGCGAGCGGCGTGCCGGGCGCCATGGTGCCGCCGCGCCCCGTCGCCTCCGCGGCGCCGGGCATCCCGGTCAGCGAGGACCGCCGCCGCGCCGAGAAGAAGGGCGGCGGGAAGCGCAAGAAGGGCAAGAAGTGGGCGGTGGACCAGGAGGCGGTGGCCGCCAACGTCGCCAAGACGCTGGCGTCGATCCGCGGCCCCGGCAAGAAGGGCATCCGCCGCCGCGACGACGAGCCGTCGTTCCGCGAGCTGGAGGCGCAGCGCGTCGCCGAGGAGAAGGAGCGGGAGCGGACGCTGGTCCGCGTCAACGAGTTCATCTCGGTGGCGGAGCTGGCGCAGATCCTCAAGGTGCCCGCCGCGCAGCTGGTGGCCTTCGCCTTCAAGGAGCTGGGGCTGATGGTCACCGTGAACCAGCGGCTCGACTTCGACCAGATCGAGTTGATCTGCTCGGAGTACGGGTTCCAGGCGGTGCGGGAGGAGGAGTACGCCGCCGAGGTGGAGGAGGCGGCCGCGCCCGAGGCGGAGGCGGACCTCGAGCCGCGCCCGCCGGTGGTCACCGTGATGGGCCACGTCGACCACGGCAAGACGTCGCTCCTGGACTTCATCCGCAAGACCAACGTGATCGCCGGCGAGGCCGGCGGCATCACGCAGCACATCGGCGCGCACAACGTGCTGCTCCCGAACGGGAAGCGCATCACGTTCCTCGACACGCCGGGCCACGAGGCGTTCACCGCGATGCGCGCCCGCGGCGCGCAGGTCACCGACATCGTCGTCCTGGTGGTCGCGGCCGACGACCAGGTCATGCCGCAGACGATCGAGGCGATCAGCCACGCCCGCAACGCCGGCGTGCCGATGGTGGTGGCCATCAACAAGATCGACCTCCCGGCGGCGGACGTCGACAAGGTCAAGCGCGACCTGCTGACCCATCAGGTGGTCCTCGAGGAGTACGGCGGGACGACCCTCTGCACGCCGATCTCCGCCAAGAAGGGGACCAACGTCGAGCAGCTCCTCGAGCAGATCCTGCTCCAGGCCGAGCTGCTCGACCTGAAGGCCAACCCGCACAAGCCGGCCGTCGGGACGGTGCTCGAGGCCCAGCTCGATCCGGGCAAGGGCCCCGTCGCCACCGTGCTCGTCACCGGCGGCACGCTGAAGCCGGGGGACAGCTTCATCTCCGGGCTGTTCGCGGGCCGCGTCCGCGCGCTGCAGGACGAGCGCGGCCGGCCCGTCAAGGAGGCCGGCCCCTCCACGCCGGTGCAGGTGCTCGGCTACGAGGGCATCCCCCAGGCGGGGGACGCCTTCTCCGTCGTCGCCGACAGCGTGCAGGCCCGCGACATCGCCCAGAAGCGCCAGCGCCTCGACCGCGAGGCGCAGAACCGGCGCACCAGCAAGGCGGGCGTCACCCTCGAGGAGTTCTTCGAGAAGCGCGCCGCCGGCGCCGGCACCCTCGCCCTCATCATCAAGGCCGACCAGGGCGGACCGGCCGAGGCGCTCGCCGACGCGCTCAGCCAGCTCTCGACCGGCGAGGTCCGCGTCGAGGTGGTGCACCGCGGGGTCGGCGCCATCACCGACAGCGACGTGCTGCTCGCCAAGGCGTCGAACGCCATCATCATCGGCTTCCACGTGCGCCCCGACTCCAACGCCCGCTCCTCCGCGGCCCGCGAGCACGTCGACATCCGGCTCTACCGCGTCATCTACGAGGCGGTCGAGGACGTGAAGGCGGCGCTCGAGGGGCTCCTCAAGCCCGAGGTCAAGGAAGTCATCCTCGGCGAGGCGGAGGTCCGGCAGCTGTTCAAGATCTCGGGCGTGGGGGTGATCGCCGGCTGCTTCGTTCGCAGCGGCGTCATCCAGCGCACCGGCAAGGCGCGCGTCATCCGCGACGGCGTCGAGGTGTACCACGGCGCGCTGGCGTCGCTGCGGCGCTTCAAGGACGACGTGAAGGAGGTCAAGGACGGCCTCGAGTGCGGCATCGGCGTCGAGAACTTCAACGACCTCAAGGTCGGCGACGTGATCGAGGCCTACCGCGTGGACACCGTCGCCCGGAGCCTCGAGCCCGCGGGGCCGGCGCGCGCGGAGTAGCGCCGTGGTCGTCGCGGTGCGCACCTGGGACCTGCACCTCGCCGGCTGCCAGTCGCTCAAGGACAAGCGCCGGGTGGTGAAGAGCCTCAAGGACCGGCTCCACCAGCGCTTCAACGTGTCCGCCGCCGAGGTGGACCACCAGGACGCGTGGCAGCGCGCCGCGCTCGCGTGCAGCGTGGTGACCACCGACCGCCGGCACGCGGAAGAGGTGCTCGCCGCCTGCGACGGGCTGGTGGCCGGGAACCCGCTCGTGCACGTGGTCTCCAGCGACCTGGAGTGGCGGTGAGGACCCCCGGCAAGACCCCGGGCCGGCGGCCGCAGCGCGTGGCGGAGGCGATCCGCGAGGTGGTGGCCCCGTTCCTCCAGCAGCTGCGCGACCCGCGGATCACGGCGCTGGTCACCGTGACGGCGGTGCGCGTCTCGCCCGACCTCAAGCACGCCACCGTGGGCGTCGCGATCCACGGCGAGGAGGCGGAGCGCCGGCGCACCCTGGAGGGGCTCGCCAGCGCCGCTGGCCTCGCGCGGCACGAGGTCGCGCGCCGGCTCGCCCTCAAAACCGTCCCCGAGCTCCAGTTCGAGATCGACCGGGGCGTGGACCACGCGACCCGCATCGAGGCGCTGCTCGCCTCGCTGCACCGCGACGAGGGCCGGGACCCCTGACCGACGGCCTGCTCCTCCTCGACAAGCCCGCGGGACCGACCTCCCACGACGCCGTGGCCGCCGTGCGCCGCCTCCTGGCCGCGCGGCGCGTGGGGCACGCCGGCACCCTCGATCCCGCGGCCAGCGGGTTGCTGCTCGTGCTCGTGGGCCGGGCGACGCGCCTGGCGCGCTTCACCGCCGGCTTCCCCAAGCGCTACGAAGGGATGCTGCGGCTGGGCGCCGAGACGACCACCGACGACGCGGCGGGCGAGGTCACGGTCACCGACGCGTCGTGGCGCGCGCTGGACGAGGGGGCGGTGCGGCGGGCGCTGGCCGACGTGGCGGCGCGAGAGGAACAGGTGCCGCCGGCGGTGTCGGCGAAGAAGGTGGCGGGGGAGCGCGCCTACCGGCTGGCACGGCGCGGCGCGTCCCCCGCGCTCGCCCCCGCCGCCGTGCGCATCCATCGCCTGGAGGTCCGCGGCGTCGCGCTCCCGGACGTCGCGTTCGGGATCGAGTGCTCCTCGGGCACGTACGTGCGCGCGGTCGCGCGCGATGCGGGGCGCGCGCTCGGCTCGCGCGCGCACCTGGCGGCGCTGCGGCGCACCGGCATCGGCCCCTGGCGCGTCGAGGAGGCGGTCGCGCTGGAGGCCGCGACGGCGGCGTCGCTCGCCGCGGCGCTGCGGCCCCTGGCGGATCTGGTGGCCCACCTGCCGCGGGTGGACCTGGCTCCCGAGGCGGCCGAGCGGGTGCGGCACGGGCGCCGGATCGAGGCGGCGACGGCGTTCGAGGGGCCGGTCGCGCTGGCGGCGGAGGGGGAGGTGCTGGCGGTGGCCGAGTACCGGGACGGGGCGTACGCGCCCTCGGTGGTGCTGGCGTCGTGAGCGTCGTCGCGACGGTGGGCACGTTCGACGGCGTGCACCGCGGGCACTGGGCGGTGCTCGAGGAGATCGCGCGCCGCGCGGCGGCCCGGGGGGGGACGAGCCTGCTGGTCACCTTCGATCCGCACCCGCTGGAGGTGGTGAACCCGCAGGCGGCGCCGCGGCTCCTCACGACGCCCGAGGAGAAGCGCCTCATCCTCGCCCAGTCGCCGCTCGACCGGGTCGCCTTCGTCCCGTTTACCCGCGAGCTGGCCGAGTTCCCGCCCGAACGGTTCGTGCGCGAGGTGCTGGAGGCGGAGTTCGCGATCGCCGAGCTGGTGATCGGCTACGACCACGGCTTCGGGCGCGGGCGGTCGGGGGACGTGGCGGTCCTGCGGGAGATCGGCGCGCGGGACGGGTTCGCGGTGGACGTGGTGCCCGCGGTGCTCATCGAGGGCCGGCCCGTCTCGAGCACGTCCATCCGGCGGGCCGTGGCGGGCGGCGACCTGGCGTCGGCGGCGCGGGCGCTGGGCCGGCCGTACTCCGTCACCGGCACCGTGGTGCGCGGCGCGGGGCGGGGACGCTCCCTCGGCGCGCCGACCGTGAACCTCGCCCCGCCGCACCCCCGCAAGCTGCTGCCCCCCGACGGCGTCTATGCGGCCCGGGTCTCGTGGAGCGGCGGCGTGCATGGGGCGATGGTCAACCTCGGCCCGCGCCCGACCTTCGGCGAGCACGAGCGGGGCCTCGAGGCGCACCTGTTCGACTTCGCGGGCGACGCGTACGGCCAGAGCGTGACGGTGGCCTTCGTGCGGCGCCTGCGGGACACGATGCGGTTCGGATCGGCGGCCGAGCTGGCGCGGCAGCTCGAGGCCGACCGGCGTGCCGCGGCGGCCGCGTTGACGGAGTCGCCGACCGCGGTTAACCCTTAATGGCTGACAAACTTAGCGGACTTCCATGTTCGAATCCCTGAGAGCCCGATTCATCGTCATCGGCGTCCTGATCGCCCTCTCGATCTGGAGCCTGTGGCCCCGGCACATCACGATCCGCGTGCGCGGCAGCGACGGGCGGATGCGCGATACCACCGTGCAGCGCGTGCCCATCAAGGAGGGCCTCGACCTGCGCGGCGGCATGCACCTCGCCCTCGAGATCGACGAGAGCCGCGGCAAGGTGGAGAACGCCGGCGACGCGATCGACCGCGCGCTGAAGGTCATCCGCACCCGCATCGACGAGTTCGGCGTCGCCGAGCCGCTGGTCCAGAAGGTGGGCAGCAGCCGCATCGTGGTGGACCTGCCGGGGGTCGCGGACGCGGGGCGCGCGCGGGAGATCGTGCTGCGCCAGGCGTTCCTCGAGTTCCAGATGACGGACAAGAACGGCCTGTTCCGGAGCGCGCTTCCGGCCATCGACCGGGCGCTGGTGGCGGCTGGGGTGACGGAGGCGTCGGTCGGGAAGGCGGTGGAGGGCGACACCTCGCAACCGCGGCTCGCCACCGCCGCGCCCACGCCGACCTCCGCGGTCGAGGACATCCTGGGCGGCGTGAAGCGGGGCGGGGCGGCCGACACCGGCAAGGCACGGACGGCGGCGCGGCGCGACACCGCCGCGGCCGACACCACCGGCAACCAGCTCGGCCAGGGCCCGCTCTCGCCGCTGCTGTACGCGGGGCAGATGCCGGGCGAGTACTACGTGGCGGAGGAGAAGGTCCCGGTGGTCGAGGCGATGCTGGCGCGCCCCGAGGCGCAGCGCCTCTTCCCGCGGAACTTCGTGCGGCGCTGGGGCGCGGAGCCGGTCTCGCGGGGCGGGCGGGCGTTCCGGCCGCTGTACGTGCTCGAGGAGAAGCCGATCATCACCGGCGAGTTCCTCACCGACGCCAAGGCGCGGATCGATCCCATCTACAACCAGTCGGTGGTGGACTTCACCCTCAACCGGCGCGGGGGCCGGATCTTCGAGCGTGAGACGGCCGCGCACGTCGGCGACTACATGGCCATCGTGCTCGACCAGATGGTCCAGAGCCAGCCGCCGGTGATCAAGAGCGCCATCGCCGAGCACGGGCAGATCGAGCTGGGACGGGCCAGCCTCCAGGAGGCGCAGGACCTGGCGCTGGTGCTGAAGGCGGGTTCCCTCCCCGCGCCGCTGCACGTGGTGGAGGAGCGGTCGGTCGGGCCGACGCTCGGCGCCGACTCGATCCACAAGGGGATGCTGGCCGGCATCGTGGGCGTCAGCCTGGTGGTGCTCATCATGCTCGCGTACTACCACTTCGCGGGCGTGCTGGCGGTGGTGGCCCTGTGCCTCTACGTGCTGTTCACCTTCGCGGGACTGGCGGGGATGGGGGCCACGCTCACGCTGCCGGGGGTGGCGGGCTTCGCGCTCTCGGTGGGCATCGCGGTGGACGCCAACGTGCTGATCTTCGAGCGCATCCGCGAGGAGCTGGCGCACGGGAAATCGGTGCGCCTGGCGATCGACGCCGGCTTCCGGATGGCCATGAACGCCATCGTCGACTCGAACGTGTCCACGATCCTCACGGCCGCGTTCCTGTTCCAGTTCGGCACGGGCCCGGTGAAGGGCTTCGCCGTCACGCTGATCTTCGGCATCCTGGCCTCGATGGTCACGGCCATCTTCGTGACGCGCACCTTCTTCAACCTCTACGTGGAGCGCCGGCCCGGGCTCCAGACGCTGAGCATCTGACGATGCGCTTCTTCGCGAACGCCAACTACGACTTCATCGGCGTGCGGAAGTACGCGTACGCCGTCACCGCGGCCATCATCATCCCCGGGATGATCCTGCTCGCGGTCTCCGGCCTCAACTACAGCATCGAGTTCACCGGCGGCACGCTGGTGCAGATCACCAACACGGGCCAGCGGTCGATCGGCGCCGGGGACCTGCGCGCGGCCCTGGACGCGGGGGGCCTGCGCGGCGCCGAGGTCCAGAACTTCGGGAGCGACCGGGAATTCGTCATCCGGGCCCGGCTCTCGGTGGTGGTCGCGGGCACGCAGGAGGAGGCGGCGCGCACGGCGGCGGCGGTGCAGAGCGCGCTGACGCAGCGGTTCGGGGAGAGCGCCATCCGGATCGACCGGCGCGAGTCGGTGAGTCCGAAGGTCGGCGGCGAGCTGCGCCAGAAGGCCCTCGTCGCGATCCTGCTCTCGTTCGTGGCGACGCTCGTCTACCTCGCCTTCCGGTTCGAGTTCCGGTTCGGCGTGGCGGCCGTGGTCGCGACGGCGCACGACATCCTCACGACCCTCGCGTTCATCAAGTACCTGAACCTCGAGGTGTCGCTCACGGTGGTCGCGGCGGTCCTCACGGTGGTGGGGTATTCGCTGAACGACACCATCATCATCTTCGACCGGACCCGCGAGAACCTGCACAAGTACAAGCGGGACGACCTCGAGGGGATCCTCAACCGGTCGATCAACGAGACGCTGCCGCGCAGCGTGCTGACCCACGGCACCACGATCGTCACGACGCTCGCGCTGCTGATCTTCGCCGGCGAGGTGATCCGGCCGTTCGCGTGGGTGATGACGTTCGGTATCTTCACGGGGACGTTCTCGTCGATCTACATCGCGGGCCCGATCCTGCTGTGGATCGAGCGCAAGTGGCCGGGGAGGGAGGCGCGCGGCGTGAAGGCGCGCGTCGCCCCGGCGAGCCACCGTGCGGCGGTGGCGCCGCCCGCGCAGGGCTGACCGGCGGGCCGGCGGCCGGGTGACGCCCGGGGCCCTGGTCGATTCCCACTGCCACCTCGCGGACCCGGCGTTCGACGCCGACCGCGAGGTGGTGCTGTCTCGGGCCCGCGCGGCGGGCGTCGGCGCGGTGGTGGTCGTGGCGGACGGGCCGGACACGGCGGAGCGGTGCCTCGCCCTCGCCGCGCGGCCGGGACTGTTCGCCACGGCGGGCGTGCACCCGCACCGTGCCGCCGGGTTCGACGCCGCCGCGGCCGACCGGGTCGCGGTGCTGCTGCGGGAGCCGCGCGTCGTCGCCGTCGGGGAGACGGGGCTCGACTACCACTACGACCTCGCGCCGCGCGAGCTCCAGCGCGAGGTGTTCGCGTGGCACCTGGAGCGGGCGGCGGCGACGGGGAAGCCGGTCGTGGTCCACTCCCGGGAGGCGGACGAGGACACCGCCCGGCTGCTCGGCGAAGCGCCCCCGGGGCTCACCGGCGTGCTGCACTGCTTCAGCGCCGGTCCCAGGGTGCTGGAGGCGGCGCTGGCGCGGGGCTTCCTGGTGTCGTGGTCGGGGATGGTGACGTTCCGGAACTGGGACGCGCGGTGGGCGCTGGCGCGCCTGAACGACGCGGCGCTCCTGGTCGAGACCGACGCGCCCTACCTCGCGCCGGTGCCGCATCGTGGCCGGCGCAACGAGCCGGCGCACGTGGCCCTCACGGCGGCCCGCCTGGCGGAGTTGCGGGGCACGAGCCCGGAGCTAATGGGGGCGCTGACGGGGGCCAACGCCAGGCGGCTGTTCGGCCTGGGGGACGAGACGCTGGAGGAGGGGGACTGAGATGAGCGAGCTGCACTTGGTGGCGACGGCGCAGGCGCCGCAGGCGATCGGGCCCTACAGCCAGGCGGTCATCGCCAACGGGCTGGTGTACACGGCCGGGCAGGTGGCCTTCGACCCGGCCACGATGAACCTGGTCCCGGGCGACGTGAAGGCGCAGACCGACCGGGTGATGCTGAACCTGAAGGCCGTGCTCGAGGCGGCCGGCGCGTCGCTGGGGAAGGTCGTGAAGACGACGGTCTTCCTCGCCTCGATGGACGACTTCGCGGCGATGAACGAGGTGTACGCCCGGCACTTCGGGGCGCACAAGCCGGCGCGCTCGACGGTGGCGGTGAAGACCCTGCCGCGCGGGGCGCTGGTCGAGATCGACTGCGTGGCGGCGCTGTAGGCCGTGCGTGCGGCCTGGGAGCGGATCGGGCCCGGTGGCCTGACTGGTCTTCAAAACCAGCTGGGGCTCGCTCGGCGGGCCCCGGTGGGTTCGATTCCCACACGCTCCCGCCAGGCCGCGCCCGCGGCGTCGCCTCCCCCCACCTCCGCCCGGAAGGTCGCCGCGCCGTGAACACCCTGGTCGTCCTCAACCCCGCCGCGGGACGCGGGAAGTGCGCGCGGAACCGCAACCGCGTCGAGCGCGGCCTGCACGACGCCGGGGTGGTGTACGAGCTGGTCGAGACGACCGGGCCGGGCCACGCCGTGGGCCTGGCGCGCGAGGCGGCGGCGAACGGCTTCTCCCGGCTCATCTGCGTCGGCGGCGACGGCACCGTCCACGAGGCGGTCAACGGCCTCCTGCAGGCGCCCCTCGCCGAGGACGGGGCGACCCAGGTGGCCCTCGGTTGCATCCCCCTCGGCACCGGCGACGACTTCTCCAAGCTCCTCAACACCTACAAACTGCCCCCCGAGGCGGCGGCGGCCCGCATGGCGCGGGCGGAGGTGAAGCGGTTCGACGTCGGTTGCGCCCACGGCGAGTACTTCGCCAACGTGCTCGGCATCGGCTTCGACGCCGAGGTGACGCGCAACTCCAACCGGATCCGGCACCTCAGGGGCATCGCGGTCTATCTCGCCGCGATCTACCGCACCTTCGTGACCTTCCGCGCCCCGGTGCTGGAGGTGGAGAGCGCCGAGCACTGCGAGATCGAGCCGATGATGATGCTGGCGGTCCAGAACGGCATCTCCGAGGGCGGCGGCTTCTACCTCACCCCGGAGTCGGACCCCGCCGACGGGTGGCTGGACGTCTGCATCATCCGCAAGGTCAGCACGCTGCAGTTCCTCCGCTACGTCCCCCGCGTGATGAAGGGGACCCACGTCGGCCTCGACGTGGTGACCATCTTCCGCACCCGCCGTCTGACCGTGCGCGTGAAGGACCGGCCCCTGGTGCTCGAATCCGACGGCGAGGTGCGGGAGCCGCCGCAGCGCGAGATCACCGTGACCGTCGAGCCGGCGAAGCTGCGGGTGCTGGTGGGCCGGTGAGACGCGCGGCCCTGGCGCTCGCCGTCGCGGCGCTGGCCGCGCTGCCGGCCCGGGGAGCCGCGCAGCGGCCCCAGGTGCCGGCGCCGCGCGACACGACGCGGCGCCCCGACACGGCGCTGGTCAGGGCCGACACCGCCCGGCTCCGCGCCGACACCACGGGGGGGCGTGCCGACACCGCCGTCCCGCCGCGCGCCCCGCGGGTGCGCTCCGACACCGGACGCGCGCGCGGCGACTCGGTGCGCCCCGTCCCGCCGGTGACGCCCGCTGGCGCGTTCCTGCGCTCGCTCGCGATCCCGGGGTGGGGCCAGGCCCGGCTGGGCCGCAACGTGACGGGCGGCCTGTTCCTCCTCTTCGAGGGGATCGCCGGCGCCATGGTGTGGAAGACGGAGTGGCAGCTGCACTGGGCCCGGACCCGCGACAAGTTCGTGGCGAGCCACCGCCAGGAGCGGGAGGACTGGATCGTCCTGCTCGTGTTCAACCACCTGCTCGCCGCCACCGAGGCGTCCGTCACCGCGCTGCTGTACGACTTCCCCGCGGCGCTCAAGGTCCGCGCGCTCCCCGGCGGCCGCGCGGGCGTCGGCGTCAGCGTCCCCATCCGATGAATCGCCGGCCCATCGGCGTCTTCGACTCGGGCATCGGCGGCCTCACGGTCGTCCGCGAGCTGTTGCGCCAGCTGCCGCGCGAGTCGCTCATCTACTTCGGCGACACGGCGCGCGTCCCCTACGGGAACAAGTCCCCCGCGACGGTGCGGCGCTACGCGCGCGAGGTCCTCGACTTCCTGCTCGCGCGCGAGGTGAAGATGGTCGTGGTGGCCTGCAACACCGCGAGCGCCCACGCGCTGGAGGAGCTGCGGCGCGTCTCGCCGGTCCCGGTCGAAGGGGTGATCGAGCCGGGGGCGCGCGCGGCGGTGGAGGCCTCGCGCACCGGTCGCATCGGCGTCATCGGGACGGCGGGGACCATCGCGAGCGGCGCCTACGAGCGGGCCATCCACGCCCACGAGGGGGCCGTCGCGGTGGTCGCGCGGGCGTGCCCGCTCTTCGTCCCGCTGGTGGAGGAGGGGTGGCTCGACCACCCCGCCACCCGCCTCATCGCCGAGACGTACCTGGGCGACCTCGCGGGCCACGGGATCGACGCCCTCGTGCTCGGCTGCACGCACTACCCGCTGCTCAAGCCCCTCCTGGGCGAGGTGCTGGGCCCGGGGATCGCTCTCATCGACAGCGCCGAGCAGACGGCGCGCGCCGTCGCGGCGGAGCTGGCGCACTCGACGCTGCACGCTCCCAGGACGGCGGAGGCGCACGTGCACTTCGTCGTCAGCGACGCGCCGGAGACGTTCCGGAAGGTGGGGAAGCGCTTCCTCGGCGAGCGGGTGCGGGACATCGAGCTGGCGACCTTCGGCGACGCCGAGGACCAGCCGGCCGGCGCCTAGGGCCGCTCCGGCCAGGCGTGCAGCGCGATCCGCTCCGGCGTCACGACCGCGTAGTGGCGGTCCTTCATCCACTGGCCGGCGTTGAGGTAGAAGCGCGACGGCGCGTGCTCCACGAGCGCGCGGCGGTGGGTGTGCCCCATGATCACCAGCTGCACGGCGGGGTGCGCGTCGAGGTAGCGGCGCGCCCACCGCTCCTGCGAGGCGGCCGCGGCGCCGATCGCCGCGTCCGACCGGTTCCCCTCGGCGAGGCCGCCGGAGAGGCGGTCGGCGAGGTGGAAGCCGAGGTCGGGGTGCAGCACGCGGAAGGTGCCGATGGTGAGGGGGCTGCGGAACACCCGGTGGATGATGCGGCCCCCGAGCTTCGTCTCCGCGAGGCCGTCGCCGTGGACCACGTGGGAGCGCCGCCCCGCCAGGTCGAGGTCGGCCTCCTCGCGATGGAAGGTGATCCCGAGGTCGCGGTCCCAGAAGTCACCGCCCCAGCGGTCGTGGTTCCCGCCGAAGACCTCCACCGGGAGCCCGCGGTCCACCGCCGCAGCGAGCTTCGCGAGGGTGCGGAACGGCTTGCGGGGGATGACCGCGCGGTACTCGAACCAGAAGTCGAACAGGTCGCCGACGATGAGCAGCCGGGTGCCGAACCCCGGCACCGCGGCGAGGAAGTCGTGGAACGCCCGCTCGTCCGCCGGGGCGGCCGACCCGAGGTGCGCATCCCCCACCACGACCACCCGCTCGGTGCTCACGGGGGGGGAGTATGCGGGGCGCGGCGGGCGTGGCGCAAGCGGTTCCCGGGGTTAGGTTTCCCGCGGTGAGCGCCGATCTCCTCCGCACCAGCGTGGAGGTGCGCGTCCGGTACGCCGAGACCGACCGGATGGGCGTGGCGTACCACGCGCACTACCTGCAGTGGGCGGAGCTCGGCCGGACGGAACATCTGCGCCGCCACGGGGTCCGGTACCGGGACCTCGAGGACCGCGGCCACCTGCTCGCCGTCTCCGAAGCGGGGCTGCGCTTCGTGCGCGCCGCCCGCTACGACGACCTGCTGCGCGTGACGGCGTGGGTCACGGACGTCGGCTCCCGGAGGGTCCGCTTCGCGTATCGCATCGAGCGCGCCGACGACGGGGCGCTGCTCGCCACGGCGTGGACGGCGCTGGTCTCCCTCTCGGGCGACGGGCGGCCCGCGCGCCTGCCCGACGACGCCCTGGCCGTGCTGCGGCCGCTCACCGTCGCGTCCGACCGCGAAGGAACGTCCCGATGAGGCTCCCGCTCCTCGCCGCCGCCCTGCTCGCCTGCGCGCCCACGGCGCTCCGTGCCCAGTCGGCCACCGTCTCCGACCTCGCGCAGATCCTGGCGCTGGAGGACCGGCGGGAGTTCGACGGCGCCGCGCTGCGGCGCGCCGCCCAGCACCCCGACCCGTTGGTACGGCGCTGGGGTGCGAGGGCCGTGGGACGGATCGGGGACCGCGCCGGCACGCCGCTCCTCCTCGAGCTGCTGCAGGACCCCGACACGACCGTGCAGGCGGAGGCGGCCTTCGCGCTCGGCCAGCTGCGCGATCCGGCGGCGGTGCCGGCGCTGGCGCGCCGCGTCGCGGCGTTCGACGCCGCCACGAGCGACGACGCCGGCCTGGAGATCGTCACGGCGCTGGCCAAGATCGGGGGCCCGGAGGCGGCGCAGGCCCTGGACGGCCTGATGCGACTCCACCCGCCGACGGTGACCTCCGCCGACCTGGCGACCCCGCGCGCGCTGCTCGAGGCGTGGCGGCTGGGCCCGCTCGCGCCGGCGCAGCGCCTGGTGGCCTTCGTGCGGGACGGGCAGGGGACGTGGCGGCGCGGCGCGGTCTACAGCGCCGCGCGCCTGCGGCTCCCGTCCGCGGCGGCGGCGCTGCTCGACGCCACGCAGGACGCGGACGCGCTCACGAGACAGTGGGCGGCGCGCGCGCTCACCGCCGAGCTGGCCGACTCCGGCGGGATGGCGCGGGCGGCCTTCACCGCGCGGCTGCGCCAGCTGGCCGACGACGACGATCCCCAGGTGCGGATCAACGCGCTGCGCGCGCTCGGCACCTATGCGGACAGCAGCCTCGCGGGGACCGCGGCCGCGCGGCTCCAGGACCGGGACCCGAACGTCACGGTCCAGGCGGCGGCGACGCTGGGCGCGCTGGGGGGCTCGCGCGCGGTGGCGCTGCTCACCGAGCGGGCGGCGCAGGGCGGCACCTTCGCGCTGCGGCACGCGGCGCTGGAGGGACTGGTGGCGGCGGCGCCGGCGGCGGCCGTCGCCGCGACGCGGACGTGGGGGACCGACGCGGACTGGCGGCTGCGCGCGACCGCGGCCGAGGTGCTGGGCGTCGCGGCCACGCCGGACGTGCGCCCCGCGCTCGAGGCGCTGGCGGGCGACGCCGACGCCCGGGTCGTGGCCGCGGCCCTCGCCGGGCTCGAGCGGGCCGTGCCGGCGGGGGACACCGCCCTGCGCACGCGGGCGCGCGCCGCGCTCGCGTACCCCGACGTGATGGTGCGGGCGGCGGCGATCGACGTGCTGGGGCGGGAGCACGACCTCGCGCTCCTGCCCGACCTGGTGGGCGCGTACCGCTCGGCCGCGCGCGAGGCCGCGAACGACGCGCGGCTGGCGGCGGTGCAGGCGCTCGCGGACCTGGCGGAGACCTCTCCCGAGGCGCGGCAGCGCGTGGAGCGCGAGTTCCTGGCGGCGGCGGGCCGCAGCGACGACTACCTGGTCCGGCGCGCCGTGGCCGAGCGGTTCGGCGCCGCGGTGCGCGAGCGGTACTGGGGGCCCGAGGGCCCGATCGCGACCGGGCGGAGCGCCGCGGACTACCAGTCGCTGATCCGCCGCTACGTCCTGCCGCCGGCCGGCACGCCGGCGCCGACGGCCACCATCGAGACGGAGCGCGGCGCCATCGTGGTCACGCTGTTCGGCGCCGACGCGCCCATCACGGTGGACAACTTCCTCCGCCTCGCCGACCGCCGCTTCTTCGACAACATCCGCTGGCACCGGGTGGTCCCCAACTTCGTCATCCAGGGCGGCGACCCGCGCGGCGACGGGAACGGCGGCCCGGGCTACGTGATCCGCGACGAGATCAACCGCTGGCGCTACGATCGCGGCACCCTCGGGATGGCCCTCAGCGGCCCCGACACCGGCGGCTCGCAGTTCTTCCTCACGCACTCGCCCCAACCGCACCTCGACGGGCGCTACACCGTCTTCGGGCGGCTGGCGAGCGGCGCCGACGTCCTCGACCGGATCGTGCAGGGAGACCGGATCCGGCGCATCACCCACTGACGATGCGCACCGCGGCGCGCGCGGCCCTCCTCCTGCCGCTCCTCGCCGCCGGCCTGGCCGCGCCGGTGCGCGCCCAGTTCGGCGCGTTCGGCCAGAACAAGATCCAGTACCGCACCTTCCGGTGGCAGGTCCTGCGCGGCGCGCACGTGGACCTGTACTTCTATCCGGAGGAGGCCGAGCTGGCCCGGGTCGCCCTCGGGTACGCCGAGGAGAGCTACGGCGTCCTCGAGCGGCGGTTCCGCCACGCCGTGCGGCGGCGCATCCCGCTCATCATCTACGCGTCGCACCAGGACTTCGAGCAGACCAACGTCCTCCCCTTCGTCCCGCCGGAGGAGCTGCTCGGCGTCACCGACTTCCTCAAGCGGCGCGTCACGCTGCCGTTCACCGGCTCGTACGTCGAGTTCCGTCACACCATCCGCCACGAGCTCGTCCACGTCTTCGAGCTGTCGGCGACCGAGCTGACCGTCACCCTCCACCCGCGGCAACGGCGTGCCGATCTCCCGCTGTGGTGGCAGGAGGGACTGGCGGAGTACTTCTCGGCCGGCGAGGACACCCGCGACGAGATGGTGCTGCGCGACCTCACGACCACGGGACGGCTGCCCACCATCGCGCAGTTCGACCTCGAGGAAGGGGCCATCGTCTACCCGCTCGGCGGGGCGCTGGTGCGGTTCCTGGCGGAGCGGTACGGCGAGTGGCGCATCGTCCAGGCGTACGACGACCTGTGGAAGTACCCGGACTTCGAGAGCCTGCTGCGCGGCATCTTCGACCGCAGCATCGAGCAGCTCACCGCCGAGTGGCGCCTGGCGATGCGGCGGCGCTACTACGGCTTCGTCTCCCGCCAGGAGCCGCTCGAGGTCTCGGCCACCCGCGTCGCCCGGCTCGCGATCAAGCCCGCCGTCTGGACGCCGCCGGGCGACACGGTGCCCGAGGTGCTCTACCTCTCGCCGCGCACCGGGTACACCAACGTGTACGCCGTGCCGCTGCGCGGCGGGCGCTCGCGGGCGGTCGTCGCGGGGGAGCGCACGCCCGAGTTCGAGAGCTTCCACGCCTTCGAGTCCCGCCTCGACGTCTCCCCGCGCGGGGTGCTGGCGTTCGCCAGCAAGTACGAGGACCGCGACGCGCTGGTGCTCTGGGACCTCGCGCGCCGCCGGGTCGTCGGGCGCTACCAGTTCCCGGACCTGGTGGCCATCGTCTCGCCCGCGTGGTCGCCCGACGGCGCGCGGATCGCCTTCGAGGGCCTCACCCTCGACGGCTACTCCGACCTGTACCTCCTCGACCTGCGCTCCGGGCGCCTCGACCGCCTCACCCGCGACCGGTACGAGGACCGGGACCCCTCGTTCGCGCCCGACGGCCGGCGCCTCGTCTTCTCGTCCGACCGCACCGCCACCGGCCCCGGCGGGGGGCGGAACCTGTTCGTCCTCGACCTCGCGAGCGGTGCCGTCCGATACCTCACCTACGGGCCGTGGCAGGACGACAGCCCGCGCTGGGACTCGACCACCGGCCGCATCATCTTCACCTCCGACCGGCGCGGCGTGTTCGACGTGTACACGGTCGACTCCGCCGGCGCGGGCCGCCGGGAGTCGGCCGTCCCGGGCGGCGCGTTCGACGCGGTGTGGGTGCCGTCGGCCGGCCGGTACGTCTTCGGCGGGTTCGAGGGGCTCTCGTACAACATCTACGCCCTCGCGCCCGCGGCCGACACCGCCGCCGGCGACACGGTGCGCCTCGCCGCCGCGCCGGAGCCCGCGGGGACGTGGCGCTGGCCGGAGCTCGACGACGGGGCGGTGGCCGCCGCCGCGCCGGGCCGCTACCGCCAGCACTACAGCCTCGACTTCGCCGCGGGCGAGGCGCTCGTCGCCCCCGGCTATGCCGCCGCGCAGGGCGCGACGTTCCTGGTCAGCGACCTGCTCGGCGACCACCTCGTCTACGCGTCGGTGCTGGCGTACCAGCAGGGGAACAGCCTCGCCGACATCGTGAGCAACTTCAACGGCACCGCGCTGTACCTCGATCAGTCGCGACGCCTCAACTGGGGGCTCGGCGCCTTCCGGTTGCGGGGCCTGTTCTTCGAGGGGGACTTCGACCAGATCTTCCAGGAGACCGCCACGGGCGGCTTCCTCGACCTCCGCTACCCCCTCTCCCGCTTCGCGCGCGTGGAGGCGCAGTTCCGCCTCGAGTACTCGGACCGGGTGGACTTCGGCTTCGTCCAGGGGGAGGGGCTCGCGGGACTCCCGCGCCGGCGCGGCGTGCTGGCCTCCAACTGGCTCTCCTGGGTGCACGACAACTCGCTGTGGCTGCCGACCGGCCCGATCGACGGGTCCCGCACCAACCTGACGGCCGGCCTCGTCAGCGACCTCAGCAACGCGCGGTTCGACAGCTGGGTGCTCTCCGCCGACGTGCGGCGCTACCTCCGCACCAGCCTGCGGACGGCGTTCGCGCTGCGCGGCTACGCGTGGTTCTCGGGCGGCGCACGGCCCGAGCGGATCACCATCGGCGGCTCGTACGCCGTCCGCGGCTACCCGCGCTACGCCTACGTGGCGGGCAGCCGCGCGCTCCTGGGCAACGTGGAGTGGCGGTTCCCGCTGACGGACTACCTGAGCGTCGGCTTGCCGATGGGCGAGCTCAGGCTCCCCGGGGTGGAGGGAGCGTTCTTCGGCGACCTGGGCAAGGCCTGGACGCAGGGGCAGGACCGCTCGGTCCTCGGGGCGTGGGGCCTCGGCCTGCGGATGAGCT